>Ga0209736_1000164_pt1 | contig 20901 bp, 16 predicted proteins | sample BlaSpr_A8_Ref_M3_FD_187992 | JGI IMG/M metagenome (GOLD analysis project Ga0209736, IMG submission 187992) | Forest soil microbial communities from Thunder Bay, Ontario, Canada - Black Spruce, Ontario site 2_A8_Ref_M3 (SPAdes) (version 2) | ecosystem: Environmental > Terrestrial > Soil > Boreal...
GAACTCCGGATTCTTCAGCACATCCTCAAACGCGCGAAAGACGTCGTTGAAATCTTCTTTCAGACACGACCAGCTCACGGTCGTCGAGTCGACGCCTCCACCGGTTTCGACCTTGGCGGCGCGCTGCTCCAGATAGTCGTCCAGTTGATCGCCGGTCTGGGTCTTCGTGCCGCCGGTGCGCCACACTTCACCATAGACATCCGTCAGCCCCGTCTTATTCGCAGGAACCGAGCGCTCACCGCCGCGAATGCGAGCGGTGCCGTCAATGGTCGGCAACTCGTGGTCTTCCTGAAGAAAAACCACCATGCCATTCGGCAACTCGATGCGCTTCGGCTGCGCCGGATGAAACGCCGGCAACTTCGGAATCGGTATCTGCTGCCAGGTCGGCGCCTGCGCCCACAGTTGTCTATTGCCGCTGAAGAAACTAATGAACAGGACGAGAGCAAGGACAGAGAAAGAACGGTTTGCGCGCTTCACTGTCCACCTCCCTGCGGCGCCGCGCCAGGTCCCGGAGGCCCGCCGCGAAACTCGATAATCCCCACCGTCCGGTTATCGGGCACAAACGTCTGATTCGCGACTCGCCGTATATCCGCCTTGGTTACCTTTTCAATCCGATCGACTGAGCGGAATAGCTCCCGCCAGTCGTCATAGCGCGCCTCATTCAGGCCGAGCGCGAACGCCAGACCTTCGTTCGATCCGAGCGAGCGGATCAGATTTGCCTTGGCGCGCGTTTTGATCATCTTCAGTTCTTCATCCGAGATATCTTCTTTCTTCAGCCGCTCAATCTCCGCATGAATCGCAGCGGCCATCTCCTGCGGCTTGTGGCCAGGGATCGGGAACGCGTAAAACGCAAATAAGTGGGGATACTTATTTCCCGGCAACCCGGTAAATCCGGCCGAGTCGGACGCGATCTGCTTGTCGCGGACCAGCGCCCGGTAGAGCCGTGAGGTGCGTCCATTCGACATCAGGTCGGCGATCGCGTCGTAGACCTGGTCATCCGCGCTGCGGTAATCGGGACGGTGATAGCCTTCAAGATAGAGCGGCTGCGACTGCTCGTGCAGCACGACGCTGCGCTCAGAATCCTGCGGCGGCTCGGTGGTCGTCGCCGTATCGGGCCGCGGACGCGCCGGAATTCGCGAGAAATATTTCTCGACAATCGGCATCGCTTGCGAAACTTTTACGTCTCCAACGACGGTGACGACCATGTTCGAGGGTACGTAGTATTTATCGAAAAAATTCTGCGCGTCGGTCGCCGAAAAAGAATTCAAGTCCGAGATCCACCCGATCGTCGGCCGGTGATAAGGATGGGCGGCGAACGCTTCTTCCGTGAATTGTTCGAGCAGCCGCCCGACGGGATTGCTGTCGGTTCGCATGCGGCGCTCTTCGATCACTACGTTGCGCTCTTTGTAAAATTGCCGCATCACGGGATGGAGAAAGCGCTCCGATTCGAGGTAGGCCCACAATTCCAGCCGGTTGATGGGGAACGAGTAGTGGTAGCCAGTTTCGTCGTAATCGGTGAAGGCGTTCATGCTCTCGCCGCCTTCGCCTTCGACGATCTTGCCGAACTCATTGTTGTAAGCCGCGGAGAATTTGTCAGCGGCCGCAATCGCGTCCTTCCAGGCTTGCTCGAGCTGCGTGAGCTTCTTTTCGTCGCGGTCCACCGGCTTGTCGCGCTCAGCAATGTAGGCGGCATAAGCCTCTTCAACTTTCGCAAGCGCAACTTTTTCGCCGGCATAATCGCGGGTGCCGATGGTGTCCGTTCCCTTGAATGCCATGTGCTCGAACATGTGTGCCAGGCCGGTCTTGCCCATGGGATCTTGCACTGAGCCGGCATCCACGTGCGTGAAGAACGAAAACACCGGAGCCTCAGGCCGCTCGCAGATGATGATGGTAAGGCCATTGGCGAGCTTCTTCACCGTGGTGCGCTTCTCGAACGAAGCCAGGTCCTGGCCGAAAACGAGCGAGCACAGCACGAAACAGACAACAATTGTTGGTATAAGAGTTAAGCGGGATTTCATCCTGCCTCCACGATTGAGCGACGACTAAGCACCAAAAATTCGAAGTTACGTGGAGGCAGGGAAGATTGTCAAACGAGCAGGAAGCACAGCAAAACAAATTCACCGTAGAGACGCGGTTTGCCGCGTCTCCTGCGTGCGCCATGCAAAATTATTGCCGCCCGATTCTATCCACTTCTTTTTTCAGTGCAAGACGATCAATCGACGCCAGAGGCAGCGCGAGAAAGAGACTGATTCGCCAGTCAAGAATAAAAAACGCTTGGCGGAAGGCGCGTTCGATTTCGGAGGAGTCTCCATGAACGGCAGCCGGATCGGGCACTCCCCAGTGCGCGGTCATGGGATGTCCCGGCCAGACCGGGCAGATTTCCTTGGCAGCGTTGTCGCAAACCGTGAAGACAAATTGCATCTCGGGAGCGCCGGGACGCGAGAATTCATCCCAGCTCTTGCTGCGCAGGCCGATTGTGGAAATGCCCGCCAGTTCAAGCTGCTTCAGCGCTTCGGGATGCACCGTCCCCGAGGGATGACTTCCTGCGCTGTAGGCGGTGAAGATAGGCTTTCCTTTGTGGTTGAGGATCGCTTCGGCCATGATGGAACGCGCCGAGTTTCCCGTGCACAGAAACAGAGTGTTGTAGTGAGCTTCCATGGTTAATAGTCCGTCGTGCAAATATCTCGACTCTCGCGCTTGATTTTGGGTGGCGCAGCGCTTCAGCGCTGCGGTGACTGGCCTGCTTGAATCACAGGCTTTCGCCGCTGCGGTCGGACTGGGGCGCAGAAAATACCGTCAGTTGCAGCACGTCGGACCACAGCACGCCTCCTGCGTCCGTTTCGGTTTCACCGCCCGCACAAAGGCGCTCATAAACTTCTCATCGACCCGCTCTGCAATGGCGTCCACGTCAATCCCCGACGAGAAGAGGAACTCACGGGCGTCCTCGATGCGATAGATCCGCGTCGGCTCAATCTCGATTTGCCCAAAGCCAGCGGCGGATAGTTTGTCGCGATATTCCTTTTCTTCCAGAGCTCCAGCGATGCACCCGACCCACGCCAGCACACTCTGACGGACCTCGGGGGCGACTTCGCCGCGCCTGACCACGTCTGAGACCGCGAACCGCCCGCCCGGCCTAAGCACACGGAAGGCCTCGCGCAGCACGCGGTCCTTGTCGGCGGAAAGATTGATCACGCAGTTGGAAATGATGACATCGACTGTGTTGTCGGGCAGAGGGATGCTCTCGATCTCGCCTTTCAGAAATTCGACGTTCTCCGCGCCGGCCTTGCGCTTGTTTTCACTGGCCAGCGCGAGCATCTTGTCCGTCATGTCGAGGCCGTAAGCTTGGCCGCTTGGGCCCACGCGCCTGGCGGAGAGCAACACGTCGATGCCGCCGCCCGAACCCAGATCAAGCACAGTTTCCCCGGGGTTCAGCTTTGCGAGAGCGGTTGGGTTGCCGCATCCGAGCGAAGCCAGCATCGCCTCTTCGGGAATCTGCTGGGCCTGCGACTCATCGTAAAGATTGGAGGTGATCGGATCGCACGAGAGTCCACTGGCCGGCGCCGCTCCGCAGCAACTGCTGCCGCCGCTACTAACTCGCAAGGCCGCTAGTCCATATTTTTCTTTTACGACTTCCTTAATGTTGATATCGGCGATATCGATATTGGCATCAGGCATAGTGGCTTCTCCTATTTACAGAATTGGACGAGGTCTTGCGGCTTGAGCGCTTTGTTGCGGGTGCAGCACTCGGCGTATAGAAATTGCAGAATTTCGCGCAGCGCTTCCGTGTTGGCGGTGTAACGCAGAAACGTCCCATTGCGCTCGACTCGCACCAGGTCTTCATTCTTGAGCTTGTCAAGATGGTGAGAAAGCGTGGAGCCGGGAATCTCGAGCTCATCCTGAATCTCGCTGACCACGAGGCCTTCGGGGTGGGCGGAGAGCAGCAATTGCATAATGCGCAACCGCGGCTCGGTGCCCATGGCGGAAAACATGTCGGCGTAACGGGCGACGCGGTCGCTGTTCGTTCGAGACTTGCTGGGAGCGCCAGCCATATTTCGATAATACTAGAAATATAGATTCCGAGTCAAACACCCGTAGAGACGCGTCTCGCCGCGTCTCCTGTTTGCACCAGCACGAACCACTGGAGGGAGGGGCATCGCCAGTCCAGTCGGGCGGGGACGCCCGGCGCTCCATGTCAGCTCTCCCACACCCACCGTCCATCCACCATCGTGCGTTCGATGGGAATGTTGATGATGTTGTAGGGATCTTCCTTGAATACGTCGCGTCCCAGCACCACCAGGTCGGCCAGTTTTCCCGGCTCGATCGATCCTTTCAGATTCTCTTCATAAGAGGCGTAAGCGCCATTCATGGTTCCCACGCGAATCGCTTCTTCCAGCGTAATTTTCTGCTGCGGCCCCCAGACATTGCCCTTGGCATCGGTGCGCGTCACTTCCGACTGCAACGCCATCATCGGTTCAAACGGCCCCGGAGGATAATCCGACGCCTGGGTTGGCCGGATTCCGGCATCAATAAAACTCCGCAGCGCGAACATATGGTTCACCCGGTCCGCTCCGTACTCCTTCATCTTCTCGCCATGATAGTACGCGTAGGTTGAAAAAGGAGTGGGAATTGCGCCCAGAGCCTTGATTCGGGCGATCAGAGAATCGTTGACGACTGTGCAGTGCTCCAACCGGTAACGGGCGTCCTTACGCGGCATTTCCTTCTGCAGCCGCTCGTACACTCGCAGCGTGATATCGATGCCGACATCGCCGTTGGAGTGGGTCCCGAGTTGCCATCCGGCGGCGTGTGCCTTGCGTGCCTGCTGGTAGAGTTCTTCTTCCGACGTGACCAGAATTCCAAAATCGTCCGGACGTCCCACGTAGGATTGCGACAGCCGAGCCGTCCGCTCGGAGATCGACCCGTCGCAGATCATCTTCTGTGCGCCGACTTTCACCCACTCGTCCCCCAGTCCAGTCTTAACTCCTGCCGCCAGCATCTGGTCCATGAACGCCTGGTAGATGTGGCAATACACGCGCATCTTCAGTTGCCCCGCTTCACGTGCATCCTGGTAGGCGCGCAAATCCTCCGGAGTACCCATGGCGTCCGTCACCGAGGTGATGCCGGTGCGCGTCATCATCTGCGAGATCAGACGCACGCCTTCGCGATGGTCGTCGCGCGTGAAGTGGGAAGGAATAATCTTGTCGAAGGTTTCCCTGCCAGTCTCGCGCACGTGCCCCGTCAGATGGCCGGTGGCAGGATCGCGATCGTACTTGCCGCCGGGAGGATCGGGAGTATGGTCATCAATCTTTGCCAGCTTGATCGCTTGCGAGTTGACCCACGCCGTGTGCCCGCCTCGATGCTGGACGTATGTCGGATGGCCGGGAACGGCAGCGTCTAGCTCCTCACGCGTCAGAGGTCGGCCTTCGACTGTCTTCGTGTCGTCGTATTTGAAGCCCAGCACCCATTCTCCGGGAGGCGTTTTCGATGCTCGTTCGCGCAGCGCCTTCAGGATGTCGGCAATGGAGCGCAGATCGCAATCCACCATGCGCAGGTGAGAAAGGCCAGCCTCCGCGGGATGCGAGTGCGCATCGATGAACCCGGGCAGCACCGTCTTGCCGCCCAGATCAAGTTTTTTCGCATTGCCGGCAGCGAGCGTCAGCACTTCGTCATTCGATCCGATCGCGAGAAATCTTCCGCCCGAAATGGCCACAGCTTGCGCTCGCGGCTGGCGCGGATTGACCGTCCAGATGTTTCCATTGTAAAGAATAAGTTCGGGCTCGGTGCGGTCGATGGAAAACAGGTTTCTGGAAAACATCGTGAACGCTCCGATGGCACCCATTCCGTAAACAAACTCACGACGCGAAGCTGGCATCTGTACTCCCTTTATGAATCCGGGACACTATACTAGACGACGATACCAGGTGGTGGAGGGACGAGCGTCTCGCCCGTCCAGCCGGGCGGGGACGCCCGGCTCTCCATCGTCAAACCGCCATGTCCGCTCCCACCATCGTCGAAGCGCAGGGCCGCAAGCTTAGTCTCACGAACCTTGACAAGATCCTCTATCCCGCTACCGGCTTCACCAAGGGGCAGGTGGTGGATTATTACGTCCGCATCGCGCCCGTGCTGGTCCCGCATCTCGCCGGACGGCCACTGACCATGAAGCGTTATCCCGGCGGCGTGGACCAGGAATATTTCTTCGAAAAAAACGCCCCCATGCACCGCCCCGACTGGGTGAAGACCGCGCCCGTATGGAGCGAGGGGAACAAGCGAACCATTAATTATCTTCTCGCTAACGATCTTCCGACGCTGGTGTGGATCGCGAATCTGGCATCAATCGAGCTGCATCCGTCGCTCTCGTTATCGACCGACATCACAGTGCCCACCATGATTGTCTTCGATCTCGATCCGGGACCGCCCGCAAATATCGTTCAATGCGCGCAGGTTGGCCTCTGGGTGCGTGAGATCTTCGATCATTTTGGTCTGCAGAGTTTTCCCAAGACGTCAGGATCGAAGGGACTTCAGATTTACGTTCCAATGAATACAAAAACGACGTACGAGCAGACGAAGGCATTCGCGCACGCGCTGGCGCGTCTGCTCGAACATGAGCATCCCGAACTGGTTGTCTCGGATATGAAAAAGGCGGTGCGCACCAATAAAGTGTTCGTCGACTGGAGCCAGAACGATCAGCACAAGACGACGATCTCGGTTTACTCTCTGCGCGCGCGCGAGCATCCGACGGTGTCCACGCCGGTCACCTGGGAAGAAGTCGAGCAGGCCCTGAAGAAAAAAGACGCGGGACGGCTGGTGTTCGAGGCGAAGGACGTCCTCGCGCGAGTAGAGAAGATGGGCGATCTGTTCGAGCCGGTGCAGAAACTGAAACAGAAGCTGCCACAGTTGGCGGGACTGGCTGCCGGATCGGAAAAAGAAGAGGACGAAGGCATCAGCATCGCTGCCCAGGCCGAAGCGCGGCCGAGCGCAGAGAAAAAGACGTCAAAAAAGACGAAGAAGACGACGAAAACGAAAGGGAAGTCAGTGCCGGCAAAGCGTCGCAAGCTATAATCCCGGTTCGCGCTTGACCACTACCGCGCGGAAAGCAAACACACCATATGGCGCATCTCTACGTCGGCACTTCCGGATGGGCTTATCCGACATGGAAACCCGCCTTCTATCCGGAGAAACTTGCGCAAAAGAAATTTCTGAACTTCTACGCAGCGAAACTGAATGCCGTCGAAGTCAACTACACTTTCCGCCAGTTGGTAAAAGAGACGACTGTCCAGAACTGGATCGCCGAAACGCCTGAGCATTTTCGCTTCACCATCAAGGCGCATCAGGTGCTCACGCACATCAAGCGGCTGAAGAGCGCGGAAGAATTTCTAATGCGCTTTCTCGGCACACTGGAAGCTCTAGAGCGCGCTAAACGCCTTGGCCCGCTCCTCTTCCAACTCCCGCCAAATTTCAAGGCAGATCAAGCCGTGCTTTCCGAGTTTCTGAAAAGCTTGCCGCGAAGTGTGCGCGCGGCATTTGAGTTCCGCCACGAATCCTGGTTCGTCGACGCCACCTGGGACACTTTGCGCGAGCGCGACATCGCGCTCTGCGTGGCCGAAACGGAAGAGCGCAACACTCCGGACGTAGTCACCGCGGACTATGCGTACTATCGCTACCGCAAACCTAGCTATACCGCCGAAGAGCGCCAAGCGATGGTCGCCCGCATTCGGGAGCATCAATCCGCTGGACGCGATGTTTTTGCCTACTTCAAGCACGAAGAGACGCCAGAAGGCGTGCTGTACGCGGTGGAGATCTTCCGTGAAGCGAGCAATCCGTGAGAAAGACTACTCAGGCCTGGCTCACGATTCTCTGCCTTTTCCCAAACCTTGCGGCGTCGCAGAATCAGCAGATACGTACGGTCCATGTCTTCGTTGCTCTGGCTGACAATGAACACCAAGGGATCGTTCCCGTTCCGGCGAGACTAGGGAATGGATTAGATCCCGACCACAATCTGTATTGGGGCGCAGCGGCCGGCGTGAAGACTTTCTTCGCTCGTAGTTCGGACTGGGCGTTGCTGAGTTGTGGACAGAAGCCGAAGCCCGAAGTCCTGGAGCGCTGCATATTCAAACATCGCAGCGCCGAAGTCTATCTTGTTGCCGACGCTTATCGGGGCGACGAAATTCGCCAGGCGATTCTTGACTTCTTCGATGCCGCGGCAGGGGCAAGCCCCGAAACAATCACTCTGCCTGGTGTGTCCGCAACGACTCTCACGGTTCGTGGTGGCTCGAATCTGGTGGCCTACGTCGGACACGATGGGCTGATGGACTTCCAGTTGCCGCTCCTTTTGCGCAAGAAGAACGAGACTCATCGCGACGCTATCATCCTGGCGTGCGCCAGCAAACAGTATTTTGGTGAGGCGCTGCGTGCTGCGGGAGCCTATCCACTGTTGTGGACAACCAACTTGATGGCTCCCGAGGCCTATACGCTGAAAAGCGCGCTCGATGGCTGGATTGCCGGCGAGGCGAATGAGCAGATCCATGAACGCGCGGCTGCCGCCTACGATAAGTACCAGAAGTGCGGGCTGAGGGGTGCGCGCAGATTGTTCGCCACCGGGTGGTAGCGTGACAACCCCAGTGCCGTGGGTGGGGAGCCGGCACTGATCCCAAGAGAAAACAGCCTTCCGCTGAGGGAAGGCTGCCGTTCAAGGCGGTAAGTCGCTTCGAGGTTAGGGCCCGACCACGCTCGTCAGCTTGTTGTCTATGCCGAGTACCACGCACACGACCTGGCCCGTGCCTAACGGGGCGCAGGAGGGCGACCCCACCCCGGTGCCGCCGATCTTGACGAAGCCCAACCAGCCCGATCCGTTATAAACGTTGGCATAGAACGCGTTGTCAATCACAATTGCTCCGCAGACAAGCTGACCCGCAGCCTGCGTCGTGCAACCGGCATTGTCATTCACACCGCCGCCGACTCCGCCGTAGCCGGTCCAGTCTCCTATAACCCAGCTTCCTCCGTTGAAAAGAGTCCCGTAGACTCCCGAGTTATAAGCGTTCGCGAAGCACACGACTTTCCCGCCCGAGTTCATGGACGAGCAGTCCGGCTGGCCGCCGGCCAGTCCGCCAATGCTCAGGAACCCTGCCCAGGCGCCGCCGGAAAAACGATTCACCAGGGTCCCGCTTCCGCTGGTGAAAATGGAGCAAATCACGCCCCCTGAGTTGTCGGTCGTGCAACCCGGCCCAGACACTGCCGAGGTCGTGACGTTAGCAAAGGCGCTCCAGGAGGTGCCGTTATAGAGGGACCAAGCCAGACCACCGATGGAGTTCCGCGCAACGCAGAGCACCTGTCCGGCGGTGTACTCCGCGCAACTAGGAGCCGAAAATAGCGCCCCGGCAACTTTCGCCGGGTTGCTCCATACCCCTCCGCTCAGGATCGTCCACTGCAGGTTGCCATTGGTGGCGGTCGCTGCGCAAATCACTTTGCCGGCGCGATCGCTCGTACACCTGGGGTTGGAACTGACAGGCCCAGCCAGGCTCTTCCACGTCCCCCACGTCGTTCCGTTGAACAGATTCACCATGATGGCGGACTTGCCGCTCCGGACCGCGCACGCCACCTGGCTACCGGAAACCTGGGCGCAAGACGGAGTACCGATTCCAGTGCCAGTGCCGGTCGGGGTGAAACTTCCCCAACTGGCCCATGCGGCCGGGCCCAGCGCCAGTCAGACCGGCAAAAGTAGCAGGCACAATACGGTTCGCTTCATTTGGATTCCTCCGAAATAGTTCTCTTTGAAAACTCCACTCACTGACCGGCGCTGCCGTTGGACGCAGGCGCGAGCTTGTTCGATCATTAACCTTCGAACGCGGGGGGGATAACAAACTCGCGGAAGTGTTTATTGGCTTCTCTGGCCGGAGTCAACCAGAATTAGGAAGCCAAATCGAATGCGACGAAAGAAGAAAGAAGAAACGAATAATGAAGAAGGGAAGGGAAAAAGTTTGCGCACCCGGCGCGGTACTTTTCGGACTCGACTTCGCCCCCCATACTATTTCAATGGCCTCGGATGCCAACGCCCGAACGCTTCACTCCTTCCTTGACTATCTGCGAGTGGAGCGCGGGTCCGCGAAGCTGACGATTGCCGCTTACACCATCGACCTGGCTCAATTTGGGGAGTTTCTGGAAAAGCGGAAACAGAACTTAACCGGAGCCCGCCGCGAAGACGTGCGCGCCTACATCCAGGAATTATTTTCGAATTCACTCGACGGGCGCTCGGTTGGACGGAAGCTTTCCGCGATCCGCCAACTCTACCGGCACTTGTTGCTAGACGGAAAGATCGACAAGGATCCGACGCTGAACATCGACTTGCCAAAGCAGTGGAAGGTGCTGCCCAAGGCGTTGAGCCGCGACGAAGTCGGAGCCATGCTGGCCGAGACGCAGCCGCGAAATGAGACGGTGCGCGGGCAGGCGCTTGCTCTCCGCGATCACGCCATGCTGGAACTTCTCTATGCTGGGGGCGTGCGCGTGTCCGAAGTCGCCGACGCGCGTTTGGAAGACCTGAAGCTTGAAATGGGATACGTCCTGGTGCGCGGCAAGGGCGACAAAGAACGCATGGTCCCGCTCGGAGTGCCCGCCCAACAGGCATTGCAGCGATACTTGAAAAGCGGCAGGGAAGTATTGACTAAAAAAAGAAGTTCGCCTCTTTTGTTCCTGGGCGCGGGAGGCCGCCGCCTGACCCGTCAGCGCGTCTGGCAGTTGGTTGGGAAAGCGGGTCTCGCTTCGGGCCTTTCTTCAGGACGGCACGCCAGTCCGCACATGCTGCGCCACTCCTGCGCGACGCATATGGTCGAGAACGGGGCCGACCTGCGAACAGTGCAGACCATTCTCGGCCATGCCGACATTTCGACCACGCAGATTTATACCCACGTTGCGTTAGATCGGTTGAAGAGCGTGTATGCCAAGCATCATCCGCGGGCGAAAGCGAGGGGCAATTTGTAATCTTGTAACTTGGTAATTTAAAAACCAGATCAAAACCGAAATTCCGGACGGCACGGCCCGGTTTCAAATTTGCCAAATTGCAAAATTACTCAATTACAAATTTCTTTCCATGAGCGTAGCTGCTAACAACTCGCGCACTATCGTCGAACGCGCGACCGACGACTTCCTGCGCCACTTGCGGGAGCGCAACTCCTCGGCGCACACGATCAAGGCTTACAGCAGGGATCTCGACAACTTCGCCGCTTATATCGGTTCGCGCGGATGGAAAACGATCGACCACATCGCGATCCGCGGCTTCCTCTCGCATCTCTACGACAAAGGATTGAGCAAGACTTCCGTCGCCCGCGCGCTGGCCGCGGTGCGCTCGCTTTATCGCTGGCTGGCGCAGGAAGGCGTGGTCGAGCAGAATCCGGCAAAGCTGGTTTCGACGCCAAGGCTGGCGAAGAAACTGCCGCGTGTTCCGACAATTGAGGAAATGAATTGTGTGCTCGACGGCAAAATGCCGGAGATCGCATCGTTTCCCGAGCGCGATCGTCTGATGCTCGAACTGCTCTATGGCTGCGGCATTCGCAACTCCGAGCTGGTCGGCATCAATCTCGACGACATCAGCATGAGCAACGAAGCCATTCTGATTCGCGGCAAAGGCAAGAAGGAGCGTTACGTCCCATTCGGAGGTTCGGCGCTCGCGGCGTTATCCGTCTACCTGCCGTGGCGGCAACAACTGCTCGCGACCTTGAACAACACTCTGAATAGCACTTCGAAAAACACGCGGAGGAAAACAATTCCGGCGAGAAGCATGCCCGCCCTTCTAGTCAACCAGCGCGGCGGACGCCTCACCACCCGCAGCGTAGGACGCATCGTCAAGCGAATCGCGGTCGCCAAGGGACTGTCCCCCGAGGTTCATCCGCATACTCTGCGTCATGCCTTCGGGACCCACATGCTGGAAGAGGGAGCGGACCTGCGCGCCATCCAGGAACTGCTCGGCCATGAGCGCTTGGCGACCACGCAACGTTACACGCAGCTCTCGGTCAAGCACGTGATGAACGTCTACGATCAGACGCATCCGCGGGCAAAGTGACGGTGCCGCGATTCGTTCAACTCTCCACACTTCGTTTCCCCGTGTCATCTTGAGCGGAGCAAGTGTCCCGCGAAGCGAGACTCTCGCGGAGTCGAAGGACCCCATGCCTGACCGCACCGCCCCCGGCCCCAAGAGGAGTTTCCACCACAACTGACCGGGTGAAGTCCCTGCTCCGCTCCTAATGAACAAACACGATACTGCGTGCATTGGCTACGAGCATACCTCCAGCCACACCCTGTTTGCAGCACCCTACATGCCCCCGGTTCATTCCTCTTTTAACCCGCTGAAAGCGGTCCGTGGCTAAAGATGACAACCTGGATAGGTTAGCCGGACGGGCGAGGACGCCCGTCTCTCCACGACCGGGGTTTACTGACGGCTGACAGCTGACAGCTGGTTCCGCATTGCCACTTTGAAAAGAACGTCATTACCCCGGTAACTTTCCTCCGACACTCGAGTGCTTCAACATGGCAGCAGGCGGTTCCTTGCTCGCGCCAACCAAGCTCGACGATTGGGAAATCAACATGAGTAAAATTGCCAAGGAAAGTATCCTGCTGGTGTCGCTGTTCCTGATTGCGGCGACAGTGCAATTCTTCGCGCAGTCGCTGCCCATGGCGCTCTGCTTCTACTTTCTGCCGACTCTGTACTCGGCGTATCACTTTGGACGCCGGCACGCGACGCTCACCGCCTTCGCCTGCGTATTCCTGGTCGTTCTGCTGGACTTCCTGAACAGGATGATGCCTGCGCACCGGGTGCTGTCGTTGCCCGGGGAACGGCTCTTCAACTTTGCAATTTGGGCAGGGGTCTTAGCGGTTACCGGCTACGTGATGGGTACACTTTACGAGCGCAAGCAGGCGATGACCACCGACATCCGCGAAAGTTTCAGCGGTCTGCTGCTGGTTCTGCAACACTTCATGGCCAATGAGAAGCTTGGCATTGGGGAAAACCAGCGGTTGGTGGAGGCGTCGACAAGAATGGCGGAGGCGATGGGCCTGGGATCGGATCGTGTCGAGTTACTGCGGTCTGCAGTGTTGCTGCGGGATCTGAGCAAGCTCGGCATTACGAACGACATTCTCTACAAAGCCGCCGATATGAGCCGGGATGAAGTGGTGGCGAGTTTCCGCAAGCCTCGGAAGACCGATGCGCGCGCCCAAGCCACGGGAAACACGCTGCGGCGGGTGATTCCGATCATCGTTGCGCAGCAGATTGTGCAGGAGCAGGGAGCGCGTTCGGTCAACGTCCCAGTCGAGGCTCACATCCTGGCCGTGGCGGACGCTTATCAGAAATTGATCAACGGCGTTGACGGCAAGCTTCTGTCGCCTGCCCAGGCCAAGCAGGAGATTGTGGCCGGAGCGGGCCAGAAGTTCCACGAGGGCGTAGTGGAGGCCTTAACAAAAATCCTGGGAGCGCAAGCTAAAGCGGCGGGGGCTTAAGATCACGGGTACATAAGAGTTAACGAAGTGGCGTTTCCGCCAACGCCGAAGTCTTCGATTCGGACTCCGATCCGGAACCCGAATTCCGTTCCGGCCCGCGCGAGTCTTTTCCTCGCAATTCTTTTTCCCGCAATTCCTGCCACATCGCCACCACCGTGGATTTCAACTCGGACGTCAGCCGTTCATACGCAGCCTCGCTCGCCTCATTCACCGGCGGAGGTTGAATCGGTTTGCCGAATACCAGTTGCAGATTGGCGATCTTCGGAAACTTCTTGTGGCGCGGCCAGGCTGCGTAGAAGCCCTCGATCGCAACCGGAACAATCGGGGCTTGCGCGTGAATCGAGAGAATCGCGGCGCCTTTGCGGAAGACAGTCGGATTACCGTCATTGGTGCGCTCGCCCTCGGGATAAAGAACGAGAATGCGTCCCTGGCTGAGGCCAAAACATCCAGCGCGCATGGCGGGAATCAGGTTCACGTCCGGATCAAGGACGACCACGCGAATCCATCGCGCCAGCCGCCGCATGAATCCTTTGCCGAAAATGTCGCTGGTGCCGAGCGCGAAGGTGTAGCGAAACAAGCGCCAGGGCAGCATCCCCGCCATCACCAGTGGATCGACGTAGCTCTGGTGATTCGAACAGAGGAGGAACGGGCCTTTTTCGGGCAGATTCTCGAGGCCGCGCATTTTGAGATGAAAGCGGTCGAGCGCGAAAAGATAAATCAGACGCCCCAGCAGAAAGAAAGGAATGTCAGCGAAAATATTGAGGTTGGCCAGTGCGAGCACCTCCGGATCGGTCACCGGCTCGCTCAAGATTGTCGACCATGCCGGCTCGGCGGCTCTGGCTTGGCCCTCGCCCCGCCCCGCGCTCGCAAGAATGGCATCGATCAGGTCGCGCACCGAATAAATCTCCGCCAGCTGCGACTCGGGCACTTCGCCGCCCAGCTGCTGCTCGAGTGCGGTCAGCAATTCAATGCGCTGCATGGAGTCGAGTCCCAAATCAAGCTCCAGATTGTGAGCGGGATGAATCGCGTCGAGCTGGCTGCGCGAGGACTCCCGCACGATGGCGAGGGCGCGCTTCACATCATCCCGTTCCAGCCACAGTTGGTGGTCGGCGGTTAGCGGCTTCTCTTTCTCCGTGCCAACGTCCTCCGCGCCAATGTCCGAATCGGCGGTGCCCTTTTGCTTCAGTTCGCGAACTTTCTTTTCAATCTGGAAGCGCTTCAACTTACGCGTCGTCGTGCGGGGCAGTTCCTCTTGCCAGATGTCATAGCTTCCCAAGCGTTTGGTGGAAGCAATCTTGTGGGAGAGCGCTTCAATGTCTAACCGGATTACTTCTTTTGAGTTGACGATCTTGCGCTCGCGCAGCAGTTCAAAGTTGGGCACGACGACGGCATGCAGCCGCTCCGATGTCGGGTCTCCCGGGCGCGCCTCGAGCGCCATCACGCAAATCTCTTTCACGTATGGTGACTTGAGGTAGTGCGCCTCGATCTCCTCGGGATAAACATTTTTTCCGTTGGCGAGCACGATGACTTCCTTGCCTCGCCCGGTAATGAAAAGATTGCCGCTGGAATCGAAATAGCCCAGATCGCCGGTATACAGCCATCCGTCGCGAAGCACGTCGACTGTGGCTTCCGGGCGATTCCAATATCCCTTCATCACGATCGCGCCGTGGATTGCAATCTCGCCCGCCGCTTGCGCGCCCTCTTCCACTGGTTTCGGGTCCACAATCTTGGCTTCGACTCCAGGGAAAGGCCGTCCGACTGAACCAAACACAACGTGCCCCGGAGGGTTGATGAAAGCGCCGCCGGTGGTTTCCGTCAGGCCGTACGCGTTCAGAACGTCGATGCCAAATGAGTAAAAATCGCGCGCGATGGCGGGATCGAATCGCGAACCGCCGGTTATCAGATAGCGCATGCGAGCACCGAAGGTCGCGTGAATCTTTCCGAAGAAGAGTTTGCCCGCGTTGACTCTGATTCGGCGCAGGCCACGGTTGAATGCCATCAGCGTGCGCACCATCCGCAGCGTGAACTTGCCGCGTTTCTTCAGCTCTTTGAAAATGCGCTCGTGAATCAGGTAGAAAAATTGAGGCACAACGCAAAACACGGTAATGTCGCGTTCCTGCAAAGCGCGCAGTAATTCGGTCGTGTTCAGCGTCTCCAGGTATACGACGCGACAGCCATTGAACAGAGGCAGGAAAAGGTTCGCCATCTGCGCGAGGACGTGAAACATCGGGAGAATTCCGAGCAGCGCATCCTCCGGACCAACCTTGATTACCGCGAGCACCGAATTCGCCTCGCCGACGAGGTTGGCGTGGGTGAGCATCACGCCCTTTGGATCGGCGGTCGTGCCCGAGGTGTAGAGCAGCGCCGCCAGGTCGCCGTCGGCGGGGACGAGGGGCTGAAAGTCGCCGGGGCCCGCGGCGAAGATGGAATCGAGATCGGCTGCGAGACTCGGGGCGCCAGCTTTAGTTTGAGTGGGATTCGATTCAGCAGCCGCAGAAGTCATCAGCAAACCTACGTTAAGTCCCTCGACCGCTTCCGCCGCCACCGGAAGCTGCTTCACATCGCAGAACAACAGGGAAGCTCCGCTGTCGATCAACAACTTCTTTACTTGATCGGCGTGGAAAGCCGTGTCGAGTGGAACCGCCGTTCTTCCCGCGGCGATGATCCCTAAGTATGCCGCCACCCATCGCGGATGGTTCGCCGCCAGAATCGCCACACGCGCATCCCGTGGCACGCGAGTCGAGAGCCAGTTCGCAACGCTCTCCGACATCCGAGTCAGTTCCGCGAAGGTGACCCGTTCAACCGTCTGCGGCCGCTGAATCTCGAGCGCAACGTTCCCGGGAAACTTCCGGGCCGATTCTTGGAATCGCTGGTAGAAGGCGGGCATGTCGGAGGTGAATATACTAAAGACGGGTAGGGAAAACTAGGAAGTGCGCCGATCCTAACTTCGGGGGAGCACGATGGCGATGCAGAAGATTACGTTTAGTGCGGACGCTGACCTGCTCGACCGGGCAGAACAGATTGCGAAAGCGAAAGGCACTACTCTGGAGGAAGAAGTCCGGCAGCGGCTGGACGACTTCGGGGAGGGCAGATGGAAGCTCCCGCCTGGTGAGCCGAGGAAAAGGAAGGCCCGCAAATCCGTGAAGGACTGAAGCGACTGCGGAAGTGCCGATTCTTCCTTGCCATCCCCTAAAGGGGTGTCTGATTTCGGAGGATTTGCGGCATCGTCAAAGCGACGCCTTGTTACCAAACACAAGTCATTCCGCAGCTTCTATCGTGTTGTCCGGTTCTTCGCCATCCCTCCTGCATCTAATGTGCTAGGCTTTTACTCATACCTTAGGACGCGTGTCCTTCGAAGGGCTTCCGTTTGATCAACACTCTGTTAGGCAAGGTTTTCGGGACGAAGAACGAGCGCGAGGTCAAGCGCCTTCAGCCTCGTGTGGCGGCGATCAACGCGCTCGAGCCGGAGATGCAAAGACTCTCTGACGACGAACTCCGTGGCAAAACTGCCGAGTTCCGCGCCCGAATTCAGGAGCGTCTCAGCTCGATTGGCGACGAGCCGACTGCTGATCCTGAGCGCCCGGATGCTGATCTCCCAGATCCCGACCGCCAGAAGGAAATCGAAGCTCAGCGTAGCGAAGTGCTCAAGGAAGTTCTCGACGAACTGCTCGAAGAGGCGTTTGCCGTTGTCCGCGAAGCTGGACGGCGCGTGCTTAACATGCGCCACTTCGACGTGCAGTTGATCGGTGGCATGGTTCTGCATGAAGGCACCATCGCCGAGATGAAGACCGGCGAGGGCAAGACGCTGGTGGCCACGCTTCCCGTGTATCTGAACGCGCTCAGTGGACGCGGCGTACACGTGGTTACCGTCAATGATTATCTGGCTAAGCGCGACTCGGAATGGATGGGCAAGCTCTACAGCTTTCTCGGGCTCAGTGTGGGTGTGATCGTCCACGACCTCGATGACGAGCAGCGCCGCGCCGCCTACGCCGCTGACGTGACCTACGGCACCAACAACGAATTCGGTTTCGACTATCTGCGCGACAACATGAAGTTCGATCTGCGCGACTGCGTGCAGCGCATGCATAATTTCGCGATCGTCGACGAAGTCGATTCCATCCTCATCGACGAAGCCCGGACGCCGCTCATTATTTCGGGCGCCAGCGAGGAGTCCACCGACAAGTACTACAAGGTGAATCGCATCATCCCCAAGCTCGAAAAAGGCGAAGAAGTGGATACGCAGCCGGGCGAGCCCAAGATCATGACCGGGGACTATGTTGTCGACGAGAAACACCGCAACGTCACGGTCAGCGACGAGGGCTGGGAAAAAGTCGAAAAACTACTTGGCATCGGCAACATCGCCGACCCGGAAAATTGGGCGCTGAAGCATCACGTGGAGACTGCCGTCAAAGCGCATGCGCTTTACAAGAAAGACGTCGAGTACGTGGTCAAAGATGGCGAAGTGCTGATTGTGGACGAATTCACCGGGAGATTGATGCCGGGCCGCCGCTGGTCCGACGGGCTGCACCAGGCGATCGAAGCCAAAGAAAATGTGAAGATCGAGCGCGAGAATCAAACCCTCGCCACCATCACGTTTCAGAATTATTTCCGCATGTACAAAAAACTGGCGGGCATGACGGGTACGGCGGAAACGGAAGCGCCGGAATTCGACAAGATCTACCGGCTCGAAGTCATCGTCATTCCGACCAATCGTACTTTGCTGCGTAAAGAGAATCCGGACATCGTCTATCGCACGGAGAAAGAGAAATATTTCGCGGCCGCCGACGAAATTCAGAGGCTTCACGAGAGCGGCCAGCCGGTGCTGGTGGGCACCACCTCGATTGAGAAGTCCGAGCGCCTTTCTGAACTACTGAAGAAAAAAGGACTGAAGGATCACGTGGTGCTCAACGCGAAGTACCACGAACGCGAGGCGGAAATTGTTGCGCAGGCCGGGCGTAAGGGCCGGGTCACGATCGCTACCAATATGGCCGGCCGCGGCACGGATATTCTGCTTGGCGGTAATGCCGAATTCATGGCTAAGCAGGAGTGCGTGAAGAAGGGAATCGCCCAGCCGATCCGCGCCGCGCAAGGCAAGATCGAAGCCGACGTTGACGATCCCAACCGCACGGTTTGGTACTACGCCGGTAATGAGTTTGCGGTTCCGACCGATCAGTGGAATGAGATTTTTGCTCGCCACAAACTAGACACCGATCGTGAGCACAAGGAAGTGATCGAGGCGGGCGGGCTGCACATTTTCGGGACCGAACGCCACGAGGCGCGCCGGATTGACAATCAGCTCCGCGGACGCGCCGGCCGCCAGGGCGACCCCGGCTCTTCGCGCTTTTATCTTTCGCTCGAAGACGATCTGATGCGCATCTTCGCCAAGGAGTGGGTTTCGAACCTGCTGCAACGCCTCGGCATGGAGGAAGGAATTCCCATCGAATCGCGCATGATCACGCGCCGAATCGAAGCCGCGCAGAAGGCCGTCGAAGGCCAGAATTTCGAAGCCCGCAAACACCTGCTCGAATATGACGATGTCATGAACAAGCAGCGCACGGCGGTCTATGGCCTGCGCCGCCGTCTTCTCGAAGGCCTCGACCAGAAAGATCTGATCATCGAAGACTACGTTTCCGCCATTCTCGGCGACATCCTCGAACGGCACTGTCCGCCGAAAGAACACGTTGACAATTGGGACCTCAAGGCTCTGAAGGACGCGATCTTCACCCGCTTCGGCGTCGACATTTACGCCGAAGGCCTCAAGCCCGAACACATGAATCGCCAGGAACTGGGCGACGCCATCTTCGACAAACTGAAAGAGCGGTATGACGCGAAAGAGGCGCTGATCGGCGCCGAGGCCATGCGCTATCACGAGCGGATGATCATGCTGAGCGTGATCGACGGCCAGTGGAAAGACCACCTGCTCTCGATGGACCACCTGAAAGAGGGCATCAACCTGCGCGGCTACGGACAGCATGATCCGTTGGTCGAGTACAAGCGCGAGTCCTACGACATGTTTGAAGAGATGATGCAGCGCTTTCAGGAAGAGACGGTTCGCTACCTTTACCTGATGCAGATCATGGAGCGGCCGCCGGACCAGGGAACGAGGCCGGGTGGCAGCGGAGGAAATCCAAACGATCTGTCGGGGCAGGCGCCCGATGCCGGCGTACCGTCAATCATCACCGGCGGTCGAGGGGGCAATGGACGCCCGCCGCGCCAAGTCGCAACGTCCGTGGACGATATCGAAGAGGCCTTCCAGCGCAAGAAAAAGAAAGAGCTGGAACAGGCGCGCATGGCGGGGGCCGGCGACCTGCAAGTCCAGCAGGTGGTGCGCTCAGGGGCAAAAGTTGGACGCAACGATCCGTGCCCTTGCGGAAGCGGCAAGAAGTATAAGAAATGTTGCGGGGCGAATTCGTAAGTCTCTCTCGCGCTGTCGCTTTCGCCTCCCAAATTTCACGAATTGTCATCCCGAGTGAAGCGAGGGATCTGCACCTGGCGGCGAACTGCAGATCCCTCGCTTCGCTCGGGATGACAAGGTCTGGTGATTTCCGCGTCGCCCTTATTCCATTCGCGTCTCCGGTGGCATCCTTCCGCCTTCCCTGCGTTCTCTGCGGTTAAACGCCTTTTGATTTCTTGCGCAGCGCACGAAACGTCATTTCGGTCGCGGTGCTGCCCGTCGCGCGCTTCCATGCGAAGAAAAGTTCCGCATACGTTTGCGTGATGTAATGCGCGGGGGTGATCCCGAGAGCGCGCGCCGTGCGGTCGATCCAGCGCGACGGTCCTTCGATCTCGCCGAAGTTTCCAATCGGAGTCTCGTCGAGTACGACGTGCCCCGTGCCATCGCTCCACTCGGCACGATATTTTTCATAGCGAAACGTCGAAGCGAACCCAAGCGCGCGTAAAATGGCGTCCATCTGCTCGCCACGCTCCACACGCGTTTCCAGCTCAGCCCGAACTTTATGACGACCGCTTTTGCCTTTTGCCTTGTGCGTCAGTGCCCAAGTCTCGCCGTACTTCCGCAGACGCAGCAAGTCACCCCGCTTGCGCAGTGTCTGGCCGGGCAGGTCGTAGAGTGAATTCATTTCGTGGGTGGAGCGGGTGAGCCGTTTGAAGCCGGCTTGCTTCAGGGCCCGCGTCAGCGCGGTCAGATTTTCAATCCGAAACTTAATTTCGATTTCTTTCGGCATGTTGAAATCTTAACCGCCGAGACGCCGGGGACGCGGAGAAAAGGGAATCCAGAGATGTTGCGTCCGCGGCAGCTGCCGAGCTTGCGCTCGGCTCGGACGGGCGAGGCGCCCCTCCCCACACGAACTAAGATTTCGGCTCGACCTCGGACTCCCGCCCACGCCGATGGAACCAGCTCATGTGCGGCAGGTCGCGCTCCACTTTCCGCCGTTTCGCGATCAGTTCCGCGGTGATCGATACCGC
>Ga0209736_1000165_pt1 | contig 20843 bp, 17 predicted proteins | sample BlaSpr_A8_Ref_M3_FD_187992 | JGI IMG/M metagenome (GOLD analysis project Ga0209736, IMG submission 187992) | Forest soil microbial communities from Thunder Bay, Ontario, Canada - Black Spruce, Ontario site 2_A8_Ref_M3 (SPAdes) (version 2) | ecosystem: Environmental > Terrestrial > Soil > Boreal...
ACTGTCGTCGCCCGGCTTGACCGGGCGACCCAGTATTCCAGAGACGTCAGCGATCGAACCGTTAAGCCGCGGCGTACTGGATCACCCGGTCAAGCCGGGTGACGACATTTGAGGTTGGTGCGACGGTTGCGTCCGCAATCGGAGGAACGTCTGATAACAGCGACGATAGCTTAGTTAGCGGTGGTAATGCCGCGCGTCTCGAACCACCAGCAAAACTGTCGTCGCCCGGCTTGACCGGGCGACCCAGTATTCCAGAGACGTCAGCGATCGAACCGTTAAGCCGCGGCGTACCGGATCACCCGGTCAAGCCGGGTGACGACATTTGAGGTTGGTGCGACAGGTTGCGTCCGCATCGGAGGAACGTCTGATAACAGCGACGATAGCTTAGCGGTGGTAATGCCGCGTGTCTCGAACCGCGAGGCCACGATGCCGCCGTCATGATACAGCTCCGCAGGCGTATCGCCGACGGGCTCGCTGCCCTGGTCGGCAAGCTTCGCCTTCACGTCGCTCGGAAAGTGCCTGGGCAATGATACGCGCCGTCACATCGGTGCTTCCTCCGGCCGCGTAGCCGACCAGGATCCTGATCTGCTTGGTCGGCCAGGCGGTTTGGGCGTGCGCGGCAGCGGCGAGCAAGGCCATTCCAAACGTGAGCGCGCGCAAAATTAGGCGCCACATCGTCCACCCCCTGTCATCCGAGTCTTGACCCGACCCGTATTGCTTGTTCAGTTATAGAGCGATGCGTCTCCAAGCACGGATTGCCGAAAGCGTGCGGTCAGGATGCCGCCGTCGGCCGGCGGCATGACGAAGGGCAACGCCTCGGGATCGATCTTCACCTGCGCGAACACCGGGCCTTTGCCTTGATGCGCCAGATCGCGGATCTGCGTCACCTCTGCAGCTGTCCTGACGATGCGCGATGTTCGAATACCGGCCGCAAGCGCCATGCCGGCGAGGTCGACGCCGGCGGCGGTATGGGTTTTCTGCATGCCGGTCTCGCCAAACCGCTCATTGTCGAGCACCGCGATCGTCAGGTTTGCCGGTTTTTCGACCGCGATGGTAGCGAGCGCGCCGAGGCTCATCAGCATCTCGCCGTCGCCGGTGATGACCAGCACCTTCCGTTTCGGTTGCGCCAGTGCAAGGCCCAACCCGATCATCGAGGCCGCGCCCATGGCGCCCCAGAGCGGAAAATTGTTGGGGTTGTCGCCGGCGGCCGAGACGTCCCAGTTCGGTGCGCCAAGACCGGCGATGACCAGAAGATCGCGGCGGTCACGCAGCAGTTCGTCGACGACGTCTCGGCGATGAAGCAGGGCATTCGGGCTGGTCATTTGCGGGCAAGCTCCTTGAAGTTCTTGGCGCCGAGCACGCGCTGGCCGATCAGGACCGCGGCGGGCCGCCATGTGTTGAAAGCGAGATTTGCAGCACCCAGAACCGACGGCGCAACAAGATCAGGTTCGTCCGCGCGGGTGACGATGACGCCCATGGCCTCCAGTGCTGCCGGCGTTCCCTGACCCATCGGGATCTGCCACGGATTGAATTCGCCCCAGTCACCGCGCATCGTCACCAGCATCAAGAGCGGCATCCGGCATGTCGCGGGAAGCGACAGCATGTTGATGCAGTTGCCGACCCCGCTCGACTGCAGCAGCAGGACGCCGCGCTCGCCGCCGAGCCAGGCGCCGGCGAGCATGGCCACGCCTTCCTCTTCCGTGGTCAAGGTGACGACGCGGGTCTCCGGGTCAGCCTCGAAGGCGCGAATGAGCCGGCTATGGCCGGCATCAGGCACCATCCCGACCTGCCGGACGCCCGCTTCCTTGAGGACGCGGTAGACCTCGTCCGGCCACGACGGCGGCGTAGCCGCCTGGCCTTCCGGTGTTGCTGCCAAACCTGCCATCGTGCGGCGCTCCTCACGTCGTTTTTCGAGTTTGATGAGGGCTCAGACTAGATTGTTTTTGCGGCGCGCACGACGCCCAATGTCGTTATGGCTTCTATTGCAAAATTGAAACCCTCGACGAATTGCAACGTCAAAGCCGCGCCAAGAGTGGACATCGGTGCACGCAGGCAGACGACGCGGCAGGCCACCCGGATGGTCAGGCTCGAAACCTGGAAACCATCGGGGGCAGAATCGCTCTCACGCGATCGCCGGTATCCGGCCGAGCAGGCCATCGAGCGCGGCGCGCAAGGTCTCCGCCGGATCCGACGCACCTGAACGACTGCGCCAGGCGACATGGCCGTCCGGTCTCACCAGGACCGCGCCATCCGTGTCGACTCCGTAGACTTCGTGCCAGTTGCCGTCGGGATCGCCGAGATCCGCATCCTTCCCGACGGTATAGGCGATCAGGGGAGGCCACGACGTGTCGATCCCGTGCGCGGCCCGCCGCCATGCGTCGCCGTCGCGGCCGGCGAGCAGCACAAAGTGCGGGCCGAACAGGTCGATGGTCGAGATTTGCTCGTTGCCCCGCCGGAGCCAGACATGCGGCGCGCGACTGCCGGGCCGGGCGGAGGGCAGATAGTCGGTAACGGGATCGTCGATCGCGACCGCCGGCGTGCCGTCCGGCACGACCGCCATCGATTGATAGCAAGCCCCGAAGATCAAACCTTGTTCGTTCAAAAATTCCCGTCGCGGCAGCACGTTGCTTTGCCGTGCGGTGCGTCCCATCGACAAGGCGTTGGCCAGCGAGTTCTGGGTGATGGTCTGGCCGAGCGGCTGGCGCTCGGCCTGGTAGCTGTCGAGCAGCGCAACGTCCGCTTTGCCGCGCAGCACGGCGGCGATCTTCCATGCCAGATTGTGAACGTCCTGCACGCCGGTGTTGAGGCCAAAGCCGCCGGTCGGCGGCATCTCGTGGGCCGCATCGCCGGCCAGGAAAACATCGCCGACACGATAGCGGTCGGCAACGATGGCAGACGCCTCCCACGGGCTGACGCCAAGCACCGCGACGTCGAGGTCGGCCACGCCGACGGCTTTGCGGATCAGCTCCGCGCAAAATTCCGGCGCAAAATCCTGCGGCTGCCAGCCATATTGTTTGGGGCCGTGAATCAAAAAACCCCAGCGGTCGGTGCCGTTGATGGTCAGGAATGTGGCCCGCAGGTCTTCCTGCTCGACGAAATACAGCGCGGCAGGCCGATGCTGGACCCATCGGGTGAGGTCGGCGCGGAACAGGATATTGACGCTGTCGTAGACTTTCTCTTCTCCGACCATGTTCACCCCCAGCGCGCGGCGCACCCGGCTTTGCGCGCCCTCGGCGGCGATCAAATAGCGCGCGGTGAACGGCGTCTCCACGCCTGTCGTGCGATCGGTCAGCGCTCCGGTAACCGCGCCGGGCCTTTGGCTGAACGAGGTCAGCTCGGTATTGAAGCCCAGCGTTCCCGGTCCCGCGGCTTCGGCAAATCGACGGATCACCGGTTCAAGGTCGTCCTGGGCGCAAAGACAATTCTTGACCGGCGTCGCCGCCATGCTCCTGGCGGTAGCGCGACCGGGCACCCGGCGCTCGATCTCCTTGCCGGCCAGGGTCTCGGTCCAGACGATCAGCCCCGTTCCGCCTTCGGCCAGTCCGGCGTCCCTGACCGCGCCGTCGATGCCGCATTGCCGGAAGACTTCCATGGTACGGGCATTGATGCCGCGCGCTTTCGGCGTGACCGCCGTGCTTGGGTGGCGTTCGACCAGCAGCGAGCGCACGCCGTGCCGGGAGAGCAGCAATGAGGCGGCGAGGCCGACCGGACCGCCGCCGGAAATGAGAACGGGAACGTCGAGCATCTTTTCTCCTTGTTGGATGCGGTGCGTGAACTAGCCGATATCCATCGGCTTGCCGTGGGGTTCCCTGCGATAGGCAAAGATCGCGATCAGCGCGGCAAATTCGCACGCGGCCAGGAACAGGAAAGCTGGCGCGATCGCGTCCGCTGTGGCTTTCGGCGAAACCACATCGTTGCTTCCTGCGATCAGCGCCAGACAAACCGGTCCCAGGATTTTTCCTACTCCGTTGGCGGCCTGCGCCAATCCAAACGCCCGGCCGCCAAGCGAGACCGGAAACACTTCAACGACATAGGGCGACATGTTGGAAAACGAGCCACTGTAAAACGCCGCGCCAAAGATCACGAGCAGCGCAAATACCGACCAGCCCGCGATGAACTGGTGAGAGAAAGCGACAATCGCCAGCATGACCAGCACGGAGATGCCGGTTCCGACCAGGGCTGCGCCGCGGCGTCCGGTATAGAGCGGCAGCACCGAAAACAGCACGCGGCCGAGAAACGAGGCGATGCTCGCATACACGAAGTAACCCGCGGCCTCATGCGCGGTGATCTTCAGAAGCTGGGACAGCATGGTAGGTCCCCACAGGATCACGCCATAGGTGCCGGTCGAAATTCCGGTCCAGATGACGACCACCCACCAGAATCGCTTCTGGTCCCGGAATAACTCGGACAACGAACCCGGCTTTGTCGCCGGCTCGATGGCGTTCGGCAATGTGACGCTGGTTTCGGCAACGCCCAGCAGCTTTGCGGCCTCGCGTCGCGCGTCGGCGCTGCGGCCGCGCGACAGCAGCCAGCGCACCGATTCCGGCGCAATCCACGCGATCAACAGCGAAGTAATGATTGGCATCGCACCGGTAAGAGCGACGCCGCGCCACCCGATCACCGGCAGCAGGCTCGCCGAAATCATCGCGGCAAACATCGTGCCGAGCGCGACCGGCGTCACCATCATGCTGGAAACGAAGGTGCGGTATCGCGTCGGCGTGATTTCGACGATCAGCGGACCCTGCGCGCTCACCGCGGCGATCGATCCGAAGCCGACGACGAAGCGCAATATTGAAAACAGGATCCAGGCGCCGTCCGGTATCAATGCACATCCGGCGGCGCCCAGCGAAAAGATCAAGCCGCCGCCCCAGACCATCTTTTTGCGGCCGACGGCGTCGGCGAGCATGCCGCCAACCAGGGAGCCGACAATGGCGCCGACGCCGGACGACAGCAGCATGATCGCGCTCTGGCCGTAAGTGAGGTGCCAGCCTGGTGCGAGCACCGAGACCAGGTATCCGACCAGGAAGAAATCGTAATATTCGAACATCTCCTGCAGGACGAGCAGCCCGATCGTCAGATAGTAGCGCGGCGTGAGATTGGACTTCTCGATTCCGGTAATCCAGTCCTGGGCATCCCCCTTGGAAGCGCCCGGGGTCGCTGGCTGCACCCTGCCTGCAACGCCGCCCTGGACGGCGCCTTGAACGTCGAGCGAAAGTTCGGCCATTTCTCCCCCCGGACGCCCGACTGCCGCTGTCATGCGCAGCGGTTCAAAAGTGCCGGGACCATCCGCAATAAAATTAGCACCCGACTTTTGATTGCGATAATGTTGAATTGTCATCGGTTTGATCTGAAATCGGCATCATCAAATGGATCTGCGCCAGTTCCGCTATTTCGTTCAGGTCGCGCGTAGGGAGAATTTTCGCAAGGCAAGCGACGATCTTCGCATTGCGCAGTCGGCGCTGACGCGTCAGATCCAGCATCTCGAGAGCGAGTTGGGTTTTCTGCTGTTTGATCGCGTCAAGCGCGGCGTACGGCTGACCGCGGCGGGCCAGCGCCTGCTGGAACGCTCGCAGCACATTTTGAGTGAAGTCGACCGGTTGAAGGAGTCGCTTCAGATCGAGGCGCATGTTCCGAGCGGCCCGGTATCGCTTGCAGCGCCGCCCTCGATCGGGCGTCTGTTGTTCCACAAACTCGCTCAGACGTTTCTGAAATCATATCCGAAGGTAAACCTCAGCCTGCTCGAGGGTTGGACATCGAACGTCCTGGGCCAGCTCCGGCGTGGCGAACTCAGTCTTGCGATCGTCACCGATCCGCCGCCCGACCCCTTGCTCGAATACACATTGCTATTTACCGAGTCGCTCTACCTGGTTGGTCGCCCGGACGATCCCCGGCTGAAGAAGCGCAGCCTCGAAGTAAGCGGTCTGAAGGACCTCCCGCTGGTCATGACCAGCAAAAACAATCGGTCGCGCCAGCTGATCGAGAATGCTGCGGCCAGGGAAGGCGCAAGACTAGACGTTCGCCTCGAACTGGAGAGCCCGGAAACCTTGCGGCAATTGCTGCTGAGCGGCCGCATCTATGGACTTCTGCCATATTCCTCGATTTTTCAGGATGCCCAGACCCGGCGAATCGGTGCGGTTCCGATCAAGGGACAGGCCATGACGCGGTATCTTGCCAAGAGCCGCACCGAGGCGAATTCCGTCGTGCGCGAGACCCTGGAGAAAAGCACGATCGGCGAGATGCGCGGACTGGCAAAACGGATCGGAATTCGCGAGCAATAGATCTACTTCTGCGGGCCCGAAAGCGAGATCTCGCGTTCTGCGCGGAATACATTGCCATATAGGTTCGCGATCCACTGGCGTCCGCTCGACGTCATGTTGAGGTAACGTATCTCCGTCTGGATATGGGGCGCCACACTGTTCCAGTAAAATTGCGGATAGCGATTGACGATATCGGCGGGCGATTCATAACCAAGCTGGCGATTCATGCCAACCTCTTCAAATTCGTGGTAGAGCGCGTTTGCTTTCCTGAGGTAATTCGGATCGCCGAGCTGCCCGATAAAATCCGCCGCGCGAACGATTCTGGCCTCCTCATTGTATTCCTGGCCTGCGACGGAAGGAAATCGGGTGCCTTCGATCGCATCGGCAATGCGCTGCTTGTTGAGCGGCGCCATGCCCACTATCCGAGCCATCACGTAAAGCTTCGACCGGTCGACGTGGTGGGGCATCAGGCCGGCGTCCGACGAGCCGCGCGGCAAAGTCACCTTCGTGCCTTTCGAATCGATCACGAAGCCGTCGGCGTCGTCATCCTTGAACAGGCCGCGCACATAACCAATGTCGTGGGCAAGGCAGGCAATGATGATATGGGCGTAGTCGTCCGCGGTCATTTGACAGTGCAACGCACGACCACGGAAGAGATCATGTCCGGCAAGCGTCACCAGCAGCGTGTGCTCGACATTGTGGTAAAGCGCGTCGCTGTTTGCAATGCATTCGAGCGCGACGCGGGCGGCCGCTGGCACGACCTCCACCAGGTGCGTCTGTGATGACCCGAACCGGCGGCGCATATAGGAGCCGAGAAACTCTTCCAAGGCATCTGCGGCCAGCTCCGGTAAAGTCATCATTGATGCTGCCTCGCTCCCGTTGCCTTCTGGCGTCAATTCCTGACTTCCCGTTTCGTTGCGGAAGGCACCCAGCATAGCGCATTTCCGGTTTGCCGACCAAACCAATCGCCGGATGTCGCGCCCGGCGCAAAGCGGAATTATGTTGCGGTGCCGCTACGCGGAAATAGTGCGGGTGCTCGGCATCGCCGTCAAGTTGAAGGTGGGCGAGACCGATTTCGACGCGTGGTGCGCCCACGGCAGACATTTCGGTCAGCTTTTGACCCACCTGCGCTCGCAACGTGCTTGAACCCGCTCGATCGGCGCCCTGGGGGCACTCGTGATCGTTGCCAATCTTGTCTATGCGCTGAAAAAACGCGCCGCGGGCGCGGAGCCAAGCGCCGCGCCGGCGGTGATGAATATCCGCTGCAGAGGATGTGCTTCCGACCTGGCGAATCTTAGCGCTGCAATTTGTCCAGAGTGATCGGCAGGTCGCGTATCCGCTTGCCGGTGGCGTGATGGACCGCGTTGGCGATCGCCGCGGCAACGCCGACGATGCCGATTTCCCCGACCCCCTTGATCCCGAGCGGATTGATGACGTCGTCCGGCTCATCGACGAAGATAACCTTGATGTCGTGCACGTCGGCATTCACCGGGACATGGTATTCGGCGATGTTGGCATTCATGATGCGGCCGAAACGGTGGTCGGTCAGCGTCTCCTCGTGCAGCGCCATGCCGATGCCCCACACCACACCACCCATGATCTGGCTGCCCGCGGTCTTGGGGTTGAGAATCCGTCCCGCCGCGATTGCACTGACGACGCGGGTGACGCGGATCACGCCGAGCTGCTCATCGATCTTGACCTCGGCGAAGACGGCCGAGTGGGTGTTGCGGGCATAGGAATCGTCGCTACGCAGTGCGTACGGATTTTCTTTCGAAAATTTGGTGGATTTCTTTTCCTTGATGCGATCCACGCCGCCGTGCCGCATCGCCTCGGCGATGGGGACTGCGCGGTTCGGATCCCGCTTGTTCACAATCTTGCCGTCGGCCAGCATAACGTCGCCGAGCTTGGTCCCCGCCAGCGGCGAATGCGGGCCCTTCTCGGCCATGCGCCAAAGCGCCTTGCGTACCGCGTCCGCAGCACCGGCGATCGCATGGGACACCGAGGCCGCCGTCCATGATCCGCCCTCGACTTGCGATTGCGGCAGCGTCGAATCGCCGAGCTTGACGGTGATGTTGTCGATCGGCAGCCCGAGCATGTCGGCGGCGACCTGCGCCATGATCGTGTAGGTGCCGGTGCCGATGTCGGCGCTCGCGCAGCCGATCTCCGCGTGGCCGTTGGCCGTCAGCACGATGCTGGCGGCGGTCTCCACCTGCAACGCTTCCCAGACCCCGGTCGCCATTCCCCAACCGACCAATTCGCTGCCGTCGCGCATGGAGCGCGGCTCGGGGTTGCGCTTTCCCCAACCGGAAGCCTCCGCGCCCTGACGGTAGCATTCCCGCAATTGCTTGCTGGTATAGGGCAGGTCGTCGTTTTGGTCCCGATCCGAGTAGTTGCGAATCCGCAACTCCAGCGGATCGATTTTCAGCGCGACCGCGAGTTCGTCCATGGCGCATTCCAGGGCATAGACGCCGGTCGCAGCACCCGGTGCCCGCATGTCGCAAGGCGTCGGCAGATCGAGCTTGGCAAGTTTGTGGGAGTATTTCGCGTTGGCGCACTTGTACAGCGCGCCGGACCAGCCGGTATCGTTGCGAGCGAATTCCTCATATTGGGAGGTTATCGCAATCGCGTCGTGCGTGATGGCATCGAGCGCGCCATCGGATTTGGCGCCGAGCCTAAGGCGTTCGACGGTGCCGGGCCGATAACCCAGCGCGTACATCTGCTGCCGCGTCAACACCAGCCGCACCGAACGCTGCAGCGCCCGCGCGGCCAGAACGGCCAACACCACCTGGTATTGCGGCCGCAGGCCTGAGCCGAACGCGCCGCCGACATAGGGCGACAAGACTTGAACGTCTTTCGCCTTCATCTCGAACACGCCGCACAGATAACGCTGCACGTTCTGGACGCCCTGGGTCTTGTCGTAGACCGTGAGCTTGCCGGCGCCGCCCCAGATCACGGTCGAGGCGAACAGCTCCATCGGATTGTGGTGCTCGGTGGGGATGTAATAATCGCCTTCGTGGCGTATCTCGGCGGCGGCAAACGCCTGTTCGGCGTTGCCGCGCGCCTTTGGCGGACTGCCGGCCGCCTTGGCTTGATCCAGCCGCCGATGCAGGTCGGTCATATGCGCGTCCGTCTTGTATTCCACGCGCAGCAGCGAAGCCGCAAAGCGCGCGGTCTCCCATTGCTCTGCCAGCACCAGCGCGACCGGCTGGCCGCTGAACCTGATCTGATTGTCGTACAGCGGCCGGAACGGCGAGCCGTCCTCCGGCGCGGTTTCGTCGGAATAGGCGCGATCATCGCTGGCCATCGGCGGGCGATTTTGATGCGTCAGCACCGCGATCACACCCTCGACGGCAAGCGCCTCGGCCATATCGATGCCCGCGATGCGCCCTTTCGCCACCGTCGAAGTCACCACGCTGCCATAGGCAAGGCCGGGCACGCCGAACTCGCCGGCATATTTCGCAGCCCCCGTCACCTTGGCATGACCGTCGATCCGGGAGGTTGGGGTACCGATATGGATGGTCATGGCGCTCACCGGATCTTTTTGTCGGATTGCGACTGCGGCGTGGCGTTGGCGGCCTGGGTCAAGGCGCGGACGATGGCGCGCCGGGCGAGGTCGATCTTGAAACTGTTGTGCGCGAAGCCTTTGGCGTCGCGCAACACGAGATCTGCGGCGCTCATGAAGGCTTGCTGATTGGCGGTCTTCCCACGCAGCACGTCTTCGGCCGTTTGATCGCGCCACGGCTTGTGTGCGACCCCGCCCAGCGCCAGCCGCGCGTGCTTGATGCGGTCGCCTTCGAGTTCGAGCGCGGCCGCGACCGATACCAGCGCGAAAGCATAGGACAAGCGATCGCGAATTTTCAGGTAGCTGTAATTGGCTGCAAAGCCCCGCGGCGGCAGTTCGATGGCCGTGATGATTTCGTCTCGCTGCAGATTGCTGTCGATCTGGGGCGTGTCGCCGGGCAGGCGATGGAAGTCTGCAAACGCGATGCTGCGCTCTCCGGCAGGTCCGGTCACATGGACGCTTGCCTCGATGGCAGCAAGCGCCACGCACATATCGGAAGGGTGCGTTGCGATGCAGCTCGCGCTGGTTCCGAGGATCGCATGCATCCGGTTGAGGCCGTCGATCGCCGGGCAACCGCTGTCGGGATCGCGCTTGTTGCAGGGCGTCGCCGTATCGTAGAAGTAGCCGCAACGCGTCCGCTGCAGCAGATTGCCGCCGGTCGAGGCCATGTTGCGCAGCTGCGCGGAAGCACCGGCGAGGATGGCGCTGGACAGCAGCGGGTAGCGCTGCTCGATCAGGGGATGCCATGCGAGATCGGAGTTGGGCACCAGCGCGCCGATCCGCACGCCACCCGCGGCGGTCTCCTCGACCGTCGTGAGCGGAAGCCGGGAAACATCGATCAGCCGGGTCGGGCGTTCGACGTCCTGCTTCATCAGGTCGATCAGGTTGGTGCCGCCGGCGATGAATTTCGCCGCGGGATCGGCGGCGATCTGGCGTACCGCATCGCCGACGTCGTTTGCGCGCGCGTACTGGAAATTAATCATGGCGGGTCATCGCTTGCTGAATGGCCGCGACAATGTTGGGGTAGGCTCCGCAACGGCAGATGTTGCCGCTCATCGACTCGCGGATCTCATCGGCACCCTTGGCCTTGCCTTCGGCGATCAGCCCCGCCGCCGAGCAAATCTGGCCCGGCGTGCAATAGCCGCACTGGAACGCGTCATGATCGACGAACGCTTGCTGCAGCGGATGCAGCGCGCCGTTGTTGGCAAGACCTTCGATCGTAGTGATTTGCGCACCGTCTCTCATGACGGCAAGCGTCAGGCACGAATTGATTCGTCGGCCATCGACCAGCACCGTGCAGGCGCCACACTGGCCATGATCGCAGCCTTTTTTGGTGCCGGTAAGGGCGAGATGGTCGCGCAGCGCATCAAGCAGCGTCGTCCACGGCGCGACCTCGATTTGCCTGCGGGCACCGTTCACCGTCAACGTGACGCGGATCTTGGCCGGTGTCGGAATCCTTGAGGGTATTGCCGTACTGGTTCGCGCCATTTTTGCGCCCCCTTCGCATTCCCTGAAGGCCTTGCGGGCCTTCGATTTTTAGAAAGGATCATCGCTGCAAAAAGTTCCCAATCCCGAAGCCCGAACCCGTTGGGGCGAGGCTAGCGGGCGCACGACAGGCTGCGGATCGTTAGAGGATCGGCCGTCCCGGAACCAATGTTGCTTGCGCAACTTAGTAAACGGCTACCGGATGCCAAATGCGCCCCCGGCATCCGATGAAATGACGGCCTCAGCAAGTACCCCCGAGCTGGGGCCGTTTCTTTTGGGGCTCAGGATGGGGAAGTACTTGCCGAATATTTGCTCCGGGTCTTCAAGCAAGCAGGCGGTCGCGCGGCATGACGCTTCCCTGCAAGGGCGCAAGCGGTACCGAAACTCTCGGTCACCGATGGTTGCCGATGGCGGTGATCGGACCAACATGCCGGAATGAAACGCTTACTTACTGCTCATTCCGCCAGGACGACCTGCTTATTGGCGCGATGCCCAACTAACCGCCGGAGCCCTCAATAGTATGTGCGTCCAGCCAGGTCTTGTTCTTGAAAAGCGCTCGAAACAACAACGCGACTTGCCAATGCTGATTTCGTTTGGAGCCCGGCGGAAACGAGCGGGCATAGCGCAGAATACTGCGCCTATGCTCAATGAGTTCAGCTTTGCTGTAGAGCGTGCGTTCCGGCGGCAGTTCACGAGCAACAGACGGCATGGCAGCCACCTACGTCGAGTTCACCGGGTGATGCCGATGATAGGCAAGCCTGCCATTCCGAGTTCCCGAGTCCGCGGTCAATATTGCTCACATTTACTGATTTAATCGATTTGGGTAACGCCGCCTTTCGCCGGTTGCCGCGATTTAGGTCAATAGAGCGCGACCATGATGATCGCGACGACAAGCAAGGCGGCGATCAACGAAAGAGCGCGATCGAATGATTTTGACTGGGGCCTTGTGGCGTCGGGTGGCATGGCACAATTTCCCTGGCTCAATTACTTTCGGGGCCTGCCCTTTTTCCGAAAGATCAACGCATGACTATCCGCAACGTATCGAAGCAAGCCAGCTTTTTTGAACTATCCGCAACGTATCGAAGCAAGCCAGCTTTTTTGAGTGCATCCGATCGCTTCGCACCGGGAGGCATCTCCCGCGCTTCTTGCAGGGCGTCCACCGCGATTGCGCTCTGGCTGCGGCTGTCAGGGGAGGCTTCTTGCTTCACGATGTTGGACCTTACGTCATCGCAAATATCGCTTACCCGGACAAAAAAGCCCTGCGCGAAAGGAGCTGGGTTTCGACGCAGGGTGAGAAAGTTGGGAGTTTCAGTCTCGGTGCCATGCCAATGGTACACCTATGCAATTTAGCGACTTGGTAGAGAGTTGTCTGGTCAAAACAGCTCATCGGGCTCCAAGGGGGAAGCGGACGAAACTCGGCCGGCGCCGGGTGGCGCCCGCTGTGACGAGTTTGACCGAACCGCCCGGCCCATCGGGGTTGTTGCGACGACTCTCCATCAGAGTACCGCATTTCTCACAGGTCACGTTATTCGTGAGGGCTTCGATCACCGTGACTTTGTATTTGCCTGCGCAATCGCAAGTATTAAGCGCCAGCTCATTGAGGCGGGAGAATCATGAATTCTCATCGATGCCGGACCTTGGTGTATTCTCCCGCGAAGGAACCTATCGGGCCGTGACGGCTTATCTTCGAAAACCGGGAGTCTGCCATGAAAATCGCGAAGATCATTTTGGCTGGTACTGCGATCCTCGCCATTACCGGCTCGGCGGCCTTAGGCCAACAAGCGCTTACCGGAACGGTGACCAAAGTTGACCGGATCAATCACACCGTCGCAATTCAACAGACGCAAAGCGGCACCGTCGGAGCCAGTCCGGGCGGCACCCTCGAGGAGTTCAAAGCCCAGGACGGCTTGTCGTTGGACGGTTTGCATGCCGGCGACAAGGTGACCTTTTCCGCTTCGGAAGCGGGTGGGGTCAAGACGATCACGAAATTCCAGACCCAGTAACCAGGCCCGGTAAATCGCCGGAGGGCATCGCTTGCCTGCGTGCGGTTTCCCGCACCTCACGCCGTGCGGACCGAATTCAAGAACGTCGCGACGTCAGCTTTAAGACGATGACTTTCGCCGGAAAGCGATTTTGCCGCGGAAAACACCTTGGAGGAAGCCGATCCGATCTCGTCGGCACCTTGTTGCACGTCCATGATGTTGGACCCCACGTTGAGGGTGCCTTGCGCCGCCTGTTGAACATTGCGGGAAATTTCCTGGGTGGCAGCACCTTGCTCTTCGACCGCCGAGGCGATGGTTGACGCAATCTCCGACATCCGCCCGATGGTACCACTGATCGTCTCGATCTCCATCGCCGACTCGCGCGTCGCCGTCTGGATACCGCTGATCTGCTGGCTGATCTCGGCCGTCGCCTTCGCGGTCTGCGCGGCCAGCGCCTTGACTTCAGACGCCACCACGGCGAAGCCGCGACCGGCATCTCCGGCTCGCGCGGCTTCGATGGTCGCGTTGAGGGCGAGCAGGTTGGTCTGTCCGGCAATGGCGTTGATCAGCTTGACCACGTCGCCGATTCGGCCCGCCGCCTTTGACAATTCGCCGACGCGATCGTTTGTCCGTTGTGCCTGCTGCACCGCTTCGCTGGCGATCCGGGCGGAGTCCTGCACCTGTCGACTGATTTCGTTCACCGAGGACGACATCTGTTCGGTCGCGACGGCAACCGACTGCACATTGGTGGAGGCCTCTTCGGATGCGGCAGCAACCACGTTGGTGAGCCGCTGAGACCGTTCAGCCGTCGCCGTCAAGCTACCGGCCGCAGCCTCCAGTTCCGCTGAGGCGGCCGATACGGTCTCAACCATCCTGCCCACGGCGCCCTCGAACTCGTCTGCAAGACTGCGCATATCCGCTTTCCGGGCGGCCGCCGCGATCAACTCTTGCTCTGCCTTGGCATCGGCTGCCTCATCGGCCTTCTGCCTGGCTTTGATTTTGAAGGTCTCGACGGCTTGCGCCATGTCGCCGACCTCATCGCTTCGCCCCAATCCCGGCAGAACGATGCTGAAGTCACCGCTCGCGAGCTTCTGCATCGCATCGGTCATTCTGGCGATCGAATTGGCGATAGGCTGTCCGAAAAACATCGCAAAAAGCCCGGTGCAGGCAGTTGCCGCGGCGATCACCCAAAGCAGAGATTGCCGCAACTCGGTGGCCCGCGCCTCCGATGAACGGTAGCGGTCGTCTGCCGCCTTGACCAATGCGTCGAGGCTTGGCCGGTTGCGCTGAAATACCGTGGCGAAATCATCGACTTCGTCATTCAGGGTGCTTTGGGTGACCGCATAGGCGACGAAACTCTCTTTATAGGTCTTCATCAGCGCCGAGAGCTGATCCCGGACCTTGTCCGGCAGGCCCGAAGCGGTCAGCGCCGCCGCGAATTCCGATTGCCGTTTGCTGAAATCATCGCCGTATTTCTCGTCGCCCCGCAGCATGAAATCCTTTTCATGACGACGCATCATCAGCATCAGAATGGACAATCGCGGCTGATCGAGCTCGGCCAGTTTGCTCTCCACTTCGTGCACCGCCGAACCAAGCTTGCCCTGCAATCCTTGGTTCTCGTTCAACCCGAGGACCCGCTGAATAGACGTGAGATTTTGAAAACGGGTCTGATAGAGGTTCAAGCCAGAGCGCAGCGCGCTCGTCTGCTTGAAGGGATTGCCCTCCGGGAGCTTGTCGACGAAGGTTTCGATTTCGGACAAATGCCCAAGGGCTGTCTCCATGACAACGGCGTGCTTATCGATCAGTTTTTCGGCGTGCTTTCGCAGGAATTCATTCGCTATCTGACCGGCCTCGAGATAATTCGCCCACAGCCCGACCAGATGCTGGCGTAATTTTACGCTTTGGTCCGATTCAAGCTGGGCCCCGGCAACATAGTTCAATCCCACCAGGCAAACGGCACCCATAAAAAGCACGCCGATGATACCGAGCAGCGCGATCTGGGTTTTCAGGCCGATACGAAAGTGCGGCGAAAACTTCAGGTGCTTGCGAAGGCCGGCCGGAAAATTGATCATGTCGCGGTCTTTTCGTTTCGATGAACCCGAGACCGGTTTAGTGCACCGCACCCTAAAGAAATAATAACGCGGTTCATTTGCGTGGCCCGCGAATACCGGAGTTCGCGGTTTTGGTCTGGCCGCTGTGCTGATTTTTCTATGCATGGGCGTAGACACCGGCGGCGTTCACAAAACCGTCGTGAAGCCGTTGCTGCAGGAAGCCGGCAACGTTGACGGCCGCGATCGTGCGATCAGGTTGCGGCTCGGGGCTCCGCTGACCTCGCCGGTCGGCGGGCCGGGCAAATCAGCGGGCGGTGGTTTTCCAAGTACCTGTTTAGTTGGAGCCGAATGGCCTTTTGTTTGGCAATGTGAACGAAATCACGTTCGCTGGTCTCGTCGAAATGTATGGTCCATCTGGCACGAGTTGGCCCGTCTGCATTGGAGATGAGACAATGGAAATTGCAGAACAGCGCAGCTTTAAAACCGTCAAGGGCGAAGTCCGACATCGCGATGCGGCGATCTTCCTTGGCTACGCGATTTTCGCGATTGTGCTTCTTGCGATCTGTTTCGCTACGACGTCGTCCGGAATGGCGCCTGGCGATTTGGCATCGATGACCGTTTTTCCGTAGGGCGGATGACCTTCGGGCTATTTCAGCCACCGGCAGACGTTCGGAGAAGGTGCAATGAACAACATCGTGCTGCTCTTTGTTTGCCTTCTGCTTGGGATGGGTCTCCGCGCCGCCAAAAAAGTCCCGGAGAACGCCCACCTCGCGCTCAATGCCTTTATCATTCACATATCGCTGCCGGCGCTGATTATTCTGCAGATCCATAACGTCAAGCTGCACACTTCATTGCTGTTCAGCATCGCGATGCCGTGGCTGATGTTCGCCCTCGGCATTTGGTTTTTCTGGGCGCTTTCTGCACGTTTGAAATTTTCGCGGGAGACCACCGGTGCGCTGATGCTGGCTGGTGGCCTCGCCAACACGTCTTTCGTGGGTTTGCCGATGATTGAAGCGTTTTTTGGCGCCCCCAGCATGGCAACCGGTATTCTGATCGATCAGCTTGGCACCTATCTCGTGCTGAGTACGTTGGGCATCACCGTGGCGACCATCTATTCCGCGGGCACGGAATCGAAGGCTGCCATCTTCAAGCGAATTATCGTTTTCCCGCCGCTGATTGCGCTGGTAGTCGCTTTCGCTCTCATGCCCTTTGAGTTTCCCACCTGGGTCGCCGACGCATTGAAGCGGCTGGGCGACACGCTCGCTCCGCTGGCCCTGGTTTCGGTCGGCTTGCAACTCAGGTTTGATCAAGCCAGTGGGCTTAAGACCGCGCTGGCGACCGGCCTCGGGTTCAAGCTGCTTCTTGCGCCCGCCGTGCTCGCATTGTTGTACTTCGGCATACTGGGCACGACGGAAGAAACGACGCGCGTGACCCTGTTCGAGGCTGCGATGGGTCCGCAAATCGGCGGCGCGATCGTCGCCGTTCAGCATGGCCTCAACCCGCCGCTGGTATCGTTGATGGTGGGCCTCGGCATATCCCTTTCCTTTTTGACCTTGCCGCTGTGGTCCTACGCCCTGCATCACTTTTGAAAAAGGCGAAATGCGAAACCGCATCCCGTTCCTCTGCGACGGCGCGACCGTTGTTTCCGCGGCGGGCTGGTCCAGCTTCGGAATTGATGATGACTGGCCCCAAAGCGGACGTCGGCGGCCTCGCAGCCTATTTTGCGCTGCTCAACTCCCGGCGTCTTCCATCTCGAGTTTGAACAGCTACACTGCGGCTTTGTTTTCTTTGGGGGCGGGCAGGAAGCGTCGCGAGTCCTCACGCTTATCGGCGGCGCGGCAGCGGCTTGGCCGGCGGCGCTCGCAGCCAGGGCCGCGACTTCTGCCATACGTTGCGGCTCCAGCGGACCGATCGGATCGGGGATTGACGAAATGCCAATACACGGATTTAACCTAGCAGGAGACGTTCTCTAGACATTCTAAGCTTGTTTTTTTCCGATTCTGGCGCCTTCGCGTATTGTACTGACAACCGAAGGAGACGGCCCCGATGGCAATCGAGCCGGTTGCCGCGCGCCGGCGATTAACGGCAGTGATGCTTGCCGATGTCGTCGACTACAGCCGCATGATGAGCCGTAGTGAGGACGAGACGCATGCGCGCTTCGCGGGGCTTGCGCATGAACTGATTGACCCGACGATTGACAAATATGGCGGGCGTCTCGTGCGCAGCATGGGCGACGGATTGCTGGTCGAGTTTGTGAGCGCAGTCGATGCGGTACGTTGCGCGCTCGATATCCAGCGCGGACTTGCTGCGCGTCAGGCGAATGAGCCGGACCCCATGCAGCTACGGATCGGAATCAACACAGGTGACGTCCTCGTCGATCAGCGCGACATTTACGGAAACAGCGTCAATATCGCGGCTCGGCTTGAAGCCTTGGCTTCGCCGGGAACGGTATGCGTCGGCCAGAGCATCTACGACCAGACGCGCGCTCAACCCGACTTTTTCTTCGCGTACCGCGGGGCTCACCGCGTAAAAAACATTCCGTACCCGATCCACGTGCACGAGGTCGCCTACGAACGGATTCGGGTGACGCTCCTTGCGTGGCTTGTCGCGCATTGGGGCAGATTGGCGGCAGCCGTCAGCATTGGGGCCCTGGCAACCGCCTCGATCGCCTCAGTGCTGATATTTCTTGAGCCGCATCAGGTTGCTGCCCGGACCAATACGATCGTTGTGTTGCCGTTCAAGAACGTCGACGGGAACATGGCGGACGACTATTTGGCCGACGCAATCACGGACGATCTGACGACCGAGCTTTCCCGGCTACGGCGCGCTTGGGTGATCGCCTCCGGGACCGCCTTCACCTACAAAGACAAGCCGAACGACGCGCGCCAGATCGGCCGTGAGTTGAACGTCCGCTACGCTTTAGGAGGGAGCGTAAGGCGCGCAGGACCAATCGTCCAAGTGAATGCGCAACTGGTCGACACCGAAAGCGGCACTAACCTCTGGGCCAATTCCTTCGCCTATGAAACCAGCAGCCTGCTTGATCTGCAGGACAACATGATGGGCCAAATCGCTACCTCGCTGAATGATGAGGTGACAAGGGCTGGCGTACGACATGAGGTCGGCACGCTGGCGGCGGATCATAACCCCCTGGATGAAAGGATGAGAGCGATGGCTTCAAACATCGGGTACCCCACGTCGGAAAAGAATCTCGAAACGCGCCACCATGTGGAGGCAGGCCTCAAAGCCGATCCGGACAATGCGCGCCTTTGGGGTTTGCTCGCCAGTGTTCTGACCGTGGATTTAATCAATAGGTGGAATGGCGCAGGCGAGCCCGAGGTTGACCGCGCAGAGGCCGCAGCAAAAAAAGCGATAGGCCTCGACTATAATACTCCGCTCGCGCATCACGCTCTTGGATGGGTCAATCGGCTACGTGGGAAGCATCAAGCTGCGTTCGACGCCTTTAATGAGGCGGTAAAGATCGACCCGAACTTCGCAAGAGCCTATGCTCAGGTCGCAAATGAGATGGTCTTTCTCGGCAATGCTCAGAATGCGATTCCCCTGGTCGAAAAGGCAATTCAACTTAGCCCGAATGACCCGTTCATGGGCGGGTTCCTCTGGGTCAAAGGACGCGCTTACTTCACCCTTGGTGACTACCCGAACGCGATCAAAGCTCTTAAAGAATCGGTCCGTGCGCGGCCGAACCTTTGGTATGCCCAAGCGTGGTTGGTCGCCGCCTATGCCCTATCCTCTAAAGATAAAGAAGCGGGCAAAGCGCTCGAAGCATTTAAGAAAGCGCCATTCAGCTCGCGATACGACCTCGATCGAATCACCCAATACTACAAGGAAGAGCAATTCCAAAATCCAACGCTGCAGCGGGCTACGGCGGAAATGCTGAACGGCCTGCGGAAGGCGGGCTTGAAGTAGCGGCTAGGGGGCCGCGGGCATCCCGCGCGTCCTTCGAATTCTTGGTTGCGACCGGCGCCACAGGCCGACGCCTAGAACCGCTGCGTCGCGCGCGGTTTCGATGCACCGCGAACGCTGTGCGGGTTGATCTGCGTTCGACGAAGGCATCTGCGCGGCAGGCCGTATCATGGTCGCCATCGGCCTGACGGCGCAGGACGCGCAGGGGGGCTGGTCCCGGCATTGCAAGGGGCTTCGCCACGCGGCGTGCAAACTATTCAATTGTAAAATGACCCGCCTCAATTCATCCTGAACCCAATCGATAACCGGTCGGCAAATGCCCCAAGGGAGGCACTCCATGACATTTCGCGCCACGGCACTCGCGCTGCTTCTAGCGCTGTCGTTAGCATCCACGACAAGCGCCCGCGCGGAGGTGAACGAGATCGTCGTCGCCCAACAATATGGCGTGAGCTTTCTCCCTCTGATGGTGATGGAAAAGCACGCGCTGGTCGAAAAACATGCCGCTGCCGCCGGGCTCGCCGACTTCAAGGTGATCTGGGCCAAGGTCGCTGGTCCCAGCGCCATGAACGACGGGCTGATCTCGAATGCGATCCATTTCGCGGCGCAAGGAGCGCCCTCGATGATCACGCTGTGGGACAAGACCCGCGGCCAGATCAAAGGCGTCTCGTCGATGACCACCTATCCGCTTTACCTGATCACGCGCAATTCCGACGTGAAGAGCATCAAGGATTTCAGCGACAAGGACAAGATCGCGGTGCCCTCGATAAAGATCTCGACCCAGGCGATCATGCTGCAGATGGCCGCGGCGAAGGCCTTCGGTGCAAAGGAATTCGGCAAACTCGATCCGTTCACCATCTCGCTGTCGCATCCGGACGCCACGCTCGCCTTCACCAACAACACCGCCGGCGTCAATGCGCACTTTTCATCGTCGCCCTTTTACGAGCAGGAGATCAAGGTGCCGGGCGCGCATCTGGTCACGACGAATTATGAAATCCTCGGCGGCCCGGCAACGGCGGTGTTGCTGACTGCGAGCGCCAAATTTCATGACGCAAACCCCAAGGCCTACAAGGCGTTCTACGACGGCTTGAGCGAAGCCATCGCCATCATCAACAGCGACAAGCGCGCTGCCGCCGAGCTTTATCTCGCGGCCGCGCAGGACAGGAAAAACTCGGTGGACGACATCCTCAAGATCATCAGTGACAGGGATTACAACTACACGCTCAAGCCGGAGAAGGTGTTCAAGACGGCGCAGTTCATGGCCGAAATCGGATCCATCAAACAGGCTCCGACGAAGCTCGGCGATCTGTTCTTCCCGGAGAACGGCAAAGTGGACGGCGATTGACGCAGCGAATTCGGAACAGACCACGTGAACGACAATCTTCCGATAGGCTCCGCGAAGCAATCCATCCTTTCTTTACGCTGCGGCATGGATTGCTTCGCTTGCGCTCGCAATGACGGCTGAGCTGTTTGAAATTGAATCGGACAATAATCACGCACGTCGTCCCGGCCTTGAGCCGGGACCCATAATCACAGGACGTGATGTTGCGCGAGGCTGGAGCGGCAGTCCTTCTAAAAATGAGCAGTG
>Ga0209736_1000166_pt1 | contig 20829 bp, 21 predicted proteins | sample BlaSpr_A8_Ref_M3_FD_187992 | JGI IMG/M metagenome (GOLD analysis project Ga0209736, IMG submission 187992) | Forest soil microbial communities from Thunder Bay, Ontario, Canada - Black Spruce, Ontario site 2_A8_Ref_M3 (SPAdes) (version 2) | ecosystem: Environmental > Terrestrial > Soil > Boreal...
CGGGCGCGATCGTCGAAGCGCGCCTCGCCCGGGGCAGAGTACGCGCCAAAATCGAAGGGGCGTCGTGATGCGCGGAGCCCCCGCCGCGTTCGCGTCCGTTGTCCTTTGCTCCGCACTCCTCACCTCCGGCACCTTTGCCTTGGGGTTCGGTCTGCCGCATGAAAATGCCGTCCCCGGTGGCGTCAAGATCCTGCGCCTGGATTCCACCGCCGCATCCATGCCTTACGTCGACACGGACGGACATCGCGCGTTGGTGATTCAGGACGGTTCGACGTGGGTGGCCGTGATCGGCATCCCGCTGTCGGCGCCGTTGGGAATGCGGCAGGTGAGCGTGCGCGAACCCGACGGAAAGCAGGAGCTTGAATTTTCGGTGGGCAACAAGCAATACACCACCCAATCCCTCAAAGTCGCGCCGCGTCAGGTCAATCTATCGGCTGCGGATCTTGCCCGGGTCGACCGCGAAAAAATCCGCATCGATCATGCGCTGAGTCACTGGACTGATCCGCCGCCGGATTCCCTGGTCTTGCCCCCGCCGGTGCCCGGCCCGCGCAGCAGCTCATTCGGTTCGCGCAGAATCTTCAACGGCGAGACGCGCAACCCGCACAGCGGCATGGACATCGCGGCGCCCATGGGCGCTCCCGTGCTCGCGCCCATCGCCGGCACGGTGGTCGACACGGGCGCGTACTTTTTCAACGGCAACACCGTGTTTATCGACCATGGCCGCGGTCTGATCAGCATGTACTGCCATTTGAGGACGGTGGACGTCAAGCCCGGACAGCGCCTGGCAGCGGGGAGTCGCATCGGCGCCGTCGGCATGACCGGGCGCACGACCGGCCCGCACTTGCACTGGGGATTGAGCCTCAACCGCGCCTGGGTCGATCCGGAGTTGTTCCTGCCTTGATCTCCGCTTGACTCGAGTGCCTGGGGCGTCCTGTCTAACTTCCCCCGAGCATCTGCTCGACCGCGGCGCCCTCGATCGGCGGTGCCAATGCGGCCTGGCGCAGGCGCGCGCTGTGTTCCTGCACGGCCGCGCCGGACGGCTGCATTTCGATTTGCCCTTGGAAGAACGCGCCTTCGGTGATTCCGACACGCGGCGCAAAGACGTTGCCCTTGACCTTCGCGGTAGCCCGAATGTTCACCGACTCGGTGGCATACAGGTCGCCTTCGACCTTGCCGTCGACGACGATGACGCGCGCGCGAATGTCGCCCTTCATCGAGCCGTCCGTTCCCACCGTCAGGCTTTGCGTGTGCGTTATCGATCCTTCGACGCTGCCCTGAATGATCAGGTCTTCTTGCGCCGACAATTCGCCGCGGAATCGCAATGTGGGCCCGAGTATTGAGGCTCGCACGGCGGCTTCCGGCACTCGAGCTTCGGGCGCGCGCGGCTCAGCGGCCTTCGGTTGCGTCGAACGGGGTTCGGGTCGGGGCTCGCGCGGTTCAGGGCGGCTGAGGGCAGGTTCGGGTGCGCCGGTGCGGCCGCTTGAATTGGAATTCATCATGGGAGCATCTCCTTCGAGAGGTTTCTTAAACCAGGACATTGTTAGGCTGCACCGCCGGAAACCTTGACCACCCGCGCGCTAGGAACTTCATGCTTGCCGGGCTGCTGGGCGGCTTTCTTGCCGTCCATGTCAATGCTGCCGCTGAAATTGGCGCCCTCCATTATGCTGACGGTGGGCGCGAAGATATTGCCGCAAACTTTCGCGGTATCCTTAATGAACACGGATTTCTCCGCCTGCAAGTCGCCGTCGACGGTTCCCTCGACAATGATGAGCTGCGCGCGAATATTCGCCTTGACGGTGCCTTGCGGGCCGACCGTCAAGCGTTGCGTATGTGTGATCGATCCCTCAACGCGGCCCTGTATCAAGAGGTCCTCTTCGGCGCTGAGGTCGCCCTTGAAATAAAGCGTCGGACCCAGGATGGAAGCGCGCTCGGTCGCACTGTTGTAAGGATTGCTCATTCGGTATCTCCCTTGGCGGACGTGACAGGCAGCGCGAGACTACCTGGCATAATCGGTGTCGAAATGAGACTTTGATCACGATTCCCTCGCGCTGTGGATTTGGACGCATCGAAATGTCGCCAAAAGCGGACGGGGGTTGCGGTCTTAGGAGGAACTCGGCTATCGACCCATATTCCGTATCAGCGCTTTGGTGAACCCTCGGACGTCGGCCGGGCTGCGGTCATGCTCGCCGGCGATCTGTATCCGGAGGCCTCCACCGGCGGCTGAGCTGTGCGGCTCGCTTGCGTGCAGCTGCCGCTCGACTCGCGAACGAGATATCAGCCCGCGCACCACCTCGGCTCCGTTTGCATCGCTCTCGACGACCAGCAAATGCATTACTCCGATACCCTCGAATATCTCGAGCAGATCCGAGATCTTAGACGTTTGCACCGTTTGCCAGTCCAAGGTGGGCAGATCTGCCCATTCCGTCATGATATCGCCGACCTTGATGTCCTCGCGGCGGGCCGCATCGTGGCGCTCCGCGAAGCGCACCGAGCGCGGACCCTCGATATCGTAGGAGGTGACCAGACCGATGACACTGTCGTCTCGCACCACCAGCATTGCGCGCACGCTCAATCGCAGCATGTCGTTGAGCGCCGAATCGATTTGCCGGTCTGGAGCGACGGTGATTGCGAACTTGCTGGTGAAGTCGGTCATGGCAAGAGCCGCCGGATCGTTCGACTTCAGTTCTTTATAATATTCCGCAGGCCGACGAACCGGCAACACGCCGGCTGTATGAATTTTACCCTGCTCGGAAAAATCGTTGTTCAAAAACATCGGATCCTCCGTTGCCATCATACGGGACGCGCACTCGCATAGACCGAAGAACATCGGATCTGTTCCGTGCTGACGGTCTTCAGGAATTGTTGTCGGTCACGCTCCTTGACGACGCTTGTCGCTGTAGATAGTCGTTCAAACTATGCGCCAACGATACGAAGTCCGAGGGAATCACCTGTTGTTCTGCCGATACGGTGCGAGTGCGGATGTCAACCCTGACCGCGCGCTCGATGTTCAGGGGAATGATCCAATACAATCCTGGCCCGCGCAGACCCTTGTAGCGACCGAGGCGGAGCACCACGCCGCGCTCGTATTCCTGCGCGACGCGCAAGCCGGACAGTGCGATGACGACCAAACCGACGATCAAGAGATCGAGGATCGGAAACATCCTTGTAGTCTAGCCCATTACTCGATGCTTTCCCCATGCAGCGAAATATCGAGGCCCTCGCGTTCCTGCTCCTCGGCGACGCGCAATCCGATGGTTTTATCGATCACCTTCAAGATGACGAAACTCGCCGCAAATCCATAGATCACGGTCACTCCGACGCCTTGCAGCTGGATTAGCACGGAGCCGTCCGAACCGCTGATTTCCTTGCTGGCGAATACGCCGGTAAGCAGCGCGCCGACAATGCCGCCGATGCCGTGCACGCCGAACGCGTCCAGCGAGTCGTCGTAGCCCAGCACATGCTTCAAAGAGGTTGCTGCGATGAAGCATAGGACTCCGGCGACCAGGCCGATGATCACGGCCGGAGTCGGACCCACGAAACCGGACGCCGGCGTGATGGCCACCAATCCCGCCACTGCACCTGACGCGATACCCAACACGCTGGGCTTGCCCCGGCTGACCCATTCTGCACCCATCCAGCCGAGCGCCGCGGTGGCGGTGGCCATTTGCGTCACCAGCATCGCCATACCGGCGCGGCCATCGGCGGCACCCGCCGAACCCGCGTTGAATCCGAACCAGCCCACCCACAGCAGGGAGGCGCCGATCAGAGTGAGCGTGAGGTTGTGAGGCGCCATCGCCTCTTTGCCGTAGCCGAGGCGCTTGCCGAGTACCAGGCAGCTGGCAAGACCCGCGATGCCGGCATTGATGTGCACCACCGTGCCGCCGGCAAAGTCGAGCACGCCCGCCTTGTTGAGCCAGCCGCTCGGTTCCCACACCATGTGGGCGATCGGCGCGTACACCACCAGCGACCAGGCCGCCATGAACACCAGCATGGCGGAAAACTTCATGCGGTCGGCAAACGCGCCCGCAATCAACGCCGGGGTGATGATGGCAAACGTCAACTGAAACATCGCATACACGGTTTCGGGAATGGTCAAAGCCAGGTGCGAAACCGACAATTGATTGGCCGGGTCATGCATGAACGTCATGCCGTTGAAAAACGCGCGGCTCGCGCCGCCCAAGAACGGGCTGCCGGGGGTGAATGCCCACGAGTAGCCGATCAACCACCACAGCAGGGTCACGACGCAAGTAATCGCAAACGTTTGCATCAACGTTGCCAGCACGTTTTTCTTGCGCACCATGCCGCCATAAAACAACGCGAGGCCCGGTACCGACATCATCAGGACCAAGGCGGTGGAGGTCAGCATCCAGGCGGTATCGCCGGCACTGATCTTGTCCACGCTCATCAAGACGGGCTCGGTCGGCGCGTCCGCCCACGCGCCGCGCATCGCCAACGTCACAGCGCCGAAAAATACCAATCGAGACAGTTTACTCATCAAAGCAAATCCCCCTTGAAGTCTAAATGGCGCTTGCGTCGCGCTCGCCCGTCCGGATGCGTACCACCTGCGCAAGCTCGAATACAAAGATTTTTCCGTCTCCCACCTTTCCGGTCTGGGCTGATTTGGTGATCGCCTCGATCACTTGATCAACCAGCGGATCATCAACCGCGATTTCTATTTTCGCCTTCGGCACGAACTCGATCGCATATTCGGCGCCCCGATAGATCTCCGTATGCCCGCGCTGCCTGCCGAAGCCGCGAACCTCGGTCACCGTAACACCCTGGACGCCCACCTCACTGACGGCCCGCCGGACGTCGTCCAGCTTGAATGGCTTGATAATCGCGGTGATGAGCTTCATCGGCTTAACGTTCCCCCGCCCAATCGCTGGGTTGTTGATTTGTTGCAGGCGTTTACGGATCGGGTTGTGAAAGAAGCACCGGTTGTGCCACTCATAAAGAATTGAACGCGATCAGCGGGTTAGCGCTTCGTATGTGGATACCCGCGGCGCGTTTGCACCGAATGAGGGCGTTGCTGTCCGAATCGTGCGTTCAAATGAAGCGCCTCGCTCACTTCAACGTCAATTCCAGGCGGACCATGCCGACTTCAATTTTCGCCTTGTCGCTGACGGCCAGAAATACTCGCGCAGAATCAATTTGGGTGTCCGTCAGCAAGGCCCGCTGAACGGCCGTCGCTCGTTGTTGCCCCAAGGCGGTGAGGTCGCCGTCGGTGATTGCAATGTGCCGGTGCAATTCCTGGCTAAGAAAATCCGCCTGGGCCGCCGCGAGTTCTGGCTTCGTCTTGATGCCCGTGACGGCTTCCGGGAACTTAGGCTGACCGCCCACGTTCTTTGCGTAAAGTTGCGTCAATATCTCGAGTTGTGCCGCCGGATCCAGTTGCGCGAAGTCGGGCGCGGCCGCTTTCTTACCGCCCGCTTTATTCGACTGCGCCTCGCGAATTTGCGCCAAAAACCGCGCCTCGACCAATGCCGGTCGATCAAGTTCATCGACCCAGGCGATCGGCACTTCGATTTTGAGCTGCGGTCGCTCGTTCAATGCCTTGACCATGGCCTTAACCTTTTCCGCGGCGACGGCATCCAAGTCGGCCATACCCGGACGGAAATCGATGAACTGCAAATCCGGACCCCCGCCGAACAAGCGGCCGAGAAGCGCAAACGGCGCCGTGACGGCCTTCTCGATGATGCTGACGAACACTTTCCAGATGATGGGTGCCAGTGAAAATGACGGATCGTCGAGCGTGCCGGTCACGGGAATGTCCAGATCGATGACGCCATTGCGGTCTTTGAGCAGCGCGACCGCCAATTTGATCGGTAGCGATACCGCGTCCTTACTCGCCGTCTTATCGCCGAACTCCAGCTGTTCCACGGTGATGTGGTGCTGGGCATCGAGCTTGCGGCCGTTCACCTTGTAATGCAGCAGCGTGGTCAGCTTGCCCTTGGTGATGTTGTAGCCGGCGAACTTCCCTGAATACGGATTGAACGTACTAAGTTCCATGTTGCGGAAACTCATTTCCAAATCGGTGTACAGAGTCGCGCTCAGCACATTGACTTCACCGGTAACGGCAACCGGCGAAAATGCATCCACCGCCCCATGTATATCCACTTTTGCCCGCGTATTTGGATTCGAAGACAGGCCGAGCACCGTTCCCTCGATGCTTTTAACGCCGGTGGCGAAATTCGGCTGTACGGTCAGGTCGGCAAAATTGGCCTGGCTCTCGTGTAGCACAATTTTCTTGATGGCCATCGGCATGGTCGCCTCCGCCGCCGGAGCCGGGGCCGGATTTCCCGCGTGCTGCGTTGCCACAGGCTTGTTAGGCGCGGGCTTGGTCGGGGCGGGCTTGGTCGGGGCGGGCTCGGCATCTATAGGGGCGGTAGCCGCGACCGGTTTGCCCCCGGGCTGCGCCGGCGCGACCACCGTCGCACCGGGACCCGCCAACACCCGCTTCACATTCAAGCTGGTATCCGGCTCGATGATGATGCGGGCATACAGTTTGCGCGCCGTCACTTGATCGATGTCCAGTCGATCGGGGTTGTGCTGGAAGTTCATCCCCGACACATCCAAACGGTCCCAATTGATAAAATCGTCGTGCAACGCGTTGTCGACCGTGTGCACACCGGCAATGCTGATATTGGACGATATCTGCAGCGTGGGTTTATCTCCGCCGTAGCGCACTTTGGCGTCGCCGCTCAATCGCCCGGAGAGCAGGGTCATCGAGGTGCGCTGCGCCAGGTACGGCTGCACCGGCTTGAGATCGACGCCGTCCACCTTCAGCGCCACATGGGCGGACAAGGGCTGCGGCGTGACTTCGCCGCTCGCGCTCAAAGAACCCGCATCGTTGATATGCGTATCGAGACTTAACGTCACCGGCTTGGCGAGATCCAAACTCGCACCGCCTACGGTGAGGGAAAACGGCGCCAACAACACCTTTACCGGCGGCGACACGCTGCGGTCCTCGGCCGAAATGTTGGCCTCCCGCATGGCGAATTCGCGTAATTCAAATTTCCAGGGCGCAGCGGCTGCGGCCGGCGCGGCAGCGGCTCCGGACGGCGCGGCAGCGGCCGGAGGCGAGGCCACAGCGCTCGCCGCGGGTCCCGCCGGTGCCGCGGCGCCGCTCGACGCCGGTGGCTCCGCAAGCTTGAGCAAATTGAACGAACCGTCCGGTTCCAGCCAGGTCACGAGCTTCGCCCCCGTGAGTGTCAGCGAATCGGAGTGAGCCTGCCGTTGCAAAAGATCCACGGTGGTGCCGCTCAGCAGCAGCGACGGAACCGAAATCCAGTCGACGTCCGATGTCTTGGGCCGGACGGTCAGATCTTTGACGAGGATCCTCGACACCGTCGCCTTGAAATCGACGGCATCCTGCAAGGAAAACTTGTAGGTCGCATTGAGGTCGATGGTGCCGGTATTGACCGCGAAATTAAGGCGATCCTCGAGATATTCCCAAATCGTGTGCGCGTGCAGCCCATCGATCTGAAATTCGCCGTCCGATTCAATCGGTTGCACCGCAACGTGCCCGTGCCACTCCACTCGCTCGCCGAGCTTGCTGGATCCGTTGAAGGTAAAGCGGCCGCCGTCGCCTCCGGTGGTGAAGCGCACCAGCTCGAAGTTGATCGGATCCAGTCGCGCCGCGAAGGCGGACGGACGGCTGCGATCTTCGTACGTCACCACGCCGTTGCTGACTTTGAACGAACCGATCAGGAACGCCGGCAGCGGCGTCTTTTTCTCCTGCGCCTTTGCCGGGGCGGCCTTGGGGCTCATTTCCAATAGATTGAGCCTTCCATCGCGCGCCACCACGGCGTTCACGGCGGGTGCATCGATGTCGATGTTGGCGAACGAATATGCGCGGTGCCAGATGGAGGACAGCTCGAATTCGACGAACAAGCGCCGAAAGCCGACCAATTTTTCACCGTTCGGTCCGGCCAACGAAAAGTCTCTGATCTCGAGCCGGAACAGAAACGGATTGACGCGGATCTCGCCGACCGTCGGCGTCACGCCCAGAGTCTTCGGGATGTCTTCGAGTAGCGCCGAGCGCAGCAGTCTCGGAGCGAGGACGAAACCAGCCAGCGCGTACAGCGCCACCAGCAACGTCACCACGGCCGCAATACGGAAGGCTTTTGTTTTTGTGAATTGCAGCACAGGTCTCCCCCGTCAACACGCCGGCCGTCTCAGGATCCTGTCTTAGCATTCCACGTGAGTGCGGTATGTCAGACAGGCTCCTATTCTAACGCTTGTTACGCTGAATCAGCCGCTTGCGCTTGCGCACTTGACGTGGTGTCAGGGGATTTCGCTTGCCCGCGAAAGGGTTCTCGTCGCCGCGGAACGCGACGCGCACCGGCGTACCCATCAGGTCGAACGCCTTGCGGTACACATTGACCAGGAAGCGCCGGTAGGCGTCCGGCACATGATCGGTCTGATTGCCGTGGATCACGATCACGGGCGGGTTTCGGCCGCCCTGGTGGGCGTAGCGCAGCTTGATGCGGCGTCCGCTGACCAGCGGCGGCTGATGGCTTTCGATGGCTGCTTCGAGCACCCGTGTCAATTCCGGCGTGCTCATGTCGCGAGTGGCGGCGGCGTAAACCTTGCGCACCGCGGCGAACAGTTCTCCCACACCGCTGCCATGCCGTGCCGAGATGAAATGCAGAGGCGCAAAATCGGCGAATTGCAGGCGTTGTTCGATTTGCTGCCGGATCAGGTCGCGCTGTTCCGTGGGAATGTTGTCCCATTTGTTGACGGCGAGCACCACGGCCCGGCCTTGCTCGATGACCGTGCCCAACAGGCTCGCGTCCTGTTCGGCGACATTGTCGTGCGCATCCATCACCACGACGACCACGTGAGCGGTCTCGATCGCCTGCAAAGTCTTGATGACGCTGAATTTCTCGACTGCCTCTTCGACGCGGGATCGGCGCCTTAAGCCCGCAGTGTCGATCAATGTGTAGCGCTCGCCGTCGCGTTCGAACGGCACCAGCACGGCGTCGCGCGTGGTGCCGGGCTGATCGAACGCCACCATGCGATTCTCACCGAGCAGGCGGTTGATCAATGTGCTCTTGCCGACATTCGGGCGGCCGATGACGGCCACTTTGATTCCGGTCATTTCAGGGCCGTCGTGGGGGTCGGGCGTCAACCCCGCGAGAGCCGCCTCGAGCAGCGAAATTACGCCCTGATCGTGCGCGGCGGCGATCGGATGCGGCTCGCCCAACCCCAGCTGATGAAAATCGGCCACGGCGATGTCGTGGTCGAAGCCTTCGGTTTTGTTGACTGCCAGGAACAGCGGCTTGCCGCTGCGCCGAGCGAGTTGCGCCACGAATTGATCCTGTGGGGTGACGCCCGCACGGCCATCTACCATTACGATGAGCCGATCCGCCTCGCTGATCGCGCGTTCGGTTTGCGCGATCATCAGGCTTTCAATGACGTCGGCATTCTCGACCAGGCCGCCGGTGTCCACCACGATGCACGGGACATCCGTGCGCCGCGCGAATCCGTATTGCCGGTCGCGGGTGAGTCCCGGCAGATCGGCCACCAATGCGTCGCGGGTGCCCGTCATGGCATTGAACAAGGTCGATTTACCTACATTCGGCCGACCGATCAATGCGACTACCGGCAGCATGTTAGCTACGGTGTCGGTGGGGGCGTCGCTGGGGTTGACGGATCCTCGGCTGGCTTGGGAGCTGCGGCCGGCATCACGGCATCCGCGGGGGTTTCGGGCACCGTTGCCGCGGCAGGCGCCGCAGGCGCCGCGGGCGTCGCGCGAAATGCGGCCAACTTGCCGCCGTCAGTCAGTACAACGACCGTATCGCCGGCCGCCACCGGTGAATTGGTTACACGCTCCTTGGCGACGCGCTCCCGGGCGACGAGTTCACCCGAAACCTTGTCAAGCCAATGAACATAGCCCTGGAAGTCGGCAACCGCGACCGCCGTGCTGGTCAATACCGGCGTGCTCAGGCGCCGGAGCTTCAATTTCTGCGTGCGCCATAGCTCGGAACCGTCACGCTGGCGCAGCGCAACCACGATGCCATCGGACTGTGTCACATAGAGATTGTCGGCATCGACCGCCAAGCCCCGATAGCTCGACATGTCGTGTGCCCACCAGACCTGCCCCGAATCGAGTGCCAGCATCGCAGTGCGTCCCTGGAAGCCCGTGGCGAACACGTTGTCACCCACCGTGCGCACCGCCGAATCGATGTCGACCAGCCGATCGAGCTCCGTACGGCCGTGCGGCGAAGCCAGGGCCGTGTCCCAAACCGTGTCGCCGGAGTGCAGCGAAACTGCCATGACTTTGCCGTTGTCGAAGCCGCTGATCGCTATTTCCTTGGCGATGATCGGCGTCGCCGTGCCGCGCAGACTCAAGCGCGGCACCTGCTGTTCCACCGACCACAGTTCCTTGCCGGTGTGCGCATCGAGGCCATGGAGCCTGCCGTCAACCGACCGGATCACGACGACTTCGTCGCCGATCGCCGGAGCGGACAGCAGCTCGGAATTCAAGCGCGCGCGCCACAGCTCGCGCCCGGTGGCCCCGTCCATGGCCACGACGGCGCCCTTGCTGCTCCCTACCACCACCAGCCCCGCGCCCGCGCTGGGTCCGGCCGACAAGGGGATTTTAAGATTCTTGATCCAGATGTGGCGCCCGGTGTCGAGCGACGCGGCGAGCACCTCGCCCTTGTGCGAGGCTGCAAACACCACACCGTTGTCGACCGCGGGCCCCAACCCCAAGCGCAGCACCAATTGCTTCTTGCCGCCGCCGACGCCCTCGCCCCAGAGCTTCTTGACGGGGAGCGTCGCCGGGAAGTTGACCAAAACCGCGGGGGGCTCGACGTCTTTGTCTTTGCTGCAACCGGCTGCCATCAGCAGCGCCGCCAGACCCAAAGGAAGCAATAAGCGCATCAGCGTTTGGCCTTGGGTTGAGTGTCTGCGGAATTGGCTTTCGCCATCGGCGCCGGCACGGCGCCTATGTCCTCAATCTTCAGTTCCAGCAACGCGCCATTGATACCGCTTGCCTCGGCGGCCCCGAGCGCTGCCTGGTACTCGGTGACCGCGTCGGGGATATCCTTCTTCGCCAAGTACGCGTCGCCGCGCACCTCGTGATAAGGGATCGCGAACGCGGCCGGCATGGGTTCAGCCAGCATCTTGATCGCTTCGTCCGCTTTGCCCTGGTCGGTCAGAATTCGCGCCAGGCGCAGGCGGGCGATCTGGCGAAGTTCCGTGTCCTTCGAGCCGTTCATGACCTGAGTCAGGGGCGCGATGGCTTTGTCGAGCTGACCGTCGTCGACGTCGAGCCGCGCCAGCGTCAGTTGGGCCTGGTCGGCATAGGGCGAACTTGCGTAGTCCTTGATGAGTCCATCGGCAAGTTGCCGGGACTTGGGCTTGTCATTGGCCTGCAGCGCGGCAGTCATCGCGCTGAATTGGGCCGCAGCCTTCAACGCCCGCTCGTTCATGGTGCTCTGGTAATACCGAATCCCGAAAAACGCGGCTGCGCCGATCAGTACGCCGCCGACAATCCACGGCGCGTACTCCGTGAAAGCGTGCTTGACGGCTTCCAATTGTTCGTCATCGGTCAAATATTCTTCTGGCATGACTTCTCCGCTACCCGCCCTTAAGACCCAACAAGACACCCAAGCGTTCACTGATTTGGCCGACGGGGCATTCCTCCTGCGCCGACTCCTGGCGCAAGGCCTTCACGGCAACCACGCCCCGCGCCGCTTCGTCCTCCCCCAGGAGAATTGCAAACTGCGCGCCGCTCTTGTCCGCACGCTTCAATTGTGTCTTGAAGCTCCCGCCGCCGAGATTGACTTGCAATGCGAGATCCGGCCAGGCATCGCGCAATTGCTCCGCCAGTTTGAAACCCGCGATCTCCGTCTGTTCCCCCGCCAACACCAAATAGACGTGCGGCCGGTCGCGTTGCCGGCCCAATCCCTGTTTCTCGAGGAGCATGACGATCCGCTCCTGCCCCATGGCCCAGCCGATCCCCGGCGTACCGGGACCCCCCAATTGGGCCACCAAGCCGTCGTAGCGTCCCCCGGCGCATATTGTGCTCTGCGAACCGAGCGCGTCCGTGGTCCACTCGAAAACGGTGCGGGTGTAGTAGTCGAGCCCGCGCACCAGATGCGGTTCGACATGATACTCGATGCCGGCGCTGCGCAGTTGAGCGCACAAGGACTCGAAATGCGTCCGCGACTCCGCATCGAGGGAGTCGAGCAGCAGCGGCGCTCCGGCTATGAGGCGTTGCATGTCCGGATTCTTGCTGTCGAGTATTCGCAGCGGATTGCCCCTGAGCCGACGTTTGCTGTCCTCATCCAGCGCCGCCTCGTGAGCGCCGAAATAGGCGGTGAGCTCATCGCGATACGCCGCGCGCGACGCCGGGGTTCCCAGCGAATTGACCAGCAGCCTCGTGCGCGTCAAGCCGAGACGCCGCAGCAAGCGGGCGGACAGCAAAATGATTTCGGCATCGACATCCGGCCCCTCGAATCCGAATGCCTCTGCGTCGATTTGATGAAATTGGCGGTAGCGCCCCGCCTGCGGCCGTTCGCGCCGGAACATCGGACCCATGCACCACACCCGCAAGCGGCCCTCGCGCAGCATGCCGTTCGAGATGACTGCGCGCACGATGCCGGCGGTCGCTTCGGGGCGCAGCGTGATGTGATCCTCGCCCTGATCGACGAAGCTGAACATCTCCTTCTCGACGATATCGGTAAAGTCGCCGATCGAGCGCTTGAACAATTGCGTCTGCTCGATTACCGGAACGCGGAATTCCTCGTAGCCGTAAGCTCTGAAGTTCTCCCGGGTGACGCGCTCCAAATGCTGCCAGGCCGCGATTTGCGCGGGCAACACATCGTGTACGCCGCGCAGGGGCTCGATAATCTTGCTCAAGAATCCGCTCCGATCAGCCGTCTGGGCGCGCGTCGCGCGATTGCACGCTGGGAGCGTTTGCGCCTTGCGGCGCGACGCCGGGCGGCGGCGCCGCACCAGGCGCCGCTGTAGCGGGCGCCGCTGCGGCATGAGAATCGCGCCGCAGAACACCGTCGGCCCCCGCTTCGAAGCGCGCCACGTCGCCGGACACGAATTGCGGCCCGATCGCGACCGCCCGGTTGTTGATCTCGAGCTGCACACCGCTCGCGTAGCCCAAGTACACGCGCATGGGCGCGATACCGGCGACGGTCCTGACACTGTTGGCGCGGCCATTGCCCGCGAATGCGCGCCGTCCCGCCGCATCATGCACATCCACCCACGAGTCCGCGGAAAAGCTCAAGCGAAGGCGTGCATGGCCCACCCCTGCCGCATTTTGCTCCGGCGCGCCCGCCGGCGCGAGGTTCGCCGCGGCTGCAGCCGGCGGCGTTGACGCCAATGACGGCGCGGACGCCGGTGACGGGCGCGACGCGGGAGCGGAGGTAGCGTCGGCACCCGCCGAATTCGCTGCGCTGTCCGCGTCTGATGCGCCGGGTGTCGCCGCCGGGGGTTGGCTCTGCACTGCAGCCGTCCCGCGCTGGTGCCAGGGCTTCCACCAGAGCACGCCGAGGACCAGCAGTACGGCCGCGACCGAACCCACGATCTGCGGCAACGGTAAATTGCTCACGGCCGGCTCATCATCGGTGCGCAGCCTCACGTTGGCCGGCTGCGCGGCCGGCGGCTCCGGCGCATGCACACGGGTTTCGTAACCGGCCATGATTTCGGCGGTGGGCAATCCCAAAAACGCCGCGTATCGCTTCAAATGACCCTTCGCGAAGACCGACGGACCCACGCGCTCGTAGTCTTCGGTTTCGAGCGCATCGATGATCCAGCCGTCGAGACGCAACTCATCGGCCACCTTTTGCGCACTCAATCCGCGGCGCTCGCGCTCGGCCTTGAGCCGGGGACCCACGGCGGTGATGAGGTCGGTCATCGATCGACGCCGGCACGCATCATTTGCGCCTGTTCCGAATTGGGAAAATCAGTTTGCACGCGGCGCGCGTAGCCCGCGGCCGCAGTTTTATCGCCGAGCTTGCGCTCCGCGCGAAAACCGAGCCAGAGCACTTCCGACGTCGGCGGATTCAACGCCAGATAGCGCTTCACCATATCGCGCGCCTGCGCAGCATCGCCGCGATTGAGTGCGATATTTCCGAGTTGCACCATGGCCTCGGGCAAATTCGGGTGAACGGCCAGAGCGCGATTGAAGTACCGCTCGGCATCAACCACGTCGCCCGTGCCGAGCACGCAAACACCGGCGTTCATCAGCGCCACTTCCGGCGTCTGATACAGCGGATTGCGCGCGACCTCGGCGAACAGCTTTTCGCCCGCGACGGCTTTGCCGGTCCGGCACAGGAATCCGGCGTAGGTGTTTTGAATATTTGGGTCGGTCTTTCCGAGTCGGTAGCCGGTGGAATAGGCGCGTTCGGCCTTCGACTTTTCATTCAACCGTTCGTAGACCAGGCCCGCCGTCATTTGCACGTCCGCGTTGCCGGGATCCTCGCTGAGCGCCCGCTCCATGAAATCGCGCGAGTTCACCAGTTTGCCGAGCTTCAAGTATTCGATTGCGAGCTGCATGTTGGTGGCGGCCGTGACGGCGGGCGACGCCTTTTTGAACTGCGATTCGCTCGAGCAGGCAGCCAACCCGAGGCCGGTAATGATCGCAAGCGGCCACAGCATGCCGGGTCTCATCGAACCTCCGCCGGGGCCCGTCCGAGAGGATTCAGTTTCGCGCCGAGCCGCACCGATGTCCGATCTGTGACCCGGCCCGCCAGTTGGCCGCAGGCGGCATCGATGTCATCGCCGCGCGTCCTGCGAATCGTGGCGATGACGCCGTGCTCATTGAGAATGTCGCGAAACTTGAGGATGGCCGCCGCGGGCGAGCGGCGGTAGCGCGTGCCGGGAAACATGTTGAACGGAATCAGATTGAGCTTGGCCGGCCTACCGGCGAGCAGTCGGGCAAGCTGCCGGGCGTGCTCGGGTTTGTCGTTCACGGCATCGAGCATGACGTACTCGAAAGTCACGCTGCGGCCGTTTTGCGCATCAAGGTAGTGCCAGCACGCCGCCAACAATTCGTCGATAGGGTGTTTCCGGTTGATGGGCACGAGCTCGTTGCGCAATGCGTCGTTCGGGGCATGCAGCGACACCGCCAGGGCGACGTTGCACTCTTCCGCCAATTTGTATATCTGCGGCACCAGCCCCGAGGTGCTCAGTGTCACCCTGCGCCGCGACAAGTCATAGCCCAAATCGTCGAGAAATGTCCGCATCGCGGGCACCACATTGCGGTAATTGGCGAGCGGTTCGCCCATGCCCATGAACACGATGTTCGTGATGTTCGCGCGGGCGTCGCCGGCGCGGCCGTCGCCGTGACCGGGACGCAGCTTCGACAATTCACGGTGCGCGAGCCACACCTGCCCGACGATCTCCGCCACGCTCAAGTTGCGGTTGAAGCCCTGCTGCGCGGTCGAGCAAAAAGAACAATCCATGGCGCAACCCACCTGGCTCGAGATGCACAATGTGCCGCGATCCGGCTCGGGTATATAGACGGTCTCGATTCCCTGCACCTCGTCCATGCGCAGCATCCATTTGCGCGTGCCGTCGCTCGATACCTGTTCGGTGACGATTTCCGGAACCGTGATTCTCGCAACCTCGCTTAAGCGAGCACGGAAGTCCTGCGCGAGATCGGTCATCGCCGAGAAATCCGCCGCGCCGCGCCGGTAGATCCACTTCATCAGCTGGCGGGCGCGAAACGGCTTCGCGCCAAGGCGTTCGGCCACGAACGCCTCCAGTTCCGCGCGCGGCAAGCCGAGTAAGTTCACACGTTCGCCGGCCAACTGGTTTCTCCTATGTTTCGCGCCGCTACGCTAGCGCGTCCGCGGACAGAGCTCAATTTCGCGGAAGAAATAGCCGATCTCCCGGGCCGCGGTATCCGCCGCGTCCGAGCCATGGACGATGTTCTCGTCGATGCTCGTCGCAAGATCGGCGCGAATCGTTCCCCTGGCCGCCTTCTTCGGATCGGTGGCGCCCATCACCTCGCGATTGCGTGCGATCGCGCCCTCGCCCTCGAGGACTTGCACCATGACCGGACCCGACGTCATGAAGCGCACCAGATCCTTGAAGAACGGGCGCTCGCGGTGCACCGCATAAAACCCCTCCGCTTCCGCCAGCGAGAGCTGCATCATGCGCGCCGCCACCACTCGCAAGCCCGCCTGCTCAAAACGGCGATACACATCGCCGATCAGGTTGCGGCCGACGCCGTCGGGTTTGACGATGGATAGAGTACGCTCGATTGGCATGAGGACCTCGGGTAAGAATTTGGGGACCGCGAAGTGTACTGGAGCGGGCGCGCCCAGGCAATCCGGGTAACCACCGAAGTCCCTGTATTACTTGGAAAAAAAGCTGGGCTTGCGCCAGGGATTGCGTAGCGCAATGGATCTGGGACAGGCTCCTGGCCATTGTTACTTGCCCGCGCAACCCCATATATCAGGTGTTGGGAAAAACGCGCCCTGGTTCCGTGCGTGCCGGTGCTCGGCGTGCTATTTATAGCGCAACGGCCACATATGGGCGTATCGAGAGGGCGGCGCGGTATGGCGATATTGTTGACGGAATCGGCGGCTGATCGGGTTCGATCTCACTTGGCGCAACGCGGAGCCGGCGTCGGACTGCGTGTCGGAATCAAGAAGACCGGCTGCTCGGGATTCGCCTATGTCGTGAATTATGCGGACGAAATTCATCCGGAAGACGCGGTTTTCGAAGCGCGCGGCGTGAAAGTCGTGGTCGATCCCTTGAGTCTGCCGCTGATCGACGGCACTTTGGTTGATTTCGTCAAGCAGGGCTTGAATGAGGCCTTCAAGTTCCAAAACCCGAAAGCCAAGGGCGAATGCGGCTGCGGCGAGAGTTTTAACGTCTGACGGCTCCTAGCGCTGCAGCGCACCGGCAACCGCCGCAACCCACGCATCTTCAACGATCAGGAGCCGCCCCCGCTTCTCGACCGGGACCGCAAAACGCTCGCTCAAGCCCTGGACGCTCTCCGGCAGCGCCGCCCGGACGGGACCTAGTCCGTGCTCGGCGACCCAGGCCGACACAGCGATGGTGTGGGGGCAGCCGAACGCCAAGAATCGTGCCGCCTGGATGATCCCGGAATTGGCTCGCACGTCGAATTGCACCCAGGCGCCCTGGGCGCGGCTCCCGGCGCTGCCGCGATAGACATCGAGACCCGTGAGGACGCCCGCACCCGCGGCAGTGTCGAAATAGCGCAGGGTCAGTTCGCTGTATTTCACGAGCGCTTTAGCCCAGGAAACCGCCGAGTCGGCGCAGACGCGACACCGCCTCCGCCACGACTGCGATCGCCGTGTCGATATCGCCCTCGCCGGTGAAACGACCCAACCCGAACCGCAGGCTGCTTTCGCTCAATATTGGGTCGCGCCCCAAGGCACGCAGCACATAGGAGGGTTCCCGCGACGTCGAGTTACAGGCGGAGCCCGTCGACACCGCAAGGCGCCCTCGAACCGCGGCCAGCAGGCTTTCGCCTTCCACGCCTTCAAATGACACGTTCAGCACGTGCGGTACCGAGTGCGCCGGATCCCCATTGCGAAATGTGCCGCCGAGCGCTGCCAACCCTTTCCACAAACGTTCCCGCATAACCGCGATGCGGTCCGACTCCGATGGCGGCGCCGTGCGTGCCAGCTCGAACGCCAGTCCCATGCCCACGACTTGGTGGGTGGCCACGGTGCCCGCCCTTAACCCCCGCTCCTGTCCACCGCCGAATTGCAGCGCCGTCAGGTGCACTGGCGCGCCGCGGGCGCGCCGCGATACCAGCAGCGCACCGGCACCCTTGGGGCCGTACACCTTGTGCGCCGACAGCGACATCAGGTCGGCGCCGAGCGCCGCAAAGTCGAGGGCGCTCTTGCCGATGCTCTGCGCCGCGTCCACGTGCAGCCGTGCGCCGCCGTGCTGCGCGCAGACCGCGGCGATGGCCGAAATGTCTTGGACGACGCCGGTCTCGTTGTTGACATGCATGATGGAGGTGAGCACGGTGTCCGCGCGCAGCGCCGCGGCGACCTGATCGGGATGGATCAGACCAGCGCTGTCCGGCGTGAGGTAAGTCACTCGCCAGCCGCGCCGTTCGAGTTCGCGGCACGGATCCAGCACCGCTTTGTGCTCGGTGCGCGCCGTGACGATGTGCCGGCCTTGCTCGCGGTAATAATGGGCGACGCCGAAAATCGCGAGGTTATTCGCTTCGGTGGCGCCCGACGTCCAAACTACCTCGTCGGGCGAAGCCCCCGCGCACGCGGCGACTTGTGCACGCGCCGTCTCGACCAACGCATGGGCGGCAGCGCCATAATCATGGCTCGCCGATCCCGGATTGCCGAATTCGCCCTCGAGCCCGAGGCACTGCGCCATGGCCGCCGCCACTCGCGGATCGACGGGTGTCGTCGCCGCATTGTCGAGGTATACGGGTCTGTTCATTCGCCGCCGCTGCGCTCTTCGCGCGGCCGCTGCGCCGATTGACCCCGTCGGCCCTGCACTGCGCTCAATATGCCGCGCATGATATTGAGCTCATTGCGGTCGAGCTGAGCGCGATTGAACAGCCGCCGCAAGCGCTCCATGAGGTGCCCCGTTCGGTCGTCAAAATCTATTTCGTTTAGAACCTGGTGCAGGTGCGTGTAAAAATGCTCGACATCGACGGACGGAGCCAGCGGCAATTCCAGTTGGGTGTGCGACTGCGGCTGCTCGCGCGACATGAAAATTTCGTAGGCCAGGAGCTGCACCGACATCGCCAGATTCAATGAGCAATACTCGGGGTTGGCGGGGATGCGTACCAGCACATTGCAATGGTTCAAATCCTCGGTGGCGAGGCCATAGCGCTCGGAACCGAACAGCAGCGCCGCTCGATTTTCCGCCGGCAAGCCGACGATGCGTCCGGCGACGTCGCGCGGCGTCGTGAACTCCCAATAATACGAACGCGGGCGCGAGGTGGTGCCCGCGATGAACGATGCGTCGCTGATTGCTTCGGCGACCGTTGCGACGATGCGCGCGCTGCTCAGAATGTCGTCGGCGCCCGCCGCCAGCGCGATGGCGTCCGCGTGGGGAAAGGAGCGCGGTCGAACCAGGACCAAGTCGGTCAGAGCCATGTTCTTCATGGCGCGCGCGACCGAGCCGATGTTGCCGGGATGGCTGGGATCGATGAGGACGATGCGAACGAGGGCCGTCATGCGGTGGTATTCTAGCGCCAGCTTATGCAACCACTGCTCAATATCGGCATGCGTGCCGCCCGCCGCGCCGGAGATCTGATCGTCAAAAGCCTTTCGCGGCTCGATTCCTTGAAAATCGACAGCAAGGGCCGCAACGATTTCGTGACCGACATCGACCGCAAGGCCGAGGCCGACATCATCGCCACCATCCGCCGCAGCCACCCGCAGCACGCGTTTCTCGCCGAGGAAGGCGGCCGCAGCGGCGACAACGAGTTCCTCTGGATCATCGACCCTCTCGATGGCACGACGAATTTCCTGCATGGTTTTCCGACCTTCGCGGTCTCGATCGCGCTCGAGCACAAGGGCCGCCTGCAGCACGCGGTGGTCTACGACCCCATGCGGCAGGAATTCTTTACCGCCTCGCGCGGCGACGGCGCGCAGCTCGAAGGCAAGAAAATCCGGGTGAGCACGCAGCGCACCTTGGAGGGCTCATTGATCGGCACCGGTTTCCCGTTTCGCGCAGGCTCCGCCTACGTCGACGAGTACCTCGCCATGCTCAAGGTGATCATGTCCAGCGCCGCCGGCGTGCGACGGCCGGGTGCGGCGTCGCTGGATCTAGCCTATGTGGCGGCCGGGCGTATCGATGGATTTTGGGAGTTCGGCCTTTCCCCCTGGGACACCGCGGCCGGGACGCTGCTGATCCAGGAGGCCGGCGGCCGGATCGGCACGCCGGCGGGCGCCGAATATGCGCTCGGGCCCAATGTCATCGCGGGCAACCCCAAGGTTTACCAGGAACTGCTAGGGGTCCTCGGGCCTCTCACGCCGCCGGCGCTGCGCACTTGAAGGCAAATCCGTTTAGGTAAGGCCACGTGGAATACTCAGACAGGCTCCTAGCAGGCATACTCCGGCAGCAAGCAGGTCTCGAGCCTGCAATAGCCACCGGAATTCCGAGGGAGAACGCATGAATCTGTTTCGCACCAAACCGATCGACGTGAATGCCGATACGGGTCTGAAACGCTGCCTTGGCGCTTTTGACCTGACCATGCTGGGCATCGGCTGCATTATCGGCACGGGCATCTTCGTGCTCACCGGCGTGGTCGCGGCCCAGCATTCCGGTCCGGCGATCGTGCTGTCATTCATTCTGTCCGGTACCGCGTGCGCCTTCGCCGCGCTGTGCTATGCCGAGCTGGCGGGCGCCATCGGCGGCGCCGGCAGCGCTTATGGCTATGCCTATTCCGGCATCGGCGAACTGATCGCCTGGATCATCGGCTGGGACCTGATCCTGGAATATGCCATCGCCACCTCCACCGTGGCCATCGGCTGGTCCGGCTACTTCGGCAAGATCCTGGAACTGCTCGGCCTGCATCTGCCGCATGCGCTGACCAACGCCCCGCTCGACGGCGGCATCGCCAATGTGCCGGCCATCGTCATCGTGCTGCTGCTGTCGGTGCTGCTGTCGATCGGCGTCCGCGAATCCGCCCGTTTCAACACGGTCATGGTGATGGTCAAGCTCGCCGCCGTCGTCATCTTCATCATCGTCGCCGCGCCACACATCAAGCCTGCCAATTGGCATCCTTTCATCCCGCCGCAGACCACCGACGCCGACGGCCAGTCGCACTTCGGCTACGGCGGCATCCTCACCGGCGCGTCGCTGATTTTCTTCGCCTACATCGGCTTCGACGCGGTTTCC
>Ga0209736_1000167_pt1 | contig 20811 bp, 20 predicted proteins | sample BlaSpr_A8_Ref_M3_FD_187992 | JGI IMG/M metagenome (GOLD analysis project Ga0209736, IMG submission 187992) | Forest soil microbial communities from Thunder Bay, Ontario, Canada - Black Spruce, Ontario site 2_A8_Ref_M3 (SPAdes) (version 2) | ecosystem: Environmental > Terrestrial > Soil > Boreal...
TCGAACCGCGATAGTTCAGCGTTTGGCCGCCCCAATTTTCGATATAGCGGAGGAAGTTGTGGACGCCACCATCGGTGCCGAAGTCTTGGGAAACTGGGAAACCGGACGGCTGCAGGAAGGAGACGCCCTTCCCAGCCATGATAGCGGTCCGGTAGAAGGTAGTGGCGGCGTTGCGCACATTGCCTCCCGTGACTGGAGCCGTAAATACGTAGGGGAAGGCGAAGGTGTTCACATCGTTGAAGTTGTTGGACAGGAGTGTCACCGCATCCGCATTCACAGAGACGGCCACGTGCGCGTCGCCGAAACCCCCGCCAGCGGAATTGGAGTTGAAGTCGCCCCAGATATACGCAGGATTCTCGGTGGCGATCGCCAAACCGCATGGCACGGTACCCGGGCATGTGCCAAGCGCAGTCAGTAGACTGCCGTTGATGATCTTAATCGCGCGGCGGAAGAAGGGACTAGGGTTTTCACGCGCTTCATTGGCGTGAATCACGTACGCCATTGGCCAGACCGTTGATGGCACAGTCACTGTGCAGTTTGGATTTGGGGCTATGGCATTGGTGCCCGGCGTGCTGCCATAAAGATTGCCGGGGCCAGCCAGACTATACATCCCGAATTGTCCGGGACCCAGAGCTGTGTAAGCTGTGCCTGCCGCCATGATGTACGTGGGATTCTGACCATAGGTATAGAAGCCTGTGGCGCCGAGGCCGTCGAGATCTTCGCCAATATCCTGTGTGTTATTCGGGCATCCCGGAGTGTTCGCTGGATTTACGAAGTCATCCCAGCCATATTCGCCGGTCTCGTGGGTACTGGGGGAGAGCGGCGGCCAAGGGTTCGTAAGGGCAGTAGCCGTATAGTTGCCACGACGGTCGGAAATGTAAACGCTGTAGTCGTTGGGCGCGTTGACGGTGTCGTAGGACAGATGGCCAGAGCCCGCGAGGGCGCCGCCCAAGTAACGAGCCAGGTTCAGGGCATCGACTTCGACATACTGCATGACGCCACCAAGGGTAACCATCTGGGCATAGTTGATACCGCCTAAGCTCCCCGTGGGGTTGAGGTCGCGAAGGGTACCCTCACGCGTATCAAAGAGCGCGTTCGGCCAGTAGTCAGCCGGGTTCTGTGGATAGATCTGGCTGGCAGGGAGGGCATTGTTTGTTACCCCGCAACGACCAGCAAGGGTGGCATTGTTCCAATTCGAGGGGTTGTCCCGAACGCGTTCGAGGCGGATGATCGCGTTTGGATGAACGTCCTGGCAAGCACCCGCGCCTGTCGGGGGCCCCAACTGGCTCGTCGGCAAGCCCTGGAGCGGCTCCGCGGTGCCATATTGTGCGGCGGTCAGGCCGGACAAGGGGTTGATATTGCGGCCAGCATACCCATAACTCAGGACCTCGAGGGTCACATCTTTCCAAGTGCCGCAAGGATTCCCGTACGCAGTCTGCACTTCGATCTTGATAAAGCCCTTAATGGTGGGCAGGCCCGAGGCCGCAGTATATTGAGCCACGTTGGGCGTTGGCAGCCAGTAACCGTCGGTGGGATTGTACGCCGTTACACCTGCGCCTTTCGCGGCACCGGAAGCCGCTAGCGGCACCGGCGGAGTATTCTTGCCCGCTGCGTTCAGGGTGTTCATCGCCGTCTTCAGAAGGGTTGGAGCGCCAGCGCCCCAGCTTGCCACGGGCTTTGCGATCGATGACAAGTCAAAGGGCGCCGTGGCTGTGTCAATGCACGGAAGCGACGTGATATCTGTCACATTATCCGAAAGCAGAACCTTGAAGCTGGACTGCGCGTAATAACGCAGGTTCGTGACGGCCGGGTTTTCTATGGCCGTTGCCAGTGGCCGGCGGATCAAGTCCACTGCCTGCGTCGTGCCAGTGCCGAGCAGCACGATGCCGAGATTCAAAGTTTTCGCACCGGTGGCGCCGTTGCGCAAGTTGCCAGCATAGTCCGCCGCGCCGAGAGAGATGGTGGTCCAATTGGGGTTCACGGCGGAGCCGATGGTACCTACCAGGCTGCCTTCCGTGTACGCGAGCGCCCGGTAGGAAGCAGTGCCGGGCGAAGTGGTGATGTCCACGGTACCGCCATAGGATCCGGTCGTTGTCGGGAAGCCGTTTGAAAGGTTTGTGCGAATGGCGTCCTTCACCGCGGTGACGCGGTCGGAAAGCTTTAATGTGCCGCCTGCGGCCAAGAACAAGTTGCCATTGGTGTGGGTGCGGCCGCCAAAATCGAAGTCTGGACCTGGGAAAAAGCTGAGGTCGGTATCCGAGAAGACGCCGAATTGGAACATCGGAATACCGACAGTTTGTGTGGTGCGCTGTAGTTTCACTTCGTTGTTGCTGAGCGTGCGCGCGGTCACCAGCAAGGTATATTGCGTCGCCAATGCAGTCATGCCCTGGTAAGCGCCGGACTGAACCTGGCTGACTGTTGCGAGAGGATTTCCGTTCCCGTCAGTAGCGTACTTCACCTGATAACCGGAAGCTCCGTCGTACTGAATATATTGGATGCCGCTAATAGCCGGAGGCGCCGAGGCAATGGCATTGATCTGCGCAGACGAAGGCGAGTAATTGGTATCAAAGAGCGTGCCCAAGTCCGCGGTGATTTTCTCCATGCCGGCTTCCGAAGCGTAAAAGGCGCGGCTGTAATCGTTGTTGATTCCGCTGAGTTTCTGCCCAGACGTGATCAGCAGAATAAAGCCGACAAGCAGGCTGGACATCAGGAGCATGAGCAGCAAGGTCGTGAGAAGGGCGATGCCCGAATCGCGTCGCATCAGCTTTTTTACGGCGTTCATGGTTGGACTCCTCATTATTTGTACCGGTCTACGAAGGCCATGCTGCGTAAGCTGACCTGCGTCATGAAATTGCTTCTGAGATACTTATGGTTCTGTGACCAGGCGTTGGTCGAACGCGCCCCAAGGATGATATCGACTGAGCGGATCTGACTTTCCGACTCGCCGACGGGGATGCTGGGCTGGCCGGAAGGATTGGTGACGCCATCGACGAAGTTGTACTTGAACTGGAGATTCTCGATGGTTTCACCGACGGGCTGGCCTGGATTCCAGTTGACGCGGCGAATCAGGCGAACGTGAAGCGGGTCGGTCACATTGTCGAGATAGTAGGTAATCATCCAGACCCGCGTGGCCGTGGTCGGCGGAAAGGTGCCGTTGGGAACGTTCACACCACCAACGAGGTTTGTGTTTTCGAGCTGGAACATCGTGCCCTGCGGATCGCTGCGGGCATTCAGGTTCAAACCATCGCCTCCGGCAAAATGCAGAACTTGGCCGGCTACGCTGGTCACTTCTTGAATGGCATTGCCTTTGGCGTTGCTGAACATGATCAGGTCGCCGGAATTGATCTGAACTCCCGTGGGAGAAAATGAAATGCAGGTGGGGTCAAACGTCACCGTTTGTCCGTTACTCGTGATGCTTCCCGCCGGGCAGCCGGGGTTGGCACCTAACGCAGGCTCATTGACCATCCTGTCATTGAGCGCCAGCGTGTTGTCCACGTAGAGCATGGTTATGAGATCGGTGTTCGCTCCGGGCGTGGAATCCGGGCTCGTGATTGGCGGCCCAAGTTGCCAGCCGGGTTGGATGGCATTCAAACTGACATTGCATACGGGAAACGTCAGGCCGCCCGACAGATTGGGGCGGTTGATCGGCGCGCCGCCGCTTCCCAAACAATTCGGGGGCCCCGGCGTGTAAGGAAAAGGAATGCCCCCTGTCGGGATCCCTGTGCCAGCCATAATGAGGTCCTGTTCGAGCAGGTTCACTCCGGCGCGGAGATTGTCCGAAAGATCGGACTTGAGCGTGACGCTCTGATTCGTGTTCGTGGCGTCTTTGAACGCAAGCATGGTGGCAGCCAGGGCGACGAGCGTTATGCCCATGGCGACCATAAACTCGATAAGTGTGAATCCAGATTGTCTCTTCATGATAAGTTCTCTCCCGCCATCCTCACGCAAACGCCGAGATATAGCTGATGAGCGTGTAAGTGCGTTTAATACGGCCGACCTGATAGTTAATCGTGATAGTGATTTGCCGCAGATTCGCTTCTGCGGTTACGGGTGTAATGGCAATCGTGCGCGTCATCCATGGATTCAGATTGACGACGACGTCATCGGAAGTGCCCAGTTTTCCGTCCGCGCCGGGCCCGATAATGATGGAATCAGGAAGGGACGCGTTGTCATCCGCGGTGCCCACCAGTCCGTCCGGGCCGGGGTCAAGCAAAGGCTGGGCACCGTCGATAAACACGCCGTTGGCCGAAACGTTTTGAATCTGCGCCCAAGTCAAAATCTTGGTATCGCGCGCCGTGAAAATCGTTTCTACGGCCTCTTCGGCCTTCTTTTCCGCGATGTAGTCATACTGCGTAAGGCTGGCATACATGATGCCTTGTGCGTAGACCGCCGCCAGAGAAAGCACACCGAAGGAAAGAATGATGATGGAAATCATCGCCTCGATCAGCGTGAAGCCGGCTGGATGACGAGAGATTTTGCGTTGTCGTTTCATTGAACTTATCTCCCTATTCCTGCCAGGATGAGCCGGTCCAGTAGTACGAACGGACACGGCCTGTCGCGCCAAATACCGTTACTGCGCGCGCTGTATTGGTCTTTCCCACGACACCCAAAAAGAGCGAGGCGTTCACGGGATTGTTATTCGTTGCTTGATAAAGAGTTGCCGCCGATTGCGCCGTGCCTACAAACGCGCCGGAGGTTGTAAACATCACCGTCCACGCTCCGCCGCCGGTTGGCTGCTGCAAACTGATGGCTGTCGAGTTGCCGAAGTTCATTGGCGTATCTGGAAGGCCGGAAAGAACGGTGAAAATCAATCCGCCCGGGACGTTGTCGTTTAGATAAGTAGGAGGAAAAACTGGCGGAACCGTCTCACCTGGCAAAGTCAGTATGGTCAGCTGTATTTGGTTGGGCGCGGTGAATTGCACCTGAACGTTGCGGCGCTTGGCGATGGCCAACTCGCGCGCCTGGCGAAGTTGCGAAATGACTGCGTCCATTGCCGAGTTGGCCCGAGAATTCTGCGAGCTGCTCATCGTGTTCATGACCGCGAAGGCCATCACTGTGAAAGCCAGTCCTACGACGACCACCATCTCGAGTAGCGAAAATCCTTGTTCGGCTCTTTTCGTGCGCTTGCTCATTCCGGAACTCCTAAGATTTCATCCGACAACATGCCGCGTGCCTAGAAGAGTGCACGTACCACGCCAGGCTAGGAGGCCAAGTAAGCTACTTATTTTCAGTATCTTAGAAAGAAATCCATTCCACGGGAGAGTTGGCGGGCCTGAGGACTGTAACAAAACGTTACAGGTCGCCACCTTTGAAACGAGGGCTGGAAGAAGGGATCCTCAGGCGGGGGCGAGCCAACCGCCCCCGAAAAGGAGACCTGGACCAAGGGATGCCAGAAAGATTGGGCCGCGATGGCAGGCTTGGAGGCCCCGCGCCGACTGCAGAATCGCGTCGAGGGCTAGCCCGCAAGTGGAAGAGCCGAGATTGCCGAAGGTTCGGGCTATGGAAGGAAACTTGTCGGGTGCGAGATCTAATTGCTTGGCGAGGAGGGTTACGAGACGGGGATTGGGTTGATGAGTAGCCAGGCCTTGCGCCGAGGACCGGGCGAGGCCGCTACGGAGTTCGACGTCCCGAATTACCTTCTCCATGCGCGTGATGGCCGCGCGGGAGAGCGCTTCGCCGTCAAAATGCACGTCGAGGTTGCCGTCCGGTGCGTCAGACACGCGAATCGCTCCGGCGTACTGCCCGGCGCAGCCGAAGAAAAATTCACCGAGGGCGTAGGACTGTTGCGGCGTGGAGTCGTTCTTGGCACGCAAGAGAAACGCGCTGGCGCCATCGCCGAACAAGCCGCCGAATTCTCCGGCTACGCGGCCCGGCTTGAAGATGCGGCTGTGAACGTCGGAAGTGACGACAACGATGTTGCGGGCTTGTCCCGAAGCGATGAGTCCTTGGGCAACGGCTAGCCCGTTTAGTAGCCCGAGACAAGCGCCGCCGACATCCAGCGCGCCACATGTTTCGCGAGCGAGTAGTTGGGAGTGAAGCTGCGCGGCAAGAGAAGGATAGCTGCGATGCGTTTCGCTGGTGGCGATGATCCAATCGAGTTCCTGAGCGCCGCAACCCGCGGAGTGGAGCGTTTGTCGCGCTGCGCGCGCGCCAAGCGTAAGTTCATTTTCGTTTTCGGCGGCATAGGCCAGTGATTCGATTCCGGCGCGGAGGCGGAGTTTGCCCTCCGGCATTCCGAAGGCCCGGTCGATTTCTTCCGAAGGAATTTTGCGCGAGCCGACGACCGCGCACGAACTTGTAAGCATTACGGAGGCTCGTGTTACGGCAAGTCTCGCCTCGGAGAAATCAGCTTCAACAGAGGAGCTATCGCCTTGAGCCTCTCTGAAGACTTGGAAAATACTCTCGAAGGATGGAGTGCGTTCCGTGAGCAGTGCGCCCAATTCGCTCAGGCCGCTTGCGGATTCCAAGGCGCGAAGAAAACCGACCCAGCCCATGGAGTCAAGCGCGCCTGTTTCAATGAGATCCTGCGACGGATCAGGGATGGACGATGGAGAACCGGCTTCCCGACGGAAACATTCCTCCACAAGACGTCGCCGGTGATTTTCATCCTTGAGGGAAGCCATCAAAACTCCTCGAGCCAGTCATATTTTGGAAGCGGAATCAGTGTGTCCAGCATAAGCCAGCAAAGATCATAATATGGCCGTGTGAGGCCGAGCCGGATGAAGTGATGTGGACAAGACAAAACTTTGTAGTGAAATTGCGAGTTTAAGAAGCGCTCGAGGCGGGCGAGACGATTCGCGCCTCTGCCTTCAGCGAGCGCCTCATCCACAAAATCGCGCCAATCTCGATCCACTACCGGAAGATCGCGCAACACTTCGCCTGAAGAAAGGACCAGAGTGGCGCGAAGTTCGTTTGCACAAAACTCGATGCGCAGATTCTGCGTCACCGTTCCGCAAACGGAGCGTTTCGCTTCCTGGGGCTTTGCGAACAGTCCACTGCCGCCCCTGTTTTCGTGGAGAACGCAGCCGAATAATTCCTGTAGCGAGCCCGCAGTTTCGGCCTTGCGAAGGTAGGTCACTACTTCCGTCTCGGGAACAGTTGATTCCTTGTGAAAACCGCAAGTCGAAACTCGATCTTCGACGTGCGGCTTGGCGCCCGAAAAAGGAGCAAGCTCGCACTGCAGCACATCGCCGCGATGATAAGGGAAATGCAGCCAACTGTTGGCAGTCGCGGAAACGGGACGAACGGACTGAATCTTGTCCTTCTCCCGCTGAAGGCCGACGACGCAAAATGCCGGCCCCATGCGGGTGATTTCCGTGATAAGCAATCTGGTCATGGCACGGATTTCTTCTTTGCGCGGCGCATTTTCGAAGACTTCGAGCGGACTGCGACGAGATGGCGAATCTCGACCTCGTGGCCTTGCGCGCGCCAGTGCGCTGCGAGCAGATCGGCGACGAGACGGCGGTGACATTTCTCCGGACCGGGTTCGGAACAGAGCAAGGTGGCTCGCTGCGGCCACGCGGTGGCATCGAACGCTTGCGGGATTCCGCGTCCTTGCATCAGGGCGAGAAAACCAGTCTCGTAATCGGCCCAATCCTTGGTTTCGCGGTAGGTGTCGAGCAATTCAGAAGTTGGCGCGAGTTGCGGCTCATGCGAATAGCCAATGCTGGCAACTTTTTGCAGGAAGTACTCAAGGTCCGGGTGCTTGGCGAAGCCGGAGAGCTGGCCTCCGCGGTTCAGGCGGACATCGACGAGCTTTTCCACATGCGCTTCCTGCAGTAGATGGAAAAACTCTTCGGCAGTTTTTCCAGCGAAACCGATCGTGCAGAGAAGAATCTCCATAAAATCAAAAGTACTCGATGGCTTCTGGAGATGCGCGGAACGCAAACTCCTGGGCTTGACGGCGAAGTGCATCCTGGAGAGCCACGTCGCGTTCGGAAATAAAAAGCGAGCCGCTGTCAAAGGCGGCCAGGTCGTGCAATTTGAGGAGGCGATCCTCGGCTTCGCGCTGCGATTCCAGTTCGCCGCCGCGGCGGATGTGCACCGGGGTGACGCCGCGATCGAGAAGCGCAGGGCAAATCATCAGGAAACGGTGGCACTGCAGAGGATCTTCCTCGGCGCACATCAGAGCGATGTTTGACGTGCGACACAACCCCAGCGCGCGATCAATCCCCGCGCGAAAATCCGCGGCTTTGCGGCGTTCTTCGTAGTTCACGATGCCGTCCTCGTTATAGGCGCGGGGATCGGAAGGGCGGCCGCCTAGAGTATCGCCGAGAAATTCATATTGGAGATCTGCGGAGCTGAGGCAGACTTCAAGCGGCTCGCGGTTGAATTGTGGAAACCGGAAACTGCCGGGGCGGCTGCGGACGTCGCAGACGGTTTTTATTTCATGAGTGACTAGAATTTTCAGAAATCCGTCCAGTTCGAGACTTGAATGCCCGATGGTAAAGAGAGAAGAGTTGGAATGCGGCGATGGCTTCATGGAGGGGGCACGCAGCGGGCCAGACGTATTTTGCCGAAAGGCGGCGAAGTCGGCAAGCGGGAGAATCGGGCAGGGAGTTGTGATTTTGTTAGCGGCTTGCGGGCAACCCAGAGTGGCTTCCGGGGCTTCATGCTAACGTAGAAAGACTTGCCCAGCCGCTGCGGAAAAATGTTAACGATCGAACTGGAAATGGAAAGAGCCGATTTTCAAGCGCCAGGATTTGAAGTGCGAGGGACGAACACACGAACGGTGAGGGGGAGCAAAAGGGCTGCGAAGTTGTGTCTCCAAATCATCCTTTTATTTTCCGTGGTGCCTCTGGCTCGGGCGCAGCGTGTGCGCGGCGAACTGCACATCGAAGTACACGACTCGCAAGGCACGGCGGTGGCGGCTACGGCTGAACTGGTTAGCGAAGCGAACCAAGTTCATCGTACATTTCAAATAGCCGCTGATGGGCGCTCTACGCTGCAGGATCTTCCGTTTGGAATTTATCGACTAACCTTGCGTGCAGAGAATTTTGCGCCATGGAACAAACTGGTCGAGATCCGTTCCGAAGTGCCAGTGCGCATTGTGGCCACTCTCGGTGTGGCACCGGTGACAACTGAGGTGCAGGTGAACGACTCGGCAACGCTTGTGGATCCCACCAGCACGGGCACGATCTATTCGATCGGGCGGCAATCGATCGGCGAAGAGATTTCCGCGCAACCCGGCCGCGGCCTTTCCGATTTGGTGAACGAACAGCCGGGCTGGCTCGTCGAGGCCAACGGAATTCTTCATCCGCGAGGTTCCGAGTACGACGTCCAGTACGTCTTCAACGGATTGCCGCTGACACAGAACCGGTCGCCGGCATTTGCGCCGGCGTTTGACGCGGACGAAGTGGAATCCATGCGCGTCCTGACGGCCAGCTTTCCCGCGGAATATGGACGGAAGCTAGGCGGGATTGTTGAAGTCACCACGATGAAAGATGTCCCGAGCGGACTGCACGGACAATTTGAAGCCGGGGGAGGAAGTTTTTCGACGGTGACAGGTTCCGCGGCCCTTTCTTATTCCGCGGGCAAGAATCGCTTTTCGGGGAGCGGAAACGGGTTTCACAGCGACCGTTACCTGGATCCGCCGGTGCTCGATAATTTCACCAATCGCGGAAATGCGGCTGGCTTTTCGGCTTCTTACGAAAGGGATTTTTCCGAGAAAGACCGGCTACGCATCACAGTGACTCACAATGCTGTGCGTTTCCTTGTGCCGAACGAATTGATACAACAGGAAGCCGGCCAGCGGCAGGACATTACAAATAGCGAAACCGCGGGGCAGATTTTTTTCCAACATACGATCTCTCCCGATTTGTTCCTGAGTCTTGCCGGAAGCGTGCGCGACGCAAGTGCAACTCTGACGTCGAATCCTCTGGCGACGCCGGTGATCGTCGCGCAGAACCGTGGTTACCGTGAAGGCTACGTGCGTGGCGACATCGCTGGCCATCATAGCCACCATGATTGGAAAGCCGGAGTGGACGGGATTTTCAGTCCGGTGCATGAGGCGCTGCAGTACACCATCACCGATCCGGCGCAGTTTGATCCTGGCACGCAGCAACGGTTTCAATTTGCGGACCGGCGCTGGGATATCGAGCCATCGGCGTACGTACAGGACCAATGCCATCGCGGGAATTGGAATGTGAGCGCGGGGCTGCGATTCGATCATTACGGATTTGTCGTGAATGAATCCGCGGTGAGCCCGCGCGTGGGCATTGCGAGGTTCGTGTCTTCGTTGAACTTGCTGGTTCATGCTTCCTATGACCGCGTTTTCCAGACGCCGGCGATGGAGAATTTGCTTTTGGCTAGCTCGCCACAACTAAATTCCATCGATCCAGTTGTTCTGCGTTTGCCGGTGCAGCCTGCGCGGGCCAATTACTATGAAGTTGGCATCACGAAGTCTTTCTTTGGAAATTTGCGGCTGGATGCGAACGTGTTCCGGCGCGATTTTCACAATTACTCCGACGACGACACGCTGCTGGATACGGGCGTGAGTTTTCCGATTGCGTTCGCCAAGGCGCGGATCGCCGGAGAAGAAGTGCGTCTTGCAGTGCCTCATTGGGGACGTTTTTCGGGTTACCTGAGTTATGCGAACCAATCCGGGATCGGGCATGGGCCTATCACCGGCGGGTTGTTTCTCGGAGATAAAGCTACTAGCGGTTTGACGGACACGAGCAAGTTCGCGGTGTCGCAGGACCAGCGGAATACTCTGCGCGCGCGCGTTCGTTATGAGGCCACGAAGCGCGTTTGGCTGACGTTCAGCGGAGAATACGAGAGCGGCTTGCCTGTGCAGATCGATAACGGAGCGATTGATTTGAACTTTCTTGTTTCGCAATACGGCGCTGCGATCATAAATCAGGTGAATTTCAACAAGGGACGCGTCCGGCCAAGCTATTCGCTGGACGTGGCGGCCGGTGCGGAGATGTATCACAAAGAGCAGCGGAGCGCGACGTTTGAGATTCAGGCAGAGAATTTGTCGGATCACGTCAACGTGATCAATTTCGCGAGTTTGTTTTCGGGGACTGCGGTGGGGCCGCCGCGAAGCGTTTCGGCGCGGCTGAAGCTGACGTTTTAGCCTCGCGGGCGGTGCAAGCCCCGCCCCTACTGGGCCCCGGCGTTTTCTATCGGCGGCGTACTTTGCCGAGCAGGCGCAGGATTTCGAGATAGAGCCAAATCAGCGTGACCATGAGGCCGAAGGCGCCGTACCACTCCATATACTTCGGTGCGCCACCGCTGACGCCGGTTTCAATCATGTCGAAATCAAGGACGAGATTCAGAGCGGCGATGACGACGACGAACAAGCTGAAGGCGATGCCCCACGGGCCGCTGCCGTTTATCGCTGGAACGTTCACGTGGAAGAACATGCTTAGAACCATCTCGACCAGGTAGAAAACTGCGATGCCGCCAGTGGCTGCAATTACGCCAATTTTGAAACTTTGCGTAGCGCGAATCATGCCGGTCTTGTACGCGAGAAGCATTACGAAGAGCGTGCCGAGCGTGAGGCCTACGGCCTGAATCGCGACGCCGGGATACGTTTTCTCGAAGATGGCGGAGATACCGCCTAGCGCGAGTCCTTCGAGGAGCGCGTAGATCGGCGCGGTGAACGGCGACCAGTTTTTCTTGAAGATGGTCACCAGCGCGACGACGAAGCCGCCGAGGAGGCCGCCGATCATCCACGGGTAGACGGCTTCGGGCGTTGGCGAACGCGAGAGTCCCCAGGTCCATGCGGCGGTCGCCACGACACAGAGCAAGAGGACGCCCGTCTTGTTGACGGTACCTTGCAACGTCATGGCATCGCCAATCGCTACTTGTCCTTTGAAAGCTTTTTCGTTTAGAGCTGGATTAGACGTGCGCATCAGACTTGCCATGGCGGCCTCCGAACAGGTGCAGACACCAGTTTACTCTGCCGCAATCAACAAATCCAAACGGGTCGAGTTTAGGGCGAAAAGATCTAGGAAGCCTGTTTTTGACCGCTGGAGATTTGGCTTTGGACATGCTCGCGGAATTCGAGAGGGTGGGAAATTTTCTCGAATACCTCGGGAGTGCCTCCGGTGCCGCGGATTACAACCGTCCCATAGCCGAGGACTCGCCCCATCGCGGGCTCTTCTACGGCGATGCTTTCAATTCTCGAGAGGAGGAGTTCGATGGTGCGGCGGCTCGCGAGGCCGGTCTTGACGATCACGCGCTTGTTGGTGAGCACCATTACTGTGGCGCCGCGCTTGACGAGGCCAATTCCAAGAAGAATCGCTGCGACGAGGAACGCGGCAAGACCGAGCCAAATCAAAATGTTCGAATGAGGTTCAGCGCTGTGCCTGATGTTCCAGGAGAACACGAGAAGAGCGGCGCCCGCAAGGATGAAAAACGCCATGAGGCCGGCGTGGCCGAGCATGACGATCCAATGCAGCTTGGTTTGATATTGGACCGTTTCACCGGGAATGAGATGTTTTTCAGCGTAGCTCAAAGCGGCTCCTCCAGGGGATGCGACGCGATTCTCTTCGGGAGAATATTGTGCCGGATTATAGCCGGAGGCGATGACCTGTATGGCACAAGCTGGAAAAATATCGCCTGGGGATTATTTGGTAGCGCTAACGGGAATCGAACCCGTATTTCGGCCTTGAAAGGGCCGCGTGCTAACCGTTGCACCATAGCGCCACATTTTGCGGGGTGTGGAACCTATCTAGGATAAGAGAAATTCACGGAATGAACAAGCGGCGGAGGGGCGGGTCTGCTCCTCGTGCGCGAAATCCATGCCGGACGAAACCTGAAGCAACTAGAGCTTGGGGGCAGCACACTACCTGCGGTCATTCCACCGTCGCCAGAGACTCGCAATGTGAAGAGCGGAGGCTATGACTTGGCTACCCCCACCCCCCTGTTTTTTGTAAGTGTTGATTCTAAATCGTTTAGCCTTTCTGTAAACCCTTTAGAATCAACATTTGCAGACGCTTTTTAACTATTGATTCTAAAGGATTTAGGGACTGAGCGGGTTTCGGAGTTTTGCGCTTGGTCAGAAGCTCGAACGGAGTATTACCAGAACTCAATACACAAGAATCGCTCTCTCGGGTCAAGAAAAATCCGCCGCTGAACTAATTCTGGCGATCTTCGTATTCTTCGTGCCAGGCCATTTGGATGGCTTCGAGTTTGCTTTCGTTGGACGCCGCGGGATCGCCGGAAAAGCCGGGGAGTTCGGTGATCCATTTGTGCATGTCAGTGAAACGCACCGTGAGCGGATCGGTGCCAGGGAATTTGTCGGTCAGGGCGATGGCGATGTCTTCGATTTGGTCCCAACCGAATGTTGGCGGCATGTTTGGCTCCCAGAAAAAAGCGTGACTGGTGACTCAGGACTGGTGGAAGAGCTCAGGCTGAAGCCTGAGCCACAAAACTCAGTGATCGGCTTCTTTGGCGTAGTTTTTGTTCCACTCGGGGATTTCGACGACGACGTCGGTGGTGCCGTCGGGAACGGTTTGGCAGCCGAGGCGGGATTTTGGCGTGATGCCGGGGGCCATGTCGAGTTCGTCTAGCTCGGCGTCGGTGGCTTCGTTGCAGGACTCGAGACCTTGTTTCACGATGACGTGGCAGGTGGAGCAGGCGCACACGCCTCCGCAGGCGTGGTCCAGGCCGGCTTTGATGCCTTCGGAGATGTCGAGAATGCTGCCCGGGATGCCGTTGTGACCGTAGGGAAGTTTCGCCGGATCGACCTCGATGGTTTTGCCGCTGGGAAGAAATGTGACTTTGTATTTCTTCGTTGCGGGCGTGTATTTGACTTCTTCGATGTATGGATTGCTTCCGCCCATTTTTACCCCCGTTGCGATGGCCAATCGTTTAGAACTTGCCGAGATAGGGGCGCAGCCTGCTGCGCCCCTACAAACAATGCCTCTACATACAATGCAGACACGAACAAAACATTTGCAAGCAAAGATAAGACGGGCACGGCGTGCCGTGCCCCTACACTTCTGCCAGGTTGCGGCCTTGCAGCGCGCTTGAGACTGCGCTGTTCATCAGTAGTTCCGCTAGGTGCTCCGTTGCGTGATTCAGGTCGTCGATGCGCTTGCGGATTAGTTTGTAATCCGTGTTCGCGGCGGCTTCCTTTAGCGCGGCGATCGCGGTTTCTATTCTTGCGCGCTCTTCCGGTGGCAGATGGTTTGATTGCTCATTGGCTAGCGCTTTCGCGGTAGCTGCCAGAATGGATTCGGATTCGGTGCGCGCTTCGATGACTTGGCGCTCGGCGAAATCTTGTTCGGCGTATTCGATGGATTCTTCGAGCATGCGTTCGATTTCGTTGTCGCTGATGCCGTAGCTGGGTTGGACTTCGATGGTGCGTTGCTCGCCGGTGCGAAGGTCTTTTGCGGCCACTTGCAGGATGCCGTTGGCGTCGATCAGGAATTTTACTTCGATGCGCGGGAGACCTGCTGGCGCGGGCGGGACTTTTAGAGTGAAACGGGCGAGCGAACGGCAGTCTTTCGCGAGTTCGCGCTCGCCTTGCAGGACGTGGATGTCGATGCCGGTTTGGTTGTCGACGCCGGTGGTGTACAGCTCTTGTGCGCTCGCGGGGATGGTGGAGTTGCGCGGGATGATTTTCGCGACAGCGCCGCCGTAGGTTTCGATACCGAGCGAAAGCGGGGTGACGTCGAGCAGCAGCATGTTTGTGACGCCGCGGTCGAGAATGTTAGCTTGGACGGCGGCGCCGAGGGCGACGACTTCGTCGGGATTCAAGTCGGTGTGCGGCTTGCGGTCGAAAAATTCCTGGACGTTGCGGCGGATCAGCGGCGTGCGCGTTGTGCCGCCGACGAGGACTACTTCTTCGATGTCGGTTGGCTTGAGCTGGGCATCGGCGAGAGCTTGTTTCACTGGGCCCATGGTGCGGTCGACGACCGGACGGATCAGGGCTTCCAGCTCGCGGCGCGTGAATTCATGGGAGTAGATTGAGCTGTTGGGGAGTGGGAAACGCAGAGTGGCGGACTCGGATTCCGAGAGCTGATGCTTGATGGCGATTAGGGCTTTACGCAGCTCTTGCGCGAGTTCGCCGTGAGTCGAGAAGTCGAGATCGTCTTCCTGAAGAATTTGTTCGTGGACGAAGGACTGAAGCAGGTTGTCGATGTCGTCGCCGCCGAGGTGCGTGTCGCCGTTTGTGGAGAGAACTTGATAGATGTCGCCTTCGGCCGTGGAAATCAGTTTGAGAACGGAAATATCAAAGGTGCCTCCGCCAAGATCGTAAACCGCTACACGGCCTCGCTGTTTTTCGTGCAGACCATACGCGAGCGCGGCCGCAGTCGGTTCGTTGACTAGGCGCAGGACTTCAAGACCGGCGATTTTGCCGGCATCTTTGGTGGCTTGGCGCTGGGCGTCGTTGAAATAGGCGGGGACGGTGATGACGGCGCGGTCGACGGTTTCGCCGAAGAAGGCTTCGGTCCAGCTTTTTAGTTCGCGCAAGATGAACGCGGAAATTTCGGGTGGAGTGAAGACTCTGTCGCCGAGCATCACGCGGATGACGTTTTTGCCTGCGGGGTCGATGCGGAACGGAAAGAGTTTCAGTTCGCTCTGCACGTCGGCGGGGCCGCGGCCCATTAGGCGCTTGACGGAGTAGATAGTGCGCTCCGGCTGTGTGAGCAGGCGGTTGCGCGCGGCTTCCCCGACAATGATGCTGCCATCGGAATCGAGGCTGACGACCGACGGACACAAGGTGCTTCCGTACGGGCCGGGGATACACTTCGGCTGGCCCGTCTGCGGATCCGTGTACGCGACGAGACTATTTGTGGTGCCGAGATCGATTCCGACGATGCGTCCCATTCCGATTCTCTATGCCTCGCCCAATTCCTTGGCCACGTTCACGACCAGATTGCGAATGTACGACCGGCGATTGAGCAATTCGTTCAATCGCGCCATCAGCTTCTTGAGAATGGCATCGTCCGCGTTTGCGTCAATTAATGCGTCCCACTCTCGAGCGGTCGTCTGAAGCTGGGCGTCGACTTCGGCTAGTTTTTCTCCAAAATTTTTCTCGGCGGACACGAGACGAGACTTTAGCGCGCCTAGATCGCTGCCGGAAAACTTCGCTTCGCGTAGTTCATCCAGGGATTCGTTTAGCTCGAAGACTTCTTCGAGCAGTTCTGGCGGAGCTTTTTGTTTGTGCTCGCCTTCTTTGCGCATGTTTTCGAGGCCGAGGAGGTATTCGACGCGGGCAACTGGATCGCGCAGCGTGCGGTAGGCGTCGTTTAGCTCGGAACTGCGCCTCAGAGAAAGCTCTCGCTCTTGCTCGGTGGCATTCACAAAATTATCTGGATGCAGCTTCCAGCTTAGTTGCAGGAATTTTTGTTCGAGCGCGCTGATTTCAATCCAGAGTTTGCGCGAGAGGCCGAAGATCGCGAAATAGTCTATCGCTTGGGCGTTCGTCTTCGATGCAGCTGGTGTGCTCATTTTTGAATTGCTCATCACGGACCGGGCACAAAAAAAGTGGCTGGCGGGTGCGGCTGCCAACCACTTGTCAAAGTCGCGTTTCGAGTTCCCGCGCCGAAACGAAACCAAAATCGAAGAGCACAGGCTGAAGCCTGGGCTACTTTTAGGCCGTAAAAGAGCTGCCGCAGCCGCAGTTTCTGGCGGCGTTGGGATTTTGGAAAACGAAACCTTGGCGCATCAGCGTTTCTTCGTACTCTAGCGTCGTGCCGTTTAGATAGAGAAAACTTTTCGGGTCTACGAAGAGGCGGGCGCCAAATTCTTCGAAAACTTTGTCGCGATCGCGGGCTTGCGTATCCAGGCGCATGGCGTAGGACAGACCGGAGCAGCCGCCGCCTTGTACGCCTACCCGCAGGCCGCCCTTTTCGGGCGAGACGCCTTCTTTTTCCAGGAGCTCGCAGATTTTCTTGGCGGCGCGCTCGCTTAGGTTGATCTTCGCGATGGTCGGATTGGCGACTTCTGTTGCCATTTTCAAATGCTCCAAGAGCCTTTACCTGTTGAACCTAAGAACAGAGGGGCACGGCATGCCGTGCCCCTACAATGGCTGCGCAAATGCCGCGGCCGGGCAGCAACGCAAGACTAGTGCGCGGCTTTTTCGGCTAGCGGTGCTTCGATGCCGTGCTTTTTCTTCCAGTCGCCGATGGCGGCCTTGATGGCGTCTTCAGCAAGCACGGAGCAGTGAATCTTCACGGGCGGGAGCGAAAGCTCGCGCACGATGTCCGTGTTCTTGATCGAGAGTGCTTCCTCGACCGTCTTGCCCTTGACCCACTCGGTGGCGAGCGAGGAGCTGGCAATCGCCGAACCGCAGCCGAAGGTCTTGAACTTGGCTTCTTCAATGACCTGCGTATCGGGATTGATCTTCATTTGCAGCTTCATCACGTCACCGCACTCGGGAGCGCCGACCAGACCCGTTCCGACATTGGGGTCTTCTTTCGGCAAGCTTCCGACGTTGCGAGGATTGTTGTAGTGTTCGACTACTTTATCGCTGTATGCCATTAGCTGTTGCTCCTTGCCAAATTGACGAGATTTCCAAAGCCTGCGCTCTTTACGGCCTTCTCGGAGAGCGAAACGTTCGGCACGGATGCCGAGCGGCCCGCGGTGAGCTGGCGGAGCGCGTCTTTAATGAACTCGGCGCCGACGCCAAGCATCTTCAAAAAGGCGCGAACTTGCTGCAGTTCGTGGAAGGAGCGCTCGCCTGCGGCGGGGGCTTCTTCGCCTTCTTCATAGGGTACAAACGTCACTCGAAATGCGGCTCCTGTGCCGCCGATCGAGCGGTGAATTCGGATTGTTCCTTCGTTAGCCATCGCTAGTCCTTCTCTTCTTGAGATCTCGTGCTGCCCAAACCTTTAGATGCAGGGTCTAGGCGGTTTGCCACTTCATTTTGGAGATGTCGATGCCTTCCTTGGCCATCTCGTAAAGCGGCGAAAGCTCGCGTAACTTGGTGACGACCTGGACCATTTTGTCGACCACGTAGTCGACTTCTTCCTGCGTATTGAAACGGCCGAGGCCGAAGCGGATCGAGGTGTGCGCCAGGTCCTCTCCGACACCCAGTGCCTTGAGGACGTAGCTGGGTTCCAGAGTGGCCGAAGTGCAGGCCGAACCGCTCGATACCGCGATGTCGTTGATACCCATCAAGAGCGATTCGCCCTCGACATAGGCAAAGCTCATGTTCAAGTTGTTCGGCAAGCGGTGTTCCACCGAGCCGTTGACATAGACCTCGTCGAGCTTGGCTTCCAGGCCTTTTTTGAGGCGATCGCGGAGGGCGCCCAGCCGGACGGCTTCTTGCTGCATTTCCTGCTGGCAGAGTTCACAGGCTTTGCCTAGGCCGACGATGCCCGTCACGTTGAGGGTGCCGGAGCGCATGCCGCGCTCGTGGCCGCCGCCATCAATGATGGCCGACAGCTGTACGCGGGGATTGCGGCGGCGAACGTAAAGCGCGCCCACGCCCTTGGGGCCATAAATTTTGTGGCCGCTGATGGCCAGGAGGTCGATGTTGTCTTTCTGGACGTCGACGGGAATCTTGCCTACGGCTTGCACGCCGTCCGAGGCGAAGAAAATGCCGTGCTCCTTGGCGAGTTTGCCGATTTCGGCGATGGGATTGATCACGCCAATTTCATTGTTGGCGTACATGATGGTGATCAAGATTGTGGTCGGGCGAATGGCGGCTTTCAGCTCGTCCAGGTTAACGCGGCCATCCTTCTGGACCGGCAAATAAGTGACTTCAAAGCCCTCTTTTTCGAGGCGCTTGCAGGTGTCCAGAACGGCTTTGTGCTCGATAGCTTGGGTGATGATGTGGTTGCCCTTTTCGCGGAACATCTCCGCGATGCCCTTGATCATCAGGTTGTCGGATTCGGTCGCGCCGCTGGTGAAGATGATTTCCTTCGGCGTGGCACCGATGAGCGAGGCGATTTGTTGACGAGCTGTCTCGACGGCTTCTTCACCGGCCCAGCCGAAACTGTGGTTGCGGCTTGCGGCATTACCAAACTTCTCGGTGAAATACGGCAGCATCGCCTCGACAACGCGCGGGTCAACCGGCGTGGTTGCGTGATTATCCATGTAAATCGGCAGCTTGACGGACATTTCCTTCGTCTCCTAACTCGAACTCATGTGCGAACCCGAACGCATCGGGCCCGACAGTGCGACAAGCGCGGGCTCATTGGGGTCCTCGCTCATCTGCGCAATTGTTACGGTGCTCAAAACTTCTAAAATGCTTTCGTTGACCCGGCGGAGCGGCTCGCGGACCGAGCATCTCTCTGTCGTCTCGCAATTTCCGTGGCTCGTAACGCAAGATGTGATCAGCACTGGGCCATCGATGGCCGAGATCACATCCAGTGCGCTGACCTGTCCGGGGTCTTTCGCCAGCTGATAACCTCCGGTGGAACCGTGCTTCGCGACGACCACGCCCTCGCGCGCCAAACGCTGGAGCACCTTGGCCATCAGTGTGACCGAAATACCGTATTCTTCCGCGATTTCGTTCGCGCTGCACGCGTGTTCTTGGCGGTGCATGGCCAAGTGCTTGACGGCAATCAGGCCGTAGTCGGCTTTTTTGGATAGCTTAAACATTTCTCACGCAGTTCCTGCCCCCGCAGGATATGCGACTGAATCAGTCGCAATGAGAGAATACTCTGTTTTACGCCCCAAGTCAAACTAGCCAGACTCGTTGTTACCTCCAAAGCCTTTATTTCGTGCGGCTTATAATAAGACTAAATTAGTCGGACTTGCTAGCGATTTTCAGCGAACGGTCGTATCTTGCAATAGACGGTCGATTTTGAGCGCCGAACGGTGATTTGGGCCGCCTCAACCATCGTGATAGGCTAGCCGTGGAAACCATAAGAACAATGAACAAGAGTAGAGCCCGGCATCATATTACCTCGGCTATCTTCGTGGTCGAACGGATGGCTTGGCTTGTCCTGCTATTCGCTCCACTGTACCCCACCGGCTGCTCCCAATCGGCGCAACCTGCAGCGATCGAGCACCGTCTCGATCCGCTACCTTCTCAAGCCTCAGCGGATAGACAAAGCTTCACCCTCGTGGGGGCGGGCGATATTGCGGGCTGCAAGGACTTGCAGGGGGCTCGCGCTACCGCCAAGCTCATCGAAAAGATACCGGGGACTGTCTTTGCCGCGGGGGATCTTGCGTATGAGAGGGGCAGCGCTGCAGAATTTCAGAATTGTTATGGCTCGACGTGGGGAGAGTTTAAGGATCGCACGAGGCCCACATTGGGGAATCATGAGTACGGCGAGCCGACAGCCTCGGCTTACTTTCAATACTGGGGCGCGCAAGCCGGTCCTGCGGGAAAGGGATATTACAGTTTTGACCTCGGGGCATGGCACATCGTTGCGCTGAATACGAATTGCGGGGCAAAAGAGTTGGGCGGTTGCGGCAAGGGGTCGCCTCAGGAGGAATGGTTGCGCAAGGACCTCGGGGAGCACCCCGACGCTTGCATCCTTGCCTATGGGCATCACGCCTTGTTCAGTAGCGGCGTATTTAAGAGTCATGCGATCCATCCGGAATTGAAGGTGCTTTGGCAGGATCTGTACGCGGCTCACGCCGCTTTAGTGTTGGCGGGGCATGAGCATTCCTACGAGCGCTTTGCGCCGCAGGATCCTGATGGGCGCACTGACGCGGTTAATGGGATTCGCGAGATCGTGGTTGGCACGGGCGGGCGTAGCCACGATCCTTTGGGTTTTGCGATTGCCAACAGTGAAGTGCAGAACACGGATACTTATGGCGTCATCAAATTGACGCTGACCCCGGGGCGTTACAAGTGGGAGTTCATTCCCGAACAGGGCAAGACATTCAGCGACTCTGGCTCCGGCGAATGTCCTGACCATTCAGTCCCCGTAAAGTAGCCTACGCGGGCGG
>Ga0209736_1000168_pt1 | contig 20747 bp, 17 predicted proteins | sample BlaSpr_A8_Ref_M3_FD_187992 | JGI IMG/M metagenome (GOLD analysis project Ga0209736, IMG submission 187992) | Forest soil microbial communities from Thunder Bay, Ontario, Canada - Black Spruce, Ontario site 2_A8_Ref_M3 (SPAdes) (version 2) | ecosystem: Environmental > Terrestrial > Soil > Boreal...
CGCAGGCCGTGGCGCACGGGATGCACAGGAAGGATAGCCCCCAGGACATTGTGATCTTTGGCGTGATTGGAGTCACGCTGCTTGCACTCCTCCCGGCAAAACAACCATCGCCGGCCGGCGCGCCTATCAGTGAGCCGCGCGTTGCCGAACGCTAGAGGACCTGGTCCACCGCCGCGCGCATACCGGGATGCAGGGACTCCTCACGGAAGCGCGGCGATTCGCTTCGTTGAATATATGCTTGGCCTTGCCGCTGTGTTTGTCGGCTAACGGGAGCAATCCGTTTCATCCATCACGCCGCCCCCTGGCGGCGATTCTTCCGCTGTTCCTTCGCCGCGTCCAACTTCCGATCCCGCTCGGCTTGAATCTCCTGCTGATGCCCGGCGAGCATGTCCTTCGGCGTTACGTAACCGATCATCTCCGAGATGCGAATGAAGAGGATGCGGTTCGACTCCCGCGACACAAAACCTTCCCACACCTTCTCCGGGGTGGCGGCAAAGTAAAAGATATATTTCAGTGGTGCTTGATGGGCCATGATTGCTCCTGACTCTGCTGCGCCATCATATATCCACGGGCAAAAACCCAACAAGGCGGTAGTGCCATCGGGTCTGCCTGATGCTGGCATTACCTGAGATTTAAAACCCTTTGTCCGATTAGCGCCGTGGGCAGGAGTGTCGTGACCAGCTAGTACATCGCCCCAATCGCAAGCTCTGTGCACCAGGCAAATAGCATCACGGCCGAAACAATGATGACTGAAACTCGCAATGGCCCTTTCCCTAAAAAGCCCAGCAGGAATCCCAAGACTGCCAGGCCGAGGCTGAAATAAAGGAAAACAGCCAAAGGCAAAGTGAGGGCGATGGGGTGCCCAAAGATAAAGATATCAGCCCAGAATCCTGCGAACAGAAGAGCTGAAAGCGTACCGAACAGCAGGCCAAGAAAAATGGCTCGGCTGCGTAACAATGGAGCCGGAAATCTTGGTGACTGTCCAAGCCATTTGAGCCAGGCCGACAGCAAGAGCCATCCGTAAGAGACCAGGATCGCTGGTAGCCAAAGCCACCTGAAATATTCCTGACAGAGCTTCGAGGCGTGGACAATAAACAAGACATTAAATGTGGCGGCGAGTGTGCAGGCTAAATATGTCCCGATGGCCAGCGGGTGGAGTCTCTGACCTTTTGCGGAGCCTCTGACGCGAACGTATGAGATTGCGATGGCAATAGCGAGGAGGACCCCAGCGCCAGCGCGATTTTCACAGTAAGTGTGGACAGAAGCCAGCGGAAGAAAAGCGGACATGAGAGCTATCAGAAGAGCTAGCGCGAGCAGGAGAACGCCGTTAGTATTTTTCATCGCTGCGGCCCAGAGTACACCAACGCTCTCGAATTTCTAAGGTGGATTGACTCCCGGGAAGTCGCCGAACCGGATATCTGCCGGGGGCGTTCTCGATGGCGATTCGAGAGGTTCCGCGCTTACTCTCACTTCGTTTTATCCTTGCCGGGAGACGCTTTTGCAGGATAAAGCTTGTTAAAGTCTTTTATGAAGACACGCAAGCCGGAGTCCAGCGTGGTTTTTGTGTAGCCCGCCGAAAGCTGTTCTTTGTAATGTTCCAGGTAGAAATCGAGTGGATCACTTGGATCCATGTCGATGAGAATCAAATCGGCATCGTTCATGACCAGCTTGTTGAAGCGAATACGGTTGTTTTTGTAGGCCATATAATTTCCGGTGCGGATATTTTTCACCGGCTTGGCATCCGAACCGCCAAAAACCTGAACAATCTTGTCGCCTTCGATTCTTACGGAAACGACCTTGCCTTCAATATGGGGAGGCGGCAGGATCTGTTCAAGATCAAGGATCAGGTCGTCCTCTTGAGCCTCTACGCCCGGAACTTTTCCACCCTTGATCAACCCGCCTAAATCGATACCGAAGAGACCCATCAAACCTTTTACCGGGACATGCATGGCCTTGATCTTCTCGCTGTGCAGGCGAAGTTTTCCGTCAGCGGCCGGAATGAGAATCCCCTCCGTCTCGAACGGGATGTCCCCCTTGTCATGGAGCTTGCCCTTCACTTTCAGGCGGCCCTTCTCAACGATGATGGATAGCGCCGTCAAAGGCGAATGCGGACGGGCGAAAACATAAGAATTGAGGACATTTGCCAGGTTTGAGGAATCAATGGCGATCTCCGCGGTGCTGATGCGCAGGTTAAACGAGTCCTTGTCGTCGAAGATGGGGAATTCATTTTTGCCCAGGGGCACGAGTTCGCCGTTCAGGAATTTTATTTCCACCACTACAGTGTCCGAAAAGTGATACATGACGTTGCGCATCTGGGTCTGGACCCTGCCCTCCGGTATATCGTTGGCCGGGGAATTTTGGCCGACGACGATTCCCGGGCTCGCAGCGCAAAGGAGCACGAACAGAGCGCGGGATATCAAAAGCGGTATAGATATGTGGAGCGGCGAAACGAAGTTCCTTGCGAATGGCAATATTGCACCTCTGGCAGATACTGACCGGAACTTGCGATTTGAACCTACAGCTGGCGCATCGGAGATTTCGCTGGGGCCTGCTCTGCTGGCAAAGCCAACTCCCGGTAATCGGATTGTCGGACGCGTTCCTCGGATGGCCTGAGCGTGGTGTCGCATTTAGGTGGGGAAGCGTGGCGAGTTCGGTGTTCGTCACGCTTCAGTGTGGGGTGCATCTGATACTGGCGAATCCTCCCTGGCGTCAGCTACAAGAGCGCGCCGAAAAGATTCCGGGAGACAAGAAGCACGTAGAAGGGATGCTCTCACAGAGTCATTGCGGCGCGCAGTTCAATACAGCACATAAAGTTCCTGGCAGCGGGCCGCTAAGTCCTGGCAAGGCGCTTTACCGGACGAGTCCGGTGCAGGTGCTTCCATTCTCCGGCTACCGGGTTAGTCAGGACTTGATGCTGCTTGGTCAAATTTGGCGCACAGGTATTCAACACAACCTTCAGATGATTGTCAGGGGTGGTGCACAGGGCGAAAGTGCGATGGCGGAGCATGTTTGCCTGACGGAAAAGCGGGAGCGAGGCTCCCGCACTCCAAGCGTAGCGATACTTCTTCCCTGGCTTGAACTGGGAGTCTCTGGCTAGCTGCCAGTCCCGAACCTGCAATCACGCCGTCTGTGTTAGCATGCTCGCGCCTTGTCACAGAAATCGCAGCAGCAGAGTTTGTGGTTCTCCGTGGTGGTGCTATTCGCCATCAATATCCTCAATTTCTACGACCGCCACGTCCCCGGCGCGCTGGTCGAGCCGATGCGCAAGGAGTTTCACCTCAGCGACAGCCAGATCGGGCTGATTGGCAGCGCCTTCATCTGGATCTATGCCATTGTCGGCGTACCCCTCGGGCGCATCGCGGATTCTGCCAGCCGCAAAAAGCTCCTGGCCTGGGGAGTGGTCATATGGACTGCGATGACCGCCTCCGCAGGGCTTGCCACCACCTACACGACATTGCTCCTTTCCCGTGTAGGCGTTGGGGTCGGCGAGGCAGCCTGCGCGCCGACGGCGACGAGTTGGCTCGGCGATCTATTTCCACCGGCCAGACGCTCTCGCGTGCTGGCGCTGTTCATGCTCGGCGTGCCGGTCGGCGGCGCACTCGGGTTTTTCTTCAGCGGCCCGATAGCACAGGCGTATGGCTGGCGAGCCGCAATGGTATTTGCGGCGGTGCCGGCGGTGCTGCTGGTTCCCGCTTTGCTGATGCTCCACGAACCGGAGCGCGGCGCGAGCGAGAGCCATGGCGTGCCGCTAGCGCGTGGCTCGATGTGGAGTGTGCTGCGCATCCCCACGCTGTGGTGGATCATCGCCTCGGGGGCGCTGCTGAATTTCAGCATGTATGCCATCGGAACTTTCTTGCCGGCGTTTCTGAGCCGAGTGCACGGATTATCGCTGGCGAAATCCGGTATCGCCACGGGGGTCGTCTATCTATGCGGAGGCGTGAGCGGGGGAGCTCTTGCGGGCTACTTGGGCGATTTCATCGTGCAGCGTCGCAAAGACGGCCGCTTGCTTTACGCCGCGGTCATGGCCCTGGTGGCCATTCCGTTTGCGTGCGTGGGAATTCTTCAGCCCGCGGGCTCTTTGTTCGTGGCGATGGCGTTCCTGGCGCTCACGTACGCCGCTCTCACGACGTACTACGGGCTGGTGTACTCGACGATACAGGATATCGTGGCTGCGAACCAGCGGGGAGCAGCGATGGCCATTTATTTTATGGCCATGTACATGTGCGGCGCGTCCCTCGGACCGCTGCTCACCGGCAAGTTGAGCGACGTGTTGGCGCATCGCGCCGCGGCGCTGGCGGGTTCCGCCACGGTCACGGAAACTTTCCGCGCCACTGGCCTTCAGCAAGCCATGATGATTATTCCGGTTCTGTGCATGGCGCTCGCGTTTGTGCTTTACATGGGCTCGCGCACGATCATCACGGACATGGCGCGGCGGGAAGCTATCGCCGGCGTCGCGTCGTGACTTCTGACAAGTCGAATTGCCGGAAAAGTTGCTCCTGGTACCCACGATTACTTGGGCGATAGTTCGTATTGCTTGCACTTGCACGCTTGGTGGTTGCAGGGCTGGGGGAGGGTGCGCTTCCGGTGGTTGGAGCCGTACACGCGGAGGTGGATGCTTTTAGGGTGGCCGCAACGGCAGCGGCGGATTTTGGCGACGTTCATGGCGCGGTGACCTTGTGACTTCTTAGGAATAGTAATTATCCTAAGACGGCGTGGAGTTCAAGGGGCAAGCTGCTGGCGGGTCGCGGCCTACGGCGGGTGGCAGAAAAGGCGAAAACGCGAAAACGCGAAAACGCAACGGGCATCCGGAGGGCGCCGTGATCATTTCTGAACGGGGCTGAATGGGCTGCAGTTATGAAGTGCTAGCCCTGGGCGGCTTTGCGGGCTTGGGCGTCGTCGTAGCTTTCGCCGTAGATGGAGGGGACTTTGGCGCCCATGGGGCGGAGGTACATGGAGAGCTGGCCGCGATGATGGATGGAATGGCTCATGCCGAGCTGGAGGAAGCCGACGGCGGGAAGCTGGAACAAGCCGCGGAAATCGACGACCTTGATGAGCGGTTGGCCGCGCATTTGGCTGATGGTGGCGAAGTTTTTGTCGAAGGCAGCGGTGTAGAAGGCGGACGTGTCGGCGGAGTTTTTGATGGAGTCCGGGCGGGGCCTGGGGCTCGCGTCGAAAGCGCCGTTGATGATGGTGTCGTGAAAGCGATTTTCGGCGGCGACGATGTGCCAGGCAAGCTCGAGGGCGGTCTTGGAGATGGGATCGGGGCGGTAGTCGCCTTTGTCGAGCGGGATGGCTTCGATGACTTTTTTGGTGGTGCGATGTTCGTTCTTCAGGGAGGCCAAGAGGACTTTGTGGAGCCAGAATTCGGCTTGCTCGACGGTCATGTCTTTCATCGGTGGGAAGCTCCTTGGTGGCGTGGGCGCGCGGCGGAGAAGTGGCGCGGCGGGAATTACTATACCTTTTTTGCGCGGGTTGAGGCGAGGGGGAGAATTGCGGGCCGCCCGAAAAGGACGGCGCCTACAGGGCCCGGATGGAGGCGAGCGGGGGATCGCGCTTGTGATTATCGTTGGTCGCGGTAAGAAAAGCGGCGTCGGGCCGCCGCAGTCCAAAAAGAGTGGCGCGCGGCAGCTACAATGCGGCGGCTATTCGTAGCGTAGGGTGCGGATGGGGTCGACTTGGGTGGCGCGTCGGGCTGGGATGTAGCAGGCGGCTAGTGCGACGATGGCTAGCAGCACGGTGACGCCGATGAAGGTAGGCAAATCGGTGGGGGCTACGCCGAAGAGGAGGCTGGCCATCAGGCGAGTTAGTGCGAAGGCTGTGAGCAGGCCGGCGGCTAGACCGATGGCGACCATGGCGACGCCTTGTTTCATGACCAGGGCCAGGACATCGGCGGATTGCGCGCCCATGGCTATACGCAAGCCAAATTCTTTGGTGCGGCGGGCGACGGCGTACGAGACGACGCCGTAGATGCCGACGGTGGCAATGGCCAGCGCGACGATGGAGAAAAGGGTGAGGAGAAGCGTGAGGAAGCGGGGCCGCGCTTGAGCGCGGGTGAGGACGTCGTCCATGAGGCGGACTTCGGCTAGCGGCACAGCGGCGTCCATTTCGCCGAGTTGCTCGCGTACCGCGCCTACGAGCGCGCGGGGATCACCGCCGCGCGGGCGGGCTACGACGTACATGCTGGTGTTGCCCTGGCCGGAAGGCTGGGAGTGCGGGAAATAGAGTTCGGTGCCAGCGGGGCGGTCGAGGCCGGCGTTTTTGACGTCGTCGACAACGCCGATGACGGTTTGCCAGTTGGAGGTGGGGCCACCGCCGGCGCGGATGCGGCGGCCGATGGGATTTTGTTTTGGCCAGAAGGTCATGGCCATGGATTTATTAATGATGGCCACTTCGGGCGCGCCTTGAACGTCGCGATCGTCGAACAAGCGGCCGTCCATCAGGCGGACGCCCATGATTTCGAAATAGGCTTTGCCGACGGATTGATAGAAATCGATGTTCTGGATGGGGCCGTCTTTGCTGGGCACGAAGCCTTCGATTTCGGTGTCGTTCATGTTGGGCGGGCGGATGGGCGCGAGGCCGGAGACGAGCGTGGCGTCTTGCGCCCCGGCGAGGTGATGGAGGCGATCCTCGAAGCGGGTCCAGAAGCTGGTGAGCTTGGCCGCGTCGGAGTAGACGCCGTTGGGGAGCGAGACTTGCATGGTGATGACGTTGTCCGCCTGCAAGCCGGTGTGCACTTCCTGGAGCTTCCAGAAAGCGCGGAGCATCAGGCCGCAGCCGATGAGCAGGACGAGAGCCATAGCTAGTTCGCCGACGACTAGAGCGCGCCGGAAGACTTGCGCGCCGCCAGAGCCGCTGGTGCTGCCGGCGGTGTCCTTGAGCGAATTGGAGATGCCGCCGACGAGCAGCGGAGCGATGGGCGCGAGGCCGAAGAGCACGCCGGTGACGATGCTGACGGCGAGAGTGAAGACGAGGACGCGCCAATCGACGGCGATTTCGTCGGCGCGGGGAATGCCGCCGGCGTTGGTGAGTTGTACGAGGCGCACACCTGCGTAGGAGAGCGCGAGGCCAAGGATGGCGCCGAAGAGTGCGAGGAGCACACCTTCGGTGATGAATTGGCGGGCGAGACGCGGGAGTCCTGCGCCGAGCGCTCCGCGGATGGCGATTTCGCGGCGGCGGGCTTCCGCGCGCGCGAGCAGCAGATTGGCGACGTTGACGCTGGCTATGAGCAGAACGAAAGCTACGGCGCCGAGAAGCATGAGCAACGCGGGGCGCACGCTGGAGACAACTTCGGCTTGCAGCGGGAAGCTGACGATGGTGTGAGTTTTGGGATTGAAGCTGTGCGTTTTTGGGGCGCGCTTTTCGCCGTAAGACGTTACAAGAGAAGCGAGTTCGCCTTGCGCTTGTGCCGGAGTGATGCCGGGCTTAAGCCTGCCCAGCAAATAATAATTGTGGCCACCGCGGTTGCCGGGCTTGGCGGGATCGATTTGCATCGCGGTCCAGAGCTGCGCGGGATCCTGTTCGCCCGGAGGAAACTGAAAGCCTTTGGGCATCACGCCGATGATGGTGCACTTGAGGCCGTCGAGGAAAGTTTCGCGGCCGATGATGGCGGGATCGCCGCCGAAGACGCTGTGCCAGGTGCCATAGGAGATGTCCGCGACGGGAGCTACGCCGGGGGCGTCGTCGGCTGCCGAAATCAGGCGTCCGTGCAATGGTGTGACGCCGAGCGAGTCGAGCAAGGTGCCGCTGACGTAGGCTGCGGTGACGCGCACGGGCTGTGTCTTGCCGGCGAGGTTGGAGCCGCCGGTGATCCAGGCGTCGAGCGTGGCCCAGGAGTGGGTATCGCGACGGAGATCGAGGAATTCGGGGCCGGAGGTCCAGAAACGATGCAGGCCGCCGTTGGGGAAGGTGGGGAATTCGGTGTACACGCGGATGAGCTGCTCGGGATGCTGATAGGGAAGCGGTTGGAGGAGCACGGCGTTGACCACGGTGAAGATGCCGGTGGTGGCGCCGATACCGAGCATGAGGCAGAGGACGGCGGCGGTGGTGAAGCCGAGATTGTTGCGCATCATGCGCAGGGCGTACAGCATATCGTTGCGGAAGGTCTCCATGGGCTCCTCCAATTGCTGGCTATAGATACGAAGGCGACCGAGTTTGCGTTCCCCCGAAATCCGCAAGCGGTAGTTGGCACAGGACTCGCACTGCGCGCACATCTATACCGGATTGCGGACGAAATCGTACGTTAATTCTGACGAGGCTGGGCGCGATTTGTTTCTAGGGGATAATACCAGCCCTCGCACGCTCCGGTTTGGGTGCCACGAGTGCGGTGACGCTTCGCCGGATTTCTGGTTCGAGACTGCGCTTTCAGGCCAGCAACGCCGCGGGAACGGGAAGGAGTCAGATCGTGCGAAACAGAAAATGCCAGGTGGCGTCGACGAGCGCGTGAACGATGGCGGACGCGAAAATCGAGCCGGTTTTGCGCCACGTCCAACCGTAGAAAAAGCCGGCGATGGCCGCGAGAATCACATAGCGCCAATTCGGGAATCCCTGATTGGCGATGTGCGAAAAGCCGAAGAGCAGCGAAGCGGTCCACCAACCCGCGAAATCGCTCTGGGACGCGCGCGACAGCATATTCTGGAGCAAGCCGCGAAACAAGAACTCTTCGGGCCAGGCGGTGAAAAAGAAAATGGCGATGGCGGTGAAGGGGAATGCTTTCCACGCGTCCCAGCGGGGCGCGAAGGAAATGAAATGCAGCGCTTCGCCGAGCGGGATGGCGATGCAGGCGAAGACGAGGAAGCTGGCGAGGATGGAGAAGCTCCAGCGGGGGCCCCAGCCGATGTTGTAACCGATGCCGTCGATGCGGCGCAGGAGGACGAACGCGGCGAGGGCGACGTTGAGCGCGATGAGAATGGTGAGTACGTAGGCGAGGCGGCCGCCGGGATACGGCCAGAGCCAGTGCGATGGGCCGAACTTGATGGCGGTCCAGAGGGCGGCGATGGTCAGGAAGTCTTGCCATGCGCCTGCCGGATGCTTGGCGGCCGAAGCGGCAAGAGCGAGCGGGACGACCACGAGAAGCGCGGCGGCGCCGAAGCGCGCGACCGAAAAAGTGTTTGTTCCGAGGGAGTAAATCAGGTATGCAAGGAGCGCCGCGGCGTTGAGAAAATAGCCGCAGCGGCAGGGAAGCGCGCGGCGAGTTTTTCGGACACGCCGCGCGCCGCGAAAAGCAGCATCAGCAGGAAAAGCCAGGCGAACACGGTGAGCGTTGCGGCGAAGGCGCGCCCGCCGTAGCCGAGCCAGGAAGAGTAGAGCGCGCCGGCGAAGCAAAACGCGGCCCACACGCCGAGGGTGGGCGGAATTCCGAGTTGTCGCGAAGCGGGCAAGAGTCGGGTCGCGGACGAAGACAAAGGATTGTAGCGTAGCGAGATGACGGACCAAAACCGCAGAAGCGGACGACTGGAATATATCGACTGGATGCGGGGGCTGGCGTGCGTGCTGATGTTTCAGACGCATTGCTATGATTCGTGGCTGAGTCCGGAAGCGCGTAAGACGGCGTTCTTCGGATGGTCGCAGCTTGGCGGAACGTTCCCAGCGCCGCTTTTTATTTTTCTTGCAGGCATTTCCGTGGCACTGGTGACGGAGCGGCAGCGCGCGAAGGGCATAGAGCGCAATGCCATCGCGCGGCAGACAGTACTGCGCGGCGCGGAGGTGTTTGGGCTGGGTTTGCTGTTTCGCGTGCAGGAATTCGTGCTGGCCTACCGGATCGCGCCGTGGACGGACCTGCTGCGCGTGGATGTGCTGAATATTCTGGGGCTTTCGATGATTTTGATGGGAGCGGTGTGCTGGGTGACGGGGCGATCCGGCGCGCCCGGGCAATCGAGCGAGGGCTGGCTGCAGCGAGCGCGCATCCGCGGAATTCTCGGGGGCTTGGCTGGTGCGACGGCAATCGCGATGGTTACGCCGCCATTGTGGACGACGCATCGTCCGCGCTTTTTGCCCTGGCCGATCGAGTCCTATATCGACGGCGTTCATATCTTCGATGCGCCGCAGGCGTGGCTTTTTCCGCTGCTCCCGTGGAGCGCTTTCGCGTTTGCGGGCCTGGCGGTGGGATTTTTTCTGTTCACGGAAATCGCGCGGCGCAGCGAGGTGCGCACGTTTCTGGGCATTGGCGCGGCGGGATTCGCGGCGTGCGCGCTGTCGGTGGCGTTCGACGCGTCGCCGATCCGCCTGTACGCGGTCTACGACTACTGGCATACGAGTCCCAGCTTTCTTCTGATGCGCTGCGGGATTTTGCTGGGGATCATGTGCTTCGCGTATTTTTGGTGCCGGTGGGGATTGCCGAGGCGTGTCTTTAGCCCGCTGCAGCAGCTGGGCAAGACTTCGCTGCTGGTTTATTGGGTGCATATCCAATTTGTGTACGGCGGCCTATCCATTCTGGAGAAGCGGCAGTGCAGTATCGCGCAGGCGACGATTGGGTTGATTCTGATTTTTTTGGCGATGCTGGGAATGTCGCTGTTGCGGACGTGGTGGAAAGACCGCAAACATCATCGCGGCGGCGCGCCGAGCGCGGCTGCGGCGTAGGGTCAACCGAAGGTCCGCCTCAGAAGGCGGACCCTACAACGGCCAGCGTGGGCCAGCCTACGCTTCCTTGGCTGGCTGGAAGTAGAGCTCTTCAAACATCGAGCCTTTTGGCCATCCGGCGCGCTTCAAAATCCCCTGGCCGTTTTCGCACATGCTGGGGTGGCCGCAGAGATAGGCAGTGGTGGTGTCCGGCTTCAAGCCCCATTGATCGGCGTACTTGCGAACAAGATCGTCGACGCGGCCGGTCTCGCCATTCCACGCGGCGTCTTCCCATGGGCGGCTGATGGTAGTGGCGAATTTGAACCACGGCACTTCGTTGGCGATTTTCTCGAGCTCGTCGCGATAGCCGAATTCCCACGAGCGGCTGCCGCCCTGAATGCAAAAGAGTTTGTGCGGGCCGGGCATGCCGTTCGCGCCAGTTTTGTAATCCTGGTAGAGCGTGCGCACGTAGGAGACGAAGGGCGCAATGCCGGTGACGGTGGCGAGCAAGAAATGATTGGTGCGGCCGCTTTTGAGATCGAGGGTGAAGCGGCCTTTGGGAATTTTGCGGCAGTGCATGGTGTCGCCCACTTTCAGCGGATAAAGCTTGGGCGTCAGCTCGCCTTGCGGCACCAGTTCGATGAAGAATTCGAGTTTTTCTTCATACGGCGAAGACACGATCGAGTAAGCGCGCTCGATGCGCTTGTCTCCATTCTCGACGCCGAGCGTGGCGTACTGCCCGGCCAAAAACTTGAACGGGCCGCCCGGGTCCACGCGAATGAGCCACAAGTCCTCGGCCAGATCGCGGCGTTCCACAATCGTCGCCAGGTAATGCTTGTCCATGGGCAGGGACATTGAGCCTCTCCGTGAACCGCAAACCGCATTTCACAGCAAATCACCCAACAAATGCAAACCAAATCAGCGCGACACAAATGTGCGAAGCGCCGCCGGCTCCGCGGGCTTCACTCGTAGGCTAGCGCGACTACGGGATCGTAACTTGCGGCCCTCAAAGCCGGATACACCGCGCCGGTAGCAGCGCCCAGCAGCGCCAAGCCCATCGACTCTAAGATCCAGCCGGGGGTGATGAGCACAGTGAGGCCCGGGTTCACCTCTTTGAGGATGGCTTGCGTGAGAAACGTTAGCAGAATGCCGAGCAGGGAACCCGCGAGCGCCAGGATGAGCGTCTCGCCGAGCAGCATACGCACTACTGCGAGCCGCGAAAAGCCCAACGCCTTCAGAATGCCGATCTCCCTCGTGCGCTCGAGCACCATCGTATGCATGTTCAGCAGCACCACCAGGAAGCTGATGACGATGCCGATCGACACCATGGTGCGCGTAAACGGCCGCAATTGAGGAAGATTCGCGGAAGTCATGAGCGAGACGTACTCCGAGAGTGACCGCACGCTGCTATCCGGGATCAGTTGCAGAATCTGCGCGCGCGTACCCTCGGTATCTCCTTTGCTTCTAACGTAGAACATCGAGACGCGCTTTTCCGCTCCGCCAATTTCCTGTGCCGTGCTCAGCGGAACAAAAAAGCGCGCGCCTTTGCCGTGCGCCACGATTCCGCTGATGGTGAACGGATGGTTCAGCAAGTTGACGTGGTCGCCGACCTTCAGGTGGCGCTGCTGCGCCACGATGTCGTCGGCGATAGCTTCGTCCGGAGCTTCGAACTTTCTGCCGGAGCGATAGAGAAAACCGCGGCTCAGTCCATTGAAGCGCTGGTAGTCGATGCCGTAGACCATCATGAGATTCTTCGGGTCGGTAAGAATTACCGTCGGCGCCACTTCGTCCACACCCGGCAGCTTGGCGATCTGTTCGCCGAGGCTTTGCTGCATCACCGCGCTCGAGAACGCAAAGAAAATAGACGAGTTGGGCGGCTGGACCAGAATGTCCGCACCGACTCCCTCGACGCGTTTTCCCCATTCGGAAATCACCCCTGACGTGAGTCCAACAATCATCAGCACCAGAATCACTTGAATCGAAATGGCGACGACGCTCAACAAGCTGCGCAGCGGCCGGGCCACAATGCTGCCCAGCAGCATTTTCACAAGGGAAAAAGGTCCTTCGTAGGTGTCGCTCATGGAGAAGGTTCGCTCGACAACTGTAACATCTTTGTTTTCTAACGACCAAAGAGAGCGGCGCGGGTTGAGCACGAGTGCTGCCGAAGTCCGTCAACGGATGTTTCAGTTCTGTAAGATTTCAACAACAGTGTTGATAAGTTTGTGGAAATCGCCCGTCTCGCCGGTGCTAACTTCTCTTTCTTCAAGCGTCTTGACCGCTTTGCACCATTTCTGTGCAACAACGTGAATCTGTGATTGGCCGTCGTGCACGCAAGAGCCAGCTGATTCCTTCTGCGGTATGAAAAAAGTGCTTGGCGCTGGAAAAAATTGCCGTGTGCAGCGTAATGCAAAGAGTTGAGACGCGCTTCGACTCTTTTAGTACCACTTCGGCGGGCGTTCCAGGTGAATCTTGATGACTTGCTTTGGATCGCTGATGTCGTACCAGCGTCCGTAAGTTTTCCAGCCTTCAGCAATGACTTGCACCAGTGCGCGGCCGAGCGGCGCGTTCGGAATATGCGCCAGGCCTTCGCGGCTGGTCTTCACATTCAACTCGACTCTCTTGTCTTTCTTGACCACGTGCTCCTCGACGTACTTGACGTACACACTGGCATTTTCCACCGGAACTTCGTTCGCGCCGCCTTTCACCTCGATGGTGATTCGCGCGGCAGCGTCCTGGCGGGCTGACGGCGGTTGCGCCTTGTCTTGTGCGGGCTGCGCTGCCGCAAATGGCCGCGGAGCGCCCGAGACGGCCAGCGTCAAGCCGAGACACACCGCAGACATGCGAAAAATCCGGTTCATGGTTGCTTTCCATCCTCTACGCAACGGCGCGTGGCGTCAAGCGCCAGGGTCTTGAATCCGTCTGGTCCATCAGATGCCGCCGGGCGCGCAACCGCTGCTCCGCACTCCTATTGCGTAACTAATCTCGTACATCGTTTGACTCACCTCTCTTGCTCCTGTAAGTTCAGAAGAATCTGCGTAGTGGGATGGGTGCCGCCAGCGGGCGGGGTTCGCCGGCGCCATCGAAGCTCGGCACCGCAGCTTCCCGGTCTGACCCGCGCCGGGTGCGCCACGGCTTCGACAATTCTTTTGAAGCAGCAGAAGGAGACGATTGATGGGCTTTGCCACCAACGCGATTCATGTGGGCCAGGAGCCCGAGCCTACCACCGGCGCCATCGTCGCGCCCATTTTCCAGACCTCCACCTACGTCTCTCCTGAGCTTGGCAAGACCACCGGCTACGATTACGCGCGCACCAATCATCCCAATCGCAAATTTCTTGAGAAGACCGTGGCCAAGCTCGAAGGCGGCCACAGCGCCTACGTTTTTACTTCCGGCATGGCCGGGATCGACGCGGTGTTCCGTTTGCTGCGGCCGGGCGATCACGTGGTGCTTTCCGAAGCGGTGTACGGCGGCGTGTTTCGTCTTTCCACGCAACTGCTCGTTCATTTCGGGCTCGAGTTCAGTTTCGTGGACACTTCCGTACACGAATCGGTGATCGCTGCGTTCCGCCCCAACACCAAGATGTTGTACATCGAAACGCCCGCCAACCCGACCATGAAGGTCACCGACATCGCTGCGATGGCCAAGCTCGTCAACGAACGCAACATCACGCTCGTTGTCGACAACACCTTCCTCAGCCCCTACTTGCAGCGGCCTATCGAACTCGGCGCGCACATCGTCGTCCATTCCATGACCAAGTATCTCAACGGCCACAGCGATTCGACCGGAGGCGCCGTCGTCCTCACGCGCCCCGATGACGCCGAGAAAATTTATTTCATTCAGCGCTCCGCCGGCGCCGGCCTCGCGCCGATGGACTGCTTCCTCGTCTCGCGCGGCATCAAGACACTTGCCGTGCGCATGTTGCAGCACAACGTCAACGGCATCGCCGTGGCGCGCCATCTCGACGCCCATCCCAAAGTGCGCAAAGTATTTTTCCCCGGCCTGCCCTCGCATCCGCAGCACGAAATCGCGCGCAAGCAGCAGCGCGGCCCCGGCGCCATGCTCTCGTTCGATCTCGGCACGCTGGACGCGGCCCGCCGCTTCCTCAATCAAGTCAAACTTTGCGCGCTAGCGGAAAGCCTCGGCGGCGTCGAAACGCTCATCTCGCTTCCCGCGCTCATGACCCACGCATCCATGCCTAAGGAAACCCAGGAGCGCGTCGGCATCACCGAGGGACTGGTGCGCCTCTCCGTTGGTATTGAGGATATCGAAGACATCATCGCCGACCTTGATCAAGCCCTCCTCTACGTCTAGCTTGGATCATTCCAATTCGCGAATGTCGTCGCCCGTTGGCGAGCGATCCTGTCCGTGCCGGAGGCTGAATGCCCAAACGACTGTACATGGTGGTCGAGAATTTCAAAAAGGGAGATGCTGTGCCTGTCTATCGACGATTTCGCGACCGCAGACGCCTAGCTCCCGAAGGGCTCTCGTATGTGGCTAGTTGGGTGAACGACACGCTGGACCGCTGCTACCAGCTAATGGAAACCGAAGATCGCTCGCTTCTCGACCAGTGGATGGCGAATTGGAACGACCTCGTCGACTTCGAGGTGTATCCCGTCATCACTTCCAGTGAGGCCGCCCAAAGAATTTCCCCAAGCCTGTGATCGATTAAGGCTCGGATTCGGGACATTGCGTCGGGTTTGTCTCCTAGTGCGTTGACACTTGATTGCCTGCAGTTTATTCCGCCAGCCTCTCCCTGAAATATTTGCTGGAATCGTAGGAGTCCCACCTTCCTAGATTCCGCCGCGCCGACAACACAAGCCGCGTTCGACTCACGGCCGATTAACGGCACCGCTTCGTTGACTGGCTCCCAGCCGCCCCATAAGATGAGGTCCAGCCGATTTTGCATCGCGACCGAGAGAACACACCTTGACCGAATCCCCGGGCCCGAGCACGACTCCTAACCTGGAAATGGCGTATGTCCTGTTCATGGACATCGTGGCCTATTCCACACTCCCGATGGATCTTCAGCAGCAGACTCTCGATCGGCTTCAGGCCGCGGTCCGCGGCACCTCAGCATTCACCCGAGCGGTAACCCAGGATCGGCTCATTCGCTTGCCGACCGGAGACGGCATGGCTCTGGTGTTCTTTGCTGAGCCCGAAGCGCCCATTCGATGCGCCATAGATGTTGCCAAGGCTCTGAAGAGCCATCCGGACCTCAAGCTGCGCATGGGCATCCATACCGGCCCGGTCTACCGCGTCGCGGACATCAACGCCAACATGAACGTCTCGGGCGGCGGTATCAATATTGCCCAACGGGTGATGGACTGCGGCGATGCCGGACACATCCTTGTCTCCAGTGCTGCCGCGGAAGTTCTCGGTCAAGTCACCGCGTGGTGCGCGATGTTGCATGACCTTGGAACAGCCGAGGTCAAGCACGGAGTTTGCGTCCATCTCTACAACTTGTACAACCAGGAGGCTGGCAACTCCGCGCAGCCGAACAAGCTGAAAAAAAAGAAACCTGGTGTGCAGGCTGATCCGGGCAAGAGCACCAAGCTCCTCTACGCCGCAATTCTTCTAACCGCCCTCGCCGGTGTCGGCTATTTCTTCTGGTACTCGCACAATTCTCGCAAAATCACCGACAAAGACACCATTGTCCTGGCCGATTTCGCTAACACCACCGGCGATTCCGTTTTCGACGACACCCTCAAGCAAGCTCTGGCCGTGCAGCTGGAACAATCGCCTTTCCTCAAAAGCGTTTCCGAGGACCGCGTCCAGCAAACCCTCCGCCTCATGAACCAGAAACCCGATGCCCGGCTGACGGGCAAGCTGGCCTACGAACTCTGCCAGCGCACGCAAAGCGCCGCAGTCATCGAAGGCTCGATCGCCAGCCTCGGCAATGCTTTTGTGCTCGGGCTCAAAGCCGTAAGCTGCCGCACCGGTGAATCGCTCACTCAGGGCCAGGCGCAGGCCAAGAGCAAAGAAACCGTACTCAAGTCCCTCGATTCCGCAGCCTCTGACCTTCGCGCCAAGCTCGGCGAATCGCTAAGCAGCGTAGCGAAGCACGACACTCCTATCGAGCAAGCCACCACTCCTTCGCTCCAGGCTCTGCAAGCCTACAGCTTGGGTAAGCGCACGCTGACCGGCAGCGCAGACTTCGCCGGAGCGATTCCTCACTTGCAACGCGCGGTTGCTCTCGATCCTGAATTCGCCATCGCTTATGCCGCGCTGGCCACGTGTTACGTCAATCTTGGTGAAAAAAAACTCGCGGCGCAAAACGCCAGCAAAGCCTTCGAACTCCGCCAGCGCGCCAGTGAACGCGAACGCCTGTACATCGAAGCGCATTACTACGACGCCGTCACCGGCAATTTGGACAAAACGCGCCAGACCTATGAGCTTTGGGCGCAAGCGTATCCGCGCGACGACATTCCGCCCAACAATCTCGGCGTTATCTACAATCTCTTCGGGCAGTACGACAACATGCTGGCCGCTGGCCAGACCACTTTGAAGCTCGATCCCGGGGGGGAAAGCTACGCCAACGTGACCAGTGCCTACCTCTACCTCAATCGTTTGAGCGATGCCCACGCCACCGCTGCCGAAGCTCAATCCAAGGGACTCGACTCTCCTACCCTTCGCCTCTACCTGTACCAACTCGCCTTCGTCGAGGGCGATACCGCGGAAATGGCCAAGCAATCGGCTTGGAGTGTGGGTAAAACCGGCATTGAAGACCAGATGCTGGAAAACGAGTCGCAGACCGCTGCCTATTTTGGCAAGCTTCGCAAATCCCGCGAACTCTCTCAGCGCGCCATCTCCTCCGCCACGCGCGCCGGCCAAACGGAGACCGCCGCCGGCTACCGCGCTGTTTCTGCGCTTCGCGAAGGCGTGTTGGGCAATCTTGCGGAGGCCAGGAAAGAAGCCGCTTCCGCAGCTGCGCTGTCCAACGGTATCGACGTCGAATACTCCGCAGCTATTGCCTTCGCTCTCGCCGGAGACACGGCTCGCGCGCAATCCCTTGCCGCCGATCTCGCCAAGCGCTTTCCCGAAGATGCCGTTGTCAATTTCCACTACGCGCCGGTCATCCAGGCGCAAATCGCCTTGCGCAAGAATGCCCCGGACAAAGCCATCGAATCTCTCCGCGTCGGCGCGCCATACGAACTCGGCCAGCCCACCGGCGGCCTATACAACACCAACTTGTATCAAGTTTATGTGCGCGCCGAAGCCTACCGCGCCGCCAAGCAGGGAAGTGAAGCGGCCGCCGAATTCCAGAAAATCCTCGACCATCGCGGCATAGTCCTGAACGGCATCATCAGCCCGCTGGCCCACTTGGGCCTCGCTCGCTCCTACGCCCTGACCGGCGACCAAGCTAAAGCCCGCGCCGCCTACCAGGACTTCTTCACGCTCTGGAAGGACGCCGACTCCGACATCCCCATCCTTCAGCAAGCCAAATCCGAGTCCGAAAACCTCAAGTAGGCTCCGGTTTGCCGCTCTCGCGGACGTAGCGTGCAGCACTCTGGGCCCCATCTCGGCACTCTCGCTAATACTCGCAACTCTGTACTTTCCGCAAGTGTGCGTAGCGCATCCGGCGTTCACGAACGAACCACACTACTCGTATCGGAGCGCCTGTGTTGGCGCAATCCTGGATGCTCGTCGCGCCGGCAAGTAGGCCGCCAGCATGCTCACCAGAAAGAGCGACGGCACGACGATGATATAAGCCACCAGGTCGACTCCGCCGGCATTGAACAGCATGGCATTCATGAGCCGCTCGACGGCGAAACCCATCACCAGCCCGATCACCGTTCCCATCCCGACCAGCACGAGACCTTTGCCCATCACCAACCGCAGCACGTCCGAGCCTGCCGCGCCAAGGGCCATGCGAATACCGATCTCGCGAGTTCTGCGGCTCACGTTGTAGGCCACCAGTCCATACAAACCGGCCACGGCCAGCAGGAGGCCCACTACGCCCATGCTACCCACCAGCTTCATGGCAATTTCTGGCCCTTTCACGGCCTGGTTCAGATAGAAGTCATCGTAAGCCATGGTGTGTAACATCGGCAGGTTCGGATCGAGGGTCCGGAGAACGTCCTTCACCGGCTGGACCAATTGCAGCGGATCGCCGCTCGACCGCAACAGCAAGGTCATGCGCGCGATAGGATGCTGCGCCAGCGGCATATACACGAAATCCATCGGTTTTTCTGTGCCCCCTTGATACTTGATGGTCTGCGCGACGCCTACAACTTCTACTAGCGTGCCAACGCGGCTATCGAGGCGGATGTGTTTGCCCACCGCATCGGCGCCCGGCCAATAGTGATTCGCGAACTGCTGATTCACGACGGCCACTCGCGGGGCTTCCGCGGTATCGGACGCCAGGAAGCTGCGGCCACGCAGAATCGGAATTCCCATAGTCTCGAAGTACCCTTCATCAATGGTGTCCATTGTCGAAGTGAAGTTCTCGCGATCGCGCGGCATCTGAAAATCTTCCGGCACGAAAGCAAGGCCGTCAAAATCGTCTATCCCGAGTGGAATGTTCTGGGTGAGAGCCTCGCTCTGCACTCCGGGCGCTATCCGTACACGTTGGGCCAGCAGCTTGTAGAACCGCTGGGTCTGAGCTGCGTCGTACTGCACCAGACGCGGATCGAAGCTGGTCATCAGCAGATGATCTTTCGCGAAGCCGGTGCCCTCCCGCAGGCTATGCTGAAAGCCCCTGACCATCAGGAAAGAAGCCGTCAGCAGCATCAAGGACGTGGAAACTTGCGCCACCACCAGCACATTGCGGCCCCACAGGCGTTTGCGGCCGGGCACATCCACGTCGGCGGACTTGAGTCCGTTCACCAGGTCGACGCGCGTGCTCTGGAGCGCGGGCGCCAGGCCGCAAAGGAAAGCGCTCAACGCGGCCAACGCGAGGCTAGCAAGGAGCACGCGCGTGTCCATCTGGAAGGGGATCGACAGCGGCAAATCCGTCATAAATATTACATTTTGAAAGCTGTGGAACCACTCGACGATGCCGTACCCGATGGCGATCCCTGCCAATCCACCCAGGGACGCCAGAATCAGGCTCTCCGTCAACAGCAGCCGGATCAGCCGGAAACGACCGGCGCCAATCGCCAACCGCACGGCGATTTCGCGCGTTCGTGCGCGCGCACGGCTCAGCAGCAGTCCTGCAACGTTGGTACACGCTACCAACAGGACGGCCAGCGCGAGGACCACGAAGATCACTCCGAATTTCCAATTCCCATCGTCGGCTCGGGTCCGCATTTCGAACTGCGTGTGCACCGCCGCACCGCGCCCGCGATTGAGCTTCGGATACTCGTCCTCGAAGTTTTTCGCCAGCACCGCGAGTTCATTCTGCGCCTGCTGCAGCGTGGTGCCCGGTTTCAAGCGCGCCCTTACAGTCAGCTCGCGGTCTTCGCGGTCCTCGAAAAAATTCTTCTGGCGGTCGGTCGAAAACACGCGCGCCATCGCCAGCGGCATGTAGAAGTCGGGGTGCCCGAATATTAGCATCCCCGGGAAAGCTTCCGGAGCCACTCCAATCACCGTGAACTCCGTGCCATTCAGCCGAATCTTCCTCCCCAGGACGGACCGGTCGCTGGCGAATTCTTGCTTCCAGAAGTCCGGCCCCAGCACCACCACGGCATCACGGCCGGGCACCTGATCTTCGTCCTCCCGAAAACCGCGCCCCAGCCGTGGCTCCACGCCGAGCACCTGGAAGTAGTTGCCGGAAACCATCATTCCGCCCTTGATCCGCGGCGTGGCCGCGGGTTCGGCGCTGAAGCCGACAGCCTCCATAGCTGCGTTGGCGATCACACCGTCGTAGCTCTTCGTTCTGCCGCGGATGTCCAGGTATTCGCGATAGGAGAAATCGTCGAAGCTGCTGTCGTGTGTTGTGCTCACCAGCGTGACCACGCCGCTCGGATGTGGGACCGGGTAAGGCCTGAAGATCAGAGCATCGACCATACTGAATGTCCCCGAGGTCATCCCGATGCCTAGCGCCAGCGTCACCACCACGAACGCGGTGAGTCCGGGCGTGCGGCGCAGGCTGCGGATCGCGTAGCGCACATCCTGCAGGAAATTTTCGACGAATAGCAGTCCGCGCTCGGCTCGATAGTCTTGTTTCATGGCCTCCACGCCGCCAAACCTCAGCATGGCTTGGCGCCGTGCCTCGACAGGCGATAAACCGGCGCGAAGATTTTCTTCGGTTT
>Ga0209736_1000169_pt1 | contig 20735 bp, 14 predicted proteins | sample BlaSpr_A8_Ref_M3_FD_187992 | JGI IMG/M metagenome (GOLD analysis project Ga0209736, IMG submission 187992) | Forest soil microbial communities from Thunder Bay, Ontario, Canada - Black Spruce, Ontario site 2_A8_Ref_M3 (SPAdes) (version 2) | ecosystem: Environmental > Terrestrial > Soil > Boreal...
GGCGGGGCTTGCCCCGCCCGCGTCAACCGCACCGCACGCTATGCGCCCTGCTACAACCCCGCCGCCTCCCCCGCCCGCTGCTCCCGAATCAACGCCATTACATCGCCCCGCTTCCCCATCGACCGCGCGCCAACTTTCGTGCAACAAATCGCCGCACACGCATTGGCAAACGTCCCAACGCGATGGAAATCCCAACCCTGCAACAGTCCAAACGACAGCCCGCCCATGAATGCATCACCCGCTCCGGTCGAATCCACCACCTTCACGCTAAACGGTTTCACATGCACCATTTTCCCGGCACCCGCCAGCAAGCACCCTTCCGCCCCCATCGTCACCGCCACGGTCTTCGGCCCCAGCGAAAGCAGCCTCGCCGCCATCTTTTCGTAGTCCGTCTCGCCGGTGATCTCGCGTGCCGCCGCCTTGCAAGGCTTCAGCACATCCACGAGTTTGAGCGATTCGAGCAAATCCTGCTCTTCGCCGAGCCTGGCTTGCGCAAAATAACTTGGCGCCACATCCAAATCAAAAATCACGCGCACCCCTGCTTCGCGCGCCACCAGCATCCCTTCTCGTACTGGAACCAAAGCCAGTTGCGAAGCCTCGGTGTGAAAATGCTTTGCTTTCACAATGTGCGGCGCAAACCGCGTGCGCACCTGCTGCGCCGTGATTTTCCCGTTCACGTTCGGGAACATATAGATGCACCGCTCGCCCTGCGCATCCACCGGAATCCACACGAACGTCGACTGCTCCCCTTTCACCGTCTCGATCCCGGAAAGATCCAGCCCGTCGTCCGCAAACGCTTTCACGATCAGCCGCCCGCTATCGTCATCTCCAATCAATCCCAGCCATCCCGCGCTCACTCCCAGCCGCCCCACCTGCGTCAAATTATTCCCGGTCACGCCGCCCGCATGAATCTCCAGCCGGTCCGCATTTATCTTCTCTTCCGGTCCCAGCAACCGCGGCACAATCGCAAAATAATCGATTCCGCAGCTCCCAATCCCCACCACGTCCACGTTCTGCGCCATATCTCCCGCCTCTGGCCTGTAGCGAAGCCCAGCCGCTTATATGCGTCACTCCCATCACTGTCAAGGCTCTTTGTGTCGGCAAGCCTCGTTTCTTCCTAAATCTGTCTTTTGGTACCTAGACTTCGAAAACCGTAATAGAATCGGCGCGTCCCTTATCTCACCGTGGGTAGGCACACCCTATGTCAAAGCACGTTGGTGCTCTGTCTTTGTCGGTTTTGCTGGCCGCCACGCTTTCCGCTCAAGATCCGATGGCTCCGGCTGACCGGCTCAATGATTTGAAGCCTCTAGTAGTCACCTCTCTCCCAAAACCGGACTCGGTAATCGCGGTTCCGCCTTTGACAACAGTCAGATTTGCGCTGATGGACAACAAAGCAATGCCCGCCCCAAAGAACGCGACCGACTTGCCGAAATGGCTCGACCAGCAGGCGTTGTTGAACAGCTTGGAATCGAGCAACGTTCGGCCATGGCATATTGTAATCTTCTACGACCAGTTCGATGGTGATGGCGACAATTTCAACAGCGGCACGCTCGAGGAGTTTTGGGTACGGCCGAATAGCTACAAGCGGATTTACACGAGCTGGGAATTTAATCAAACCGAGGTAGCAACCGACAAAGGTCTCTTCCGTCGAGGAGACCAGCGGTGGCCCAAACCCGCAGAGCTGCGGGTTCGCGCAGAAGTCGTTAGCCCATTTTCCTACGCCGATACGCTCAAAGGCTTCTACGCGAGGGACTTCGAGCGCACTTTCAGCGGGCACACATTCCAGTGCACCGCAGTGGAAAAAGACTCTCAGCTCAGTGATCCAACACAATACTGCTTTGAACCCGGAACCCCCATCCTTCGTTATAGTCATGGAGACACTTGGATTCAAACCGTTTACAACCACATCTTCCAATTCCAAGGACGCAACCTGGCGCGCGAAGTCGAAGTCACCGACGGCGGCAAGCCGTACCTCAAGTTGCGGGTCGAGACCATCGAACTCATCCCTAACGCGGACACGCTGGACTTGACTCCACCGCCCGATGCGGTCGGCCCACTTGGTGACAGAATATCTGGTGTAAGCGTGAGGCCGATTAAGATGAGTAGTCCTAAATGGCCGGCATCTTTGAGGAATCAGCATTTTAGGGTAATCGTGGAAATCGTGATTGGGAAGAACGGGCACGTTTTGAGCGCTCATGGAATCTCCGGGCCTCCCGACGCCTACAAAGGATGCGAAGATTCGGTACGCGAGTGGCTCTTCCCTCCATACCTGGTCACCGGTAGACCTGTTGAAGTGGAGATGAAAATCGAGTGCAGTAATAACTAGGCGGGTCGGGTGCGACCAGCCGACGAAACGTGTCCTGGAAATGTCCTGCTCAAACTCGTTAGTGAACAAACTCATCTGTTGTACCGCCCTGTGCTGCGCCTGGCTCTATTTCGCACAGTCGGTCCTTCCGCGTATGCCGCAGATCAACGCGTCTGGAATCACGTCAGCACGCTCGCTGGCTGCGTCTCGACAATTCCCCGAAGCTATTGCCGCGTACCGTCAGTTTCTTGCCGCGCATCCGCAGAACGAACCCGCGGAGCTCGAACTGGCTGCGTGCTACCGCAAAGTTCACAACGAAGAGGAAGCACGCGGCGTCCTCCAGCTCGCCCGGAGCGAACATCCGCGTAGCGCTGCCGTAGCAAAGGCGCTCGGTAACTTCGAGTTGGAAGCGCAATCTTACGACGCGGCGATTGCTGCGCTGAGAGCCGCCATCGCTCTCGCGCCCGGCGACCTCGAAGCGCGCAACTATTTGGCCAACGCTTACCAGAGTAAGGGCGACTCGGGCCGCGCTCGTGCGCAACTCGACTTCGTGCTGGCTCGCGATCCGCAGAACCAACTGGCGCGTTACCTGCGCGCCCAGATCCTTGCCGACACCGGACAGGACGAGCAAGCGTTGGCGGACGCCGAAAGCGTTGTCGGCGCGCGGCCGGACTATTTACCCTGCCGCGTACTGCTCGCCAAAATTCTCGTGCGCCTCAAACAATGTTCACGCGCCGCGGAGACGTTGCGCTCAACAGCGAACGCTGCGCCGCTCGATACGCAAGCGCTGTTTCTTCTCGCCAATGCATACGATTGCTCCGGGCAGCCGGAACTTGCAAAGAGCGTCCGCGACGAGTTTGCCGAAGCTTCGCGAGCGGACCGCACCCGCGAGGAAAATGAAACGCAGTCGAAGCACCTGACGGAGCAGGCGAACGATCTCGCCCGGCAGAATCAGTTTCCGCAGGCGCTTGAGCTGCTGCAGCAGGCGCTGGACAAGGACGCGAATAACGGGTTCGCCTATTCTCAGCAAGCCAAGATTTTCTTTTCCATGCACGACGCCATCCGCGCCCGGCAAGCCGCCGACCAGGCCCTCGCGCTCCAGCCCTTCCAGCCAGACTTCCTTTACGTAGCAGGGATAATCGCCGAAAGCGACTCCAGAATCCAGGAAGCCCTGGCTTTCTTCGAGAAGGTCACCCAAATAAATCCCAAAGAAGCCGACGCCTACTTCGAAATCGGCAAAATCCGCCTCCAGCAAGGTGACCACCGCGCCGCCCTAGCCGCCTTCCGCCAAGCCGCGGCTCTCGACCCCTCCGACTCCGACTACCGTCGCGCCCTCGCTTCCGCCTTGCACCCATAGTTGCGCACCGGGCGCCCAGGCTCGCTGTTGGAGCCTATGTGTAGGTGTCTCGTCCGGTGCTCCGAGGCTCTACGTGTCCTCTGTGCCCTCTGTGTTAAAGTCCCCTGCGAATCACAAAATGACTCCCGCGCACCGCGAGCTGCTCAAGGAATTTCAGGACTATGCCGGCACCGCTCCGTCGGCGAACGCGCTCATGGAGCGCATGGCCAAGCGCCTGCATGAAAAAATGACCCGCTACAACTGGACCGGCTTTTATCTGGTCGATCCCGCCGACGCCGGCTACCTCATCGTCGGGCCGTACGCGGGCAGCTTCACTCCCAACGCCCGCTTCGCGATCACCACCGGCTTGTGCGGCGCCGCAGCCAGCAGCGGCCAGGTCGTCGTCGTGCAGGATGTCTCCGCCGATCCGCGCTATCTTGCCGGCTCCTCGATGGTGAAATCAGAAATCGTTGTGCCCGTCTTCGTGGACAAAAAACTCGCCGCCGAGCTCGACGTCGAAAGCTACTTCACCGATACCTTCACCAAGACAGAGCAAGAATTCATCGCGTCTTGCGCCGCCGTCCTCGCCAATTTTCCACGCGGGCCGGAAAAACCCGCAGGCTAAAGACCGCGCTACCGGTGAAACCGGCGCTGGCTCGCCGGCCTGAACGCGCTCTGCGCATTCGCACAACGGAAGCAAGTTAGTTCGCTCCTTTCGCGGGCTTCGCGCCGGGAGTCGGGCGCGAGAGCAGTTCGACGTATTCGCGGTAGAACTTTTCCTTGTCGAGGTCGTCCTGGACGTCGACGAGGATTTCGCCGAGCCCCGGTTGCTGGCCGGGCGCCCAGACGAGCGTGTCGCCGTAGCCGGCGCCGCGGTCGATGTTGACGTCGACAAAGAGCTTCTTCCATTTGGTGATGATCGAGGAATCGAGCCACGCGACCGCGGCCAGTTCGTCCCACAAATAATTGGCTTCGGCATATTTGGCGACGTATTGCGCGGCGGGCGTGGGACTTTTGCGCACTTGCTCGATGAGCGTTTTCTCCATGCGCGTCTTCACGGAAATGTCGACGGTGGTGAGCGCGACGCGCGGCCAGTGCGCGTGCAGAACGGCGCGCGAAGCTTCCGGGTCCATCCAGAAATTAAATTCGCGTTTGGGAGTGAGTGCGAACTCCTGATCCTCCGTGCGCGGATTGATGCTGCCGGCCATGACGATGAGTTCTTTGCTAAGTTCGGGAAACTGCGGGTCGAGCGCAAGGGCCAGCGCGAGATCGGTCATCGGGCCGGCGGCATAGATGGTGACTTCATGCGGATATTGCCGCACCGTGCGGACCAGAAAATGCGCCGCGTCTTCGCTCGACGCCTTGGTGGTAGGCGCGCCCTCGGGCATCGGCGGAATTTCGGCGGGGCCGTGGACCGCGTGGCCTTTGGCGAAATTCCACGCGCCCTGGTACACCACTTTGCCGTAGAGCGTCTCCCACCTGGCGATGTACTCCTTGCTGTTCACCAGCGGGAAGGCGGCGCCGGGCAAGACCGGGATATCTGTGCGGCCGATGATTTCGAGGAGGCGGAGGGTGTGCTGGACCTCTTCGTCGCGCCAGGCATCTCCGGTGAGGACGGTGATGCCCAGGACTTCCGTATCGGGAGAATTGATGAGCGCGAGGATGGCTTGCATGTCGGTGCCGCCGGGTCCGGCAGCGTCCTGGTCAATGATGACTTTGCGGCAGGACTGTCCCCAAACGGGAAGGGCCAGGAGCACGGAGAGAAGCACCGACAGCCAGAGAGTTCTAGTTAACATAATACCCCCACCCCCGGGGGTTTTCGCGTAAGTGCGGATTCTAAAGGACTTAAAAAGGGCTGTTTTTGTAAGTGCGGATTCTAAAGGAGTTACCGGCACATTTCGCGTAAGTGCGGATTCTAAAGAGGTTACGGGCGAAATTCCGGGAATTCTGGATAGGGTGGAGAGCAGCGAGGATGGTTGCCGACGGAACATGTCACATTATACTATACTTTTTTTGAATTGTCAAGTGGTAATAATAGGACACGCCCGAAGATGGGAGAAAAAGTTACACAGAAGGCGCAGAGTTCGGACACAGAGAGCACGAAGACGCTCCGGACGAGGTTGAGCGAGTTGCAGAGTCTCCCTTCCACAGGGGGCATGAGCAAGCCTCGGGATTCTGCCTCTTTGGCTGGTCGGCTGACGGAAAAGCGGCGTCGAGCCGCCGCACTCCAAAGGCGACGCTCCTGCGATCTGCCGCAAGAAGCGCCGCCGCTGGTTGGCAGTGCCGTGCCGTTTGGTTAGAACTGGAAGCGCACGCCGAACTGCGCGGCAAAGGGAGTGCTGCCGGGCGAAATTTGGTCGAGCGTGCGGTACTTGCCGCCCAGACCGTTCAACTGGCCCGGTGCGGGAATGGAGGTGAGCGGAGCGCAGTCGTTCCCGGCAAAGGGGGCGGGTTTGGGTCCGCAGCCGATGGCATTCACGAAGGCACTATTGTCCGGGTTCGAGTATAGGTTGCCACGGTTGGTGAGGTTGAACAAGTCGCCACTCAAACGCACGCTGTAGCGCTCGCCGAGCTTGAAGTCCTTGGCAAGGCGCATGTCCCAGGTAAAGAAATCGGGCTGGCGCGACGGATAGCGGGGGAGCAAGAAGGGCGCGCCGCTGCCGAGTTGGACGGTCGCGGCATCATTTCCCGCGATGGCCTGGTTGAACACGCCATCCCCGTTGATATCCGAAAGAAGATAGGCGGGATAGGCCAAGCCGCTGTGAGCGATGAAGTTGCTCGACCAGTTGATCTGCCAAGGCAGTTCGGCGACGAAGCCGGCCTTGAATTGATGAGTGATATCGAGGCCGCTGCGTCCGTAGTCCAGATTGATGTTGACGGGATCCTGAGCGCCGAAGAAGGTGTCGGTGTCGCGCTCGCTGGAAGCGTTGTCCTTATTAGTGGACCAAGTGTAGTTGGCAAACATCTGGTAGTGGCGAGCGAAGCGCTTATTCACGCTGGCGGTGAATGCCTGGTAGTTGCTATGACTGAAGCTAGCCAACTCGGTCGCTCCGCCGAGAGTGCAATCCAACGGCTCGGTGAATGGCGAGGGAGCGTTCGCGGGAATGTTGGTACAGTCGCCTTTGTAGTTCAGAAGCAGTGCGCGCCCGAACGAATCGGTGCCGCCGATGGCGAAATTTCGCGACCATTGCGAGGTGCTGAATCCACCGGTTTTGAGGTGCTCGGTGTGCATGTAGATGTAATTGACCGACACAGTCCATTCGTGAGCCAGGGTATGTTCGGCGCCCACGGTGAGGTTCGCGGCACGGGGGTTACGGAGCGCCGGATCGACATAGTTGATTGGCGTGCAGCCAATTTTTACGACGGTGTCTGCGCAAAGATCGTTCGCGCCGACTGGGAGAGAATTGGGAAAGACGTACGGGAAGCCACTGGGGGCCGCGCAACTTGAAGAGAAGCAGAAAATGGTTGCGGCCTTCGAGCCGCCGCCCTGTGGGAAGAAGATAGTGGGAGTCTGCGCATAGTAGAGGCCGAAAGCAGCGCGGAGGACGGTCGGGTGGGAATTCCACGGGCTCCAAGCTACACCGACGCGGGGTCCCCATTGCCCGAAGTCGTTTGGAGCGCGTTGTGGGACGGGCGCTACGTGCGCGCCAGAACCGACGCCCACGAGCACTCGCTGCCCGGGAATAGGCGTCTGGGGTTGTGGATTTTGAGTTCCGTCCCATCGCAATCCATAAGTGACGGTGAAGCGGGGAGTGACCTGCCATTTATCCTGAAGATATAAGCCAATGCCGGTTTGGTAGGCAGGACGTAATTTGTTGGCGTCGAACACGTTTTGGCCGTTCAAGCCGAAACCCTGGAAGACAAAGCCGACGCCGTTGTTCGGTCCGCCGGCGTTAGGATTGTCAAAAGAGGCCAAATCAAAAAAGGTGAACGAGCTGGCGCTCCATCCCGCGAAAATATCCTTGCGATCGACAAAGGAATTGACGTCGCCGCCGAACTTGATGTCATGTTTTCCGAAGGAATAGGAAAAATTGTCCTGACCCTGTAGCTTTCCGTTGTCGTTGTTGCCGGGCAGGAAGAAGCGCTGACCAAAGATTCCGACGCCGAGGATGTTGATTTCCGGCGGACCAGCTTCTCCGAAAGTACCGCCCGAGAGCACATTGGGTTTGCGCTTCCGTGTTTCACCTTCGACCGCAACACGGATTTCGTTTACTTTGCGACCGAGAACGGTGGTCAGTGCGAAGACACCACTGATGCCTTGATTCACGAAGTTTTCAGTGTTGTCGAAGGCGGCGTTGATTTCGTTCTGGCCCCGGCCACCGGTGAATCCGTTGGTGTGATTTCGCGTGCCAATGCCGCGGATGCTGAAGTGATTAGCCGGGCTGAATTGATAGTCGTAGTGGCCAAGAAGGGTGAAGAAATTCTGAAATTGAGTGTTGCTCTTTTCGAAGTCGCCAAGAGTGTTGACGCCGTAGCAAGCCTTCAAGAGGTGCTGCCCGACGGCAGAGGCGCCGCCGCAGGCCGCAGGCAACACGTCGCCGACGCCAGTCTGCGCCGGGATAATTGGGCCTTGATCCGCGGCGATTGCTGCGCAGGTAGCAGCGTCAGTGCCTGGGGCGCAGAAACTGGTAGCGAGTGGGCCATTTTCGCGTTGGATGTCGGTGGAGAGAAACAGCCACTGGCGGTCCTTGTGGATGGGAAAGCCGACGGAGCCGCCGAATTGATTTTGCTTGTCGATGTTCGGCTTGAAACCAAGAGCGTCGTTGGCGGTGAGACTGCCCCCTCGGTAGTACTCGTGAGCTTCGCCGTGAATGTCGTTGGTGCCGGACTTGGTGACGACGTTGAGGAGACCGCCGGTGGCGCGGCCAAATTCCGGAGCGAAGCCGTTGGTGACCACCTGGAATTCCTGCACGGACTCGAGCGGCACGGTCAGGTTCTTGGTTTCGAGCGAACCAAAGTTTTCGCCGAAAAAGTTATTGGTGGTATCCGCGCCGTCGATGACCAGGCCGCTGTAGTCGCTCTGCTGGCCGCCCAGACGGAGACCGCCTCGCAGACCAGGCACGACTTGGGCGGAAGGCGTCAACTGCGCCAGGTCGCGGTAGTCGCGCCCGGTAAACGGCAGATCCTGTACATCCCTCGAATCAAGAAGTTGAGAAATGCCAGCAGTAGAAGTGTCGACCACCCCAACGGCGTCGGCGGTGACGACGATGTTCTGTTCGGCGGTCTTGATTTTCATGTGGGCGTCGAGAGAAAGCGAGGATCCGACGGTAACAGTGATCTGCTTGACCGTATACGTGTTGAACGCCGGGGACTCGAAGGCTGCGGTATATTGACCCGGAATCAATGCATCAAAGCTGTAAGAGCCGTTCTCGTCGGTAGTCAGTTCACGCTTAAGGCCGGTCGCAGAACTGGTTAACGTTACTTTCACTCCGGGAACTGCCGAGCCAGAAGTATCGTAGACGAAGCCATGAATGGCGCCACGCTCGAGCGTTTGCGCTCCGGTGTTGATTGCAATTGCGAGCAACAGAAATACCGCGAGGACTGCGCACTTCTGAAATGCTTTCATTCGAACCCCCTCCGAAGACTTAATTGCGCGTCCGGCCCCCAGCCGGACGGTACGGCATTTGCTGCACCGAAGGTCCGCCTCCCCGACAGGAGCCGGGGCGAGCAGAAGGCGGACCCTACGACTGCTACTGACGGGTCTAAAGACCCGCCACTACAAAACCAGACCCGCCACTACAAAACCGGCGACCACTTGACGACTCAACTCAACTTCTACTTGCCTTGAATGCGTGACACGAACATTTGCAAAAACTTGTCGGCTTGCACTTCGATACAAACTTTGGCGTTAGGCGCGATCTTATCGAGCCCTTCGATGATGTAGCGGTCGGCTTCGCCGGAGCCTAGCGGAAAATGGTGCAGCACGTTACGCTCGATCTCGTTGCGGCGATTGGCAACGGTTTCGCCGCGCGTGAATTCGCCGCGCGTTTCGACATCGACGTGCATCAGCGGCGCGGTGACCAGCGAAGCGTCGATGGCTACGCCTACGGCCAGCGGGTCGTACATCGGCGTGCCAGTATCACCAAATTTTTCGGAAAGCTCGACCAGAAATTTTGTTACGCCGTACATGAAGTCGTTGATCGGGCCGTGAGTCTTCCCCAGCAACTCGATATGTTTGCGTGCGAAGAGCGTCTTGTCGCCGACGTCGAGGCCGACCATGGTCAGCGGCCAGCCGGCCTGAAACACGATTTGCGCGGCTTCGGGATCATTATAGATGTTGGCTTCCGCGGCGGCGTTTACGTTGCCGCCTTTGATCGAGCCACCCATCAAGATGACCTCTTTGACCAACGGCACGATAGAAGGATCTTTCTCGACGGCGAGCGCGATATTGGTGAGCGGGCCGACGGGAACTAGCGTGATCTCGTGCGGGTGCGCGTGAATCAGCTCAATGATGAGGTCCGGCCCGAAGCGCGGGTCGGCTTGGCACTTGCTGGCGGGCAGCTCGATGTTCGCCAGGCCATTTTTCCCGTGCCAGAATTCCGCGGTGATCAGCTTCTGAAACAGCGGATGCTGCGCGCCACCGGCGACCGGAATGTCGCAACGATTGGCCAGCGAAACCATGCGCAGAGCGTTCTCGAGACCTTGCTTGGCGGTGACGTTGCCGGGAACCACGGTGATGGCGCGGACATCCAGTTCGGGCGAATTCAGCGCGAGCATGAGGGCCATGGCGTCATCGGTGCCGGGGTCGGTATCAAAGATGATTTTCTTGCCGGCAGCGGAGGCGGGCAAAGACAAAATCGTACTAAGAAGGATAAACAGCAAACACGGCACGAAAGCGATGCGGGGAGCGGTACCGGTGCTGGATGGGAAATGAGGTGCGATCTCAGGTGAAGCGCCGCGGCAACACGGCGCGCCGAACAGACGTTTCCCTTTGCTGGAAAGAGAAATACACTGCGGCAGGCGCGCGCTGCGGATCAGAACCTATTCCCCCCGGAAACCGTTGTCGCATAGGCTAGCGTCGCGTTGGCGGAAGCGCAAGGCAAAAGTAGACTTTGCGGAATGAATGCAGTGGAAAACTTTTTTGCGTGTCGGCCACTGTTTGGCCAACCTTCACAAGTCTTACATCGCGAAAGCGTTCGCTGGCGCCTTGTGGGATGCTAACATCTTCCGGAAATGAACGGCAGCGAACCAAAACGGGAATGCGGGAGAAGAATAGTTTCGCGTGTGGCGCTCGCGATTGCGGCGCTATTGCTCGGCGTTCCCGCTTGGGCGCAGCGCCCGTCCAAGACCGCGAACAACCCCCCTGCGGGAGACGCAAAACAGCCCAGCGCGGCCGCCGCGAATCCCTTTGGAGTGCACTTTCGCGACGTAACGAAAAGCGCCGGCATTCATTTTCACCATGAGCGCGCCGCGTCCGATGAAAAACTTTATCTCGAGACCATGGGCGCGGGCGTCGGCTGGATTGACTACAACCAGGACGGCTTTCTCGACGTGATTCTTGTGAACAGCGGATGGACGCCGTTCTTTCATCCGGAAAAGCCGCCGCAGCCCGCGCTGTACCGCAACAACGGAGACGGTACATTCACGGATGTGACCGAGCAGGCGGGCATTCACACCGACGGAACGTTTTTCTTTGGCGTGGCCGTCGCGGATTTCGACAACGACGGATTTCCCGACATTTATCTGACCGGCTACCGGCACTCCGTGCTGTATCACAATAATGGCGACGGAACGTTCACCGATGTGACCGCGGCGGCCGGCGTCGGCGACGACGGTGCGTGGGCCACCGCCGCAGGATGGTTCGACTACGATCGCGACGGCAAGCTGGATTTGCTGGTGACGAACTACGTGCAGTATGACGCCGATCATCCCGTCTCTTGCGGCGAAAAGAAGCCCGGATACCGCGCGTATTGCCACCCGGACAGTTTTTCAGGAGCTTCGCCGCGCCTGTATCACAACAATGGCGACGGAACTTTCACCGATGTGACCAAGAAAGCGGGGCTTGAAAATAAAGATGGCAAGAGTCTTGCGCTCGTGCTCGCGGACCTGAACGGCGACGGCTGGCCGGACATTTTTATTGCCAACGATACGCAGCGGAATTTCATCTACCTGAACAATGGCGACGGCACGTTTCGCGACGTTAGCTACACCAGCGGCGCGGGCTTCAGCGAAGAGGGGCGCCCCGAAGCGGGAATGAGCGCGGATGCGGCGGACGTGCGCAATAAGGGTCTCTACGATCTATACGTGAGCCATCTCGACTTCGAATTGAATCGCTACTATCGCAACAATGGCGCCGGAACGTTTGCCGACGCCACGATTCCTTCGGGCCTGGGGCGCACGAATTATTCGAACAGCAGCTTTGGCGCGCGCTTTTTTGATTTTGACAATGACGGCTGGCGCGATCTGCTGGTCATCAACGGGCATATCCTGGACAATATCGCGCTTTATCATCCGAATGTGACTTATGCGGAGGATAAACAACTTTACCGCAACGTGGGCGGCGGAAACTTTGTGGATATCACCAAAACGCAGGACCAAGCATTTCGCGCGCCGCGCGTGGGCCGCGGGCTTGCGGTCGGCGACTACGACAACGATGGCTGGCTCGATTTTGTGGTGAACAACAACGGCGAAGATGCGCAGTTGTTTCACAATGACGGCGGCACGCAGCCCGCGTCGAAAAACAATCACTGGCTCACGGTGCATCTGATCGGCACGAAGAGCAATCGCGACGCGATTGGCGCGAAGCTGAAGCTCACGGCCGGCGATTTCGTCAGCTACGATCAAGCCAAAGGCGGCATGAGCTATTGCTCCGCGCAAGACCCGCGCATTCATTTCGGGCTCGGTAATCACGCGAAAATCGATACCCTTGAAATCGACTGGCCCAGCGGCGCGCACGAAGTGCTTCGCAATTTGCCGGCCGACGAAATCGTGACCATCGAAGAAGGCAAAGGCGTCACGCCGTACCGCTATCCGACCTTGCGAAAGAGATGATTTCGGACTAGGCGCGACGCGTGGGCTTCGCGCACTGCCATTTTTCCCCTCGACGGTTCATTCACTTTGTGTGATAGTGCTTAGACCATAACCACTCAGGAGTCCCCTTCATGGCCGATCCCATTGAGCACGTCGTCCTCCTCATGATGGAAAACAGGTCTTTCGATCACATGCTCGGCTGCATGAAGCAAGTCTACTCCGCGCTCGACGGCATCGATCCCAATAACCCGCTCTGCAATCCGGACTTTCCGCCTTCCACCAAGCCGCTCTGCCAAACGTCTCAAGTCCAGGATCTCACCACTCCCGACCCCAAACACGAAGTGAACGACGTGCTCCTGCAACTGGACAGTCCGGGCCAATGTCAGGGCTTTGTCACCAACTACGCGAGGTCCTACGCGGACAAAGAGCCTTTCGATCACGGTCAGGTGATGTCCTGCTTCCCGCGCGGATCGCTCCCGGCGCTGCACACTCTGGCCGAAAACTTTTGCATCTGCGACCGCTGGCATTCTTCCCTGCCCGGCCCGACGTGGCCGAATCGCTTCTTCGTCACCACCGGCACGTCGCTCGGCCATGTCGATATGCCCGCCGGCATCAGCGATCCCGCGCTGCACATCTACGACCAGGACACCATCTTCACGCAGCTTGGCGATCGCGGAAAGAGCTGGGCCATCTACCACGGCGACTTTCCGCAGACGCTTCTGCTCACCAGGTTGTGGGCACATCCATTCAACTTTCATGCGCTCGACAAATTCTTTCAGGATGCCGCGGGCAAAGAAGCGGACTTCCCGGCGTTTTCTTTTCTTGAGCCGGTTTATTTCAACGGTTCTGAAAATGAGAACGATCAGCATCCGCCCACCAGCGTTGCCAAAGGCGACGCGCTCATCGCTCGGGTCTACAACGCCATCCGCGCCAACGATGCGCTCTGGAAAAAGACGCTGCTCATCGTTCTTTACGACGAGCACGGCGGATTCGCCGACCACGTGTGGAGCCCGCCGCGCGGCGCAGTTCCTCCGGACGGCAATACGCAGACTTTTTCGTTCGACCGCTACGGCCTGCGCGTTCCCGCCATTCTGATTTCGCCGTGGGTCGAAAAGACTTTCATCAGCACGCTTTTCGACCACACCAGCGTTCTGCGCTATCTCGCTGACAAGTGGGGCGTCCAGCCACTTGGCAACCGCACTAGAAACGCCACTTCCTTCGGCGATCTCTTGACCAAGCTCAGTCAAGCGCGCGACGACACCCCCGCGAACATTCCGCTGCCCGCCGCGCCCGCGGCGGCTCGCTTAGCCGGCTTGCCGCCGCCTCCCGCTGCTCCTCTGAACGAGCATCAGCAGGCGCTCTATGTTTTCGCCGCGTCTCTAGAGCGAAAAATGCAATCCGTCGAACCCGCGGAAGCTTTCCGCGCCCGCGCCTTCCGCGCCATGACCAGCCCGGCGGACGCCGGCGACGTGGCCATCGAACGCGCTCAGCGCTTCCTCGGCCACCTGCAGGCCAAACGCATCTCGCCGACTTCTTAGCCGCAACCTTTCGTTTGCGCAGGAAACGTTTCGTGCATCCTATTCACTATGCTGCATCAAGGGAAAACAGGCTGGTGACCACCCAGCCCTCACCAGCCTAAGTAACCGCCGAAGTAAACGGAGGCCACATGAGCGCAAGTCCCAAGCAAGTTCGCCTCGAAGGCAGCACCAAGCAGAAACCAAAATCCGCCGAGGTGGTTGGCGAAGCTCCTGCTGAAGAATTCAGCGTGACCGTAATGGTCCGCCGCAAAAAGCCGCTTCCTTCGCCCGAAGCAGCGGCGCAACTCAAGCCCGAGCAGCGGCAATACCTTTCGCGCGAGCAGCAAGCCGACGAGTACGGCGCCGATCCCGCGGACATCGCCCTCGTCGTGCAATTCGCCAAAGACAACACGCTCCGCGTGGTGCGCAGCGATCCGGCGCAGCGCCAGGTGGTCCTCTCTGGAACTCCCGCCACCTTCAACCGAGCTTTCGGCGTCGACCTCAAAACTTACAAAACGCCCACGCACACCTATCGTGGCCGCGAAGGCGACATTTATCTTCCTGAGAATTTGTGCGACGTCGTTACCAGCGTCACTGGACTAGACAATCGTCCTTTCGCGCGCCCGCACTTCCGCGTTCATCGCGGCGCAGCGAAAGCCGTCAACGCCGGCCGTGACGCCGCCGCCACTTCCGCGCGCGCTTCCCAAATTCCGCCCGGCTTCTCCCCATCGCAAATCGCCGCGCTCTACAATTTTCCTGCCGGGCTCACCGGCGCCGGCCAAACCATCGCCATTCTCGAACTTGGCGGCGGCTTTCGTCCCCAGGAACTCGCCACCTATTTCAAATCGATCGGCGTCGCAGCGCCCAATGTAACCGCCGCTACTTTCCCCGGCGGCGGCACGAACCATCCCGGCACCAACGCCCTCGACCCAGCCAATCCCGACGTCGAAGTCATGCTCGATATTCAAGTCGCCGGCGCTGTAGCTCCCGGAGCCAAAATCGTCGTCTATTTCGCTCCCGACGCTACCGATCAAAGCTTTCTCGGCGTTATGAACGCCATCGTCCACGACGCCGTCAATCGCCCCAGCATCGTTTCCATCAGTTGGGGCGGCCCCGAGGACGAAGGCACCGATCAGTTCCGCAACGAATTTGACGGCATTCTGCAGTCCGCCGCGCAAATGGGCATCACCGTGTGTGCCGCCGCGGGCGACAACGGCTCAGCCGACTTCGGCGCCAATGATGCCAACTGGGACGGCCACGCCCACGTCGACTTCCCCGCCTCCAGCCCGCACATTCTCGCGTGCGGCGGCACACAAATCACCGCGTCCAACAAGAGCATCACCAACGAAGTCGTCTGGCACGACGGCCCCAACGATGGCACCGGCGGCGGCGTCAGCCGCAAATTTCCTCTGCCGGATTATCAGAAGAGCGCCGGCATCAGCCAGCCCGCCGTCGATCCTGCCGGCCCAGCCCAGCGTGGCGTTCCCGACGTCGCCGGCAATGCCGCACCCGCTTCCGGCTACAAGGTCTTGTGCGACGGCCAGTCGTTCCCTGACCCGGCGCAAGGAATTCCGCCCGTAGGCGGCACCAGCGCCGTCGCTCCGCTATGGGCCGGATTGCTCGCTTTGCTCAATCAAGGACTTGGCAAGCCCGTTGGCGCCGTGAACGTGCAGCTTTACAACCTCGCCGGCACCAGCGCTTTCAACGACATCGTCACCGGCAATAACGGCGACTACCAAGCAAAAAAAGGCTGGGACGCCTGCACCGGCCTCGGCTCCCCCAACGGCACAAATCTGCTGCAAGCCCTGAAAGCCCTATAGGCTTGGCGCGCTTCGCCGCCGCGCGCGCCGACGGCACAATTCATCGCCCCCGGCCCCTCGCGCAGCGCCGGTAGGCGCGACACAAGTAGGCCAGCGCGCCAGCGCTGGGTACGTAGGCAATATTGCCTCGAGCGCCGTAGGCGCGATACATATCGGGGAATTGCTACGACACGAAACCGCGTGCGCCAAATCCGGCGCTCCAACGGGGAAGGAAAAACAAAGAAGGAAAACCAGCTAACCTAAGACGAAATCGAACCCGCGCTGACTCGCCGCGTCCTTATAATTTCCATCGCGCGCTCCAGCAGGACCTCAAACTCGCAATCCTCCACCGTTCCATGGGCGGATGGCGTTAGGTCGGTGGCTTTCGCCTCTTTGGCAGTCGATTCCGAGAGGGGCAGGGTGGGGTCCAGTTCCAGCATCATACGTACATCCTGGGGGGAAAATTCCCGTATCGAGAAGTAGTGTACCAGCCCGCCCATTCGTTACACTCTTTTTTTCTCCGCCCAGTGGGACAGCCACTGTTGGCTGGCCTCCGACAAGCGCCGAATCTCAAGTGCGCCACTATCATTCCCGGGCTAAGTCCGTTGGACGTTGGGTTTCGGTCGGAAATCACGGCCGTGGCTGCCGCCGGATCGCGCGCGCGGTCAGCCCGAGCGTTCCCGCCGGTCATCCCATCATCGAAAGATAATCACCCGCCGCAACGTAGTATGGTTGACTACCCATGACTGCCACTGATTCCCTGCTGTCGGCGGAAAGTGTGTTGCGCGAGTTTCGACTTGGCGACTCGCTCGTCCGCGCCGTCGATCAGGTGTCGATCGCGGTGTGGGCTGGGGAGTTTGTGGCGCTGCTGGGGAGTTCAGGCTCTGGCAAGTCCACGCTGCTGAATTTGCTGGCTGGGCTGGACCGGCCTACGGCTGGCGCGATTCGCGTGCAGGGGCGGGATTTGGCGCAGCTTTCTTCCGCGGAGCTGGCGCGGTACCGGCGGGAGACCGCGGCTATGGTGTTTCAGTCGTTCAATCTTTTGCCGCGGATGACGCTGGAGGAAAATGTGGAGTTGCCGCTGCGGCTTGCGGAAGTGGAGCGCGGATCCCGGGCCGGGCGGGTCACGGAGGCGCTGGAGCGCGTAGGGCTGGCTCCGCGGCGGCGGCACCGGCCCAGCGAGCTTTCTGGCGGCGAGCAGCAACGCGGGGCCATTGCGCGGGCGCTGGTCAATCGGCCGGCGATTCTTTTTGCGGATGAGCCTACCGGAAATCTGGACAGCAAGAATGGCGAAAACATTTTGCAGTTGCTTGCGGAGATTCAGAAATCGCTGGGCATGACTATCATTCTGGTGACGCATGAGCGGCCGCTGGCGGAGCGATTTGCGAATCGCATCGTGTTCCTGTCGGACGGCAAGCTGGTCAGCGAAGGAAGTTCGACTAGGGGGGGTGCGCAATGAAGGCGCGCGACCTCAGCGAACTGGCGGTGCGCAATTTGCGCGAGGCGCTGCTGCGTAACTCGTTGACGACTTTGGGGATTGCCGTGGGCGTGGCTTCGCTGGTGGCGATGCTGTCGCTGGGCGTGGGTTTGCAGGCGCTGGCTTCGCAGCGGCTGATGCGCTCCGGCTTGTTCGATGCGGTGTTTGTCACTTCGCCGCGCGGATTCGGCGGCCCGGGCGGGGGGCCTGGTGGAGGCGGTGGCGGAGGTCCAGCACGCGCCGCGGCGTTGAAAGAGGCGAAGCCGCTAGACGAAGACGCGCGCCGCCAGTTGGCACAAATACCGAATGTGACCGAGGTGTATCCGCAGATTCGGTTCGCGGCGCAAGCGCAGTTCGGCGGCAGTAGCACGACTACTTCCGTTCTGGGATTGCCGGAATCTTCGCGAGCGAGCGGCGCGTTTGAGGGCATGAAGGGCAGATTCTTCGCTTCGCCGCAGGCCAACGAGGTGATTCTGCAAAAGGATTTTGCCAGCGAACTCAGTACTGCGCCGGACTCGTTGATTGGCAAGGATTTGGTGTTGCGTTACGCCGAGCGCGGGTCCTCGCGGTCGTCTGCGGACGCGAACGCGGGATTGCTGAACGCGCTGAGCGGCGGAGGTCTGGGCGGCGGAATCTCGGTGGCGCCGCACGAACAGAAGTTTCACATCGCGGGAATCATCGAGTCCGACCCATCGGCCGGAATCGGCGGGTTCGGCGGCGCGCGCGTATTTCTTCCGCTGGCCACGGCGGAGGCGCTGCATGTTGCGCAACCGTCTGACCTGCAGTCGCTGATGTCCAACGCACCGAGCAAGCCGTCGTATCTGGCGCTTACCGTGCGCGCCAAATCGCCCAAAGACGTGCAGCAGATTGAAGACGCCATCAAGAAGCAGGGCTTCCAGGCGTTTTCCCTGCTTGATGCCACCAAAGGCTTGCGTATCTTCTTCACAGTGTTCGACTTATTGCTCGGACTCTTCGGCAGCCTGGCGCTCACGGTGGCTTCGCTCGGTATCATTAATACACTGGTGATGGCCATCCTGGAGCGGCGTCGCGAAATCGGCATCCTGAAAGCTCTGGGCGCTACCGATGGCGACGTGAAGCGGCTCTTTTTCGCCGAAGCTGCCGCCATGGGCTTTCTTGGCGGACTCCTCGGCGTTGTAGGCGGCTGGCTGATCGGCCGGGCGCTTACGCTGGGCACTACGATTTATTTGAAGCGGCAGGATTTGCCTGGCGTGCAAATATCGTCGGTGCCTTGGTGGCTGGCGCTTAGCGCGATCGGCTTCGCGATCGTGGTCAGTTTGGCTGCGGGGCTGTACCCTGCCGCGCGCGCTGCAAAGCTGAATCCTGTCGAAGCGCTGCGTTATGAGTAGGGGCGTTATGAATGGGTGCGCTGTGAATAATTCCTGGTCTTAGTTCCCTCTTGCCACAAGGACCCACGGAAATCCATACACGGGAAAGGAATTCGTTTTGCCGGGCTGCCTGAAATGATTAAACTCGGCGCATGAGCTTGCTGGACCCTCTCTTCCGTTCTCCGGCTGTCGACGATATTCTTTCGGACAAATCCTCGATTCAAGCGATGCTCGATTTTGAAGCCGCGCTGGCGCGAGCGGAGGCCCGCGCCGGCGTGATCTCTTCCGGCGCTGCCGGGGCCATCGAGTCCAAATGCCGCGCTGAACTCTTCGACCTCGGCGCGATTGGCGAGTCCGCGGCTGCCGCGGGCAATCTCGCCATCCCGCTGATCAAGCAGCTCACCGCGCTGGTGGCGCAACGGGATAAGGAAGCTGCGCGGTACGTGCACTGGGGCGCCACGAGCCAGGACGCCATCGACACCGGGCGCATCCTGCAGTTACGGCAGGCGCTGGATCTGATCGCGCGCGATCTGGATGGACTGGTCGAGCCTCTGGGGCGCTTGGCGCAGAAGCATCGCGCTACGCTGATGGCCGGCCGCACCTGGATGCAGCAGGCGCTGCCGATCACGCTGGGCGTGAAGATCGCGGGGTGGCTGGATGCGCTGGTGCGGCATTCGACGCGGCTGAAGGAGACGCGAGAAAGATGTTTGGCGCTGCAATTTGGAGGCGCGGCGGGAACGCTGGCGGCGCTGGGCGGGCGGGGGCCGGAAGTGGCGGCACTTTTGTCAGCGGAGCTGAAGCTGGCGCTGCCGGATATTCCCTGGCATGCGCATCGCGATCGCATGGCGGAAATTGCTACGACGCTGGGACTCTGTGTTGGTACGGTGGGAAAAATTGCGCGCGATATTTCTCTGCACATGCAAACCGAAGTGGCCGAAATCTTTGAGCCGGCGGCGGAAGGGCGCGGCGGGTCGTCGAGCATGCCGCACAAGCGGAATCCGGTGACGGCTGCGGTGCTACTGGCAACGGCGGCGCGCATGCCGGGGCTGGTGAGCACGATGCTGGCGACGATGGTGCAGGAAGATGAACGCGGACTGGGCGGGTGGCAAGCGGAATGGGAAACATTGCCCGACATCGTGGGATTGACGGCGGGAGCGGTGCATCATTTGAGCGTGTTGCTGCCGGCGCTGGAAGTTGATGCGGAGCATATGCGCAGGAATTTGAATATTACGGAAGGTTTGCTGTTTGCGGAAGCGGTGAGCATGGCACTGGCCGATAAAATCGGGAAAGCGCAGGCGCATGAACTGGTGCAGGCGGCGTGCATGCGCGCCATTAAAGAGAAGCGCGGGCTGCGGCCCATTTTGAGCGGCGATGCGCGGGTCAGCGAGCACTTGAATGCGACGGATCTGGATCGGCTGTTTAATCCGCACAATTATCTTGGAGCTGCAGACGAGTTTTTGTATCGCGTGGTGGCGGCAAGCCGCGTGAAAATTCCCGCCGGAGAAGAATGAGCGATGGCCTTTGCAGAGATTGGTGATGTGCGGATTCGCTATCAATGGGATGGGCCGGAGAACGCGCCGGTAGTGATGCTATCGAATTCGCTGGGAACGGATTTGACGATGTGGGACGCGCAAGCGGCGGCGTGGTCGAAGACATTTCGCGTGTTGCGTTATGACACGCGAGGGCACGGGCAATCTTCGGTGACGCCGGGGCCGTACAGCATTCAGCAATTGGGATGCGACGTCGTCGCGCTGATCGAGGCTTTGGGAGTCGAGCGCGTGCATTTCTGCGGATTGTCGATGGGCGGGCAAACCGGAATGTGGCTGGGCGGCAATGCGCCGGCGCGATTGGAAAAGCTTGTGCTTTGCAATACCGGCGCGAAGATTGGAACGCCGGAGGTCTGGGGCGCGCGAATCGAAGCCGTGAAGAGCGGCGGCATGAAGAGTATTGCTCCGGCGGTGATGGAGCGCTGGTTTACGGCGGGA
>Ga0209736_1000170_pt1 | contig 20730 bp, 17 predicted proteins | sample BlaSpr_A8_Ref_M3_FD_187992 | JGI IMG/M metagenome (GOLD analysis project Ga0209736, IMG submission 187992) | Forest soil microbial communities from Thunder Bay, Ontario, Canada - Black Spruce, Ontario site 2_A8_Ref_M3 (SPAdes) (version 2) | ecosystem: Environmental > Terrestrial > Soil > Boreal...
GAAGAGTTCCGTCGGCGGCAATATGAAATCCCGCGCCGCCCTTGCACTGCGCTGGAGCAACGACTTCACAGGTTACATCGACATCGACCGTTATCTGAGGGTCAGCCTTGGGCTCCTGGGCGAAGCACCTGGGAGCGACCATCAGGGCCAACAGTATTGGCCAAACATGTTTCAGTCGAACCATATCGCTCTCGCTCCAATTTGACCTTGCAAAATGCAATTTTAGGTAGAGAATTGGCCCGTTAACCGCAACCTCACAGGGGGTTCAAATGATTTTTACTCGACGTCTTCTAGATCTTATTTTCCTGACCGCCGCCGTTACGGTCCCGAACCTCGCGCTTTCCCAGACTGCGCCAACGGCCGTTCCTTCGCAGCATCTAACTGAGGCGGCCGCCGCTTCGAATGGGCTCGCCGAGCTTACGCCCGGCAGCAAGACAAATGGCGTTCACATTTTTCCGACCCCAGACAGAGCCAATGCCCTGAAATTGTCCGGGGCGCTCGGTACGCCTCTCTTATACCATGCGGGCGGCCGAATTATGCCTTCCGCCAATATCTATGTCATCTTCTGGGTACCTTCCAAGCTGCAATCCGGCACACCGACGGCGCTGACGCAGAATTACCGGGACTTGCAGATTCGCTTCATGCAAGATTACCCCGGTCACGGCATTGATAATAACAACACGCAATACTCCGAGACGATCGGGTCGACGACGACTTACATCAGTAACACCGGTCGCTTTGTGGACTCGTACATCGATCCCGCTCCCTATCCGGCTTCCGCCTGCAAGGATACCGCGACCCCGGGCAACTGTATTACGGATGCTCAATTGCGGACGGAGGTCCAGCGCGTGATGAAATTGAAGAAGTGGACTGGAGGATTGAGCAACATCTTTTTCGTCTACACCGGGCCCGGCGAAGGGTCCTGTTTCGACGCCACATCGACAAGCTGCGCCTACCTGGCCTATTGCGCCTACCATGGCGCGATTCCGGGACCCACCCCAATTCTGTACGCGAACATGCCCTACGCAGATCCAAAATTCTGCATGGTTGCCGGCACGCCTTCGCCGAACAACGACGCGGCGGCGGATGCCGCCATCAGCGTTGCCAGTCACGAACTAACCGAGGCCATCACGGATCCGCAGCTGAACGCGTGGTATGCCGCGAATGGGTCCGAGATCGGGGACCTCTGCGCCTGGCAATTCGGAACCAACACGTGGGACGGCGGCAAGGCCAACCAGAGCTGGAACGGAAATTTCTACGAATTGCAGCAGGAATACGACAATCATGTCAATAATTGCGTACAGGTCGGTCCCTGACATGTGAGCGCGATCCGCGCATCGCGGCAGTGTAGAGCGCGTTATGGTTCGGCGTTGACTTGTCCGAGGTCAGCCGCGCTGCAATGACGCCATGATGCGGCGCGCCTGGACGCGGTGCGGCGCGTCCAGCATGACGCCGTCCAACTGCACCACGCCGGCATCGCTTGCTTCGAACGCCGCCAGCACGCGTTCGGCCCAGAGGCGCTCGGCGTCGGTCGGCGTAAAGGCGCGGTTGATGATGTCGATCTGCGCGGGGTGAATCGCGGCCTTGGCGGAAAATCCGTCGCGGCGCGCCGCATCGGTTTCCCGGCGGAGCGCCTCGCTGTCCCTGAAATCCGTGAACACGGCATCGATCGGCACCACGCCCGCGGCGCGCGCGGCGAACAGGCAGAGGCTGCGCGCCAGCGCGAACGGCGCGGTATATTGGCCATAGTCGTCGCGGTTGGCGGTCGCGCCGATCGCCGCGGAGAGATCCTCGCCGCCCCACAGCAGCCCGGCGAGGCGCGGGCGCGCCCAGGATTTCGCGGCCAGCGAAAGCGTGGCGGCCGCCGTTTCCGTGCAGACGGGGATGATTTTTGTCCGGCCTTTGTCCGCCGCACTCTCCCAGAGTGTCATCAGAGCATCGATGCGGTCGAGGTCTTCGGGCCCGGTCGGTTTCGGCAGCATGATGCCGTCGGGACGCGCCGGCATCACGGCTTCGACGTCGTCGGCACACCAGGCGGTGTCGAGCGCGTTGACCCGGACGTAGCGCGCCGGGCCGGCGCCGCTGCGACCGGCGAGTGTTTCCGCCACCAGCCGCCGCGCCGCGGGCTTGCTGTCCGGATGAACCGCATCCTCCAGATCGAAGATCAGGACATCCGCGCCGCTTCCAAGCGACTTCGCCATCATCTTCTCGGAATGGCCGGGAACGAACAGCAGCGAACGCATCATGCCCTCGCGGCGGGGCGCTTGCGCATCAACGCCGCGCGTTCGCAGGTCGCCACCACGACGCCGTCCTGGTTCAGCATTTCGTGAAAGAAATTGACGATGCCTTCATTGGGGCGCGACTTGCTTTCGCGCTTGGAGCGGACGGTGGTGCGCACCTTGACCGAATCGCCGTGGAACAGCGGTTTCGGGAAGCGTACGTCGCTCATACCGAGATTGGCGAGCGTGGTGCCGAGGGTGGTGTCGTTGACCGACATGCCGATCATCAGGCCGAGCGTGAACAGGCTGTTGACCAGCGGTTTTCCCCATTCCGACTTCGCCGCGTAATGCGCGTCGATGTGCAGCGGCTGCACGTTCATGGTCAGAAGCGAGAACCACACATTGTCGGTTTCGGTGATGGTGCGGGACCATTCGTGATTGAACACCATCCCGTCCGTGAATTCCTCGAACCAAAGACCCGCCATCAGGGTTTCTCCTTCATTTCGACCGGTGTGATTTCGACCAGCACCGCGCCCGCCGGCACGGTGTCGCCGACGGCGCAGCGTATCGCCTCGATGCGGCCGGGCGCCGATGCCTTCAGCGTATGGATCAGCTTCATCGCCTCCATCTGCAGCACCGGCGTTCCCTTTTCCACGGCATCGCCGAGCGCGACATGCAGGCGCGACACCACGCCATGCAGCGGCGCCTCGATGGCGTTGCCGGACCTGTCGTGGTGAGCATCTTCGCGCGGCATCTCGATGCGCGGACGGATCAACGACACCAGCGCTAGGCCGTCGCGCGCGATGCTCACCACCGCGCCATCGCGCCGCGCGACGAAGAATCCCGTGGCTCCGGATAGGGCGATCGTGATGACGTCTCCGTCAACCCGGGGGGCCTCGAAGTCGACCGAAATGCCTTCGAGTTCGACGACGATGCCGTCGCGGCTGACCCGAATTTCGGCATCGACTTCGCCGTATTCGTCGGCCGTATGCAGCGACACTCTCGCCGGCCGAACGGCGGAAGTCACCCGCACGGCGCTGCGGCGATTCCATGGATTGACCCAGTCGGGGGTCGCAGGCCTCGTATCGAGCCGGGCCCAGATCACGCAGGCGGCGGCGCGCAACTGGAGCAATTGATCGCCGTCCGGTTTCCAGCCACCCGGAAAGGCGGTCTCGATAAAGCGCGTAGTCGCCTTGCCGCTTGCGAACAACGGATGTCGGACCGCGTCGCGCAGGAAGGCCTGCGTCGTCGGAATACCGAGCAAGGTGAGATCCGACAATCCCGTCCCCAGCCGCGACAAGGCCGCATCGCGGTCGGCGCCGTGCGCGATCAGTTTTGCGATCAGCGAATCATAATAAAGACTGATGCGCGAGCCCGCCGCGACGCCGGTATCGAAGCGAAGGCCGCGCGGCGCCTCGACCACCGACAGCTCGCCGGTGACCGGCTGAAACGCGAGGTCCGCGCGCTCGGCCGTGATCCGGGCCTCGATGGCATGGCCGTGAACGCGGATCTGGTCCTGGCTGAGCGGAAGCTGCTCGCCGGCCGCCGCCCGCAATTGCCATTCGACCAGATCGACGCCGGTGATGAATTCGGTGACGGGATGCTCGACCTGCAGGCGCGTGTTCATCTCGAGGAAATACGGACGGTCGCTGTCCTGATCCATGATGAACTCGACGGTGCCGGCGGAATCGTAGCCGATGGCATGGCCGAGCTTGAGCGCAGCCTCGTACAGTTTTGCACGCACGCCGCTGGGCAAATTCGGCGCCGGCGCTTCTTCGAGCACTTTCTGATTGTTGCGCTGGACCGAGCAATCCCGCTCGAACAGGTGCACCAGGCCGCCGGTGCGGTCGCCGGCGAGCTGCACCTCGAGATGGCGCGGGTTGAGGATGTATTTTTCGAGCAGAACGGAACTGTCGCCAAACGCGGCCGCGGCCTCCGCCTTGGCGGCGTCGAGCGCGCCGGCGAAATCATTGGCCCGATCGACCCGCCGCATGCCGCGTCCGCCGCCGCCCGCGGACGCCTTGATCAGCACCGGAAAACCGATTTTCGCCGCGGCCTTCGCCAGCGTCGCTTCATCCTGCGCGTCGCCCTGATAGCCGGGGACGGTCGCCACGCCGGCGGCTGCCGCGATCCGTTTGGACTCGATCTTCGAGCCCATCCGCTCCACGGCGTTGGCGGAAGGCCCGACAAAAATCAGCCCTGCCGCCTCGCAGCGCCGCACGAACGCGGCATTCTCCGACAGAAAGCCGTAGCCGGGATGGATGGCATCGGCGCCGGCCTGTTTCGCCGCAGCAAGGATCGCGTCGATGTCGAGGTAGCTCGCGCGTGCCGGCGCCGCACCGATCCGGATCGCCTCGTCGGCCGCCTTGACGTGAAGCGCGCTTGCGTCGGCGTCGGAGTAGACGGCGATGGTGCGGATACCCAATCGCGCGCAGGTTCGCATCACGCGCAGCGCGATCTCGCCGCGATTGGCGATCAGCACCGAGCGAATGGGGCGAGGGGAGGTGAGAAACGGCACGGTGAAGCGTCCTACATCCGGTACACGGGCCGCGTCCCGGTCGACGGCGGTTCCATCGCGCCGATCGCCAGACACAGGCCGAGCACTTCGCGGGTATCCGTGGGATCGATCAGGCCGTCGTCCCACAGTCGCGCCGTGCAGTAATAGGGATTGGACTGCTCGTCGAACATCTTGCGCAGCTCCTGCTCGTGCGCGGCGAGATCGGCCTCGCTCGCCGGGTTGCGCGAGATGCTGGAGCGGCGCAGGTCCATCAGCACCGAGGAGCCGACATCGGGGCTCATGGTGCCGAGCCGCGCGTTCGGCCACATGAACATGAAGCGCGGACGAAATCCTCTCCCGCTCATGCCGTAATTGCCGGCGCCGTAGGAGCCCCCGGTCACCACCGTGTAGCGCGGCACGCGCGCATTGGACACCGCGTAGACCAGCTTGGCCGAATTCTTGGCGATGCCGTTGCGCTCAGCATCCGAGCCGACCATGAAGCCGGTGATGTTCTGCAGGAACAGGATCGGCACGTTGCGCTGGTCGCACAGCTCGATGAAATGCGCGCCCTTCAGCGAGGAATCCGAAAACAGCACGCCGTTGTTGGCGAGGATGCCGATCGGCAGGCCGTGGATATGGGCGAAGCCGCACACCAGCGTCGCGCCGTAGAGCGGCTTGAATTCGTGAAACTCGCTGCCGTCGACCAGGCGCGCGATGATTTCGCGCTGGTCGAACGGCAGCGTCAGATCGGCGCCGATGATGCCGGGAATTTCCGCGGGATCGAACAGCGGCGGGCGGGCGGGGCGGATATCGCCATGAAAGGTCTGCACGCGGTTCAGCGCGCCGACGATGTCGCGCGTCTTGGCAATCGCTTCCATCTCGTCGCGCGCGAAATGATCCGATACGCCCGAGACCGTGCTGTGCATTTCGGCGCCGCCAAGGGTTTCGCGATCGACGATCTCGCGGATCGCGGCCTTGACGATCTGCGGCCCGCCGAGATGAACACTGCTGTTTCCCGCCGTCATCACCACTTCATCCGACAGCGCGGGGATGTAGGCCCCGCCGGCGGTGCATTCGCCGAATACCGCTGCGATCTGCGGAATGCCCGACGCCGACATCCGGCATTGCCGATAGAAGGCGCCGCCGAAATGATCCTGATCCGGAAACACCTCGTCGCCCTGCGACAGGTTGGCGCCGCCGCAATCCACGAGGTAGACCACCGGCAGGCGGTTTTCGAAGGCAATGTCCTGCGCGCGCACGTGCTTCTTGATGGTTTCCTTGAAAAACGATCCGCCCTTGGTGGTGGCGTCGTTGGCGATGATCATGCAGATCACGCCGCGGACCGTGCCAATTCCGGTCACCAGACCGGCGCCCGGCACGGCATTGTCGTAGAGGCCCCAGGCCGCAAGCGGGGAGAGTTCGAGAAACGGGCTGAGCGGGTCGATCAACAGATCGATCCGTTCACGCACCGGAATCTTGCCGCGGTCGCGGTGGCGCTGGACCATCCGGTCGCCGCCGCCGGCGAGCGACCAGGCCTGCCTGGCCCGCAACGTCTTCAACAGGCCGTCATAGATCGCGGCGTTGGCCTGGAACGCCTGGGATTGCGGGTCGATCGCGCTGCTCAGTGTCGCCATAGGTGAAATTCGCCGGGTTTGGGTTTTTAGGGTTGCATCTAGCTGGCGTGAGGGGGGCGGCGCTGCATCAACAGAACGATCGACCCGACCTGGACCACCTCGTCGTTCTGGTTCAGCACCTCGAATCCGATTTTGAGAACGCCGCGCTCGGGCGTCTTGCTTGGCCTTGCCTCCAGCGGCGTGACGTTGGCGCAGATGGTATCGCCGCACTTCACCGGGGCATGGAATTCCCAGGAGATGCCGAGCAGGCCGAGCGCCGTCCCGTCGATCCAGTTGAGTTGCGACATCAGCCCGATCGCCGTCGAAAGCACCAGTGGTCCATGCGCGACGCGGCCGCCGAACAGGCTCTGGCGGGAAAATTCCTCGTCGACATGCAGCGGATTGTAATCGCCGACCAGCCCGGCAAACAGCGAAACGTCGCCTTCGCCGATGGTGCGGCCGCGGGTGCGGCGCGCGGCATTGATTTCGAAATCTTCGAGATAAAGCCCCAACGCGCGCTCCCGTTTTCCATCCGTGCCGCCGGTCCGGCGGCGAGCTTTGTAGCCGACTAACCGTACGGTTAGCAAACCGACTTGTCAGACGGTACACTAACGGCTAGCCTATCCGGCGGCAAGAAGATCGTTCATGGGAGGCAGGCTTGTTCCCGACCAAAGCAGACGTGCATGGGATCAAACGCCAGGAAGTGCTGCGCGAAGCCGCCGCCTCGTTCAATTTCAAGGGCTATCATGCGACCTCGCTGACCGAGATCGCAACCAGCCTCGGCGTCACCAAGGCGGCGCTCTATCACTACTTCCCGAACAAGAACAGTTTGCTGGCGGCGTGCTTCGAGCAGGCCATGGACGTGGCCTTTGCCAGCCTCGAGCGCGGGCGCAAGCAGGGCAAGAACGGACGCGACCGCCTGGTGCTGACGATCTCCGGCTACGTTTCGCAATTGATCGACGAGCTCAATTGCTGCGTTGTCCTGATGGAGGAACGGGCCCTTGAACCCGGCGACCGCGCCAAGCTGGTTCGGCAGCGCGACCGGTTCGAGCGCGCATTGCGGGCGCTGGTCAAGGAAGGCATCGAGGACGGCAGCGTGGTGCCGTGCGATCCGAAACTCGCGATCTTTGTCATTCTCGGCGCCATGAACTGGGTGCCGAAATGGTTCAAGCCAAGCGGCGCATGGGCGCCGGAGCAGCTGACGCTCGCACTCGGCCAGATCTTCGAGCGCGCGCTGTCGTCGGCGCCTGCGGCCGCGCTGCCGCGCGACGTCGGAGATTTGTCGGTGACCGCGTCGCAGGAGCCGGCCCGACCGCTGCCGCCCGGCAAGCGGGTGCTGACCTTCGCAGCCCCGTCACGGGCGGGCCAGAACAAAAAAGCAAGAGCAGGAGGAAAGTCATGAAGATAAGGCCGGCGCAAAAGCCTCGCCGATCGAAAGGCCGCACTCCTTCGTCGCATTAGTATCGAGGCGTCCGTGTCATGATCGCTAATCTGATTGTTGGAGGGCTCGCGGCCGGCTGTCTCTATGCGATGGTCGGCATTGCGATCGTAATCGTGCTCAACATCACCGATATCGCCAATTTCGCGCAGGGCGAAATGGCGATGGTGACGACGTTCTTTGCCTATTGGCTGATGGACGGGGTGGGACTGCCCTGGTGGCAGGCGGTATCGATCGCGATCGTGTTCGGGCTGGTGCAGGGCATCGTCATTCAGCAGGTGGTGATCCGTCCGCTGATCGGCGGTCCCGTGCTGTCGGCCATCATCGCCACCCTCGGACTGAATGTCGTGCTCAATAGCCTGGCCGGGCTGATCTGGGGCCACCAGACCTATACCTTTCCGTCGCCCTTCGCCTTCTCTCCGCCTTTCCTGATCGGCGGCGTCCATGTTTCGGTCGACAGCGTCGTGAATATCGCCGTCGGGCTGGTCATCATCATCTGCATGACGTTGTTTCTGCGTTTCACCTGGACCGGCCTCAGCCTGCGGGCCGCAAGCCAGAATCAAACCGTGGCGCGGCTGATGGGGGTGTCGATTACCAAATCGTCCGCCATTGCCTGGGGTCTTGGCGGGCTGGTCGGCGGCATAGCCGGAATTCTGGTGGCGCCCTCGCTGTTCCTCGATACCAACCTGATGAGTGCGCTGTTGATCAAGGCCTTCGCAGGAGGCGTTCTCGGCGGCTTGAACAGCCTGATTGGCGTATTTTTCGGGTGTCTCGCGCTTGGCGTCGCCGAAAATCTGACCGGCGCTTACCTTTCGCCTTCGTTCGCCGATGCGATCACCTTTATCATCATCATTGCGGTGCTCACCTTGCGTCCGGAAGGCATCTTCGGTCGCGTCAAGGTTCGCAAAGCGTGAGCGCCGCAGCCGACATTATCCGCGTGCCGAAGGCCCCGACATCGTGGAGCTGGGGCGCCGCGCTCGTCGGCCTGTGCTTTCTCCTGGCATGCGCGGCGCCGTTCGGCCTCAACGGTTACGGCCTTTATCTGCTGACGCTGACCGAAATCTTCGCGCTGGTCGCCCTTGGCCTCAATCTGCTCACTGGCTATGCCGGACAGATCAGCCTGTGCCACGCTTCCTTCTTCGGGGTCGGCGCTTACGCCACCGCCATCCTGACCCAGAAGGCGGGATTGCCCTACTTGCTGTCGCTCGTCGCCGGCGCCTTGTTCACGACCGCGATCGGCGCGCTGGTGGCGTTGCCGGCACTTCGCCTCAAGAACATCTATCTGGCGATCGCGACCCTCGGCTTCGGCGTCGTGCTTCAGAAGATCATCTTCGAGTGGCGCAGCCTGACCGGCGGCGGCGGCGGTCTTGCGCTCACCGCCCCACAGATCGCCGGTTACGAGCTCGGCGCCACCGGGCTGTATTATCTGACCCTGGCATTCCTGACGGTCGGCTTGTTCGGCGCCTGGAACGTCAGCCGGGGGCGCACCGGCCGCGCACTGCTCGTCATCAAGGAGAGCGAGATCGCCGCCGGATCGCTTGGGATCAACGCGGCACGCTACAAGGTCACCGCCTTCGCCGTCAGCGCCTTCTACGCGGCCATCGCCGGCGGCCTGTTCGCCTATCTCGTGCGCTACATCAATCCGGAAAGCTTTAGCGTCGGGCTGTCGATTTCGTTTCTGAGCATGGTGGTGATCGGCGGACTCGGCACCATCGGCGGCTCGATCCTCGGGGCCGTGTTCTATGTCATCGTTCCCGAGCTATTACGCGGCATCAAGGACGCGCCGGGCCTCGTCTTTGGTCTGTTGCTGGTGACGGTCATGGTGTTCATGCCCCAGGGACTCTGGGGAATGGTACGCCGGCTGGCGCGGAGGTCCGCAAGATGACGCGACTTGTCATCGAGGACGTGTCGGTGGATTTCGGCGGCATCCACGCCCTGAAGGATGTTGCATTTTCGCTGGAGTCCGGCTCCATCGTCGGGCTGATCGGTCCGAACGGCGCCGGCAAAAGCACGCTTCTCAACTGCATTTCCGGCATTACGCGGCCGTCCCGAGGCCGTGTCCAGCTCGACGGAACGGTACTCTCGGCGATGTCAGCGGCCGCCGTCGCGCGCCACGGCATCGGCCGGGTGTTTCAACACCCCGAGTTGGTCGCCGACCTCTCGGTGCATGACAATCTCCTGATCGCCTGTCACCGTTCGCTCGATTACGGCCTGGTCAGCGAGCTGCTCAGGCTTCCGAGCGTACGGCAGCAGGAGCGCGCCGCCGCCGACAAGGTCGCGAGCGTGCTCTCCCGCCTCGGCATCGCGGACAGCGCCGGGACCAGCGTTCGCAGCCTGCCTTACGGTCACCGCAAGCTGCTCGATCTCGGACGCGCCTTGCTGATGGATATCCGTTTCCTGCTGCTCGATGAGCCGATTGCCGGGCTGAACGACAGCGAGATTGCCCGGCTCGGCGAAATCCTGCTCGGACTGCGCAAGGAATTCGGCCTCGGCATTCTTGTCGTCGAGCACAACATGCCCTTTGTCTCGCGGCTGTGCGACCGGCTGGTGGTGCTCGATCTCGGCCAGCTCATCGCCAACGGTCCGCCCGCCGCGGTGCTGAGCGATGCCAGGGTGATGTCCTCCTATCTCGGCGAGGTGGCCGATGCTTGAGGTGTCAGGTCTTTGCGTGCGCTACGGCTCGGTCGAAGCCTTGCGCGACGTCTCGATCAAGGTCGAGACCGGCGGCCTGGTCGCGATCCTCGGCGCCAATGGCGCGGGAAAATCGACCCTGCTGCGGGCGATCAGCGGCATCGCGCGCGCCGCATCGGGCACCATTGCGCTAAAGGGCGAGCCGATCACCGGGCTCGGCCCGGAGGAGATCGTTCGCCGCGGCGTCTCGCATGTGCCGGAGGGCAGGGGCATCTTTCCGGATCTGACGGTGAATGAAAACCTGATGATCGGCGCCTTTGTGCGGCGCGGTCAAAACCTCTCAGCGGACTATAGCCGGGTCATGGAGATGTTTCCGCCGATCCAGCGCCGCGAGCGCCAGTTCGGCTACACGCTCTCCGGCGGCGAACAGCAGATGCTGGCGATCGGCCGCGCGCTGATGGCAGCGCCAAAGGTGCTTCTGGCCGACGAACTCAGCCTTGGTCTGGCCCCGATCATCGTCAAACAGGTCTTTGCCAAGCTGGACGAGATCCGCAAGACCGGTATCACCATTCTCGTCGTCGAACAGAATGCGAGGCTCGCGATGAAATTTGCCGATTATCTCTACGTGCTCAAATATGGCCGCGTGGTGATGCAGGGAGCACGGCAGGAATTCGAACGTTCGACCGCTTTGGTCGATGCTTATCTCGGTGTTTGATCGATGCATGACTATCCACTGAAACAACGCACCATCGGCCATTTGCTCGCCGACAAAGCCAGAAGGGTCGGCGACCGCACCTGGCTCATCTTCGGCGAGCAACGCTTTAGTTACGCGCAGGCGCACGAACTCTCCAATCGCTATGCCAACGGATTTTTCGAACTCGGCGTTCGCAAGGGCGATCACGTCGCCGTCATGCTGCCGAACTGCCCCGAATTCATCTGGACCATCTGGGGCTTGGCAAAACTCGGCGCGGTGACGGTGCCCCTCAACACCGCCGCACGGGGCGAGTTGCTGCGCTATTTCATCACCCAATCGGATTCGAGCTGTGTGGTCGTCGCAGCAGAATGGGCGGATCGGCTGGCCGAGGCGCTCGGCGCCGAACATCAGGTGCGGGCGTTCCTGACGCTCGGCGGCGCCGGGACCAGGCTTGCGGATATCGGCCGGACTTGTGTCGATCTAGCGGCTTTGGCCGGCGCTTCGGCGCAGGAGCCGGACAGGATCGCGGTGCTGGCGAGCGATCCGCAATACATCATGTATACGTCCGGGACGACCGGCCCTTCGAAGGGCGTGATCAGCCCGCATTCGCAGGCCCATGGCGTCGGCCGCTCGCTGGCGCAAAACTTCGGCTATCGTCCCGACGATGTGCTGTACACGTGCCTGCCGCTATTCCACGGCAATGCGCTGTGGTATTCGGCCTATGCGGCGCTGTGGGCCGATTGTGCGCTGGCGGTGTCGACGCGGTTTTCGGCCAGCAGTTTCTGGGACGAGATCAGGGCGACCGGCGCTACCCAGTTCAATTCGCTCGGCGCGATGACCAATATCCTGTTGCGGGCGCCGGCCTCGCCGCGCGATCGCGAGCATCGCGTGCGCCAGGCGATGGTGATTCCGCTGTCACGCGAGTCCTATCGTGAAGTATCCGAGCGCTTCGGCGTGCAGGTCACCTCGCTCTATGCGATGACCGAGACTTTTGCCGTGACCATGTTCACACCGGAAGATTCCGAAGCCAAAGGCGCTTCCGCCGGCAAGCCGCGCGGTCTTGCGGAAGTCCAGATCGTCAGCGACGAGGACGATCCATTGCCGGTCGGCGAGGTCGGCGAGATCTGCGTCCGGCCTTGCGAGCGCGGCATTATCATGTCCGGATATTACAAGATGCCGGAAGCGACGGTGCGCGACACACGGGATCTATGGCTGCATACCGGGGATCGCGGGCGGCTGGACGCTGACGGCTATCTCTATTTCGTCGACCGCAAGAAGGAAGCGATCCGCCGCCGCGGCGAGAACATCTCCGCCTATGAGGTCGAGATGCTGATTGCGCGACACCCATGCGTGCTGGAAGTCGCGGCGGTGCCGGTGGCTTCCGAGCTCAGCGAAGACGAGGTGATGGTCTACGTCGTCTGCCGCGATGGCCATCAGGTCAGCGAAGAAGAATTGGTGCGCTTTGCCAACCGGAACATGGCGCATTTCATGGTGCCGCGCTTCGTGCATTTCATCGAGGCGCTGCCCAAGACCGCAAGCGAGAAGATCGAGAAATACAAGCTGAAGATCTGGGCCGAGCAAAACCGCGCGACGCTTTGGGACCGCGAGGCGGTCGGGCTGAAGCTCGAGCGGTGATCGACCGACATCAATGACCAACAAAAAGCGGAGGAAACCAACCATGATCCAGAAAACCCTGACCAGATTATTGCCGCGGCGTGCCGTCCTCGCTGCGGGCGCGGCGATCGTGATGGCAGCGCTGCCGGCGCGGGCCGAGGAACCGGTGAAGGTGGGCATGAGCGGCCCGTTTTCCGGCGGGTTGTCGCTGCTCGGCCAGAGCGTGCGCGACGGCGTCGAGGTGGCGTTCGCTGAAATCAACGACCAGGGCGGCCTCAGTGGGCGCAAGCTGCAATTCATCGCCGAGGACGACGGCTATGAGCCGATGCGCACCATCGCCTCGGCGCGCAAGCTGGTCGAGCAGGACAAGGTGGTGTCACTCCTTGCCGTGACCGGCACCGCGCCCTCGGCGGCACTGTTGCCCTTCGTGACCGAGAGCAAGACCCCGATGCTGTTCCCTTATGCGTTCTCGCATTCGCTGACGACGCCGCTGAAGCGCGACGTCTTCACCACGCTGCCGGAAGTGCGCGTGCAGATGATGGTGCTTGCCAATTATATCCTGAAGGATCTCAAGCAGACCAAGGTCGCGGCGATCTACCAGAATGACGATTTCGGGCAGGATGCCGTTGCCGGCCTCGAGGAGCGCTTTGGGCGCGACAAGATGCCGCTGATCAAACTGCCGTTCGATCGCGGCACCACCAATTTCAGCGGCGTGGTCGCGCAGGCCAAGGAAGCCGGCGTAGAGCATGTGGTTTTCCTCGGCATCCCGAAGGATGCCGCGCTCGTCATGCGCGAGGCCAATAATCTCGGCTGGAAACCGCAATTCAGCGGCCACAACGCGCTCGGCGATCCGCAGACCTTTCAGCTCGCCGGGCCGCTCGCAGAGGGCGCCATCGCCATCGCAGTGATGGAACCGCTGGATTCCGACAAGCCCGCCGTCAAAGCCTTCATCGCGGCGCAGCAGAAATACAAGCCGAATACCAAGCCGACCACCTACAGCATGCACGGCTATCAATCGGGCAAGATCTTCGCCGAGGTGCTCAAGCGCTCCGGCGGAAAGACCGACGAGGCCTCGATTGTCAGCGCGCTGGAAAGCCTGAAAGCCTACGACACCGGCCTGATGGCCCCGATCACATTTTCGGCGGACCAACATGCCGGCTCGCTCTCGGGTGCGATCATGAAGGCCGAGGGCGGCAAGTGGAAGATCATCTCGGGCTGGCTCGCGGCGAACTGAGCGCCGCGCCCCATGCGTGCCGTCGTCGCCGAACGGACCGGTCCCCCCGATGTGTTGCGCATCGCCGATGTGGCGGCGCGCGAGCCCGGGCCGCGCGAGATCAGGATCGCGGTCGCGGCCTGCGGGGTCTGCTTCCACGACGTCGTGGTGCGCAACGGCACGTTCCGGCGCGGCGTCGCCATGCCGGTGATCTTAGGTCACGAGATCGCCGGCACGGTCGAAAAGCTGGGCGCGGAGATGCGCGAGTTTCGCCGCGGCGATCTCGTGGCCACCACCATCCACAGCCATGTCTGCGGCCATTGTCGCCACTGCCGCGGCGGCCACGAGACCTCGTGTCCGGAGCGGATCTTTATCGGGGATGCCGGGCTCAATGGCGGCTATGCCGAGCTGGTCTGCGTCGATGCCGACGCCGCGATTGCGGTGCCGGCCGGTGTCTCGGCGGAAGAGGCTTCCATTGTGGCCTGCACCATCGGCACCGAACTCAACGCGGTGCGCGACGTCGGCCGGGTACGATTGGGAGACCGCGCGCTGGTGACCGGGGCCGGCGGCGGGCTCGGCCTGCACGGCGTGCAGCTGGCGCATCTGGCGGGCGCCTTCACCATCGCGGTCACGACGACAGCGGCCAAGGCGGCCCGCATCCGCGATGCCGGTGCGGATGAAGTCGTCATTGTCGAGCGCGGCGAGGATTTTTCCGGCGAGGTTCGCCACCTCACCAATGGCCGCGGCGTCGATGTCGTGATCGACAACGTCGGAAGTCCGGCCTTCGCCGCGGTACGCCGCAGCATGGCCGATGGCGGGCGCATCGTTCTGGTCGGCCAACTCACCGGCGAATTCATCACCATCAATCCCGCGCAATTGTTCTTGCGCGATATCTCGATCCTGAGCGCCAAGGGCGTGTCGCGGTCGCAACTCGCCGATGCGCTCGACCTGGTGGCGCGCCGGCGCATCAAACCCGCCATCGATCGCGTCTATCCGCTGCAAGGCGCCGCCGAGGCGCATCGGCTGGTCGAAGCCGGCCTGTCGACCGGACGTACCATCCTCAATCCGATGCAGTAGAATGCCGACCTTGCCGACCTATCGATCACGTCTGTAACTAAAGAAGGATGTCGCTCATGTCCCCGGCCGATGACGCCAGAGCCCGCAGCGGAGAAGCCGTTACGCTGACCTGGCCGCAACCCGATATCGCGCTCGTGACGATGGTTCGTGAGCGCGAGATGAACACGCTGAGCCTCGAGCTCTTGAATGAGCTCGACGAGGCGCTGAACGCCAGCGTCGCCGGCGGCGCGCGCGTGCTGGTCATCACCGGGCAAGGCCGAGCTTTTTGCGCGGGTGCGCATCTGAACTATTTCGTGCAGGAAGACCCCCGCATCGGCAGCGGCGCTTTCGCGTTGCGCGATCGGTATCTGCAGCGGATCGCGACCGTCTTCGATCGAATCGAGACCTTGCCGATCCCGGTGATATCCGCGATCAACGGTTTTGCGTTGGGCGGCGGTTGCGAGATGGCGCTGGCCTGCGATTTCCGGCTGATGGCCGATCACGCCAAGATCGGCGTGCCGGAAGTCCGGATCGGGGCGCTGGCCGGGGCCGGCGGGGTCCAAAAGCTGCATCGCCTGGTCGGCCGCGGCAAGGCGCTGGAATGGATCCTGCTCGGCAGTCATGTCACCGCCACCGAGGCGCTGGCGCATGGTCTGGTGACGGCCATCCATCCCGCTGCCGACTTGATGCCGGCGGCGATGGAACTGGCTGGTCGATTCAGGTTGCTCGGGCCTCGCGCGGTGGCGCAGTCGAAGATGGCCGTGCGGATGTGTGGCGATGCCGATCTCGCTACGGCCCGGAACATCGGCCTCGAAGCGCTCGCCATGCTCATCGACGGTCCGGAATGGCAGGAGGGCATGAGCGCCTTCATGGAAAAGCGCGAGCCGCGCTTTCCGCCGCTTTTGACGGAGTTTCGCCATGAATAGCCGGTCCTCGCCATTCTTCACCGAAGATCACGAAATGCTTCGCGATCAGGTCCGCCGTTTTGTCGACGAAGAGATAAAACCACATGGCGATGCATGGGAGGCGCAGGGTTTTGTGCCGCGGGAAATATTGCGGCGCATGGGCGCGCTGGGCTTTTTCGGTATCCGCTATCCCGAAGCCTATGGCGGATCGGACATGGACACGCTCGGAAGCGTGGTGCTCGCCGAAGAGCTCGGACGGTCGACCTTCTCGGGCGTCGCCATCACCGCGCTGGTTCACACCGATATGGCGTCGGTGCATGTGTTCCATAGCGGGACCGAAGCGCAAAAATCCCGCTGGATGGGCAAGATCATCGCCGGCGAGGCCATCTGCGCCGTCGCGGTGACCGAGCCGGACGCCGGTTCGGACGTCAAGGGCATCCGCACCGCGGCGCGCAAGACCGCAGCCGGCTATGTTCTCAACGGCGCCAAGATGTTCATCACCAACGGTGTTCATGCCGATCTGTATTGCGTTGCCGCCAAGACCGGGGACATCGGCGGCGGCAGCAAGGCGGTCACGATGTTTCTCGTCGAAAAAGGCACGCCGGGATTCCGCGTCAGCCGCGCGCTCGACAAACACGGTTGGCGCTCGTCCGATACGGCCGAACTTCTGTTCGAGGATTGCCTGGTGCCGCATGACGCGATTCTCGGCGAAGAGGGCCGCGGCTTCTACGCCATCATGCGAAATTTCCAGAACGAGCGCACCGTGATCGGCGCCATGGCGATGGGAGAGGCGCAGGCCGCACTTGATCTCACGGTGGCCTATCTCAAGACCCGCAAGGCCTTCGGCGCGCCGCTATGGGACAAGCAGGCCATCCGGCAGCGCATCGCGATGCGCGCGGCCGAAGTCGAGGCCGGCCGCCAGCTGGTCTATTCCGCCGCCTGGCGCGACGCGCAGGGTCACGACGTGACCCGCGAGGTTTCCATGGTGAAGGCGTATTGCGGCGAACTGGTCAATGCCGTGATGTACGATTGCCTGCAGTTTCATGGTGGCATGGGATTCATGCGCGAGAGCACCATCGAGCGAATGGCGCGGGACGCCCGCGTCCAGTCGATCGGCGGCGGCGCCACCGAAGTCATGCTCGAGGAAGTCGCCAAGCGGCTGTGAGGACATGACCATGGATGCCGCGGACCGTTTGCAAATATCGCTCGACGACAAATATGTCGCCGACCAGGGCCGTATTTATCTAACCGGTGTGCAAGCTCTGGTCCGTCTGCCGATGGTTCAAAGGCGCCTCGACCGGGCGGCGGGCCTCAATACTTCGGGCTTTGTGTCGGGCTATCGCGGTTCGCCGCTTGGCACTTACGACCGGGAATTATGGGCAGCCAAGCAGCACCTTGATCGGGAAAACATCGTCTTCCAGCCCGGTCTGAACGAGGATTTGGCCGCGACCAGCGTGTGGGGCAGCCAGCAGGTCGGATTGTCACCGGGGGAAACCTGTGACGGCGTGTTTGCGGTCTGGTACGCCAAGAGTCCCGGCGTGGATCGGTCGGGCGACGTCCTCAAACATGCCAATGCGGCGGGCACTGCGCCGTTCGGCGGCGTGCTCGCGATTGCGGGCGACGATCACGCCTGCAAATCCGCAAGCCTGCCGTCGCAGTCGGACTATGCCTTTCTCGACGCCTCGATTCCCGTGCTGCATCCTGCCGACATCGCCGAGGTCCTTCGTTTCGGCATGATCGGCTGGGCGATGTCGCGCGCCACGGGACTTTGGGTCGGCATGAAGGCGCTGGCCGACACCATGGACTCGTCCGCGGCGGTCGACCTCTCCCGCGTAACACCTCTGATCAACAGACCCGCGGATGGGCCGACCGACGTATCGATACGGTGGCCCGATAGCCCGCTTGAACAGGAGCGCCGCCTGTTCGATGTCCGCCTTCCGGCCGCGATCGCCTTCGGTCGCGCCAACGGATTGAACCGCGTCGTCACCGATCCAGGCATCGGCCGCCGGCGATTGATGATCCTGGCGGTCGGCAAGTCGCGCCTCGATGTCATTCAGGCGCTGGCGATGCTGGGCATCGATGGCGGCGCCATGGATCAATTCGGAATTGGCTTCTGCGCGATCGGCATGCCATGGCCGCTCGACCCGGACTTCATTCGCGCCTCCTGCGCCGGCGCCGGTGAAGTTCTGGTGATCGAGGAAAAGCGGCCGCTGGTCGAGGACCAGGTAGCCCGTATTCTGTTTACGATCGCCGCTGACCGAAGGCCGATGCTGGCCGGCAAGGTCGACGAGCGTGGTCAACCGCTGTTGTCGCCGCGCGCCGCCTTTACCGCGGATCATTTGGCCGGAGTGATCGGACAACGGCTGGCGGGACTCGGGTTCGCCGACCAAATGACGCCGCGCCTCGCAGCGCTCCGCAGTATCGCGCGCGAGCCGGAAGCGGCGCTCGCCAAGCGGCTGCCCTATTTCTGCTCGGGCTGCCCGCATAACCGCTCGACGGTGGTGCCGGAGGGCAGCCGGGCCCTTGCAGGAATCGGCTGCCACTACATGGCGCAGTGGATGGACCGGGCCACCACGACGTTCACTCAGATGGGCGGCGAAGGCGCAAGCTGGATCGGGCAGGCGCCGTTCACCAGCACCAGGCACGTCTTCGTCAATCTCGGCGACGGCACCTACGCCCATTCCGGGCTGCTCGCGATACGGGCGGCGATCGCGGCCGGCGTCACCATCACCTACAAGATCCTTTACAATGACGCCGTGGCCATGACCGGCGGTCAGGCCGCCGAAGGCGGGTTCAGCGTCGCGCAGATCGCCCGTCAACTGGCCGCCGAAGGCGTCGGCCATATTCATATCGTCGCCGAGGATCCGGGGCGCCATCGCGGCGAGGACATGCCGGCCGGCGTTTTGATCGATCCGCGCGACCGGCTCGAAGCCGTTCAGCGTACAATGCGAGAGATCAAAGGCGTCTCTGTCCTGATCTATGATCAGGTCTGTGCCGCGGAAAAGCGCCGCCGCCGCAAACGCGGTCAATTGGCCGACGCGGGAAAACGCATCGTCATCAACGCCGCGGTCTGCGAAGGATGCGGCGATTGCGGCGTTAAGTCGAACTGCCTTTCCATCGTTCCGCTCGAAACCGAATTCGGCCGCAAGCGAGCGGTCGATCAGACATCGTGCAACCAGGACGCCACCTGCGTCGAAGGTTTTTGCCCGAGTTTTGTGACCGTCGAGGGTGGCCTTCCGCGGAAACCCGCGGCTGACAGCGCGCAACCTCCGGAGGTCGATGCTCCGGCGCTGGATCTGGCGCGCTCCGCCAATCTCGTGGTTGGCGGGATCGGCGGCACCGGTATCGTCACGGTCGGAGCGATCCTCGGCATGGCGGCGCACCTGGATGGCCGCGGCGTATCGGTGATGGATCAGATCGGCCTGGCCCAGAAGGGCGGCGAGGTGACCACCCATATCCGGATTGCGCGAAACCCTGACGCGCTCGGTCCGGTACGTTTCGCGCCAGGCGAAGCCGATACGCTGATTGGTTGCGATCTTGCCGTGGCGTCGAGTGCGGAAGTGCTTTCGCTATTGGCTGAAGGCGCGGTTGCCGTCGTCAATGATCATGTCGTGATGACGGGTGAGTTCACCTCCCAACCGGACATCGTGTTTCCCGACGCCCGAATGAAACACCGGATCGAGAACTGCTCTGAGGCGACCTTCGCCGATCTCTCGCAGCTTGCCACCGCGCTGCTGGGAGATGCGGTCGGCGCCAACATGATGGCGCTCGGCATCGCCTGGCAGAAGCGGCGCGTCCCGGTGACCGAGGCCTCCATCCTGCGGGCAATCGAATTGAACAAAGTCGCGATTGCGATGAACAAGCGGGCCTTTGCCTGGGGACGCGCGATCGGCGACGACCCCGACGCCATCGTCGCGCGAATGCCGGCTTCCACCGCCGCTCCGCTGGCAACGACTCTTGATGACATCGTTGAAATTCGCAGCGCCGAACTCGCCCGCTACCAAGACGAGGCGTTGGCGCGACGTTTCCGCACCCTGGTCGCGAAAACGGCGGATGCTGAAAACCGCGTTATTCCCGGCTCAACGAAACTGGCCGAGGCCGTTGCCCGCGCGTTTCACAAGCTGCTCGCCTACAAGGACGAATACGAGGTGGCACGGCTCCACGTGGAAACCGGCTTTCTTGCCCGGCTCGCCCAACAGTTCGATGGCGGGACGCTCGCCTTCCATTTGGCCCCGCCGCTGTTTGCACAACGCGATCCCGGCACCGGCCATCCGCGAAAGGTGCGGCTGGGGCCCGGGATCATTCCGGTGTTCAGGCTTCTTGCCCGGTTGAAATTCCTGCGCGGGACCTGGGCGGATCCGTTTGGCTACACGGCCGAACGCAGATTGGAGCGGCGAATGATCGCCGAGTACGAGGCATTGCTGGTATCTCGGGTGATTCCCGGTCTCACCGCGGAGAACCTCGCACTGGCGGTCGAAATCGCCCGCCTGCCGCTCTTGATCCGAGGTTTCGGTCACGTGAAGGCCGCCGCCGAAAGCGATGCCTCTGCTCGGTTGAACGTGTTCCTGAACCGATGGAGCGCGGCTGTTTGAAATCAAAGGCGGCTTGGTGCGACGATGTCGCCCGGTGCTGCTTTCTTACCCTCCCCTGGAGGGGCCCCTCCAGGGGAGGGTAAGAAAGGACCCGGCCACAGGTGTTGTAGCGAACAGCGCGACTGATTTGCCCGTCGTGCCAATGTGCCGCGGTTATCGTCGTTGATCTCGCCCCCAAATCAAAACTATATCGATTCCCGTCCCACCCCACAGAGGGGCGTATCATGATCGTCACGAACGCGGGGAGGGATGCGGTGG
>Ga0209736_1000171_pt1 | contig 20573 bp, 16 predicted proteins | sample BlaSpr_A8_Ref_M3_FD_187992 | JGI IMG/M metagenome (GOLD analysis project Ga0209736, IMG submission 187992) | Forest soil microbial communities from Thunder Bay, Ontario, Canada - Black Spruce, Ontario site 2_A8_Ref_M3 (SPAdes) (version 2) | ecosystem: Environmental > Terrestrial > Soil > Boreal...
CCGCGACCTGCATGCGACGATGCTTTACTTGTTGGGCTTTGACCATCACAAGCTCCATTATTCGTTTCAAGGTCTGGAACAGAAGTTGACCAGCGTGAAACCGGCGCGCGTCGTGGCTGAGATTCTGGCATGAGTCGCCGCTCAGGCCTTTTTCCGGACAGCTTCCAAGGATATTTGCGCTCATGACATCGGGGGGGAACCGCGTCTCCGGGCAATTTCGTCTAGGCTTGCTGACGCTGGCGCCCATTTTGATCGTCGCAGTCCTGGTGACGCTCTTTCCTCCTGACGGAAGCGAACGTACGGAATGGGCACAATTCATCGGGCGCTTTCATCCCTTGGCGGTGCACTTTCCCATCGCGCTTATTCTGCTGGTACCGATCCTGGAATTGGCTGGGCTGAAGGTCCGGTTTTCCTATCTGCGAAGTGCTGCCGGCTTTGTGCTTGGCCTTGCAACACTCAGCGCAACCGCGGCCGCGCTTCTTGGATGGTGTCTTGGACGAACCGGTGGCTATTCCGGAACACTAGTGACACAGCACATGTGGGGCGGCATTTCGCTCGCGGCAGTCTGCTGGGCGTGCTGGATCTTGCGCGAGCGCAGCAGCGAACAGCGATTGGGGATTTTCTACGGAGTTGCGCTTGCGGTTGGAGTTGGTCTTGTGGCTTGGACGGGCTACCGTGGCGGGCAATTGTCTTTGGGTCAAGAGCACCTCACCGAGTACATGCCGGATGGATTGCGTCATGCGCTGAGACTGCCGAGCGGCTCGGCATCAGTGGCTGCCGCCGGAGCAAACACCTTCTACGGTGCGCGGGTTGAGCCGATCTTCGCGGCACGCTGCGTCACGTGCCACGGCCCAAGCAAACACAAAGCAAACTTGCGGCTCGATACTTACCGGGCGGTGATGCGAGGAGGCAAGACTGGGCCAGTCATCCAGGCCGGGAACGTGCAAGGGAGCGATCTCTTTCGCCGAATTACATTGCCTCCAGGCCACGACGATTTCATGCCCAAGGAAGGCAAGCGGCCCTTATCCGCGGACCAGGTGAAGCTGATCGAACTGTGGATTGGGGCCGGCGCCTCGGGTACGCTGCCGGTAAACGCCATTAAAGACGCTGCTGGTTCCGCCTCCGCGTCAGTTGCCGAAGTGACCTTCGAGGAAATTGACGCTGCCGCGGTTACAAAACAGAGGGCGGGAATCGCATCCTCGGTTACTCAACTGCAAAAGCAATATCCGAATATTTTGGAATACGAGTCGCGAGGCTCTGCCAACTTGATTCTGAATGCTTCAATCCTGGGTCCTAAGTTTGGAGACCACGATTTAGAAGCCTTGGCCCCGCTGGCTGAACACATAACGGTCGCCGACTTCTCCAGTACTGCAATTACTGACCGCTCTGCGACCGCTATCGCGGCTATGAAGCGACTGCGCGTTCTGCGGCTCATGCACTCCGGGATTACCGACAATACCGTTCAAGGCCTAGGCGCGTTGGATCAACTCGAATCGTTGAACGTTTTCGACACGCCAGTCACACCTGCAGCATTGCCGGCAATTGCGAGGCTGCCGAAGTTAGGGCACTTTTACGCGGGACAAACCGCAATTCCAAACGGAGTCGTCGTCCCACAGGCTTTGACCGGCAAGATTGTATTCTGAGTACGTCTCGAGTTTGTGATGGTTCGGGCAGCTGGCGAGCTTCGCTCGCCCGGACAGCCGGGGGCGGCTGTCCCCACGAAGATCTGTTCTCGCGCTCGGGAGTCGAAATGAAAGGGTCAGCGCGTTTCGAATGAATAGAGTCGCTTCAGACCTGGCTTGGTTTGCAGTTCGGTAATCCCATTGCGCGTAACTCTTGTCTCAGTCAAGTTCAGTGATTCCAACTTTTCGAGCTTCATGAGTTCCTTCACTCCCGCGGAAGTCACCGCCGTATTGGAGAGATCGAGGAATCTCAGGTTGGAAAAGTTTGCAATTGCTGGCATTCCCTTATCGGTCACAATCGTGCGAGCCAGTTCCGCGTCCACGATCAGGTTGGCGACGGGCGCCAGCTGCGCTAAAGTCGCATCGTTGCAACGCTCCGGCATGCTCGCCGTGCGAAGGATCAGTCCATCTGTCGGATTCTGCGAACGTGGTACAAGGCGCACGCCCAGTGAAGTTTCAAGCCCCGCAAGCACCTTCATTTGTGGGCGATAGTCAGGAGTCAGCGGGGCTGAAACCGCATTTTCTTCCGGTAACGCGGACAATCCCTTAATTGCTTCCTCGGCGACCCGAGCGGTCGCTCCCGCTGCAATCCACAGTTCGATGATTTTCGTTTCTGCCGCGCTCAACGCGGGCTTTCCCTCGGCTGGCATGAAGTCCTTGTTGTCCGGCGGCAGGGTTACGCGCCGAAAGAGCTCGCTTTTGCCGGGTCCGCCGGGGTGAATTACGGGACCATCCTTGCCTCCGCGCATTACGTGCTCGTAGCTGTCCAGACGGAGCTTGCCCTTGAACTTCCCCGCATTGTGGCAAAGAACGCACTTGTCCTCGAAAATCGGCTGCACTCGCATGGCATAAAAACTGGTTGGGTCAACCGCGGTTGGTTTCTCTTCGACAAGCCAGCGACGCAGCGGTTCAGGCGAACGTTCCGTCAAAAAGGTCTCGCCGTGAGTCAATTTGCCGCCCTGATCGCTGGTCCAGATCAGCAAGCCGACCGTGGCCAACAAAGCGACCACGTAGGCACTTCGCTTCCACTGATAGAGGCCCCAGCAGGCGAGGCTCGCCGCCGCCAGGGACACGCCGCCCCACATGTGCCGCGTGACGAGTGGGCCTTCATAACCGCCGCTCCAGGCCAGTAGCCATCCGAGCCACGCCGATGCGATTGCGGCAACTGTGGCGAGTATCAACACGAATCCAGCTGACTGTCGAAGGTGCAATCGGTCTCGAACAAATGCCGCGCCTTCGAGCACCAGCACGAGGAGCAGCAGTGCGATGGGGATGTGTACCGCAAGCGGATGGAAGCGGCCGGAAAATTGGGCGAGTTCGGCTCGCTGTTGGCCGTCGGGCGGAGCGTAGATCAACAAGATCGGTAACGGAAAGATTGCGGCAACGCCGATGCCCAAGATCCACGCGCGGACTCGAAGTGGCATGCGGGTTCCGTTACGTCCTGCGCAGTAGCGTGATGCGCCCGATCGGCAGCCACTCGGCTACAAGAATGTCGCCGTTGTGCAGAAAGATCGCATCATGCGGCGTGATGAATTTTCCTAGTGTAAATTGCGGACGCGCCTGGCTACGCCGCGATCCCACTTCGCCATTCTCAGCCTTGCCGTCCCCGAGTTGGGCAACCACGTTGAACTCACGATCGAGAATACACACCTGACTATCGAGATCAGGGCAGACCATCCACTCCCCCTGAGTGTGAAAGTTGCAGGGCATTCGCAGATGCGCCTCGTCTTTGATCGTTCGCAGGTGCATGCCGTCGAGGGTGAAGGTTTGAATCCGGCGGTTTCCGCGGTCGGCCACGACCAGCAGTGGCTTATCTCCACGTGGGTCCAGCCACAGTCCGTGCGGAGTGTCCAGTTCGCCATCGCCATGTCCTGGTTTGCCGACCTCGCCCAGAAATTTTCCGGCAAGCGAAAAGCGGAGCATGTGGCTTGAGCCGTAGCCATCGCCCACGTAGAAATCGCCATTCGGAGCGAACGCGACATTGGTGGGCACAAAATCAATGGGCCGCTCCATATAGCTCGCGTCTTCCCGCGGATAGCCATGCACCCAAGTCACTTCGCCGCTGAGCGTTGTTTTTACTACCTTGCACCGATTGATGTCGCAATGGTAGAGAAATTCCGTCGACCCCTCGCGGCGCAGTTTCAGTCCGTGCGCTCCACCTCTGAACTCCTCGCCAAAGGCGCGAATGAAACGGCCTTTTTCGTCGTACACAACAATTGCTTCACCACGCATGCTCGACTTGTGCACAGTGTGACCGACGTATATGTCGCCCTGCTCATCCTGGCAAAGTCCGTGCGTGTCTCCCCACACCATTCCTTCGGGCGGCACCAGCCAGTCGTGGACGCACTCGTAGGTATGCGCGCCCGAACCAAGAACGGGCGGGCGACTGCCGGACTTGTCGGAGGCTCGAAGGTAAAAAGCCGGCAGCGTGGCCGCCAGCCCGGCAGCGGAACATGCAGTCAGAAACGATCGGCGAGTTTGTTTTTTCATAGCGGAAGATAAGACTAACTCAAAAGCCCGGGTACGATCTTCGCCGGAATCACTCCGGTGAATTTCTGATCCAATCCTTGAAACTTGAACGTGAGTTTCTCATGGTCAATGCCTAATAAGTGAAGGAGAGTAGCATTGAAGTCACGCACATGCACCGGATCGCGAACAATGTTGTAGCAGTATTCGTCCGTCTCCCCATAGGCGATCCCAGGCTTCACGCCGCCGCCTGCCAGCCAAATGGTGAAGCAGCGCGGATGATGATCGCGCCCGTAGTTTTCTTTCGAAAGGCCGCCCTGACTATAAACCGTGCGGCCGAATTCCCCACCCCAGATGACCAGCGTGTCGTCGAGCATTCCGCGCCGCTTCAAATCGGTGACGAGCGCATAGGAGCCACGATCCGTAGCCGCGCATAGTTTGGGCAACATGCCAACACAATCGCCATGCACATCCCAGCCGCGCTGATAAATCTGCGTGAAACGTACTCCGCGCTCTGCCATCCGACGTGCGAGAAGGCAATTGTGCGCGAACGTGCCCGGTTTCTTTGCCTCTTCGCCATAAAGCGACCAGGTGCTCGCAGGCTCGTCACGCATATCCACCAGTTCAGGCACCGATGTTTGCATGCGAAACGCCATCTCGTACTCCTGGATGCGCGCGTGAGTTTCCGGATCACCGAGATCGTCATACGTCACTTGGTTGATGGCATTCACGGTGTCGACCAGCTCGCGTCGCGTTCCACTGCTCATGCCTTGTGGATTTTCGAGATAAAGCACCGGCGATCCTTCCGACCGAAAAGCAACGCCGGAATACTCGTTGGACAGAAATCCGCTGCTCCACAACTTCGGAGAAATAGGCTGCTGATTGGAATGCGGAATCAAAGCGGAATTGAGCACCACAAAAGTTGGAAGGTTCTCATTCATGCTGCCCAGGCCATACGACAGCCACGCGCCGAGGGACGGTTTACCGGGAATCATATTGCCGGTGTTCATCAGAAGAATTGCCGGCTCGTGGTTGATCGCGTCGGTTTTCAATGAGTACACCAGCGCAAGGTCGTCCACCATCTTCCCCGTCCACGGAAGCAGATCACCCACCCAACGTCCCGATTTACCGTGCTGCGCGAATCCCCAGTGAGACGGCGCAATGGGGAAACGGGCCTGCCCGGCGGTCATGCCGGTAAGGGCCTGGTTGCCACGCACGGAGTCGGGCAGATCTTTGTCGTAAAGCGCGGAGAGCCCAGGCTTGTAATCCCACATATCCATCTGCGGAGGAGCGCCCGACATGAAGAGGTAGATGCATCGCTTCGCCGCGGGCGGAAAATTTGGCAAATGCAACCATTCAGGGCCGGGCAATGCGTGCTCGGCGGCGTGCGCCACGCCAGTGAGAAGTTTGTCGCCCATCAGGACCGCTAGTCCAGCCCATCCCAGGGTTCTGCCCATGCGGCCAAGAAAATGCCTGCGGCTTGCAAGACGCAGCCACTCGTCACGGAGCGACTTTGGTATGGGCAGGTCGTAGACTGATGGGCCTTCGCCATGATTGTCGCAACAAACATGTCCTGGCAATGGTTCTTGAGGATTCATTTGTTCACCACCGCATCCAGATTCAGAGCCGCGCTGGAAACCAGCATCCAAGCCGCCAGTTCTGGCGCCGGGATTGCCTTATCAACTTTACTCTCGCCTACATTCAAAAGCCGCACGGCGGTTGCCGGATCCTTGGAGTATGTTGCCGCGAATTTTGTGAGCGCGCTTTCGAGAACAGTTCTTTCTTTCGAGCTCCAGTCACGAGCCAGCAATATCCGACCAAGATAGTTCATCCGCGCGTCCGGGGTTGCAGATTCATGAATCACACGTTCCGCCAGTTTGCGCGACGCCTCCAGCCGCAACGGTTCATTCATCTCGACCAGTGCCTGTAATGGAGTGTCGGTGCGCTGGCGGCGAGTGCAGGCCGCGTCACGCATGGGAGAATCGAAAGTGTCCATATCGGGCATGGTGGCCATGCGCTTCCAGAATGTGTAGAGGCTCCTCCTGTAGAGCGCGTCGCCGTGGTCCTGCACATATTTTCGCGTATTGCTGGCGTCGTGGCTTCCGTCCCAGATTCCGGGTGGCTGATAGGGTTTGACGCTGGGCCCGCCGAGCTTCTCCACTAGCAGGCCGCTGGCTGCCAGGACGCTATCGCGCAGCATCTCGCTATCCATACGGAATCGCGGTCCCCGGGCGAGCAGACGATTCTTGGGATCTCTTTCGGCAAGCTGCGGGGTCACACGGGCCGACTGCCGGTATGTCGCAGAGAGCACCAGTTGCTTGTAAAAGCGTTTGACATCCCAGCCGTGATCCCGGAAATCCACTGCCAGCCAGTCAAGAAGTTCCGGATGACTTGGCCGCGCACCCATGACACCAAAATCCTCCGTGGTTTCAACGATCCCTGTGCCGAAGATTTCCTGCCACATGCGGTTCACCGTTACTCGCGCAGTCAGAGGATTCGTCGGACTCACGGTCCACTCCGCCAGCCCAAGCCGGTCGGGAGACGCACCCGCAGGTAGCGGAGGCAGAAAATGCGGCACCGCCGGCCGGACTCGCTCGGTACGCGCATTGTAGACTCCGCGAGTCAACATATCGGCATAGGCGAGTCCGGGAGCTTCCTCGCTGACCAACGTGACATCGCCGTCTTTTGAGAGTTGATCAAGTTCGCTGTTGAGTGCGGGCAGTTGCGCTGTCAGAGAGCGTGTGAGTTCGTCGCGCTGCGCAAAATAAAAGTCACTCACAACTTTGAATTCATCGTCCGACCACGTTGAAACCGGCTTCTGAACAATCTCCGATACGTAGTCCTCGAACGGCACGCGTGCAACTTCGTCGGACGTCAACTCACGAGCATAGAAGCGAGAGTCTTGAAACGCCGACTGCCGCAGCGGGTCCACATCAGGGAACAATCGCCCGAAGGTCATTGGAGCTGACGTCCGCACCGAGCCATCGAGCTTGTCTTTGACGACCTTCAACTCCTGCGGCTGGGCGTCAATGTAGAGCTTCATGCCATCGGCTCTACCCGATCCGGAGTAAGACGCAACGATATGGTTCCACCGACCCTCGATCAGAACCTTCTCTTTTGTCTCGACCGTGACGGCGTTCTGCGGGGCCTTGTGCGCAAGCGTAAATTCAAGCTTGCCCTCTCGGATGCGGAGCTGCCAGCCTCGCGAATCCTCTTTGGCATTGGCGCGCGCAAGAATTACTCCGTCGGGCTTTTTCTTATCTTTGGATTCGAGCGGCCGCAAGTCAGGACGCAGCCAGAGAGCGACGGTGAATGGCTGGTTTCTTTCAACGTCGCCGACATCGGGCAAATCCAGCCGCGTGGTTGTGTCCATTCTCATGTAAGGCCAGAGCCATATCCCTTCGCCCCAGATCACCGGACTTTCAGTCGCGGAAACATTCCGCATATTGGCGACGGGCGCGGAGTTGACGAAAGTCATATCCTTCTGTTCGTCGAAACGAAGGCGTACTTGTAACCCTTGTGTGTTCACTGGCTGTGCCCGTGACTTGGAATCCTTCACCCAGCTAGCCACCAGCTCCCGTGCCCCCGCACGCCGCTGGACGATCTGGTTCTCCAGTGCTATGCGCTTTGCCAGAATCTGTTCGTAGGCTGCGCGATTGTCTTCCTTCGGCACTCGAATGAACGGCGGCCAGTCCTGCCGATCATCATTCGATGGATTTTCCGTCAGATTGTTGAAGAACGCGGTAAGCCGGTAGAAATCCTTCCGCGTGATGGGATCAAACTTGTGATCGTGGCAGACCGCGCAACCTGTGGTGAGACCGAGAAATGCCGCGCCAAACGCCTCGGCACGTTCGCGTTTGTTGTTCACGCGCAGCTCTTCGATAAGCGCTCCGCCCTCGCCGGAACTGATGCCGGCCCGCAGAAATGCCGAAGCGACCAACGTATCCAGGTTTCTGGTTGGCAGCATGTCTCCGGCGATTTGCTCCTTCACGAATTGGTCGAACGGCTTGTTCTCGTTGAAGGACTTGATCACATAGTCGCGATAGGGCCAAATGCTGCGGAAATTATCCAGGTGCAAGCCGTGAGTATCCCCATAACGCGCGACATCCAGCCAGTAGTGGGCGCGATGCTCGCCGTACCGTGGCCTCGCCAGCAGCCGGTCGACTACTTTCTCGTACGCATTCCCGGATCCGTCCGCGAGGAACGTTTGCACTTCTTCAGGAGTAGGAGGTAAGCCCGTCAGGTCGTACGTGACGCGTCGAATCAAAGTTGGCCGGTCGGCCTCCTCGGAGGGCGTCAACCCTTCTTTCTCCAGGCGACTCAGGATGAAAGCGTCAATCGGGGTTCGCGCCCACCGACGATTCTTTGTTTCCGGAATCGCGGGACGCTTCGGTGCAATGAAAGACCAGTGTTCTTCATAGGCCGCACCTTCCTTCACCCATTGGCGCAATGACGCGATCTGCTCCGGCTTCAAGGTTCGGTGCGCTTCCGGAGGAGGCATCCGCTCCTTCGGATTGTTCGATTCAATCCGCCGCACCAGCGGACTCTTATCTGGATTTCCCCGGGTGATCGCCGGGCCAAATTTTTCGTGGGGCGCGAAGGGGAATTCCCCACGGTCCAATCGCAACCCGGCCTTGCGTGCGCCGGGATCGGGACCGTGGCAGGCATAGCAATTTTCCGAGAGAATTGGTTGAATCGTCTGATTGAAAGACAGCTTCGCAGAACTTCCCGGGCCGCGGTGAACCACCCACCAAGTTACGGCGATCCCGAGAAGGACCGTCACTACAACCCATAACGGCCGAAAACGTAGCTTCCCGCCCCCGCCCGGTCCCCGTTCTCGTCCGCTATCCACTGCGCGGTATCCTTCCATTCCGTCTCAGAGTGTCCAGGAAATAGTATGCCTGCCGGCCACCTTACGGGAAGTGGGGAAACTGCCAATTCTCGATTGCCACGCGCTCGTGTGAATACGGCTGTTCCCGGAATTGCGGTTGTGGTCATCCTGGCGTGCGGCGTCTCGGCGGCGCTAGGATCTCTAGCCGTGCGGTATTCGCCCGAACCCGCAGCCAAATTGACCTAGCGTTGTGTGCATTCGTCATTCACCGGCTAATGGTGGAGAAGGAAGGAGCATGAGTAGAACCCTTAAGACTGCAGCGGTTGGAAAAGACTCCGGACGGTCAGGAGCTGAGAAGCGATTAAAAGAACTGGGTATTCAGCTGTCCGCGCCACCAGTAGGGTTCCGCATGGCTTTGGTCCATCCGGAGCGAATCGAGGCGCTGATCGTCCAGGATGCCGTCGCGCACAATGAAGGCCTGGGGCGAATTGGAAAACGCGCCGGGCCTTCTGGGCTGACCGCGCTGCCAATGAGAACGCGCTGCGCACAAATCTTCTATCGCTCTCGACCACGCGCACGCGCCATATAGGAAACGATCTGGGGCAAGTACGATCTGTCATTCGATCCCGGCGAACCAGAGCGCTACCCTAAGGATGTGCCGAACGCTGAAGTTCACGTCCTCGACGCCGGTCATTTCGCTCGGACACGGCTGCGGATGAAATCGCCGCTTTGGTGCGAGACTTCGCTGGTTCTTCACGGGGGAGTTGCAGGCGAGGCGCGCTGGATGAGATCGTCATGACATCGCAGCCTACAAACAATGTTGAAAGCTCAGAATCCACGGGGCGGCGCTAGATTCTCCTATGACGAAGGCGTACAAAGTTCCGAGCATCGATGAATACTTGCGTGAGCGGTTGATGCCGGTGGAAGGTGCGATTCCGCACGTTCCCGGCATCGAGATGTTTGGGAATTCGATTCCTGCCGGAACTGTTGGCGGTGACCTTTTCGAGTACATCAATTTTCAACAGCGTTACGACATTGATGCACGCATTCAGCGGGCTCAACAACTATCAAAGGAGTTCTTAGAACCGCTTCCCCCAGGCGTCCCGGTACGCAATTCGGTGGACGATCACGTGCAATGGCTGCAAGGAACCCCCGACTACAGGTCTGAGATGGAAACCGAGTATAGATTCGCCAGGAGCTCCGAGCAGATACGAGTGGCGGAAGACCTGCGCGACCTTCGTTCGACCGCGGGGGTTCTGGTGGTAGACGCGCAGGGACACGGAATAATCTCAGCAAAGATTGCGTCCACGGTTCATGACACATTCCATGCTTTGATGCTCACCGAACTGGATCGCTACGGAAAAGCAACGCCGGACCTCTTAGAAAACCTCAACCTGCGACTGGCGCAATCGGTCACCGCCCGCAACGCCCTGGGAATCAGTGAAAAAGAAAATGCGCGCGAAATCGCAACCATGCTATACGGCGAAGTCCGCCCTGGCGGTCATTTTCGTTTCGCTAATTTCGGGCATCCTCCACCGCTTGTATTCTCGGCAGAGTATCGCAAATTCATGAACATAGATGAAAGCCGCATGGCGCAATTCCTTGCGCTCGGCTTGCAGATCCCCGCAGATCATCCGGATCGGGAGAAATACTACTCCCTGAACTTCCGGCGAGGAGAGTTCGACTCTTCCGATGTCGCCGAGCTCACGCTGATGAGTCCGGGAGATATTCTTGTTCTCTATACCGATGGAGTTTACGACGGCAGCGACACAGAAGCCCGCGAGCTACTTGAAGCGGTTTTGCGCGAATACTACCGACAGCCGGCCAGAGACATCTGCAATGCTTTGCTGGATCACGCAATAAAGCAAGATGGCCATCTCCGGCAGAACGGCGACGAGGCCTTGATCGACGACAAAACGGTGTTCATCGTCAAACGAACTTGAAAAGCCTCCATACTATCCAGAACGCTGCTCCACGGGCACTCATCCACCGGCAGGCAGAACGGTGTCTCAGGCTGCATATTCCTGTAACCATCATCGCCGTCATGATGAAGTCGAACTACTCGCGCTTACCGGATGTGGCGCGAGCAGCCAAACAGTTTGACGGTCCTTTGCGAGTAAATGTGTATCAGGCCGTGCGGTCGGATATTTATGCCCTGAGCTACGAAGAGTACTGGGAAGGCTTCCGGCGCTCTTTGAGGAGACCGATGTATCGCTTTTGGCGAGCCGCTCGTTCGCGCAATGGCGGGGGACCACCGCTCCGAGCCAGAGCTAGATTCTTCTTGCCCTATCATTCGGGGCGAGCGCGGTGAGAGCTTTCGTAGTGTAGATTACGTTTTCGGTTGGAGTGATGTGGCATTCTGGTAAAATCTCGACCCATATCTCGATCCATGTCCGCCGATTAAGGAGTGTCTCCGTGAAGTTGCGAGTTCTCTCGTCGTTGCTGCTGTTCTCTTTTGCGGCATTCCAGTTTCCAGCATCCCAGTTGGCCGCCCAAGCAACTTCAAAAGCCCAGAAATTCAGCGCGCCAACCCGCACCTTTCGCTTCACCTACAACTTCACCGTGAAGGATATTCCCTCCGGAGCGAAGCGAGTACGTGTCTGGGTTCCAGTGCCGCAGACTGACCAGCATCAGACAGTGCGCGTTCTGACGATCAACGCTCCGGTTAAAACGCAGATGACGCAGGAGCCCGAGTACGGCAATCGGATGATGTATGCCGAGATCCAGAATCCTGCTCCGGGCAAAGCAGAATTCGCCCTCGAGTACAAGATCACGCGCCGCGAATATTCGCGGGGCGACTACGCGCAACTCAAACGAATAGATCAGAAGCCTAGCCTGGTATCCGCGTCGATGAGCCGTTTGATCGCGCCAGACAGTCTGATTCCTACGGACGGAAAAATCAAGGAACTGGCGGTCGAGGTAACCGGATCCCAGAGTGGCGCAGTCGCCAAAGCCAAGGCTGCCTATGATTACCTCTTCAAGAATATGCGGTACGACAAGACGGGCTCAGGATGGGGACGCGGGGACGCGGTGTGGGCCTGTGACGCCAAGCGCGGCAACTGTACAGATTTCCATTCTCCGTTCATCGGAATGTTGCGGGCTGATGGGATTCCGGCCCGCTTCGACATCGGCTTTCCACTCCCCGAAGACAAGGACAAAGGAGAAATCGCCGGTTATCACTGCTGGGCTGAGTTCTATGCTCGCAAAACCGGCTGGATCCCAGTTGACATCTCAGAGGCATGGAAAGCGAAGCAGAAAGAAGATTATTTCTTCGGCAACGTTGACGCCAATCGAGTGCAGTTATCCACCGGCCGCGACGTCACACTGTCTCCTAAGCAGGATGGCCCAGCGCTCAATTATTTCGTCTACCCGTATGTCGAGGTCAACGGTAAGCCGTACGATAAGCTCGACAAGAAGTTCAGCTTTGAAGAAGTAAAACCTTCGGAGTGAGGCCGCGAGTGCTGTTTCTGAAGCTGCACGGAGGTGGCAAGGAGTAGGCCTTCGTAAGAACACAAGAGGCAGCCGTCCCGCAACTACCAGTCGTCCAGAACTCCGTCCACGGGCTGAAAACCTCGATATGGAATCTCATCACATCGTTCATTCCCGCCTGACCAATGGTGAATTGCAGAGATTTGCTCGCCTGCTTTCCTGCTGGGACCGTTCCTTGAAGTGCCAATAAAAGCTGCCTTGGTGACGCCGAGCCGCGAGGCGCCCCCAGGCCGCCCGAGCGCTCCAGATGGGTGGTAAGAAGGAAGTGAGACTGCCGGGCGGCCACCGTGTGCGGCTTCCGGAGCCGCTTCTGATGAAATCGACATCGTTGGAGACGCATTGACCGCAGCGCCACATCGTCGGCACACTTCGGAGTCTTCGATATTCTGCGTTCCGCAACCACTACAACGAGCCACGGTTACACCTGGTAAACAGAAGTTGAGGCCAACCGATTTTGCACCCAGAACTGTTGTGTGTAAAGGATCGGCGGAGAAGCACCTATACACGCCTTTCGATTCACGTCGCAATACGATAACTGCGGCGTGTCTGCGATCCCGAAGTAGGAGAGAACTTTGCAGAACGTCGCTCGCGGTCCACCCTGGCGGGCACTTCTGAACTCTCGGATTGGCCTTCGACTAGGACGGTCGCGGGCGATATCGATCTGCGGCGCGTCACTCCCGAGGACGCACACCAACTTTACTTTTTCTATGGCACGCAAATGCAAGACAACTGGTGCGCTCCCTGAGACTCTGCGACCATACCAGATACACTCCACACAAGACCGTTTCTCGATACTAATCCGAAGGGCGAACCGCTTAGGAAATGTTTAAGGGCGATCCAACTTGGAGTAAAATCTCCTCCTGCTTCCACAATCGCAACCTGTATTGATTCTAAGGGGTGTTCCAATGATCTCCTTCAGCGTAAATCGGCGGCACGTAAGTCTGGAAGTCGATCCTTCAACTCCACTGCTCTGGGTTTTGCGGGAAAACCTTGGCCTGACGGGAACCAAGTACGGGTGCGGGATGGCGCAATGTGGTGCCTGTACCGTCCACCTCGATGGGGAAGCGATACGGTCGTGTGTGGCATCGGTGTCGCGTGCGGCGGGCAAAGAGGTGACGACCATCGAGGGGTTGTCGCCAGACCTGAGCCATCCGTTACAACGCGCTTGGATCGCCGAAGACGTGCCGCAGTGCGGCTATTGCCAATCCGGACAGCTAATGAGCGCGGCGGTCCTGCTGCGGGAAAAGCCACGACCGAGTAATGAAGATATCGACGAGGCCATGACAGGAAATATCTGTCGTTGCGGCACCTATCCGCGGATCCGCAAAGCGATCCACCGGGCCGCCACGATGATGGCGGCCGGAGGCGCAAAATGAGCACTCTCCAGATAGAACGACGCACATTCCTTAAATTTTCAGTCGCGGCCAGCGGCGGTTTGCTGATCGGTTTGTATCTTTCTGGCGCCAGTAAGCTAGCGGTTGCGGAAGAACGCTCCGGCGGTGCCTTCATGCCGAATGCTTTCCTGCGTATCGGCACCGACGAACGAGTCACAGTGATCGTGAACCACTCGGAAATGGGTCAAGGCGTTTATACCGCGCTGCCGATGCTGCTTGCCGAAGAGCTGGATGCGGACTGGAACAAGGTTGCCTACGAATCGGCACCGGTCGATCCAAAGTACAACCATCCAATATTTGGCATGCAAATTACGGGAGGAAGTTCGAGCGTATATTCCGGCTTTGAACAGTATCGCAATGCGGGAGCGGCGGCCCGCGCTATGCTGATCGCGGCGGCGGCGCTGCAATGGAATGTCGATCCCGGGACACTGAGGACGGAATCCGGCGCGGTACTCGATGGCACGAATCGGAAGTTAACCTACGGTCAACTCGCCGAAGCCGCTGCAAAGATGACCCCGCCCGCAAAGGTCACTCTGAAAGACTCCAAGGCCTTCAGACTAATCGGTACACCAGCAAAGCGGCTCGACACACCTGAAAAAGTAAATGGCAAAGCCGTCTTTGGGATTGACGTCAAGAATCCAGGAATGCTTACCGCGGTGGTCGCCCGCGCTCCTGTCTTTGGGGCAAAGGTGAAGAGCTTCGATGACTCTCGCGCCCGCAATATGCCAGGCGTGCGCAAGATTGCGGCAGTGCCCTCCGGCGTGGCCGTGATCGCGGACTCATTTTGGCAGGCGAAGATGGCGCGCGATGCGGTTCGCATTGATTGGGATGAAGGCGAGATGCATACCTTCAGCACGAGCGAGATGATGCAGCAATTTCGGGAACAAGCCAAGTCGCCGGGCAAGAGTGTGCGCCGCGACGGCGATCCCGATGCCGCGCTCGCAAGGGCTGCGCAAAAGCTCGAAGCAGTTTACGAGGTGCCCTATCTGTCGCATCTGATGATGGAGCCTCTGAACTGCGCCGTGGACCTGCGAGCAGATTCCTGCGAAATCTGGACTGGAACGCAGTTCCAGACGGTGGATCGTGCGGCCGCCGCCAAGGCTGCCGGCCTTCCCAACGAGAAGGTCCAGATCCATACCACCTTTCTAGGGGGAGGTTTCGGGCGTCGGGCTACGCCGCAGTCGGACTTCGTGGTGGAAGCGGTTCATGTGGCAAAAGCTGCGGGGGCTCCAGTAAAGGTGGTGTGGACGCGGGAAGACGACATGCAAGGCGGTTGGTATCGCCCGGCGTTTCTCCATGCCATTGTCGGTGGTGTCGACGCGAGCGGTGAACCAGTCAGCTGGAGATCACGGCTGGTCGGTCAATCGATAATGACAGGAACAATGTTCGAGGCCATGATGATGAAGGGAAAGGAATACGATCCGGCCTCCGTCGAGGGTGTTGACGATCTTCCCTATGAGATTCCGAACCTGGCTGTCGAATCTCATCAGGCCGAAGTCGGCGTGCCAGTTCAATGGTGGCGATCAGTAGGACATTCGCACACCGGCTTCGCCACTGAGTGCTTCGTTGACGAACTAGCGGCGCTCGGGCAGAAAGATCCGTATCAGTTCAGACGTGCTTTGCTGAAAAAGCATCCGCGACACCTCGCCGTGCTCGACCTGGCGGCTAAAAAGGCGGAATGGGGCAAGCCCTTGCCGAAAGGCCGCGCCCGGGGAATTGCGGTGCATTTCGCATTTGAGAGCTACAACGCGCAGGTGGCTGAAGTCTCAGTCACGGAGGGCAAGGTTCGGGTGCATCGGATCGTGAGCGCCGTGGATTGCGGCCAGTACGTGAACCCAGGAATCATCGCATCCCAGTTGGAGGGCGGCGCAATCTTCGCTGCGTCAGCTGCGCTCTTTCAGGAACTCACATTCGCGAACGGGCGGTTGCAGCAAACGAACTTCCACACTTTTCCTGTAATGCGCATGAACGAGTGTCCGGAAATCGAAACGTACATTGTGGAGAGCAATGAGAAGTCAGGCGGCATCGGGGAACCGGGAGTGCCATGCACAGCCCCGGCTATCGCGAATGCGGTGTTTGCTGCGACTGGGAAGCGGATCCGAAAGCTGCCGATCCGTATGACGGAGGCCGTATGAAGCACTCTCGAACGTCAGTCCTCTTTGCTATCGGTATCGAGGTTCTGGTCCTTACTGGGACGGTCTCCCTATACCGCCCGATCAGCGCGGCGGAAAGATCCGGCACTAAGACGACAGCTTCCGCAACTCCGGAGGCAAGTGACGGAGATCTCTTCGTAGAATTCGTGTCAGTGTTGCGGCATCCCCGCTGCATGAACTGCCATTCGCGCGGTGACTTCCCGCGGCAAGGCAATGACAGTCATCCCCACACCATGAACGTGCGACGGGGGCCTGAAGGTCATGGAGTGACCGCTGAAAAGTGCAGCACCTGCCATCAGGACCATAATCTCGCCGGTGCGCACATGCCGCCTGGAGCGCCGAACTGGGGACTTCCTCCGCCGATTACACCAATGATCTGGCAGGACCTTAGCGACGCACAGATTTGCCATTCAATTAAGGACCCGAAGCAAAATAAGAATCGTAATCTCGATCAACTCGTCGACCATCTGACGGAAGACAAATTGGTGGCGTGGGGCTGGAATCCTGGTGAAGGCCGGGACCCTATTCCGATGTCGCGCGACGAGTTTGCAGCGAAGGTCAAAAAGTGGCGGTCGGCCGGTGCGCCCTGTCCGGCCGATACCGGTCAGAAGGCGGCAGTCGTCGCCCCTCTTACGGAAGCTGTGCAAAGGGCTTCAGGCGACAGTCAACGGAGCAGACGCTGATCCATGACTGGCAAGGTTCTTGGCGTGTGAGGAAGCGGCCGCGCCTACGGCAAAGGGTGCAATGTGGTGTTGAAGAGAAACGGATTCTCAAAATCGGTTTGATCACCCGGTTTTTTATCCTGAATAGGCTGAAGGCGTGCCGAGAGGGGCTTGTTCCATTTCACAGCTAAGGAAGCCACGTCACCGAAAATCCGCTCCAACTGCTCCAAACTGATGTTGCCCGGGAGAGGAATCGTATCCAAACCAGTGCCGCAGACTGCCGAATAGGCAAGCAATGAGTCTACGTTGTAGGTGGACTCGGCCCACCGCTGTGCCAAAATCTTGTCCTCCATCACGGGCACCATCAATCCGGAGTAGCCAACTTGCCTCTCTGGTACGGCCTTTACGGCCGCGGTAATGATACTGGCCGCAGTGAGCGTTCCGCTGGACCCGAACGTTGCGCCAGTGAAAGCTTCGATGGCCGCCCCTATGGAGACGTCCCCCAAAGGCGCGGGAGTAGGGTCGACGCCCAAATAGGACCATCCAGTTTCCGCTGCAACCTTCTTACCCACTGCCGCGGCCACCGATGCATGTTTTGTAAGGGCAGCGGTCAGATCGGTCCTAGCAGCTTCGGCGTTTCCCGTATCTTTGGCGAAGACGTCGCGGACGACGTTGGCTCCTTCAAAGCCGATCGCGAATTGTCTGCCGGCGCCGGTGTGATAAGAACCGGGGAAGAATGGCGTAAAGGGCTTCAGCATGGCATTGGCAGTGAAACTGAAAGTTCCCTTGCTCTGTGGACTGTGCTCGCTGACATACTTCACGAGTTCGGCAGTGCGGCGAATTGTTTTCCAGTGAATTCCAGCTTCGTCGGCGATGATCGAGCTGGCTGCAATGTGTGGGAATGTCGACAGGGCTCTTTCGAGTAGGTGCATCGCGGCAGGATCATCCGTGTCGCGCAGCATCCCGGGTCCAACGTTCGGCAGGAAGTTCTCCTTTACGGAGAGTTTGTCCAGCTGCGCAAGGAAGGCCAACGCCTCTTCCTCCGACAGGCCGGCGACAAGTTCCGGCAGCGGTTGCGTCGTCAGGCGCACAGTCTCTACTTCGTAACCAGAGGATTCAAATTCGGCCTTTACTCTTCGCAACACGAGGAGGGCATCAGCAATTTGCTTTTGGTACGTTGCTCGCTCCAGTCGCACAAATCCAGTGATTGCCCTTACCTTCGGATTGGTCGAAGCGGTCGGAATGGAACTGGCCTGAGCCGCAGCTTGCGCTGAAACAACCAGGACAATGGCAAGGATCATTCGTGACATTACAGTTCCTCCCGGATGTGAGATGGCGTAGCAGTATAGCTTACGATGGCTGGTTTGTCGGCTAGCCGGAAACTCTGGAAGTGGTGCAGTTTAAAATCAACAGCCCAGAGAAAAATATTGCGGTTTGGCAATAATATAGGTCGGATACTGGAAAGCACGGCGAAGGTATCGAAAATCGTGCGACGCGGCGAAAATCACCCAGGAGACGGACTCCACGGGAGGACCTTAGCCAAGCCCCCGCCCGATCGTAAAACAGGTTACTAGAGATTAACTAACGCCTACAGGCTCTTCATTCCAAATGAACGCGAAGACTCACATGTGGGAATGGTCTCTCAGATGAGAGAAGGCGCAGTTTCTGCAAAGGCGATAAGGCGATGAGTTCCGTTGCTCCGATATTCCTTCCAGATGAATTCAACGCCGCTTCCTATTTCGTAGACCGCCATATCGAAGACGGCCGAGGCGACGAAATAGCAATCGAATGTGGAGAGGTTCATGTCACCTATCGCCAGCTTTTTGAGCGCGTGAACCAGGTTGGGAACGGGCTGCGAACGTTAGGCGTACGCATCGAGGAGCGAGTGTTCCTGCTCCTCTTGGATTCGCCTGAATTTGCCACCAGCTTCTTCGGCGCCATCAAAATAGGAGCGGTCCCAGTTCCGGTAAATACTCTGCTGAAATCCGCGGACTATGAATACCTGCTTAACAACTCACGAGCGCGGGTGGCGATTGTCAGTGAGTCATTGGTTGCTGCCATCGAGGCGATCCCCAGACAGCAATTGCGCTATCTCGAAACCGTCATCGTGGTGGGAGAAGAGTCTCGGACCGGCACTCTGTCATTCGAAAAACTGGCGCGAGACAGTTCTTCCGTGCTCCGGGCGGAATCGACCGGCAAGGACGATGTCGCCTTTTGGCTCTACTCTTCCGGCAGTACCGGGCAGCCGAAAGCTTGCGTTCATCTGCAACATGACATGGTGGTGAGTTCTGAAAGGTATGCCAAGAGCATACTGAACATTACAGAGAAGGATCGATGCTTCAGTGTGGCCAAGCTCTTCTTCGCTTATGGATTGGGAAATGCACTCTATTTTCCCCTGGCCGTAGGCGCTACCAGCATCCTTCTACCTGGCCCACCCAAACCTCAGAGTGTGTTGGAGGTCATCGAACGCCAGCGGCCAACCTTGTTCTTTTCGGTTCCATCGAACTATGTAAAGCTTCTCGCTCACCCTGCGGCGGACGGAAGGGAATTCGACCTTTCTTGCGTACGGCATGCAATATCCGCCGGGGAGGCCTTGCCGGCCACTGTTTTTCATCGCTTCAAAGAGCGATTCGGGGTGGAAATCCTGGATGCTATCGGCTCGACAGAAGTGCTGCACATGATGATCTCCAATGTCCCGCGTGCTGCGCGGCCTGGGTCCAGTGGGAAGATTATTCCCGGGTTTGAGGCCAAAATCGTGGACGACAACAATACACATGTTGTGCAGGGTGAAATCGGCAATCTTCTGGTTAAGGCCGAATCTACCTGTGCTTACTATTGGAACCAGCATCAAAAGACCAAGGACACAATTGAGGGCCATTGGATCCGGACTGGCGACAAGTACTACCAGGACGAAGGCGGATATTTTTGGTACGCGGGAAGAGCTGACGACATGCTGAAAGTGAGCGGGATGTGGGTCAGCCCCATTGAGATTGAGCGCGTGCTAATCGAACATCCGGCCGTGCGGGAAGCGGCGGTGGTCTTCCGCAAGGATGCAGACGAATTGCCCAAACCGGTCGCCTGCATCGTGACGCGTGATGGTGCTCCGGGCACGCCGGAACTCGCCCGTCAGTTGCAGGAATTTGTGCTGAACCGCTTGCCTGTCTTCAAGCGCCCGCGTTGGGTCGAATTCCTTCCCGAGCTTCCGAAAACAGCCACCGGAAAGATACAACGTTTCAAACTTCGTGCGGGCGTCGACGAATAGCGCGGGAAGTAATCGAGTGCTCCCGGATAACCGTGCAAGATGTTGTATGACCAGTCAGTGATCCCGACCAGCTCACAACGTTTGTCGGCGGCTCAAGGACTAAGATGGACTGATTATCAAAAGCCAGACTTTTTCGCTGGTTCTGAGATTTTGACCTGTTTGTTTGTCAAACGTGTGTCAATTTTATTTCGCGCGGAGATGCGAGGGGGAAAATACCCTTCGGAATGCCCTGTTGTAGAAAATGATAAGCGGAAAAGTGGGATCCGAAATGTCTAGTTTTGCGCTACGATTTACAAAGAAATGGTGGAAGTAGTATCAGTCTGGGTATCACCACGACGTAAGTGCTGGATAACAAAAGTATGGCGGAGAGAGTGGGATTCGAACCTAGGCTCTCCAACAAAATCAGTAATTTAGGAGGCGCGAATGGCACATCAAACCTCTAAGACTTCGCAAAAGCAATCAACTACACATTCTATTGGACGCTTAATGGACGCTGATTTCTTTCGGGGGCAGGTTTTCTCTTTGTCGCTGCGTGTGAGTCGAGTGTCGGAGTAGTTGCTTACCCCGGGGCGAGCCCGCACGGTCTCACACAGCATCAAACAACGCAGCAGATTGTATCAATGAATGTGGCGAC
>Ga0209736_1000172_pt1 | contig 20549 bp, 20 predicted proteins | sample BlaSpr_A8_Ref_M3_FD_187992 | JGI IMG/M metagenome (GOLD analysis project Ga0209736, IMG submission 187992) | Forest soil microbial communities from Thunder Bay, Ontario, Canada - Black Spruce, Ontario site 2_A8_Ref_M3 (SPAdes) (version 2) | ecosystem: Environmental > Terrestrial > Soil > Boreal...
CAAGGGGTTCAAGGCCGCAGCGCTCCGGCTCGCGATGGCGGAAACCGCTGCCGATGCCGAGATCATCGGCGTCATCGACGCCGACTATGTGGTCGATCCGCAATGGCTCAAGGACCTGGTCCCTGGCTTCGCCGACCCCCAGGTTGGACTCATTCAGGCGCCGCAGGATCATCGCGACGGCGACCGCAGCCATATCCACGCCGCCATGAATGCCGAGTACGCCGGTTTCTTTGATATCGGCATGGTCGAGCGCAACGAGGTCAACGCCATCATCGTCCACGGCACGATGTGCCTGATCCGCCGCACCGCGCTAGCCGCCGCTGGCGGCTGGTCGAGCGACACGATCTGCGAGGACAGCGATCTCGGCCTGACCATCCTGGAGCTCGGCTGGCGCGCCCACTACACCAACCGCCGCTATGGCTGGGGTTTGCTGCCGCAGGATTATCTGGCCTTCAAGACCCAGCGGGCGCGCTGGGCCGGCGGCGCGGTGCAGATTGTCAAGAAACACTGGCGGCGCTTCCTGCCGGGCGGGAGCCGGCTCGACCGTGACCAGAAGCGCGAATTCATCTTCGGCTGGCTGAACTGGTTCGGCGCCGAAATCATCGCGGTCGCCGCCGCACTGCTCAACCTGGTCTGGGTGCCGTTCGTGGCGTTCAAGATCGTTGCCATACCGGACGCCCTGCTCACTCTGCCGATCTTCAGCGCCTTCCTGGTGTCGTTGATCCATTTTGTCTGTTCGTACCGGCTGCGCGTCGGCGTTCCGTACCGGCAGATGTTCGGCGCCATGGTGGTGTTCATGTCGGTGCAGTGGACGGTCGCGAGTGCCGCCTTTAAAGCCGCGCTGCCGGCACAAAGCAGTTATTTCCACCGCACCCGCAAGGGCACCGGCGTCAGCCAGCACACCCGCTTCACGGCGATGCCGGAAGCGGTGATCGGGACGCTATTGGTCGCCGGCAGCATCACGGTGTTCGCGACCAACTTTTACCGGTTCTTCGAGACCGATCTGTTCGCCGCAATCCTGTTGATCCAGAGCCTGCCGTTCCTGTCGGCGGTCGCGCTGACCTGGCTGGAGCGCTTCAGCGACCGCCAGGTGAAGAAGATGCCAGCCGTTCGCGCGGCGGCCTGAGAGGCTGCGCTGGCCTCTGCTCGCCACAAATGCATAAGGCCCCCGAAGGGGCCCTATGACACTCAGACCGCGTCTTTGGCGGCCTTGACCGGCCGGGCCCTGACGATCTTCCGGGCCGGCTTGGCCTTGAAGGTCATCGCTTCTCCAGTGAATGGATTGGTGCCCTGCCGCGCCTTGGTCGCCGGCTTCTTGATGACAACGAACTTGGCAAAGCCGGGAACCAGGAACACGCCGGACTTCTTCAGCTCCTTATAACCAATCGTCGCGAGCGTCTCCAAAACACCCTTGACGGACTTCTTCGCTACTTCGGTCTCGCCAGCGATCTTTTCGATCAGCTGCGATTTCGTCATCTGCACTGCCATTTGGTCTCCTGTAAGTTGATTCGCGTCACGGACAGTATTGGGGAATCCAGCACAGAAGCCGTGCAATGTCGCGATCTGCACAGTTTTGTCGGTCTGGTTGGATCATCGGCCTCGTCAGCCGGGGACGGCGGCGAGGCCCGAAAAACAGTACAAAACTGTCGAACGATCCGTAAACCTCAACCGCTGTTCGCGCCAGCTAATCCACTGAATGATGGATGGCGATGGTGGGCTCAGGCTGCGTCCGAAACCCGAGCCCCGGGGATCGACGGTTCGGCATTTATCTGGTATATCAATGGCTTAGATCGAGCTTTGAGGCTCCAGCGGCAGCCCGCCGTGCGGTCAAGTTTCGACGCGCCGGGGGGCGAGGGTCAAAAGGCGCGATCCTCGGCCGACACTGAATTTGGCGCCCCCCAGGCCATCGCCGCACTCAATGAGGCGATTCGATTCGGCAATTTCCGGCGCTTGAACCCGGCGAGAACCGAACCGCATCATCGGCATGAACAGCGTCGAATCGACTGTCGGCAAGCTGAGATGCTCGGGCCGATCGGAAGCCCGATCCAAGTCAAGGAAACCTGGGGCGGCCGGCCGCCGTTAATATCGCACGGTGCTAGACGCGATTGGCGGCCCGATCCCGGTCAGACCGCGCCGATGTATTTGACGAAGCACAGACTGAGCGCGAACAGGAAAAACAGCGACAGCGTCACCGCCGCGGTGACCCTTCCTCCGAGACGGCCGATCACCCGCAAATCGACGCCGAGACCAAGGGCCGCCATCGACAGCACCGTGAGAATACTTGCGGTCTTTTGCAGCGGCGCAATCGCGCCTCATTCAAGCTAACGCGTCACCGTCTGCTGGGGCTCGCTTGCGGTCCTGAATGCGGAAGCCGGGCTGACCGGATAATAGGCGATCCGGGCGGAAAGGATGATCACGACAAGCGACCAGAACACATATTGACCGATGCGGCCCAGCGCCACCGACGCCGTGGTCGCCGCTTCGCGCTTGTCCCGCGGAACCTCCGGCAATATCTCGCCATAAGCGTCGAATTTCTCGGTCAGCATCGCTATTTCCGCCCACACATCTGTGAGCCTTTATGTCGCGATACCGCCCGGCAAAACAATAGTTGAAGTTTTCAATGTTCGGGCGCCGGCGCATGCTTTGTTTTGCGCCGGCGGTCGCCGGCAGATGGTTTGATATCCGGGCTCCAAAACCCATGGGAAACGGCACTTCTTGCCGCGCCCCGTTCTATCAAATCAGCTTCGCGCTGGATTTCCGCGGCACCAGTTCGATCGGCAGTTCGAGAGGCGATTTCACGCCTTTGCCGGCCAGTTCGTCGAGCAGGCAGCTTGCCGCCGCCTCGCCGATCCGAGCCACCGGGAGATGGACGCTGGTCAGCGAGGGGAAGATGTGCGCGGACATCTCGATATTGTCGATCCCGACCACCGACAATGCGCTGGGCACGTTGAGCCCGCGCGAGTGCAATTCCTCGATACAGCCGATCGCGAGCATGTCGATGCCGCCGATGATAGCCGTTGGCGGCTGTTCCAGCGCGAGCATGGCCGAGCATCCGGTTCGGCCGCCGGCGAGCGTCAGAGGCTGTTCGCTGACAAGCCAGTCCGGCAGATGCAGTGCGGCGTCGCGCAATGCGGCGCGAATGCCGGCAAGGCGGGCCTTTTGACGATCGTTGAATTGAAGGCTGCCGACGACAACGCCGATCCGCTTATGCCCGAGGTCGATCAGATGTTGTGCGGCCAGTTCTCCGGCTTTTTCGTTATCGACGGTGACGGAGCTGACACGCGCGTCGCCGCACCAGGTCAGCACCACCGCAACACCGGCGCCTTCGATGAGCTCCCAGGTGGCGGCGGGCCGCTCCGCCCCGACCAGCATCAAACCATCGACACCGCGGGTCAGCAGGATGCGAATGGCCTCGGCCTCGGCCGCCGCGTTGTAATCATGCGAGGCGACCAGGAGTTGAAAACCGTGTCGCGACAGCTGGCGGGCATTTCCGGACTCCGCGCCTTATGGCGCCGCCAAGGGCGGCGTTCTGCAACTGACCCGCGCCATCGCCGAAAAATGGTCAGGGCACGGCATCACCTGCAACGCCATCGCACCTGGCTTCTTTCCGACGCCGCTGGCGGCGCCGGTGTTCGCCGATGCCGAGCGCGCAGCCCGCCTTGCCGCGCAAACCGCGATCGGCCGCAACGGCAGACTGGAAGATCTGACCGGAGCCACCGTGTTTCTCGCTTCCGACGCTTCCGGATATATCACCGGACAGACCCTGGCGGTCGACGGCGGCTTCATGGCAAAATAGAGCAAGAGGGAGAAGGCCATCATGCGTGCTCTGGTCTACACCGGTCCGAACGCGCTCGAGCTTCGCGACGAAGCCGTGCCCACCGCGGTCGACGGCGAAGTCGTGGTCCAGGTCGAGGCGGTCGGCATCTGCGGCTCCGACATGCACGCCTATCACGGCTACGATTCACGCCGCCCGGCGCCGCTGATCCTGGGCCATGAGGCGGCAGGACGCATCGTCACCGGTCCGCGCGCCGGCGAACGCGTCACCATCAACCCGCTGATCGTCGACCCCTCATGCCCCTACGCCATCGAGGGCCGGCCGCATCTTTCGCCGACGCGCCAGATCCTGTCGATGCCGCCACGACCAGGCGCGTTCGCCGAGTTCGTGCGGGTTCCCGAAAGCAATGTGGAAACCATCCCGGATCATCTGCCGGTCGAACACGCCGCGCTGGCGGAGCCGATCGCGGTTTCCTGGCACGCGGTTCGGCTTGGCATGGAGCGGCTGCATCAACCGCTGGGCACGACGCGGGTGGTCGTCCTCGGCGGCGGCGCGATCGGACTGACATCGGCTTTGGTGGCGCGCCATTTCGGTGCGAAGGATCTGAGAGTTGGTGAAACCAATCCGCTGCGCCGCGACACCCTGCATCGCAGCCAAGGACTAGAAACCTACGCGCCCGGCGCCAGCTCAGAACCAGCCGACAGCAGCGTCGACCTCGTCATCGATGCGGTCGGCGCCTCGGCAACTCGAGCGGCGGCGAGCCGCATGGTGCGGCCGGGCGGGGTCATCGTGCATCTCGGCCTGCTGCCGGGAAGCGATGGTCTGGATATCCGCAAGATCACGCTGCAGGAAATCGCCGTCACCGGTTCCTATTGCTATACGCCGCGCGACTTCCGGCACACCGTCGCCGCACTCGCGGCCGGTCAGTTCGGCAAATTGCAATGGTTCGAGGAACGGCCGCTGAACGAGGGCGCCGGCGCATTTGCCAGTATCGACGCAGGATCAACGGCGGCCGCGAAGATCATTTTGCGCCCGTAAGGGATGTTTTTTATTGCTTCGTTGCCGTTGGATAGACCAGCGATTGATCCTCGAAGTCCTGAACCGGGAGTTTATGCACGCCGGCCATCACATGGAGTTCCTGCAATGACGGCATGGCAGCGGCCGACAGCTCGATCGAAGGGGACGGTGTCCGCAGCACAAGGGTTGCAACCGCAGCCAAGGCGACCACCGCGAACCCGGAAATCATCAAGCGCATCATGGGGCGTCTCTATCCCAACCATCAATTGGTCGACGGAACCGCGCTAAGGTTCAACGGGTATCAATGCCGCAAGGTCGGTATCACGGATCGGTGAGACCCGACGGTAAGGATATCCTTAGCGTCCAGGTCTCGGCCTCGCTTCGCCAGGGTCTGCGCTGGGTTCGGCGAACGCTACCGAGACAGGTTCCTGCACGAACTTGTCAAGAATGACCGCGGCTGCGCCGGCAATCACACCGGCGACAAGACATGAAGCAATGAACACACGCATCGTGTTTCTCCTTATTCTCGCACTATCGAGTACATTTCCGAATATAGGGATTTGGTTGAGCGGACAAAAAGCCATGTTCAGGCAGGGAGCGCAAAGGCCTGCCTTTCGACGTCGATGAAAGTTCGCCCCAGCGCGCCGACCCGCGCGTAGAAATCAGCCGCCTTGGCATGTTCCAGATCGGCAAAAAAGCGCCCGATCCACGGCAGCAAATGCTGCTCAAAGAAGTCACGCTCAGCGCCGGCCGCGGCCGTGATGGCACCGTCGACAAGCCCGGCCATGATTTCGCAAAGGATCGCGGCATGATCCTCCGGCTCCGAGCGCTCCGGCGCCTTTTCGATACCGAGCTGCTGCAGGGTTTCGCGCAGCCGCGCCAGCGGCCGCCCATAGAGCGAGCCGGTCAAATAATGCGATGCATACGGCAACAGCTGGCCGGCCCCGAGTCCGGCAAACAAGGCAAAGTACTCCCGCGCCACACTCTCCTCGCTGGCCCGCGCTGCCGCCTCGCCGAGCGCGGTGTGCGCGACACCGATCGGGCTGGCATCGCCAGGCAGCAGGGCCAGGCGCGAGATCAACCCGGAATCCGGGCCGCGCGAGAGCAAGGTCGCCAGCAATGCGTATTCGTGGGCGCGGGCGCGGTCGATCTCGTCGACGAGAGGCCGGGAAGAATCCGAAGAAACCGTCTCCTGCATTGATCTCAACCCCTGTATAGCCACGGCAACCGACAGCCCCGGCGCCAGCTTACCGCGGCAAGGCGCTGCCGTGACGACGGGTTTTTCGGGAAGGCTCGTCTTCTTCAACGGTGCGCGCGCGCTCCGTCTCCCGGACCGCGTTGGGTATTTCGTTGGATAGGCTGGAAACGCCGGGATCGGCGCTACACGATTGGCCGGGCGAGGACTGTGCGCTCTGGCCGGCCACGGCATGTTTAGGGCCAACGACGCCCGACGCCGCCGGTTCGACCGCCGGCGGCGTTGCCAAAAACGCCTCGGGGACATTCTCAAGCTTGCTTGCGACTTGCCTTAAGACCGCCGGCGCGTTGTCCATCGCCTGCGGCGGCCCAAAGCCGGGGATCGCATCGGGATCATTAAAATCCCACTGGCTTTCGGCGATGCCGATGAAGTCACGGATGGCGGGATCGCTCGCCCAGGCCCGCCGCAACGCGGCGCGGGTCAGTTCGGCCGGAACGCCGGAGCGCAGAAATACGCCGATATCGCTGTCGGCGACAATCGATTCAATCGAAGGCAGGCTTGCCAGGTCGAACGGCTCGGCGGTCGCAGCGTCGGCCCGCGCGGGTGGTGCTTCGAGATCGGCCGAAGCCGTTGCAGCCGAGACAGACGGCAAGCCTTTCGCGGCAATGCCGGGTTCTTGCGCGGTCTCCGACCCGCGCTTCATTCGCGCCCAGCGCAAGATGAAATTATCCGGTCCGGTCACGGCTCGTCCCCCGCTTCCGGATTTCGATGCGTCTGCTCGCCGCGCCGGCGCTTGACGAAGGGACGCTCGACATGATGCGTGGCGATGAACCGGTCGATGATGTCGACGATATCAGGCGGAATAGGCACGGCCTCGACCAGATTGCTGCCCGCATCCGTGAAGGCTTCGCCCTCCGCCGGGTCAGCTGTGACGGCAAGCAACTCGTAAGGGGGATCCGACGCGGCGGGACGCAGAATGACCCACAGCGCGGGCATAGCTGACGCGAGATTATTGCGATAATTCGTTGTCTCGGTGCGGTGCAACTCGATCACGGCCTCGCCTGCAAAGAACAATGTCGTCTCCGCGTCCGCATCGAGCGGCGTCCAGGGCGCGGCCGAGGCTCCGGCAAACACCGAGACTGGTCGCCACAGAAAATCCGCCCACATGCTTTTGGCCTTGCGCCGTTCGACCACGACGCCGACTGGAATATGCGCGAGCGCTGTCGATCTCAATTCACCGTCTCCTCGTGCCGGACCGGCAGGCCGGTCACCAGATTTTGCGGCTTCAATCGCAACACCTCATCAGCCGTCATCGCCACCAGCAGGTAAACCGGCTCGCCCCTGATCCGCTCGATCATGTCCGCCGGGTTGCGGAAGGTCAGCCGAAACAGACCAATCAATTGGGCTCGCGTCGCATCATCGAGATCCTCGCCATTCCAGATCGCATCGCCGATCCGCGTCGCATCGGAGCTTAATCCGACATACCAATTCCACGGCGCGCTCTGCAGTTCCGCCAGCGGTTCGACTGCGGCGTCGATCCCAAGCAAATGCGACAGCCAGCGCGTGATGACGTCGCCAAGCGCGGCTAGCCCGCGCCCGCCGGCAGACAGGTCCAGCGCCATGTCGAAGCGGTCGCTGCGTTCCCAATAAGAGTCGGCGGTGGCATCGCCGAGCAAGTCGACCTCGACGGTTGCAGGCAATCCGAGCAACGCGACCAATGGCGATTGGGGTCCCCGGCCAAGTGACGCCTCGGTCTCTTCGTCGATCGCGAGCATTGAGCCTTCCTGAACCATGAGCTTCTGCGGACGGAACAACATCTCGGCGGCGCGCAGCACAAACACGTCGTCGCAGTCATCCAATATGTTGCGCAGGATCGCCTGGACCAAGTGATCGATGAAGACATGCGGGAATTTGATAGTGCGCCGGACAATTCCGAGATAGGCGGCTTCGAGGGTGCGGTGTTTAGTCAGATGATCGCGCCAGGCCAGCATCATTTCCCAGTTCTCGCGGGCGTCCGCATCTTCGATCGCCGCAAGCTGCGTGGCCGCGACCGGCTGCCGTGGGTCGCGCAACAACGCGTTATGCAATTGCCGCTCCGTGGCGCACGCCTCCGGCGGCGGCACCAGCTCGGGGCGCGCCAGATAGGCTTTGAGGAATTCGTCGGTGACGAGGAACTGGCCGGTGGCGTCGCGATCGAGCAAATGATGACCGCAGGAAGCCCAGAAGTCGCGCGCGGCCCTCACCTGCCCGCTCCCTTCTCCAGCCCGGCAAGATTGAGGTGCTCGGCCGGCGCCTCATCCTCGCCAACGGTTTCCAGAAATTCGAAAGCGCGGGCGTGCCCCGCCGCTTCGCGGGGACGCAGGGTGCGGAAGACCTCGCGGACGGCTCCGCCCTCGAGGCTTCGGGTGACGGCGACCAGCACGCCCGGCGGATGATCGCACAGCGAGGCCGCAAAAGCGGTCTCCTCCTCTGCGGCGAGGCGCGCGGTGACAAGATCGGGGGCGCCGAACCGCGCCACCAGTTGTGCCGCCAGCCCTTCGACAACGGCGAGGCGATCGTCTTCGCCGGCTTCGACGATCTGGGCCAGCGTCGAACGGCCGAGCGATTGCAGCCCCAAAAAGCCGGCGCGAAACGCGGTGCGCGCCTTGCCGCGCAGACTTGCGGGGTCGCAATGGGCAAATGCGAAGGCGCCGGACACGGCCCATTCACCGGGCTCTGCCGGCCTTTCAAACACAAACGTATCCGATGCATCGAGCCGGATGGTCCGCAGCAGCTTCACCGGTTCGGCCCTCCTGAGATCGGATCAGGCTGATTGACCGCTCAACGACAGCGGTATTTCCGAGCTCGCATAAACGTCAGCGCCGGGGTCCGACGGATCTTCGCTGGCCCTCCGGCATCGTACTTTCAATGCAATCAATATATACTTTCCCGGGCGTTCCAGCCAGTTGCCGCCGCGACGGCAAGACCAGGCCGGTAACAAGAAGTTGTGAGAGCGATGGCTGATACAACCAGGCATCTCCTGATCTGCTCGTGCGACGACACCATGCCGCTCGATGCAGGCGCTGTCCGCCGCGGCTGCCGTTGCGAGGCGACGACCGCGACCCAGCTTTGCGGCGCCGAGCTCGATCGCTTCCGCACCATCGCGGCCGAAGACACCCCGCTCACGGTCGCATGCACCCAGGAGGCCGCGCGCTTTTCCGAGGTGGCTGCGGAAATCGGGCGCGCCAGTCCGATCCTGTTTGCCAATATTCGGGAGTCCGCCGGCTGGTCCAGCGAAGCCGACCAAGCGGGGCCGAAGATGGCCGCGCTGCTGGCGGCGGCGGCCGAGCCGACCCCGGCGGTGCCATCGATTGAGCTGGAAAGCGGCGGCGTTATTCTGATCTGTGGCCGCGACGAGACCGCGGTGGAAGCTGCAAACCTGCTCAAGGATCATCTCGACGTCACCGTCCTGATTGAGCCGCCCGCGGCAATCCTCCCGCCGCGGATCACCGACTTTCCGGTGGCCAAAGGAAAAGTCAGGAATGCCAGCGGCCATCTCGGCGCGTTCGAAGTCACGGTCGACGATTTCGCGCAAGCCATGCCGTCCTCGCGCAGCGCATTGGCGTTCGGGCCATCGCGCAACAATGCACGATCGAGCTGCGATATCATTCTTGACCTGACCGGCGGGAGCGCGCTTTTCCCCGCAGCCGACCTGCGCGATGGCTATCTGCGCGCCGACCCCAAAGACCCTGCCGCGATGCTGCGGGCGGTCCTCAAGGCGCGCGACCTCACCGGTACGTTTGAAAAGCCGCGTTACGTCGCCTACCACGCCGCGCTGTGCGCCCATTCACGTTCGCAGATCGTCGGCTGCACCCGCTGCCTCGAGCTTTGCCCGACATCGGCGATCACGCCGGCCGGCGATCATGTGGCGATCGACGCCAATGTCTGCGCGGGCTGCGGACAATGCGCCGCGGCCTGCCCGACCGGCGCTGCGTCCTACGCGCTGCCGCCGGAAGATGTGCTGATGCGCAAGCTGCGCGCGATGCTGATCGCCTACCGCGAGGCGGGCGGGGAACAGGCGGCGCTGCTGGTGCACGACGAGCCCCATGGCGCGCCGCTGATCGATGCCTTGGCGCGATTCGGCGACGGACTTCCGGCTCGCGTGCTGCCGGTTTCCGTCAACGAGATCACCCAGGTCGGGCTCGAGAGCATCGCGGCTGCGTTTGCCTATGGCGCGTCGGCGATGCGGTTTCTGCTTCGGGCGCGGCCGCGTCATGATGTGTCCGGATTGCGACAGACGATCGGGCTGGCTGAGCCGATCCTGACCGGGCTCGGCTTCGGCGCCGGCCGGATTGCGACCATCGAGACCGACGATCCGGACCTTCTGAGCGAGGCCTTGCGGGCCCTTCCTGCCATGGCTGCAGCGCCACGGCCGGCCAGCTTCCGCCCGCTCGGCGCCAAACGAAGCGTCCTGCGTTTTGCGCTGAGCGAACTGCATCGCGCGGCACCAAGCCCGGTCGGCGTGATCGCGCTTCCGCAGGGCGCGCCGTTCGGAGCGGTCGAAATCGACGCCGGCGGCTGCACGCTATGCCTGTCCTGCGTGTCGGCCTGCCCCACCGGCGCCTTGCGCGACGATCCGGAGCGGCCGCTGTTGCGATTTGTCGAAGATGCCTGCGTGCAGTGTGGCTTGTGCCAGGCGACCTGCCCGGAGAACGTCATCACCCTCAGACCCCAGATCGATTTTGACGCCGCCAGAGCCCCTGCGCGCATCCTCAAGGAGGAAGAGCCGTTCTGCTGCATCCGCTGTGCCAAGCCGTTCGGCGTCAAGAGCACGATCGATCGCGTGGTGGCGAAACTCGAAGGCAAGCACTGGATGTATTCCGGCTCATCCCGGCGGCTCGACATCATCAAGATGTGCGACGATTGCCGGGTTGCGGCTGTCGCCGAGGAAGGTTTTGATCCCTACGGCGCGCAGAAGCCGCCGGCGCGTACCACCGACGATTATCTGCGTGAACGGGAGATGGAGAAGCACAACGGGCCGGACAAGCGCTGAACGGCCCGCGCGTCATCCTTGTTGCAAGATGACGTCGGGCATGACGGCTCAGCCCGGCACCACCGGGAATTTCTCCTTGTGGAAAGCCGCCAAGGTCTGCGGGTCCACCTTCAGATGCGCCTGCACCAGTTCGGGCGGCGTCAGCGCCAGCCACTGATTGAGCGATACGTCGGCGTAATAGCTGCTCTTGAACAGCTCCAGGAAGCGCATCGGCGTGGTTCCGGTGTTCTCGATATAATGCGCCATCGCAAACGGCACGTAGCCGACGTCGCCGGCCTGAAAGTCGAAGGTACGCGCCTGGCCTGATGCCGCGAACACGCCCATGCGCGCCTGGCCTTCGAGGTAGTACTGCCATTCATTGGTGTTGGGATGCCAGTGCAGCTCGCGCATGCCGCCGGGCTCGACCTCGACCAGTGCCGCGGAGATCGTCTTCGACGCCGGGAATACGCTGGTGTCGGTGATCCGTACCGAGCCGCTTTTGGTCTTGATCGGCTGCTGTGCCAGCATCTTGTGGCTGAAGCTCTGCGATACCGCGGTTGCCCCGACCACCTTGTCGGAGTTGAGCGGCCCCGGCACCGGCGCGGCAAAAATATAGAGTTCGCTGGGGTCGGGGACATGCGCGAAGGCTGAGCCCGAGACGCCGAAATTCTTGGACAGGACCTCCTTCGGCGTGTGCTTGAACCAGTCGCTGAGCAGGAAGGTGTCGTCCTCGTCGAAATCCCCGCTGTCGAAAACCAGCAGGAATTCGCAGCCGTCGGGGTTAAGACCCTGGATCGAATGCGGAACACCCCCCGGGAAATACCAGAGATCGCCGACACCGACATCATCGACAAAATTGCGTCCCTGAGGATCGATCGCGGTGATGCGGGCGCTGCCGTACAGCATGTAGGCCCATTCAGCCTCCTTGTGCCAATGCAGTTCGCGAACGCCGCCGGCGTTCAGGCGCATGTTCACCCCGGCGATGTCCTTGGAAATACCGAGCTCTCGCTGGGTGACCTGACGGGTCCAGCCGCCGGATGTCAGCCGCATGTGAGCGTCCGAGAAAGAGAAGCGCAGATTGGGAAGCGTGCCCTGGTCGGTCGAGGGTGGAACAAGCAGATCGGGATTCTGCCTGTCACGGATGACATTGCGCGGACCGGGATCGGTGCCGCCATGTCCCGGGCGCTGCGGCTGCGGCACCGCTTCGTTGGTCTGCGCGCCGGCGGCGTTCACCGCCGTAAGAAATCCGCCAGCAGCAGTCGCCGCCAGTAACGTACGTCGCGTAACATCATCCATAATTTTCACTCCCTGAAGTATCTCGCGGAGTCCCCGGGTCCGTGAGGATCAATAGTGTGGCGACAGGCAACGTAGGTCTTATTCGCCGGACCCCAAGCCGCATTCCGGTCAAAATTTCATTCCGCCGGTGTCGCCGAAGGCTGATCGTGGCGGTCCTGGTTCGCGAGCTGGCGGGCGAGCCAGAGATCGTGATGCTCCTTCGCCCAGTTGAGATCGACCTCGCCGCTGCCCATGGCCTCGAATGCACCCTCCATTCCGAGCGTGCCGATATAGATGTGGGCCAGGATCAGGGCTACGAACAGAACGGCAATGACGGCGTGCACCACCTGCGCCAACTGCATGTCGGCAATATCGGTGCCGTAAAACGGAAACAGCAGCAGAATTCCCGACGCGGAGACCAAAATTCCGGCAGCGAGCGAAAGCCAATAGACCAGCTTCTCGCCGAGGTTAAAGCGGCCCGCCGGCGCATGCTTGTTCTTGATGAAACCTCCGCCCTGCTTGAGCCAATCGAGGTCGACCCTTTCGAACAGATTGTCGCGAAAGAAGATCACGACGATGAGGACAAGGCCGAGGATGAATGAGAAGCCGGTGAAATTGTGCACGTATTTCGCGGCCTGGGAAATATCCGAGAACGCGTCCGGGCCGACCAGCGGCAACAGCACGATCTTTCCGAAGGTGATATTCAAGCCGGTCAGCCCGAGAACGACAAAGGAAACTGCCGTCAGCCAATGCGAGAACCGCTCGAACGCCTTGAAGCGGAGGATTTTCCTCCCCGAGCGCCCTTCGGCAATTCGAATCCGTCCGATGATCAGATAGGCCAAGGCGAGCAGGACGATGGTGCCGACAATCACGATCGCGCCGCCCCAGTGCAGCAGGACCTCGTGGAAATAATCCCAGGTTCGCCCGGCGGGCTGGATCAGCACCGCCGCCTTGGTGTCGGGGATATCGATGCGCCCTTCCGCGCGGGGCACTTGTCTCAGCAGCTCGCGCTCGCTGGTAACGCTGGCGGTCGGATTGGGCGCGCCATCGGGTCCGAGTTTCTGCGCCGACGCCGGGGTAGATACCATCATCCCCGCAAGCATCATGGCGAGAGCGAGGTGGCGAAGCTGTGCAAGAAGCGTCATGACCATCACCCTGCTCTCATGCTCGCGCTCATCTCAACGACTCCGGCTCAGACCTCGATGCCCTCGTGATAGGCGGTCATCCAGCCCCACGCGCCGGAGCCGTAACCGCGCTTGAGAACGCGCTCCTTGTAGATCTGCGCGATGATATCGCCGTCGCCCGCGAGCAGCGACTTGGTGGAGCACATCTCGGCACAGAGCGGCAGCTTGCCCTGACCGAAGCGGTCCGAGCCGTATTTTGCAAATTCCTCGGCGCTGCCGGGCGCTTCGGGCCCGCCCCCGCCGGCGCAGTAGGTGCATTTGTCCATCTTGCCGCGCGAGCCGAAATTGCCGACCTTGGGATATTGCGGTGCCCCGAACGGGCAGGCATAGAAACAATAGCCGCAGCCGATGCACAGATCCTTGGAATGCAGCACGATGCCGTCTTCGGTCGGATAGATGCAGGTCACCGGGCAAACCGCCGCACAGGGCGCGTCGGTGCAGTGCATGCAGGCCATCGACACCGAACGCTCGCCGGGCTTGCCGTCATTGATGGTGACGACGCGCCGGCGATTGATGCCCCAGGGCACCTCGTTCTCGTTCTTGCATGCGGTGACACAGGCGTTGCAATCGATGCACCGGTCCGCGTCGCAGAGGAATTTCATGCGCGCCATGGCTTCTCCTCACGCGGCCCTGATCTGACAGAGGGTCGCTTTGGGCTCCTGCATGCCGGTCGCAGGATCGTAACCGTAGGTCGTCAGCGTGTTCACGCTCTCGCCGAGCACGATCGGATCGGCACCTTGCGGATATTTGGCGCGCAGATCGGCGCCCTCGAACCAGCCGGCGAAATGATAGGGCATCCAGGCCAGGCCCTTGCCGACCCGCTCGGTCACCAGCGCCTTCATCCGGGTTCTCGAGTTGCTTTCGGCACCCGTTACCCAGACCCAGCCGCCGTCCTTGATGCCGCGGGCAGCCGCATCCGCCGGATTGATTTCGACGAACATGTGCTGCTTCAACTCGGCGAGCCACTTGTTGGAGCGGGTTTCCTCCCCGCCGCCTTCATATTCCACAAGGCGGCCGGAACTCAGGATCAGCGGGAACTGCTTGGCGATGCCCCTGTCGACGGCGGACTTTTGCACGGTGAAGCCGATGTTGGGCATGCGGAACTGCCTGGCGTCCGGCAGGGTCGGATAATCGGCGACGAGGTCGGGGCGCGGGGTATAGATCGGTTCGCGCTGGACGGGGATTGGGTCGGGAAGATTCCAGGCGATCATGCGCGCCTTGCCGTTGCCATAAGGCGAACAGCCGTGCTCGATCGCCACCCGCTGGATTCCGCCGGAAAGGTCCAGCGACCAGGACACCGCATCGGGATTGGCGGGATTCACGCGCTGGATGGTCTCCATTTCCTGGGGGGTAAGGTCCTTGTCCCAGCCGAGCTTCTTGAGCACGGCCAAGGTGAACTCCGGATATCCATCCTTGATTTCGGAACCGGCCGAATAAGACCCCTCGGCGAGGAGGTTGGAATGTTCCTCCTTTTCGACCTCCTGCCCGTTTTCGATCACCTTGCGCTTAACGATGCGTTCGACGCCGAACCGGGCGCGGAACGTGCCGCCGCCCTCCTTTACCGGCAGACTGGTGTTGTAGAGGATGGGCGTGCCCGGATGCCGGTACTCCGGCGTTCCCCAGCATGGCCACGGCAGGCCGTAATAGTCGCCGCCGACTTCCGGGTCATCTTTCGGCGCCCGCAGCGTCACCAGATCGAACTTGGCCTGGTTCTTCATGTGCGCCTTGAGCCGTTCGGGAGATTGTCCGCAATAGCCCGTGGACCAGCCGCCGCGATTGATCTCGCGCAGAATATCCTCGGCCGATACCGCGTTGTTTTCGACCTTGATGTTCTTGAACATCTTGTCGGCAAAGCCGAGCTTGCGGGCGAGCAGGTACATCGTGTCGTAGTCGTTTTTCGATTCGAAAACCGGATCCACGATCTTCTCGCCCCACTGCAACGAGCGGTTCGAGGCGGTGCGCGAGCCATCCATCTCGAAGCTGGTGCAGGCCGGCAAGAGATAAATGCCGTCCTTGCGTTCCGAGAGCACCGACCACGCGGTCGGATAGGGGTCGCACACCACCAGCAATTCGAGCTTTTCGATGCCGCGCTTGGCTTCCGGCATCCGGGTGATGGTGTTGACACCATGTCCCATGATGAACATCGCCTGCACATTGTCGGGCTGGCTGACCTGGTCCTTCGGCAGCAGAGTCGCGTCGAACCAGCGCGTGCTCGGAATGCCCGGCGCTTGCATCAGCGTCTTGTTGGGAAAGCGCGACTGCATCCAGTCGTAATCGACTTCCCACACCCGGCACCAATGCCGCCAGGCGTCTTCGGCGAGGCCGTAATAGAGCGGCAGCGTCGTCACATCGAGGCCGAGATCGGTGGCGCCCTGCACGTTGGTGTGGCCACGGAAAATGTTGGCGCCGCCGCCGGCGTGTCCGACATTGCCGGTGGCGAGCAGCAGAATGCAGCTGGCCCGGACATTGGCGGTACCGGTGGTGAACTGGGTCTGTCCCATCGCCCAGATCAGCGTCGCGGGCTTTTCCTTGGCGAAGATCTCGGCGACGTGCTTGACCTGCGCTTCGGGCAGACCCGTAACCCGTTCGACCTCGTGGGGCGTCCACTTCGCCACTTGCTTGCGAATGTCGTCGATGCCGTAAACGCGCTGCTGGATGAATTCCTTGTCTTCCCAGCCGTTCTCGAAAATGTGCCAGAGCATCCCGTAGATGGTGGCGATGTGGGTGCCGGGACGCACCCGGACATATTCGGTCGCGTGCGCGGCGGTGCGTGTAAACCGCGGATCGACCACGATCATGTTGGCGCGGTTGAGTTCCTTGCCTTCGAGAATATGCTGCAGCGAAACCGGATGGGCCTCGGCCGGGTTGCCGCCCATCAGGAGGATGGTCTTGGCGTTGCGGATATCGTTGTAGCTATTGGTCATCGCGCCATAGCCCCAGGTATTGGCGACCCCGGTGACCGTGGTGGAATGGCAGATCCGCGCCTGGTGGTCGGAATTGTTGGTGCCCCAGAACGCCGCCAGCTTGCGGTTGAGGTAGGCGGCTTCGTTGGTGAACTTGGCCGAGCCGAGCCAGTAGACCGAGTCCGGCCCGGATTTCTGCCGAATGTCCATGAGCTTGTCGCCGATTTCGTCGATCGCCGTGTCCCAGGAAATCCGGGTCCATTGGCCGTTCACGAGTTTTACCGGGTAGCGCAGGCGGCGCTCGCTCAGCACGTCGTCGCGGACCGCAGCACCCTTGCAGCAATGCGATCCACGGTTGATCGGGCTGTCGTAGTCCGGCTCCTGGCCGATCCACACGCCGTTGGCGACTTCGGCGAGCACCGAGCAGCCGACCGAACAATGGGTGCAGACATTCTTGCGGGTGGTCACGGTCGCACCGGGAGGCGGTGGCGGACCGGCCTGCGCTTTTCGTATGCCGCCGAGCGGCAGATTGCCGAGCGCGGCGAGCGCGCCGGCAGCGACACCGGAGCGCTTCAGGAAACTACGCCGGTCCAGAGCACCGCTTGTTTCGCCTGACGGTGCGCCGGCGGCGCTGCCGCGATTTCCAGGCCTTCCCTGATTTTCAGGCCTTCCCTGATTGCCATGACGTTCCGACTTTTTGATCAGCACGGACGTCTCTCCTATCGGGCCGGATAGCTGTTGACGCGGTAGAAGTTTCGAACCTCCGCGGAGTCTGCCTGGTAGCGGGCCTTGCGCTTATCGCTGAGATTGACGGACTCTGCGGCCGCCGGCTGCGCCACCACGGTGCTTGCGGCCGCCGCTCCGGCGCCGGCAATCGCCAGGCGAAGCAAATCGCGCCGGCGGATAATCGTCTCGAGGCGCTCCTTCATGGAGACCGCACTCCCAAATCCGGCTGTGGCCTTGGCGCCCCCACAACCCGGCTGCGATCATCACCTTGCGCCAACAAATTACTACCCACGCAGCACAATTTCAATTGCTCTCTGAAACGCGGTTCAGTCTTCCGCGCGGGAATTTGCCGCTCGCGTAAGTCTCCGATCAATGTCGGAAACCTGACGCACCGCCGCATTGCAAAATCCGCACGCTTCCTGTTGCGAACACTGTCAACTGGACCGGCGGTGCGTCAATTAAATCTTTTTATAATCGATTTCGCTTTCGCAGCTCGCCACCTTGATCTCCGTCAACCTGCGCCGCTCCTGTTAGCGAGGAGAGCGATCGCATGCACTGAGACTGGCACGCGTGCGCGGTCGCCCGGTTTTCCGAAATGCTGGAGATTTCGACGGCGCAAGCGCCGGCGCGAACATCTTGTTGCGCAAAGCCCGATCAATGTCGAAAGGGCCAACGCGGCCGCGCGAATTCCGTTCCGCAAGGCGATGGCCGCTCCCGTCACCGCTCCGCCGCAATCCACTTTCAGATTATGTCGATATAGCCTGCGCTGAACCAGCAAGCCCCGGCCGCGCCAGGCCGCGGCATCCTCAACGATCGGAGCGGATCATGTCACAGACGGTATCAGAGCTTCTGGTCAGCGTGCTCGAACAGATCGGCGTCAAATGCGTGTTCGGATTGATCGGCGACTCGCTCAACCCGCTGGCCGACGCGATACGGCGAAGCCAGATCGAATGGATCGGCGTCCGTCATGAGGAAGGCGCGGCACTGGCCGCCGCCGGCCAGGCCAAGCTCACCGGCCGGCTTGGGGTATGCGCCGGCACCACCGGCCCCGGCAGCAACCACCTGGTGGCGGGGCTTTATGAAGCGAGCCGCGACCACGCACCCGTGCTCGCGCTGTCCGGCGACATGCCGCGCAAGCTGCACGGCACGGACTTCATCCAGACCACCGAACCCGATCTGTTGTTTCGCGACGTGTCGCTCTACACCGAAACCATCCTCACAGCGGAGCAGGCGCCGGCGGTTATTCATCAGGCGATCGCCGCCGCCTATGCCGGCCCTGGTGTCGCGCACCTCACACTTCCCCAGGACGTGCTCTCGGAAAAGGCGGGTAGCGCGGTACCCAGCGTCGCAACCTTGAAACCGCACCCGGAATTCACCGCAAGCGAGAGCGACGTCGCCGAAATCGCGCGGCGGATCGACAAGGCCGGCAGCGTGGTGATCATGTGCGGCGCCGGGTGCCGCGGCGCCGCCGATTTGCTGGCGGCATTATCGGACCGGCTGCGGGCGCCGCTGGTCCATTCGGTCCGGGGCAAGGAGCTGATGGCCTATGACGACCCGCGCTGGATGGGCGGCCTCGGCATGATCGGCACCAAGGCGGTCTACCACGCCGTGCAGAATTGCGAATTGCTGCTGATGGTCGGCACCGACTATCCGTACTCCAACTTCCTGCCGGCCAAGGGCAACGTGATCCAGATCGACGAACGCCCGCAGGTGCTGGGGCGGCGCGCGCCGACCATGCTCGGCGTTGCCGGCTCGGCACGGCCGACCCTCAAGCTGCTGCTCGACAAGGTGGCCGCCAAGACCGACACCAAATTCTGGGACAAGGTTACGCGCGAGCGTCACAAATGGGATGAAATGCTGGCCAAGCAGGCCGATCCGGCGCGCAGCAAGGACCGCATCCATCCGCAGGCCGTGGCCCGCATGGTCGGCGATCTCGCCCGCCCGGATGCGACCTTCGTGTTCGATACCGGCTTGAACACGCTGTGGTCGGCGAACTGGATCCGGCAAACCGGCTCGCAGCGCATCATCGGCTCGTTCAACAACGCCGCTGTCGGCACGGCGCTGGCTCAGGCCAACGGCGTCCAGGCGCTGGATCGCTCGCGCCAGGTGATCGCGCTGACCGGCGACGGCGGGTTCAACATGCTGATGGGGGAATTCATGACCGCGGTGCATCACAAGCTGCCGGTCAAGGTGATCATCTATAACAATTCCGCGCTCGGCCTGATCACGCTGGAGGCCGAAAGCGTCGGCATCGTGCCGTTCCGCGACGCCATCGAATTTCCCAATCCGGATTTTGCGGCACTGGCGCGGGCGTGCGGCGGTCATGGTTTTAACGCCCGAAAGCCCGGTGATTTAAAGGCGGCGATCCGCGATGCGCTGGCGGCCGACGGCCCGGCGATCGTCGATGCCGTGGTGGTCGCGGACGAAATGCCGAACATGCCGCATGTCGAGCTCGAACAGGTCGGGCATTTTGCCATGGCCAAGATCAAGGAAGCGGTGCTCGCCGTCACCGGCGGCTGACCGGCGCGTGGCGTTTCAGCTGCGCAGGCCCGGCGCCTCCTGGCCGGTGCGCGCCACATATTCCGTATAGCCGCCGCCATACTGGTGAATGCCCTCGGGCGTCAGTTCCAGCACCCGATTGGAAAGCGCTGCGAGGAAGTGCCGGTCGTGCGAGACGAACAGCATGGTGCCCTCATACTGCGACAGCGCGGTGATCAGCATCTGCTTGGTCGCCATGTCCAGATGGTTGGTGGGCTCATCCAGCACCAGGAAGTTCGGCGGATCGAACAGCATCTTGGCCATCACCAATCGAGCCTTCTCGCCGCCCGACAGCACCCGGCATTTCTTCTCGACGTCGTCGCCGGAAAATCCGAAGCAGCCGGCCAGCGCGCGCAGCGAGCCCTGCCCGGCCTGCGGGAATGAATCCTCCAGCGACTCGGACACCGTGCGCTCGCCGTCGAGCAGTTCCATCGCGTGCTGCGCGAAGTAGCCCATCTTGACGCTGCCACCGACGGCGACGGTGCCATCGTCCGGAGCCGTGGAGCCCGCCACCAGTTTCAGCAGCGTGGATTTTCCCGCGCCGTTGACGCCCATCACGCACCAGCGCTCCCTGCGGCGGACCTGGAAGTCGAGCCCTTGGTAGATGCTGCGGTTGCCATAGCCCTTGTGCACATTCTTCAGGCTCACCACGTCCTCGCCGGAACGCGGCGCCGGCAGGAAATCGAACTCCACGGTCTGGCGGCGGCGCGGCGGCTCGACCCGGTCGATCTTCTCCAGCTTCTTCACCCGGCTCTGCACTTGCGCTGCGTGCGAGGCGCGCGCCTTGAAGCGCTCGATGAAATTGATTTCCTTGGCCAGCATCGCCTGCTGGCGCTCGAACTGGGCCTGCTGCTGCTTCTCGCTCAGCGCGCGTTGCTGCTCGTAGAATTCATAATTGCCGGAATAGGTCGTAAGCTGACCGCCA
>Ga0209736_1000173_pt1 | contig 20506 bp, 13 predicted proteins | sample BlaSpr_A8_Ref_M3_FD_187992 | JGI IMG/M metagenome (GOLD analysis project Ga0209736, IMG submission 187992) | Forest soil microbial communities from Thunder Bay, Ontario, Canada - Black Spruce, Ontario site 2_A8_Ref_M3 (SPAdes) (version 2) | ecosystem: Environmental > Terrestrial > Soil > Boreal...
CACGACAGTTCCGGTGCATGGAGGGGAAACGCTGGGGCCCGGACTTATGCGAGCAATCCTTCGGGATGTGGACATGACCCCGGAGAGATTCGCGGAGTACATTTAACGGTCACACGCAGGAAATACAGAGTTCTTTATTTAGGCCGCCACGCATGTCGCTGGAGGCTTTTTTTGTTTTTAGGCGCGGCTCGCCGGGATGACGAGACCGTCGAGATGAATGGTGGAAGATTCAGGTGCCGGCCGGAGAGTGCTTACGGCTGCCCCGGACATGACGCGTTGGAAGGCTTCCTGGAAGCGCTCCATTTCGGGTTGCGTGCCGACGGTGATGCGAACGTGCGTGGGCCAGACGGGCCACTGGCGGCCGATGAAAACATTTTGCGCGGCCATCGCAGTGATGACTTCTTTCGCGGGGCGTTTGGCGTCGAGCATGAAGCAGTTGGACTGTGACGGAACGAAGGAATAGCCTTTTTTTGAGAGCCATTGAAACGTGGCTTCGCGAATCGTCGCGTTGATTTGCTTGCGTTCGGGGACTAGCCGCGGATCTTTCACGCTGGCTGTCGCTGCGGCTACAGCGGTGATGGGCATGGCGCTCCAGCCGGAGAATGTGGTCATTTTTTCGAGAAGATCAGGCCGGGCGATACCAAATCCACAGCGCAATCCAGCCATGCCGTAGATTTTTGAGAAGGTGCGCAGGACAATCAGGTCTTTGTCAGCCTTCACGAGGTCGAGTGCGCTCGATGCGTCCGAAAAATGGAGGTACGCCTCGTCCACCAAAAGGATGGAGTCCTTCGGTTTATTGGCGAGCAGGAACTCGATGTCCGAATGACTGGTGAGCGTGCCCGTAGGATTATTGGGTGTGCAAATATAAAACATGCCTGCATCCGGGGCTGCGGCCAACATGGCTTTCACATCGTGCGTGTAGGTTTTGGTCAGCGGCACTTTTACCACGCGCGCGCCGGAGGCCTTGGCGGCATGCGCACCTGCTTCATAGCCGGGATCGGCAGTGACATAGCTTTTCGTGGGAGACGTAAAAGCCAGGACAGAGTAGTGCAGCGGACCGCTGGAACCCGGGAAAGCGTGCACATACTCGGGCTTGAGCCCTTCCGCGGCCGCAAATGTTTTTATGAGATCCGTGGTCATCCAATCTGAGTAGCGGCCGCCTTGAGAAGCGACGCCGTTGACGGCATCGCAAGCCACGCCGCAGGGGCCCAGAGGATTCTCGTTTGCATTAATGAGCACCGCATCTTTGGGATAAGGAAGCGAGCCGGCATGGGCGAGCATCGGCTCGGTGACGATGCGATATCCAACGGCCACCGCTGCGGCGGCTGCGGAGACTTGCAGAAAGGAGCGACGGGAACGACAGGCGGGATTTTCTTCCAGGGCCATGGTCTTACCTCCATCACGCCGCTCGCATACCGCGAACTGGCTGCACACAAACTAACACGATCCGCCTCGCGCGAACTTCCTATTTGCATTCATTTTCTTGCTAGCTCGTATTCGCTACAAGCGCATTGCTTCTTGTGACGCCGGTGGAAAACGCGGAGAAGAAAAAGTGAAAGAAGACGACAGCGAGCTTGTCCGACGTGAACTAAACTCTTTCCGTTCAAGCGATTAGATAGACTCTAATTCACGGTTCTCGAATGGACGCTTGCGGGTTCGGTAGGTCAAAAAAGTGAATAAGTACTATTGACTGCGCCAGCCCGGCGAAATACCTTAGTTACCTTGCTTTTTGCTGAACCCGGCCGAGTCCGAAACCTACACGCTGCGAGGCAGGCATGGCCACAGAAACCGCAGTAACCACCGTCAGCATTCCTGAAGGAAAGGTTCTTGAAGAGCGATGGGAGAAATTGCGCACCCACCGCCGCATTGTCTCTCGAGTGAAATTCCAAGTCGAATGGGAAGAAGGCTCCCAGCGACAGAAAGCCAACGGCGTCACCGTGGACATAAGCAAGTCCGGGTGTCTGGCCGTTGTGGGAGCCGGACTTCCGCTGCGTAAGCGAGTCCGGCTGATCAATGCCACGAGTGGGCGAACCGCCGAAGCGCAAGTTGTCTGGCGCGATCATGAGGCTTGGGACGTTGGCCTCGAGCTGATTAAGCCGGACCCTTCCTTCTGGGGCGTTAAGTTCTAATTTGCCGTGCGATGAAGGCGCACCGCAGCAAAGGTGCGTGTGTAAACTGGCGACAGGTCTTGTCTTACATCCTGGCAGGATTCCGAATGCGAAGGCATACTGCGATTCCCTGTCCCGGCTTTAGTTCGGCCACTTTTCCTTGGGCAAGCTCTTCTGAATGGTTTCCAGGTTTTGGAAGCCGTCTTTGATAACCGTTTGCTTCACGTTGCCTTTGGTCACCACCACAGGGGTTAGAAATACCGCCTGGACAGTTTTGGCTCCGTTAGCAATTGAAACGGCATTTCTCAATGGATTGCCGGCCGCTAGATTCACGGCGGCTTCCGCAGCCAATTTCGCTTGCAAGCCTAGCGGTTTGTAGACGGTCATGGTCTGCGTGCCGTCCAAAATCCTGATGATGGCGGCAAGATCCGCATCCTGACCGGACACCAGCACTTTGCCGGCGAGTTTGTGCTCCTGCAGAGCCTGGATCGCGCCTCCCGCGGTACCATCGTTCGATGCGACAACTGCAGTGACGTCGCCTTTCGTCAAATCAATCGCTTGGGACATGATGGCGTAGGCTTCGGCTGGGTCCCAATCCTTTGCCCAACCGTCGCTTACGATTTTAATGTCGCCACGATCGACCAAAGGCTTTAGGACGCGCATCTGTCCATCGCGCAATAACTTGGCATTGGCGTCCGCTGGCGAGCCGCCGATCAAAACGTAGTTTCCCCTGGGCGCGAGGCGTGCGAGCGCGGTGGATTGCAGCTCGCCAATCACTTCGGCGTTGGTGCCTACAAAGAAATCGACATCGCTATTGCGGACCAGGCGTTCGTAGCACACCACGGGAACATGCCGGGCTCTCGCCGCGTTCACGATGCGCGCGGCCTTGTCTGCATCGTGTGGAACCAGGACGAGAACTTTCGCGCCGGAATCCATCAGCTTTTGGGATTGCTGCAGCTGTAAATCGTCGTCGCCCTCGGCGGTTTCCACAAGAACTTCAGCCCCCAGCTCTTTGGCGCGTTTTTGGAAAATGTCGAGATCCGTCTGCCACCGCTCGATTTTGAGAGAGTCCATCAGGTAACCGACTCTTAGCGGGGCGTCCTGGCCTGAAGTCGTTTGCCCTCTTGCGAGGCAAATGAGAGAGACCAAGAGCGCGATCATCGAGAGGGATAGTAAGAGTCGATACGGCAAACGCTGCATATTTTTCGTCCCCAAGCACTTAAGACCGTAGCACCGGCAGGCCTGCGCCACAATCTGATAACTGCCGCGGGCGGACCAAGAGTAAAGGGGGAACTAAGGCGAATGACCGGTTTCGAGGCACTTGATCCCGGGAGCGGTCAGAGATTGCGGTTACGCAAACGAGACGGCTTCGGCTAAGAGCTGTCTCGGCAATCACTTGGCCGTCTTTCCTTCGCGGCCTTTCAGTTGCTCGCGTGGTGGGTGTAGACATCCTACATGCATTGGGTGTAGATCTACAGCCTGAGGTGAACATGAGTCCGCGCTACCAGAACCGCATCGAGCTGCTGCAAGGGACGCTCGATCTGCTTATCTTGCAAACCCTGCGCTGGGGGCCGCAGCACGGCTACGGCATTAACCAGGCGATTCGCACCAACTCTGGAGACATTTTGCAGGTGGACACCGGTTCTCTTTATCCGGCGCTGCACCGGCTGGAACGCCAGAAATGGATCACGGCGGATTGGAAAGTTTCTGAAAACAAGCAACGCGTCAGGGTTTACCGGCTGACGGCCAAGGGCAAAAAACAATTGGAAACCGAGCGCTCGCGCTGGGCGCAGGTGTCGGATGGCATCGCTGGCGTGCTGAATCCTGCGAAGAGAGGGAGCGAAGCGTGACATTTTCTTTTTGGCATCGTCAAAAACGTGAAAGCGAATTGGAAGAAGAACTCCAAAGCCATCTGCAAATGGCGGCGCAGGACCGCACCGACCGGGGTGCAACGCCAGAGCAGGCGCGCGGCGCAGCGCGGCGGGAGCTGGGCAATGTTGGCCTGATCAAGGAGGTCACGCGGGAGATGTGGGGCTGGGCCTCGTTCGAGCGGCTCATGCAGGATGTGCGATACGGCTTGCGGATGCTCGCGAAGTCGCCGGGATTCACCGCGATCGCCATTCTCACGCTGGCTCTTGGCATCGGTGCGAACACAGCGTTGTTTTCCGTTGTGAATGGTGTTCTGCTGAATCCTCTGCCGTACGCAAATCCAGATCAGCTCGTCTGGCTGGCCGAAAGCAAACCGAATTTTGCCACTGGCTCCATCTCCTTTCCTAACTTTCGCGACTGGCAGAAAAACAACCGCACGTTTTCTGCCATGGGCGCCTACCGCCCATTTTCTTACAACCTTAGCGGCTTGGGGGAAGCCGAACAACTGCGCGCCAGGCTGATCACTTCCAATTTTTTTGCAGTCCTCGGCGTGAATCCGGCTATCGGGCGCTCATTTGCTCCCGGCGAAGATGAGATTGGAGCGGCCCCCATTGCGATGATCAGTGGAGGCCTCTGGGAACGCAAATTCGGCTCCTCACCGGAGGCTCTGGGGAAAAGTCTCACACTGGACGGCAAGGACTACACCATCGTCGGCGTGGTTCCGTCGAGTTTCGACCTTGCCCTAAGCGGCTTCCGCAATACGGACCTCTACGTTCCGCTTGGCCAATGGAACAATCCGCTGCTTCTCAAGCGAGGCGCAGGTCTCGGCATCCACGGTATCGGGCGGCTCAAGCCTGGCGTCACCATTGAACAAGCTCGCGCGGACATGCAGGGAGTCACGCAGAGTCTGGCGGCTGATTTCCCCGATGCCGACAAAGGCATCGGCGCGGCTGTGATTCCCTTGAAGCAGGCCATCGTCGGAGACTTGCGGGTGCTTCTATTGGTGCTGCTCGCTGCCGTCGGCTTTGTGTTGCTCATCGCTTGCGTAAACGTCGCCAATCTTACGGTCGCGCGTTCCTCAGCGCGCATGCGCGAATTTGCGATTCGCGCCGCTCTGGGTGCAAGCCAGGGAAGACTACTTCGCCAGCTCCTGACGGAGAGTATTTTGCTCTCGCTCACGGGAGGAGCGCTCGGTTTGTTGTTGGCGGGGTGGGGCACAAAAATTGCCTTGCAACAGTTACCGGTCAGCATTCCGCGCGCCTCGGAGATCGCGCTGGATTCGCGTGTGCTGATTTTTACCCTGATCATCTCGCTCGCAAGCGGGATTTTTTTCGGGCTAGCCCCTGCGTTAAAATCGGCGCGGCCGAACTTGCATGACACTCTGAAAGAAGGAGGCCGCGGTGCCAGCGGCTCTCGTCACCGCGCGCAGGGAGTTTTCGTGGTCGTGGAAATGGCCATGGCCCTGGTGCTGCTCATCGCCGCGGGATTGATGATCCGAAGTCTCGGCGCGCTTTGGAAAGTAAACCCCGGTTTCGATTCCCACAATGTTCTGACTTTTGGAGTGGCCCTTCCGCCATCGATGCGAAGCACCAGCCGGGCCGGAATTCGCGCGGCGTTGCGCCGGCTAAATGACGAACTAGCAGCTGTTCACGGTGTCACGGCCTCTTCCTTGTCTTGGGGCGCCGTGCCGATGGACAGCGACGACGAAGATCTTTTCTGGATCGAAGGGCAGCCGAAGCCTACCAACGAAAACGACATGAACTGGTCTCTCAGTTACGTCGTCCAGGAGACCTACTTGCAGGTGATGAGGATTCCGCTCGAGCGTGGAAGATTTTTCACTGCACAGGATAACGAAAGTTCTCCGCACGTCGTCGTGGTCGACGACGTGTTCGCACGGCAATATTTCCCGGGTCAGGATGTGGTTGGCAAGCACGTTTTTCTGCAGAACAAGGGGGGACGCGCGGAAATCATCGGTGTTCTCGGGCATGTAAAACAGTGGGGGCTCGACACGGACGACAAGGAATCGTTGCGCGCACAGCTTTATTTTCCGTACATGCAGCTTCCTGACGAAGCCATGGACCCGTCGTCCTGGAGCGGCACAGGAGCAATGGTTCGCTTCGATCCAAAAACGCCGGACATCGCCGACGCTCTTCGCGAGGCGGTCAAGCGACTCAGCAGCGAACACGTGATGTATGGCGCGCAAACGTTGGACGAGATCATTTCCAGTTCGCTGGCGACGCGGCAAGCCTCGATGATTCTGCTAGGCGTTTTTGCCGTGCTCGCGCTCGGGCTGGCCTCCATCGGAATCTACGGCGTCATTTCGTATCTGGTTGGGCAGCGAACGCAAGAGATTGGTATCCGCCTGGCGCTCGGAGCAAAACGCGCGGACGTGCTGCGTCTGGTCTTGGGCGAAGGGATGAAGATGGCAGCTTTGGGGCTGATCATTGGTCTTGCGGCTGCCTTTGGACTCACCCGACTCATGGCCAGTTTGCTATTCGGCGTGAGCGCGACCGATCCTTTGACATTTACCGTCGTGGCGATCCTGCTCATGGGCGTGGCGCTCGCGGCGTGCTACATCCCCGCGCGGCGCGCTATGCGCGTCGATCCGATCGTTGCACTCCGGTATGAATAGCCGAAAGCCTTTAATTAGCGGGGGATTTACCCCAACGAAGATAGCCAAGCGTCGATACGCGGCGAAACCACGGTGCAAAATCGAGCCACGCAGAGCGCCGCGAGGAGCCCGGTAAAGACGTCCATGGTGTAGTGAGCGCGCAGGATGAGCACGGTGGCAATCTCAAAGAGAACGATTCCCACGGCTACGATCGTGAGCCAGCGGTTGCCCAGGCGCGCCAATTCGATACCGCCAAAAACGGCGATGGCCGTATGCCCGGAGAAGAAAAAGTCGTTGCCTACGTTGTAAGTGACCAGAGCCGAAGGGAATCCGGGGTAGTGCCAGATCATGTTCGGAGGCGCAGGGAGTGCGCAGATGGCTTGCATGATTTGCCGCAGCCCCAGTAGCAGCACAAGTCCCAGAAACGGCCGAACGCTCGGTCCAAAGAGCCAGCGCACTAGCAAGAATATTCCCAGTCCATCGATCAACGCAGAACTAAGAATCAACAGCGCGTTAGCGGAGGAAGGCGAATGGTAGAAGTAGGAATTGAGGCCGGCTGTCAGCGTGTGGAGCGTGTCGCCAACGCCTGCAGCGGGCGCGGCTCGCTGCGCGATCAGAGATTGCGTCCAGAACCATATCCCCAGCGCTAGCGCGGTGAGCACAATTCGGCGGATTAGGCGACGCCGTTTTCGCGCGCTTTCGGCACTGGTCATGTGCCTGGTATCCACGGTCTTGGCAGGTGCGACTTGCACGGGGACGCTCACGCCTGTTTCGCGACTTCCTGCGCCAGCTCGCGCGCCTTTCGCAAGTCGAGCTTGCCTGTGCCTAAATAAGGCAATTTTTCTACGCGTAGAAACTGGTCCGGGCGTGGCCGCCAGAGCGCCGGCAAATCACATTTTGCAAGCAGCTCCAGAGTTTCCTTCAGCTTATCTTCCGGAAGCGTGTGCAGCACCATGAGGCGCTCGCCTTTTCTTTCATCGGGAACGGCTGTCACCACAAACACTTGCTCCGTCGCGTGTGCCAGTTCGTGCAGCTTGTCCTCAACCTTGATATGCGGCACCATTTCGCCGCCGATTTTGCTGAAACGGCTCAAGCGATCCGTGACGCGCAGGAATCCGTCTTCGTCGAGCATGGCGATGTCGCCGGTGTTGTACCAGCCATCGCGTAGGACTGCTGCCGTTTTTTCCGGCTGGTTCAGGTAGCCCTGCATCACGTTCGGTCCACGCACGAGGAGCAACCCGGGCTGATTGACGGGCAGAGGTTGTAAGGTTTCCGGATCGATGATCTTCACGGTCATCCCCGGCAGCGGGTGCCCGATGCTGCCGCGCTTTGCGCCCACTTGGCGAAAGGACGCCGCGCGAAAATCAATCGTATTCACCGTCACCGCCGGTGAACACTCTGTGCAGCCGTAGCCTTCGAGCGGCCGGAGGCCAAAGCGATCCTCAAATGCCTGCGCGATGCGATCCGGCAGCTTTTCTGCGCCGGCCATCACAAAGCGCAAGCTGCCGAATTGTTCCGGCTCGCAGCGACGCGTGTAGGCGTTGAGAAAAGTAGGCGTCGCGAGAAGCATGGTCACGGCGTATTTGTTGACCAGCGCGCCGATAACGCGGGAATCGAGCGGATTCGGATGAAACACAACGCCAATTCCAGTCGCGGCAGGAAGACACAGCGTGCCCGTGAACCCAAACGAGTGGAAGAACGGAAGAATGCCCATGATTCGATCGTTAGAGTGGAGGAGAAAAACTTGGTTGAGCTGTTCGACGTTCGAGGCCACGTTGTAATGTGTCAGCACCACGCCCTTGGGCTCGCCCGTTGATCCGCTGGAAAAAATAATCGTCGCGATATCTTCGAGTTGCGTCTTGCGTCCAGCCCCGGCGTATTTTTGGATGCTTCGTGCCGGGATGAAAAACGCCAAAACAGCGCCGAGCCGCTCGCTGAAACGCGGCTTCTGCGCCAGGTCTTCCAGGAAAACCGTCTCCGCGGGCGGCTGCACGTGTACGCGCTCGAGAAAGGCGCGAGCCGTAATGACCGTCTTCAGGTTGCATTGCTTGGCGCAAGACTCCAGCGTCTCGTTCGAAGCCGTGTAGTTGAGATTGACGGGCACTTTTCCCATCAGCATCGCCGCAAAATTCACCAGCGCGCCGGGGATCGAAGGCGGCAGCAATATTCCGACCATTTCCTGGCCCTGCCAGGTTTTGCGCAAACGCCGCGCCAGAAAAAGGGTTCGTGCGAGTACGGCAAAAAAAGTCAGCTTCGGTGTTTGTCCATCGGCCATGGCGAAGCGAAACGGATGGCGCCGCGCCGTGTAGAGAAATGTCCTGGGTAGCGGCCGCATGTGGCGCTTGCGGCGCTCGAACGCTTCTGCTCCGAGGTCCTGTACGGCCTGCCGCGCCTCTTGCGCTGATGAGGTTGGAAGCAGCGGCTGGCCAAATGTCACGCGCACGGGATATGGCAAATGGCGCGGGAATTTCCACAGGAATCGCCCGCCGGAAAAACTGAAGATGGAGCCCCACACGCCATCGAGGTTTACGGGAATGATCGGAACGTCCACGCCTTTGATGATGCGTTCCATGCCCCGGCGGAACGGCATCATCTGGCCGATGCGCGTCATCTGCCCTTCGGGAAAAATGCAAACCAGCTCCCCGTCCTGCAGTGCTTGCGTCGCGCGCCGCAAGGAATGAATCATTTCGCGCGGACCTTGATCCGACGAGATCGGTATCACGCCCAATATTTTCGCAAACGGCTTCACCAGCGGATGATCGTACGAACCTTTGAACATCAAGAAGCGCACCGGACGGTCGATCGCCGCGATGAGCAGCACGGCGTCAGCCATGGAAACGTGATTGGGAACGAGCAGCGCTCCGCCTCGCGCCGGCACGCGTTCACGCCCTGCAACATCAAGCCGGTAAAGCGTATGTGTGAGCATCCAGAGCAAGAGCCGCAGCAGCGAGTCCGGCAACAGCCAGAGGACGTAAACTGTCGCCGCCAGCGACATCACCGCCGTCCAAATGAAGAAAGACTGCAATCCGACGTGCAGATAGTGTGTAAACCCGGAATAAATAGCCGACGCGCCGATAACTCCGACGAAGGACAGGAAGTTTGCAAACGCAATGACGCTGCCTTTCTTGTCTTCCGCAGGACGGTGTTGAATTAGCGCGTTAATGGGGACTATGAAGAATCCGCCCGAAAAACCAAGCGCCGCCAGTAGCCCAACCACCTGAAGAAAGGTCAATCCATGGATGGAAATCGCGAAAGCAAACAACGACATGCCGATGGCGCCCAGCGGGATGAGGCCATACTCGATTTTCCCTGCGGAAAGTAGTCCAGCGGCGTAGCTGCCAAGCCCGATACCTATGGCCAGCGCCGCTTGCAAGTATCCGCCGTGCGTTTCGTCGATGTGCAAAACTTCGCGGCCGTAGAACACAATCACGAACTGAAGCAGCGCGCCCAGAAACCAGAAGTAGGTATTGCCGACGACGGCGAGGTGCAAAGTGCGATCCGGCCGCACAACTTGAACTTGCTTTATCAGATCGCCAAAGATGTTGAACCGGAATTTCCTGGAAGGGTCAGCGGCCGGAACGCGCGAGATCGTGAAGCTCGTTGTTAGACCGACCAACGTGCAAGCACCAAAGATGAAGCCTGCATACAACTCCCGCCCATGAAACCGCTGAGCCAGCAACGGTCCGGCCACGGCCCCCGCAATAATCGCGACGAATGTCGTCAGTTCGAGAATCCCGTTCCCCCAGGACAGCAGTTCGTCCGGAAGCACTTCCGGAAGTAAGCCGTACTTCGCAGGACCGAAGAAGGCAGCTTGCGTGCTCGCGAGAAAAATGACAGCAAACGCCATTCGCGTGCTTCCATTCGCGAAGGCGTAGATCGCGAAAAGCATCGCAAAAATTTCGAAAATCTTTGTGCCGATCGCCACGCTCCGTTTACTGAAACGGTCCGCTAGATAGCCGCCCGCCATCGAAAACAGAAGGAACGGTATGGCAAAGAGGTTTCCGACATAGAACACTAGGAGATCTTTTTGTGAGTCGGTGGGATTGGTTCCGAGGATAAGGAAAATGACAAAAAACTTCAGGCCGTTATCATTGAACGCGCCCTGAAATTGTGTGGCGATCAGGCTCCAAAAGCCCAATCGCCACTTCCCGTTAGACTCTCGTGTCAAAGGACTTCCGTCGTCGGCCATGCAGGCGCACCCACGCGCTCAAATGCAAGCTTCAGAGATAGAACGATCTTAACAGCCCTTTTTGCAGGCAGGTACGCGGCGGTATCTGGGTGTGCCGAAAGCGAGACGCTTGCTCGTCTGGCGCGCCGGCCTACGGTTTCGTCGCCGTAGACTCGGGCTTTGCTTTTGCCGTGGCCGGCGTCTTTCGTCCCGCGTTCAGGTGGTCGAAGTTTAAAGCGGCGTTGAGCAACAGCATAAAGCTTCCTTGCGTCTCCTGCCGCCACATTGGATTCGTCGCGAATAAAACGACATGCCCGCGCCCCACCGGAACGTCGACGATCGCCGGCGATTCCGCCAGTTCCGAGCCGCCCGCGAGCATCCCGCTGATCCACAAATCTTTTTCACCTGCGAAGCGCAGCACGACGCGCGGGTAAAGCGATGGCGGCGGAAGGAACGAGCTCAGCCCCGCCCTCATATCGGGGTCGACGTAAAGTTCCTGTTCCGCCTTACTTCTGTGCACCGGAGCCTCCGGTTCCGTCCACGCACGGCCCTGCGGAATGTCCGGATCGGTCATCGAGCCCCTGCCGCTGGGACGCGAACCACCTGCATCGCCGCCAAAAAATCTCCCAACTCTCCCCGCAACGGAAACACTAAACACCGGCCCCTGATTGAAGTACACGCCAACGGAATCGTCATATCCGTAAGCAATGGGGCTGGCCTTATCCTCGACGGTTGCGCGAGCAATCATGCCCCGCGCTTGCAGTTGATGTGTGTCGTTGATGCTTACCGTATCGGTCAGCCCAAGTTCGATCGGCAGGTGTGCGCTGGGGCCGATGGGAATGAAGAGCCCACCCTCCTCGATGAATTTCTTGAGATGAGCCACGCCATCGAATCCCAGTCCCCCGCGAATGTCCGCGGCTTCGTCGACCCCGCCGAAGTTCGGCGTCGTGGAAGAATTTTGCCAGGGAATCGCCCCGCCGGCTGCGCTGCCGTCCGCTTGCGTTCGCGCCGGTATGCCGTTAAGAATTTGCTGCAGTCCAAAAAATGTCGGCGGAAACAAAATCACATCGTACTTCTCGCGCAGGTTCGCCGTATTGCGAACGTTGATGTCGGAAATGTAGGCGTAGGGCACACCGGTCTCTTCCAGAGCGAGGCGGAACCAGCCTTCATTTTGCGTGTCCGTCCAGTTGTGCATCAGCGCAATGCGAGGCACGCCGATTTCGTGGCGAGCGACTTCCGGCACGGACTCCGCGCTTGTCACGCGTACGCCCAGCTCCCGCGCCGCCGCGTTCAACCGCAAGTCGAGATCGGCTGGGTTGCCATCCAGCGGAAGAATAAACGCGCCCGGAACGAATTTCTGTCCCGCGGTCTCGAATCCAGTTTCCGCTGCAAAAAACTTCACGTCCTTCAACCGAAAACGCAGCGTCGCGAGATTGGGTTCGCCGGTCGCGTTGATCACATAAAATTTTGCCGAAGCTGCCGCTCTGCCTTTCTCCGAGTGCGGCGGAATCACCCCGCCGCTCTCGAACTTCGCAACCCTGTCCACAAGCGTCATCGGAGCTTTCAGAATTGCCGTGTCCGTAATGCGCACAGTCTTCACATTGCGCAAAGGACCGAGCGTCCAACCCGTGTCATCGTAAGGCCGCGGATCGCTCGTCGAGTAATACTGCGTGTCGAGCAGCATGTCCACTATGCGGCTGTAGGGCTGGTCCATGCGAATGATGTAGCTGCCTAGCGGAAGCTTCGTAGTCTTCGCTTCCTGGGTTTTCTTTACGCCAGCGTCGTCCGTGGACTTCTCCGATTTTTCTGTTTTCGTTTTATCGCTCGGCTTGCTTTCCGCTTTCGCATCAGCGCTCTTCGCGTCCGGAGATTTTGCCGCTGGCGACAGCGTTTCCTTCACCTCAAAATCCTGCTCGAGCTTTTGCACTTCGGCGCCCTGTCTCTGCAGCAGATTCGCCAGCTGTGCGGCAAGCGCGGGGCGCCTGCCGTCATTTACGATGGCCCAAGCCGCTGGGCCTTCCGTCCTGGCTTTCGCAACGGACCGTTTGCTCTTCTCGTAGAAATCTTTCAGAAGCTCCTGCCCGTGCTGCGCCGTGTAGTCCAGCGAAAGCAGCACGCCGCTCTCCTCCAGGTTCGTGTTATTGCGCAGCGACCATTTCACTTTTGGCAGGGGCGGATTCGGCCGGAACCACGCACGGCTCGTAGAACTTGGCGGCAACTCCGCTTCCTTCGTGTCGGGCGTGCTGTTTCCATATGTTTCGTAGAAACGCCCGATCGAGTTATGGCCATTAGCGACATAAAACATGTAGTTGGGCGCCCACCCGTCGTAGAAACCGTGGGTCCATACGCCTACAACGCCGCGCTCCGTCATTCCTTGCACATCGTTGTAAGCGAACTTCTGCCATTCGTTGATTACAATCGGGTCGAGCCACGCGTTATAAGGTCCCGTGCCCGTCGACACGTAAAGGTACGGAATAGATTCGTGCAGATCATGCAGCACCTGCGGATGCCAATAGAAAAAATTCTGCATCATCATCTGCGAAAGTTTCAGCCCCATCGCGATCCCGTCGCGATTGTTGTCGTGCTGCACGTAGTGTCCCCAGTAAACGAGGCCCGGCAGGGGCTTGTCAGGATTAGCCTTTTTATAGTTCCAGTGGTCCACTACACGGTCATGGCCATCGACTTCGACGATCGGAGTAATCAGAAAGACTGCGTTCTTGCGAATATTCTGAATGAACGGCGAATCTTCCACGGCCAAACGGTACGCCAGCTCCATCAACATCTCTGGCGATCCCGTTTCGGGAGAGTGGATCGATCCGGACGCCCAATAAAACGGCTTGCCGCCGGCGATCAGCTGCCTCGCATCGGCGTCGCTGATTTTGCGGGGATCGGCAAGCTTGGCGGTGATATCGCGCAAGTGGTCGAGCTGCGCGATGTTGGCTTCATCGCTCACAGCGATAAGCAGAAAATCGCGGCCCTCTTCCGATTTGCCTACGCGGTAGACTTTCACGCGCGGGCTGGCCTTCGCGAGCTCGTCGTAATACCGGTAAATATCCTTTGAATAAGTCAGAAAGTCCGGCGCGCCGACAATGTGACCGAGAATCTTGTCCGGTGAGGGCACGGTCGAGGAAGCCGGGAGATGATCGACCAGGTCTGTGAGAAAAAACGGCTCCGTCGTAAACTCACGAATTCTCTTCCCGTACTCTTCATCGTTCGCGGCAGTGCTCTGCGCGTCCGCAAGCCCAGCCGTGAAGTTCGTGAAAAGAAAAGTCGCAACGGCCGCCAACCAAATTCTCAACAGCAGATTCCGCCCTGCCTGGGCAAACTCACACAAGTTTCCATTCGGAATTCTCATCATTGCCTCACTTTTATATTTGTCCTGGCAAACAACCGGCCGCTGCACCATGTGACGGGCCGTTCGCAACAAACGTTTCAGCCGTTTTATAGCATGCCCGCTGCACGTAAGAACCGAGGTAGCATAATGCTTCCTTGGCTTGGAGGGAAGAATGACCAACGGGGCAGGTCCTCAAAAATCCGTGCTGATCACCGGCGCAACGGACGGCTTGGGCAGAGCCACGGCGCTTTTGCTTGCTCAGCGCGGCTATCGCGTTTTCGCCGCGGGGCGTTCGGCGGAAAAACGCGCCCAGCTTGATGCGCTGGCACAAGAGAAGAAACTGCCGCTCGAAACAGTGGAACTTGACGTCTGCGACGACGCTTCCGTACAACGAGCAGTGACTAGCGTCCTCGCAAAGGCGGGCGCCATCGACGTCCTCTTCAACAATGCTGGCGTTAACTTCTCGGCCGCCGTCGAAGACTTGCGCATGGAGGACTGGCGACGCCAGTTCGAGACGAATTTTTTCGGCGTCCTGCGCGTCACGCAAGCCGTGATGCCACACATGCGCGAACGAAAGCGCGGCCGCCTCGTGATGATGAGCTCCGTCTCGGGATTCGTTACCGCCCCGACCCAAGGCGCTTACAGCAGCAGCAAGTTCGCCCTTGAAGCCATGAGCAACGCTTTGCGCCTCGAACTGTATCCCTTCGGTGTGCAGGTGATCCTGATCGAGCCGGGCTACATCGTGACGGGCATCCAGCAAGCAGCCCTGGAGCTCTCGAAACCCTACTTGGACAAAATGAACAAGGGCCCCTACGCCCCTCTCTACGCGCGATTCCTCGAAAGTGTCACTGAAGCTCGCGCCAAATCGAAAACGACACCTGAAGATTGCGCCCGCGTGGTCCTCCAAGCGATCGAATCGCCCAATCCGAAAACTCGCTACCTCGTCACGGGGTTAGCTGTCGTCGCGAAATGGTGCAAGCGTTTGTTGTCAGACAGAATAGGGGACACCATATTCCGTCGCAGATTCGGAATTGTCCGCGAGACATAACTCGCATCGCCCCCAACGCAAGTACGTGCGGTTAGCGGATCCCTTATGGATTCGAAATCTGGAAGGAGAGGCTGTTCTCTCGCAACTCCTGCCACTTTTTGGACCACGCCTCGTGCACCGGGCTCTCGGAGTAGTCGGCAGCAGCTTCTGCGCTCGTGAATTCGATCGCATAGACGCCGCTGAAATCCTTGATCTGGTTGCGCTCCGTCTTGAGCCACACATTCTTGATGCCAGGAATTTTCCCCGCCATCTCTTTGATCCCGTTGACGGCATTCTCCCGGTCATTGTTTGAAGTGGCGTCCTTGAATTTGTAAATCACGACATGCAGCACCGTTTTCGGCTGCGCGAACCGGTTTTGCCCCGCCACACTCCGGGCATGCAGCGAACCCGCCGCGATTCCCGCTATAAATAGAGCCGCGCCCAAAGCAATCTGCGCCACGCGTTTTTTCGTCGAAGTCACATCATCCTCCCGTCGTTGCTACCCAGCCAGTCTATGAAATACGCAAGGGGCGAGGCAACCTGCCGCAACAATCGCTAAAGCCCTCGCCCGCAAACCGTTTGACGCACCTGCGTTGCGACCGTTACGCTGCCTAAGCGCGTTTCTCGAGGATGGAATGGACGTTTCGCCTGGCGGCTCATCCGCCGATCAGATGCAGCCGGTAAACCTGCCGCCCCTCCCGCAACTGTGGGCTGGCTATCTTCTTGGTCTTGCCACCATTATCGCGGAATTGGTCGACGCATCGCTTCACTCCCCGGACGTTGTCATAAACGAAATTCCAATTCCAAATTTGTATCTCTTTCTCCTCATGTTCGTTGGCAGCGTCTACTGGCTCGTCTGCGTATATCGTTATCACGTGGTGATGCAGCATGTGCCTGGCTGGAAGCACCCCATTTCGCCCGCGCGTGCCGTTGGCTTCCATTTCATCCCCATTTACAACCTCTATTGGGTGTTCAAGTGGCCTCAGGAGATTGCCAGGTTCGTGAACTGGAGATTCGGGCAGCCGGTGATGAAGCCACAAAAGGTGGGGCTCATGGTTTTCGCTGCTTTCGTCATGCGGTTCTTGTTCGACCCCGGGCTTGGCCTGATCCTGCTTTTCTTGGCGGCCTCTTACGTCTCCGGCTGCCTTCGCCGAGCCTTTGCCTTGCCGCCGCCACCCGTGAGCCCGTCGCCTTCACCAGAATGAATTCGCGCAAGGCTCGGGCCAACGTGTGAGAGTCCGGGACCCTACGACGACGTCGAGTTCAATTAGAGTCATCGCCGACCCTGGCGCCACAACAATCGCTCGCCTCGGCCAAAAGAAAAACGGCCCGGTGAAGACATCTTCACCGGGCCGTTTTTCTCCAGTTTCAGAATTTACTGATTCGGTTTGTTCGGCGCGTCGCCGGCCTTCGGGTCGGCCTGTGTGGCCACGCTCGCAGCGATCGGCTTGCCTACATCACTGCCAAAACGCGTTAAATAAGGCATGAACGGCGTCACCTCGAACGGCATCTTCTCGCGCTCGGCGACGGTGCCCACCGGCTTGCTCTTGATCAACTCCAGCTTGTCGTTCCAGGGATCCACCTTCACGCGCCCGCCAATCGGCAGCGCCGCGATCATCTGCGGATTCTGTTTCTGATCCACGGGACTCGAAGCCTTCAAGTCGCCGACCACCGGCACGCGGTTTCCCAAGTGCGGGCTCACGAGGTTTGGAATCTCCTTCGTGCGGGAATCGAGCGCCGAAAGAAATAGCCCCGCGTTCCCAAGCTGACCCTTATACGGCGAGTTGTTCAGCAGTTGAATAGCTTTTGCGTTGGCGGCATTTTCCTCGTCCTTAGTGCGCGCAAACCCAAAATGGCGGAAGGTTTCCTTGTCGTCGACCAACAACTGGTCGAAGAAGGCATAGGTGGAATCCAGGCGATGGCCAAGCACGATATGGCTCAACTCGTGAGCGATCATCGTCGCCAAACTGGCTTCATCCGGCAGTACGTCGATCAAGCCACGGCTCAGCACGATGGTGTGGCCCACGGTGTACGACTCCAGCGTCGAGGTCATCATCACGCGGCACCGTACATCCGGCTCCACTTCGATGTTGTTCGTCACCTCGAGGTTGTTCACCACCGTGTCGAGTACTTTGTCGACTTCGCCCTTCGGCGCAACCAATCCGATGCGCTCCAGCCGGTCGATCACGTTGTCTTCCGCCTGGCGGTCCCACGAACGCTGTGCCTGAATCGGCGACAGGTCATTGGACGTCTTCGTGTCGTCCTGCACTGGCGTCTCGACCAGAATCTTGCTTAGCTCCTGCTCCTGCTGCGAATGCCCGAGGTTATATCCCCACAGCCGCGTCTGCGCCTTGAAGTCCAACTTCTTGCTCATCGCGTAGTGTAGATCTTTTTCTTCGCTGTAGACAAACGACGGCATCCACAACCCTGGCTGCACGTTGCTCCGCCAGCTGTCAAAGTGGAAGTACCAGCTCGAGTGCCCTCCGCCGCTGTATGCGCCGTTGAACCGTACAATGTTGTAGTCCTGATCCTCGACCCAGATGCGCCCGAGGAACCGCCCCTTGCCCGACTTGTCCTGGGGAGAGACGTCGAACACCAGGCAGCGCACTTCGCCAAGAAATTCGCGTCGCACGTAGTCAAACTTGTAGTGCTGCTTGTCGAATCCGTTCGTGTCGATAAAAATCATCTGCAGGAAACCGTCCGGAAGAAACTGCATCGCGAACGAAAAGAAATTTCCTACCGACCCGAAAATCTTCTTGCCCTTGCTCTCCGCGTTGCTCAACGACACCAGCTGCACACCCTTCGAGAAGTCGGCGCGCCCCAGGAAATATTTATCTCCTGCGGGCACATAGCCGAGGTCCTTGTCGGGCTTCAGGTTCTGTATGTACGTCTCCACCAGCGGCGAGTACTGCCGGACCTGCTGGTCGAGACGGTTTTCGTTCGTGATCACACGGTCGATCACTTGATCCATCGTCCGCGCTTGCTGCGGTTCTGGCGCCGCAGCGCTGGCGATGGTTCCGGACCCACCCAACACGAATCCGAGGACAACTGTAGCTAGCATACGCATTTCTCTCTCCCTCAGTAAGCCATGCGGAACTCAATCCGCACGCGTGCCGGAAAATCTACCGACTGGCCTTCGCGTTTTGCAGGTTTAAACTTGATCGTTTGGGCCGCACGGACCGCAGCCTCATCGAGGCCGTGGCCCAATCCGCTTACAACGTGATTTATTTGCATGGTGCCGTTCGAGAGGAACACCACATCAATGACCACGTCCCCCTCTAACTTAAGACTACGCCCTTCGGCCGTGTACTCCGGTTTCGGCTTTTCCAATATGGCAACAGGCGTGTCCACCGGTCCTCCGGCTGCCGCCTTTTTCTTCGGCGCATCCGCCACCGTTTGGTCTCCGAATCCCGAAGCCACCACTTTCCCTTGCTTGCCACCGCTTGGTGGAGGGTTCGCTGTGCCATTCCCAAAACCGGTGCTCGCCACGGTCCCTCTAATCCCTTTATCGCCGCCTGTGCCGTTGCCATAGCCCGGACCGCCGGGTAGTGCAGGCGAACCCAGCCGGTTCACATTGGTCGCGTGCTGCGGGTCGCCCTTGCCAGGCATCCCGTTCGGATCGCCAAAGCCCCCGGTCTGCACCTTGTCCACGGGCGCTTTCACCGTTGCTGGCGCAGCGCTTCCCGAATTCATATTGTTCAGCTTCACGTCTTCTTTAGGGCGCTTCGGTCCGTTGTTCGTCGTATCGATCTTCGCCGCTTCCAGATGCGCCTGCATCTCTGGGGCCAGCGCTTCCACCTTTTGCACCTTGGGCACCACAGCCTTCGGAATTTCAAAGATGTGTGGTTTCTTCGGATCCAGTTTCACCGGCTCGACCACTGCCGGTTTTGGCGTCGGTGGAGGCGTTTTCGCTCTCACCACCTTCGGCGGAGGAGGGGGCGGCGGCGCCACGGGAATCTCCGTCAACGGTGCCGCTATCTCGACGTTCTGAAAGTGCAGCGCCGTCTTTAGCTGGTCCGGATAAATCAGGGGAATCAATACGCAAAAAATCAGCAAGCCAAGTTGCGCCACCGCGCTCACGCCTATGCGGTCCCAACGGGGCTTCGAGTCTGGCAATAGCGCGAGCCGAGCGGCTATAGGCTTCGTCCCGATAGCTGTCTTCCACGCCTCTGCATTAGGTTGGCGACGCCTATCCGAGTCAAATCCGACGCCCAACTGCGTCGTACTCCGTGGTGAATCTGAAATCATAGTTGTCATCCGCTTGCCGCCTCGAGAAGTTTCATCCTTGGGTACCTCGGACATCTAGGAAGTCCTAGCGTTCCAAAGTTCGCCGGTTTTTTCAGTTCGTGCGCTTTTCCAGTACTAGGGTACTTACGGGGCTGAGGGCGTCCTAATAGGACTTTCGTACTAGCGTCGCGAAGTCGCTAATGGTCCCGCGAGCGCACGGTTTGCTCCTAGTCTGCTAACCCGGCGAGGCGGTTCTTGTTGCGGGGTAGGGGGCGCAACCCGTATAGGATACCGCAATTCGGGTCCTCGGCGTCCGTACTTTTATGTACACTCCCCATCGGGCTGGATTAAGCTCATAGGATGCCAACGATACCTGCGGCGTTGGATGGTCTGCGATACTGTAGATACCTTAGTTCTCCATGAAAAAAGACTCAAAAGACCGCCCGCAAGCCAGCAAACCCGCTGCTCCCGCCAGCTCTGCCCAGACGCTGGCTCCGTCCCCCGCTAAACTCGACTGGCTTTACGCGCAATCTTCCGCGGCCCGCTGGGGTCTGTCCCGAGAGCGATTTGCTGCCTCCCTCGAACGCAGCGCCGAGAAACGGCTCGCCAGTGGAAACCTCGAACGCGAAAAACTCGAGGAATATCTCGCTGCCCTGCATCTCGAAGATTTGGCCCTCGCCACCGCTTGCATGGAAAATTGCGAACCAGCCTGGGAACATTTCGTCAGCGGCTTCCGCCCCTACCTTCGCGCTGCCGCTGCCGCCGTTCTCCGCTGCAGCTCAGCCTCCCCGGAAGCCTGCGAACTAGCTGATTCTCTTTTTGCCGAACTCTATGGCCTCGCGGATGGAAACCGCCGCGAGCGCTCGCTCTTCCGCTATTTCCACGGCCGCAGCTCGCTCAAAACCTGGCTCCGCGCCGTTCTCGCCCAGCGCCACATTGACGCCATCCGCGCGGGCCGCAGCCGTGAGAGGATGCTGATGATTCTCAAAGACAGCCGCATCGGTACCTACGGTGGGCTCGCCTTGATCGTCTCCGTTCTCCTGCGCTGGCAGGCATTGGCTCAGTGCACCGTGAACCCTGTCTATGGGCTGGCCGCGGCGCTTGCTCTGTCGCGAACTGCGCTCGTCGGACTGGCCGCGACGACGCCCTCCGCGGGCGATGG
>Ga0209736_1000174_pt1 | contig 20482 bp, 15 predicted proteins | sample BlaSpr_A8_Ref_M3_FD_187992 | JGI IMG/M metagenome (GOLD analysis project Ga0209736, IMG submission 187992) | Forest soil microbial communities from Thunder Bay, Ontario, Canada - Black Spruce, Ontario site 2_A8_Ref_M3 (SPAdes) (version 2) | ecosystem: Environmental > Terrestrial > Soil > Boreal...
GCCGGCGTCGGCTGCGCGGGCCTGCCGCCGAAGCACAAGCCCGTGCAGCTGGCGAGCGCGGTGCCGCTGGAGGGCTTCGAGACAGGGGCGGGCGGCGAGTGGCCGGCGGCGGAATGGTGGAAGCGCTATCAGGATCCTACTCTCGATACATTGATCGAACTCGCCTTGGCATCCTCGCCGACTCTGGCAACGGCCCATGCCCGCTACGATTCGGCGCGCCAATCCGTGCGAATTGCGGGCGCGGCGGCCGGGGCACGCGTCGACTTGAGTGCCGACATAGAGCGGCAGCGTCTCAGCGATAACGGTCTGATCCCGCCGCATCTGCTCGGTTTCAGTTGGTACAACCAGGCCGATTTGGGGCTGCAGGCGAGCTATACCTTCGATTGGTGGGGAAAGCAGCGCGACGCAGTGGAAGCGGCCGTTGACCAGGCGCACGCCGCGCAGGCGGACCGCAGCGCCGCCGCACTGGTGCTGGCAAGTTCGATCGCGGATACCTATTTTGGCTGGCAGGCGGATCAAAGCCGCATTGCCCTTGCGCGCGAACGCGCGAGCGTCGTGGAGCGCGAAGGAGCGATCGCCGCCGCGCGCGTCAGGGCGGACTTGGCTCCCGCGGATGATACGAATCGCTCCGATCTTGCCTTGGGCTCGGCACGCGAGCAGATCGCTGCATTGGAAGGATCGGCGAAACTGCGGGTGGTGGCGCTCGCCGGCCTCGCCGGCCGTTCCATGGCGGAACTGCCCGAGCTGCAGGCAAAACCTCTGCCGGCGCTGTCGGGCAATTTGCCCGAAGACGTCAAGATAGATCTGATCGCGCGCCGTGCGGATATTACGGCGAGCCGCTGGCGGGTGGAGGCCGCGGAAAGGAATCTCGATTCCGCGCGCGCGGAATTCTTTCCGGACGTCACCATCAACGCGTTGCTGGGTTTGTCCAGCATCGACGTCGGTAAATTGATCGAGTACGGCAGCCGGGTCCCACAGGCCACCGCGGCGATTCATTTGCCGATATTCGATGCCGGCCGGCTCAGGGCGCGCTATGGGGCCTCGCAGGCCGCCATCGATTCGGCTGTCTCAAGCTATCGAGACACTTTGGTCGGCGCCGCGCGGGAGGTGGCGATGCAGGCATCGACCCGGGCGCAAATCGTGGCGCAACGAACCCAACGCATCATCGAAGTCGAGGCGGCGCGCCGGCTACAGAGCAACGCTGCGGCCCGTGTGAGACAGGGGCTTAACGACGTAAGGGCTGAACTCACGGCGACGGAATCCTGGATGGAGCAACGCGATGCGCTGCTGCAGCTCGACGCGGCGGCGCTGTCGGCGGACATCGCCCTGCAGCGCGCCCTCGGCGGCGGATACGAGAACCCGCAAAAACTTGTCAACACCCGATCGACCGCGACGACAACGACACCATGAATGCAAACGTAGCACCTGCAGCCACGGCGCCTGCCAACGGCAAGCGGACCAAGATCCTCATTCTCATCGCGGTGATATTCATCGTGTTGGGCGCGCTGTGGGGAGCGTACTGGGTGTTGGTTCTGTCGAAGCGAGAGCAGACCGACGATGCCTATGTGAACGGCAATAAAGTGGTGATTTCGGCGCAGGTCTCCGGCACGGTCATTGCCGTGCTCGCCGACGACACGCAATTGGTCAAGGCCGGGCAGGTGCTGGTGCGTCTCGATCCCATCGATGCAGAGACCAGTTTGAGCCGCGCGGCCAGTGCGTTGGCGCAGGGCGTCCGTCAAGTGCGCCAGGAAAAAGCGACGGCGGATCAATACGACTCGGTCATCGAGACGAGAAAACTCGAATTGGCGCGGGCGCAAGCCGACCTCGCAAAGCGCGAGCCCTTGCTCGCCGACAAGGCGATTGCGCCGGAAGAAGTGCGCCACGCGCGCGAAAGCGTCGAAATGGCGCGGGCCGCCCTGGCCCAGGCCGTGCGGCAGTCGATCGCCGCTCACGCGCTGATCGACGGCACGCCGGTGGAAGACAACCCAGCCGTGCTGCAAGCCAAGGCGGCGTTTCGAGATGCGTGGATCGCCGCGCAGCGCAATGCCGTCGTCGCGCCGGTCACCGGGTACGTGGCCGAGCGCAGCGTGCAATTGGGTCAGCACATCCAAGCGGGCCAGGCGCTCATGACCGTGATCCCGCTGAACGCATTGTGGGTGGACGCGAATTTCAAGGAGGTCCAATTGCGCCACCTGCGGATCGGACAGGCGGCACAGGTGCGCAGCGATCTTTACGGCGGATCCTTTATATTCCACGGCCACGTCAAGGGCATGTCGGCGGGAACCGGCGCCGCCTTCGCTCTGCTGCCGGCGCAGAACGCCTCCGGCAATTGGATCAAAGTGGTGCAGCGTGTGCCGGTGCGAATTCAAATCGACGATAACGATCTGGTGAAGGCGCCGCTTCGTGTGGGTCTATCCGCCACGGTAACGGTGGACACGACGAATCGCGACGGCCCCGTCCTGTCGATGAACACGGCCGACACGCCCGTGGGCGATACGCAGGTGTATACCCAGGATCTCGACAAAGCCAGTGCCGAAGCCGACGCCGTCGTGCGCCGCAATCTTCAAGCTCGCTAGTTGACGTCCTCCGGCGCCCTTAAAGGGGCGGGGATTCCTTCCGCAAGACGGCGACGTCCCGCCGCGAGGATGTTCTTCGCGGAGTTGAGGTTACGGTCGTGCAATCGCGACCGCCATGACGGTCTTCATGTGGAACCGGCGGACGGATTACCATCATGCGGTACTGACCGAACACATTCGCGATGCGGCGGCACAGGCGCATTCGAATACGTGGAGCGCGCCATTACGGCGCAGGCCATGACCTTGGGGGTCAACGACGTATTCCATGTGCTGGGTTGGATGTACCTGCTGCTGATGCCCTTTCTATGGTTCGCCAAACCACCGTTCGCGGCGCGAGGAACCGACACGGCTCACTGATCAATGGGTGCCATACCGTGTAGGATCTCGCCTATGAGTGCACCCTACATCGTTGCCATCGGCGGCACCCTGCGCGCCAATTCGACGACCGAAAGAGCCATGCGATACGTGCTCGACGCGGCGCAACGCGCCGGAGCGAGAACCAAGCTCATCAGCGGACCCTCACTGCAACTGCCGCTTTATCAACCCGACAACCCGGAACGCAGCGGCGCGGCTCGTGACCTCGTGGCGGAGCTGGCCTTGGCCGACGGCATAGTTTTGGGTTCACCGGGTTATCATGGCAGCATCTCGGGCCTGGTCAAGAACGCGCTGGACTACGCCGAAGACTTGCGCACGGACGTACGGCCTTACTTCAGCGGCCGCGCCGTCGGCTGCATCGCGACGGCGGGTGGGTGGTCCGCGGCGGTGAATACTTTGGGTGCCCTGCGCGACATCGTGCATGCGCTGCGCGGCTGGCCGACGCCCTTGGGCGCCGCCATCAATTCGGCGGAACTGGTATTCGACGAGGATGGCACGTGTCAGTTGGCGCGCGTGGCGCAGACGCTCGAGTTGATGGCCGGCGAGGTCATGCGCTTTGCGCGGCCGGCCTAGAACGCTGGCGACGCGGGGTTGCACGAGAATGACGCGTTACGTTTGGGGCGTTCTGTCGACAATTGCGCTGGGGTGCGCCGCTGCGGCAGCGCCGGCGCCGGCCGACCTCGTATTGCTTCACGGCAAAATTCACACGCAGGATGCGAACCGGAGCGTCGTTCAGGCGCTGGCCCTGCGCGGCAACACGATTGTGGCCGTCGGCACCGATGAGGCCATCGGCGCGTTCATCGGTGCAAGCACCCGCAGGATCGATCTGGGCGGCCGGGTGGTGCTGCCGGGAATCATCGATGCGCACACGCATCCGGCGCAAAGTGCCCAAGATCTCGGCAAGTGCAGCCTCGGCGACGAGGCTCTCACCCCTTCGGGCATCAAGAGCCGTGTTGCGGCGTGCCTGAAGGCACATCCGGGAGAGCGCGCTCAGTGGTTCGAAGCGGTCATGGTCAACCCGTCCGGGGTGACGCTCACGCTGGCGGACCTCGACTCCGTGCTGTCCGAACGGCCCATGCTGCTCAACGGCTCGGACGGACATACCGTCTGGGCGAACTCGCCCGCATTGAAGCTCGCGCACATCACGCCCGCAACCAAGGATCCCGCCGGAGGACATATCGAGCGTGACGCCACGGGCCGGCCCACGGGCACGCTGCGCGACAACGCCGCCGACATCGCGCTGGCTGCGAAGCCCGCGGCCGGCCTCGATCATGAGGCTTCGCAGCTCAACGAGGCATTGGATTCCATGCGCGCGATCGGCATCACGTCGGTTCAGGACGCCGCAGTCGATGATCACACGATGCAGATTTACCGCCGTCTGTACGATACGCATCGCCTGAACATGCGGGTTCGCGGCTCGTACCGCCTCCAGGATCTGCGCGAGCCCGCGGCGGCATTGATCGACAGGGCCGTCAAGTTTCGCGCGAAATGGGCGATCGATCCGGATTTCCTGCGCGCCGATGCCGTGAAAATCTTCGCGGACGGCGTCATCGAGTATCCGTCGCAGACGGCGGCCTTGCTGGAACCCTATCTTGACGTCCATGGTCACCCCACCCGCAATCGGGGTCCCTCGTATTTTGTGCAGGACAAATTGAATCAGATCGTGACTGCGGCGGATGCCGCCGGATTGACGGTGCACATTCACGCGATCGGCGACCGGGCGATTCGCTCCGCGTTGGATGCGATTGCGGACTCGCGGCGCCGTAACGGTGCCTTGGACAACCGCGACCAGATCGCGCACTTGGAACTGATCGATCCTGCCGACTTTCCGCGCTTCAAGGAATTGGGGGTGATCGCCAATTTCCAACTGCTGTGGGCGCGGCGCGATAACTACGTCGAAACGGCAACCATCCCGTATCTTGGGCCGCAGCGCTCCATGTACCTCTACCCGGCGCGCGCGCTGCGCGATGCGGGTGCCTTGATTGTCGGCGGCAGCGATTGGAATGTCAGCAGCTTCGATGCGTTTGTCGCGATGGAGCACGCCATCACCCGGTCGGAGAGCAAAGGCCGGCCTGCGCTCTTGCCTGAACAAAGCCTCACGCTTCAGGATATGGTCGACGCGTACACCATCAACGCTGCCTCGGCACTGAAGCAGGAGCGCGCGACCGGCAGTCTCGAGAACGGCAAGCGAGGCGATTTCATCGTGCTCGATCGAGATATCTTTGCGATCGACCCATCCGATTTGCACATGACGCAGGTAACCGCGACCTATCTCGACGGGCGCGAGGTGTACGCCGCGGCCGGGACCTAAGGATTATGTGAAATAGGAGGGGTTCCTCTTGACATAAACCGGGATTTGACGATTTTGTCGCCGCGCGGAGACGCCCATCACGGTTTCGCCGGACGGGCTTGGTCACTATGCTAAAGGCACTCCAACCGTCCGCGGAAAAACAACTATGTCTGCGCCGATCGATACTCCATTGACCGGGGAAATATGGCATCTGAGCATCGATGACTTGTTGGCGCCGCTGCCGGCAAGGATTCGTCTCGGCGGTCCGGGACCCTTCGTGATTAATCTCAGCACATCGTCCGCACCGGTCGCTCTGCCCGCCAAGAACATCGCCGGCTGTGAGCACGCGCACTTGTACCAACTTCAACGTACCGAGGATCGGCGTCCCCGCTATCGGCTGCGGCTCGGTCCGTTCGCCACTGAAGACGAGGCCGACGCAATCCTCGAGAGAGTGCGAGACGTCTATCCCGGCGCCTTGACCGCCACGGCGGACGCCGAGGACTTGCGCGCGATAGGCAAACTGCAGCCGAAGGCGCCTGCGCCGCAACCGTACGCCGAGAAGCCTAGCGCGCCGTCCCTCGCCCGGCCGCCGAGCGTGCCGCCCAAGCCCGCCGCGAAGCCGGCAGCGTCGGTCACGCCGTCCGTCATTTCTCCGCCCGTCCTGACCGCGGCACAGAGGCTTCCGGTTCGCCCGCCCGCCGCGAAGCCAGCTTCGGTTGCGACCGCCGTTGCGCCGCCCATGCTGACCGCGGCACAGAGGCTTCCGGTTCGCCCGCCCGCCGCGAAGCCGGCGGCTCCGAAACCCTCCGTTGCTCCGCCTGTGCCGCCACCGCGCCAAGTCCGTGAACTCAGTACGCGCTTGCCCAGCCTCGAGAGCACGCAAACGGTTCGCATGTTGACGCAGCTGGAACTGGAAGATGAGCAAGCTTCCCGCTGGTTCGCGATCCAGCTGTCGTCGGCGGAGGAAGCTTTCGATCCGGAAACCGTGCCCAACCTCGACATCTTCAGCGTGTATCGCCTGTACTCTGTAGCGGGAATCGATCAAGGGCGCATCATGCACGCTTTGCGCCTGGGATTTTTCAGCGAAGAGGCCGCCGCGAGCGCGGTCGCGAGCTACCTTACCGCATTCTATGACAAGCCTGCCATCAAACGCGTGAGTTGCGCCGAGCGCCAGCGATTTGCCGAGGAGCCTCTCGAAGCACGCAAGGACATCGGCGCGACCGGCAGACATGCGGTAATCGAGATCACAGACGAACGATTCGTCCGCGAAAGGCGCGGCGGGCACGCCACGGGCAAGTGAGAACACTCAGACAGGCTCCTAGAGTTCGAGACAGCGTTTGAAACGCTGATCGACCCGGCGGGCATACCATTCGGTGGTCAATCTGCGCGCGATTTTAGGGCCGTGCAGTTGAATCCGCGGAACCAGCGCGCGCGGCAAGGAGTGACCCGCCGCCTGTTCGGCGAGCGCGAATACCCGTTGGTATAGCTGCGTTCTCTCGAAGTCCACGGTTTTGCCTTGTTCGAGCGCATTGTGGATGGCGCCGTCTCCCATTTTCAGGCGCTTGCCGAGTGCGCGCACCGCCGGCTCGGTGCTGCCGGCGCCTGTTGCGCCGGCATCGTGCGGCAGCAGCGCGCCGTCCGGCGTCACGGGGATCCCGGAGGCAGTGCCGACCGCGCTCTGAAATGCGGCGTTGCGGCTGGCATAACGACCTGCGTTAAAGTCGGCGAAGCGATATAGGTACGCGTCGTATGGAGCCGCGTAGGCCAACAGGTGCGCCGTGCCGAAGTACAAGCTCCCGCGGCGCGTAAACACCTCATCTGCGATGCTTGCTTTCACGGGATATGGGTAGGGCTTGGCCGCGGCGTACTCCTCGGCAAACGCCACATTGACCTGCATCGGTCCGCGCGTGCGTATCGGGTTTCGCTCCGCGAACAACGTCCGGCCCAAGGGCATGGCGCCGATGAAATCCTCGTAGATGTCGCTCAGATCCTTTTCGGTTCTTGCCGCGTCGATCCTATCGCCGTAGCTGCGCCCGGTCGCGGAGGTCAGCTGCAATGCGGTGCGCACCACGATGCGCGGCACGCCCGCGTGCTCGGCGCGGCTATCAATCTCCCGCCAGGCAATGGCCGGCAATCCCGGTATCACCGGGTCGACCTGAAACCCGGATTCCTGCTCGGTCACCGCGACCACGGCGCAGATGTTCTCGTGTGTGGGTTCTATGCCCAGTACGCCGAATGCGGCATACATATCGGCGGCCCAGCCGCCCCGGTCCGACGCGGTGCGCGGCACGGACTTTTCGATCAGCGCGTGCACCTCGACTGGGCTCGCCGGCGGCGTGGCTGACGGTGGCCCGCTCGCGCAGCTCGCGATCAACGCTGCGATTCCGCTCGTGCAAAGGGCCACGGCGAAACATGAGGGCGGCCCTCGTAAGAAACGCCCGACAACCGATGACTCAATGCGGGAATGGCTAAAAGAATCGAACGCGGGCAAAGTTTCCTCCGCAGAGTGGGCTGGAGCGGCGGCGCTTTCCTCAACAATATTACAAGGAACCTAAATCATGGGTCGTGGAATTCTGCTTTGGATGCTGGGCGTTCCTCTTCCGATCATCCTGTTGTTGGCGATGTGTTCGCACTCCTGATCGACGAGGAATCACATGGAACAAACATTAGAACAACAAATACCCGACCCGCGCGCCGAGCACACGCGGGTGGGGTCAGCGGCGTCGTGGCCTGCCATCATCGCCGGTGCGTTCGTGGCGGCGTCGGTTTCGCTGGTCTTGCTCGCGCTGGGCTCTGGACTGGGATTCTCCGAGATTTCTCCCTGGCCTGGGCGCGGCGTCACGGCGACGACATTCGCGGTCACGACGGCGATCTGGCTCATCGTGATGCAGTGGGTTTCGTCGGCATTCGGCGGATACATCACCGGCCGGCTGCGCACGAGATGGATCGGCACGCACACGCACGAAGTGTTTTTTCGGGATACGGCGCATGGACTGATCACCTGGGCGGTGGCGACGGTACTGGTAGCCGCGACGCTGGCGACGTCGGTGTTTTCGGCGATTGAGGGCGGCGCACATGCCGTGGCGGCGCAAGGCGGACCTTTGGCGCAAGGCGCACTGGCAGCGCAAGGCACGGTGCCGGCCCGAGGGAACCCCTATGGCGTGGACAAATTGTTTCGCTCGAAGGGATCTGCGCCTGCGAGCGGCCCAGGGTCAACCGATCCACGCATCGAGGTGACCCACATCGTCGCGAACTCGTGGTCGACGGGCAAGGTGCCTGAGGCAGATATTGGCTACTTGGTCGAGCTGGTCGCCGCCCGAACCGCACTGTCGCAGGCTGAGGCGCAGAAGCGCGTCGATGAATTCATCGCAAGCACGCTGGATGCGGAAAAGAAGGCGAAGGCGGATGCGGACGCGGCCCGCAAGGCAGCCGCGCAAGCCGCCATCTATCTGGCTCTTTCGATGCTGGTGGGTGCGTTCATCGCGAGCGTGTCCGCGGCGCTTGGCGGACGCTTGCGGGACGAACATTATTTGTAACCGCCTGAGGGAAACAAGGACCAGCCGGTCGACCTATCTCAAGCTCCCCCGGGTTGGGCCGGCGCCGGGTGCGGGCACGCGCGGCACCGCGGTGAAGGATTCAAAACGCAGATCGATCACTGATCCGGAATTCTGGTGCGGAATGCAGGTGGTGTGATTGTCAGGATTGCGGGTGGTGAACATCGGCAGCAGAGTGTTGCGAAACTGCTCGACGAGTTCGCAGTCGCCCGTGGAGAGTTCGCGCGGTGAACGATCGGCAAACGACACCGGCCGCCACCGTCCGTCGACCCGTTTGACGTCTGCCGGCGTATCCCCGCCGATGGGCGCCAGCGTGTAAAATGTAAGGTCGGCCCGAGCGAATTTGTCCGCCCTCCCAAAGCCCGAGGCGCATGCCCCCGCCTGCGATTTGACATCGTGTCTCGCTCCGGCGGCAATCAACAGCAATTTGATCTTGTCGGCCAGACCGTCACAGGAATACGTGGAGGTAAAGCCCAAAAACGCGAACGAGTACTCGTGCTTCTGCCAGCTCCCGGGCTCGCCGGCGGACGGATCGTCCGCCCAGCTCGTGCGCGAACCCAGCAGGGCAACGAACAGGGAGCAGCCGGCGGCGGCGAATTTCCAGCATTTGTTCATGTACGGAGCGCTCCCATCATGGTGCAGCGGCATTGTACCGCCGGTTACATAACGGGGGAGGAGCCGAGTCGGTTGACGCCACGTGTTGGAATGTTGGGGTGCGTCAACGATGAAAATAAACGAAATCTCCGGCGCGCGCTCCATATAATCCTCGGCGATGCGAAGCAAAGAAGTGCACCTGCTCGAGCGCCCGCAGGGTATTCCCACCCTCGGGCAGTTTGGGATCGTGGAAACCGATGTCTCGGAGCCGGCCGCCGGTGAACTGCTGGTGGAAAATATCTATATGTCGGTGGATCCGGCCATGCGGCCGCGATTGGCGGCACAAACGGCCCTCAACGAAGCGATGGTCGGCGGTGCAATCGGGCGGGTGCTCAAGTCGCGTCACACCGGCTATCAGCAGGGCGATCTGGTGGAGTCCATGCACGGATTCCGCCAGTACTTTGTCTCGGCGGGTGAGGGTCTGTCGAAACTGGACGCCGACGGCATGCCGTTGGCCGCCTACATGAGCGTGTTGGGGCTGACCGGCCTCACGGCGTACGGCGGATTGCTGGTCATCGCCGCCGTCAAGGAGCGGGAGAACGTTTTCGTTTCGGCGGCCGCGGGCGCCGTGGGCAGCATCGCGGCGCAGATCGCGAAGATAAAAGGCTGCTACGTGATCGGCAGTGCCGGATCGGACGACAAATGCCGTTGGCTCAAGGAAGAACTCAAGCTGGACGCGGTCATCAACTACAAGAACCAGGAGCTGCGCACCGCCCTCAAGGCGGCTGCGCCGCGCGGCATCGACGTGTATTTCGACAATGTTGGCGGCGAGCACTTGAACGCGGCGCTGCCGCGTATGAATGCGCTCGGACGCATCGCGGTTTGCGGCATGATTTCCGCTTACAATAATTTTGGCGCCATTTCGGAACCGGTGACCACGCTCTCGAACATGATCTACAACCGTCTGACGATGAGGGGCTTCGTTTTTTACGAATTCGCATCCCTGCGCACGCAATTTCTCGCCGACATGAAGGGATGGCTCCGGGAGGGCCGTATCCGCTACCGCAGCACCATCCTGCAGGGCATCGAGCAGGCGCCTTCGGCATTGATCGGCTTGTTCAACGGCACGAACACCGGAAAGATGTTGGTGCAGCTGGCGCAGCAGCCAGGAGCAGTCTGAGTATTCCTTGTCGCTCGTCAGTCGAATACGATGCGCGGCAAGTAGAACGACACAGTCCAATTGGGGATGTCGACGATTTCGCTGATTCGAAGGTCCCCGCATACGCTGCACAATAGGTACGCATCGATCGCCGGCATTGCATGCTGACGGCCCAATAAAGCTATCATCGACCGGACGGACGCGCGCGCGGCCTCCATCAAATCCGGACCGATTCCGGTGGTCACCTCATACCCCTTGGCGTCTAGATGGCGCGAGACCGGTCCTGCCGTTTTGAAGCGCGGGTAGGCGAGCGGCGTTTGCTTCAGCAGGTCAAATTGCAGGGCAACGCGCATGGGGCTTTCGATGGCGGTGCCGCACACCTCCCCGTCGCCTTGTGCCGCATGCGTATCGCCGACGGAAAATAATGCGCCGGCGACTTCGACCGGCAGAAATAATTCCGTGCCGAGCGCGATGTCGCGGACATCCATGTTCCCTCCAACGCGGCGAGGAGGGACAATGCTGTGCAGACCGGCTTCGGCAGGAGCCACACCGATGGTCCCGGTAAAGGGTTTGAGCGGTACCTTACCCCAGCGGCCGAACAAAGCCGGCGCCAGGGTCTGCGGGTCGTAGCGCCACAGGTGCAGGGCGGGTTCTTTGAACTCATCGGCCAGCAGCCCGAAGCCGGGTATGTTCGCCGTCCAGCCCCACCCCGAAGGAACGAAGGACAGCAAGGTGACCTTCAGCACGTCGCCCGGCTCCGCGCCGTCGACGTACACCGGACCCGCGACGGGATTGACCTTGGAGAAATCCAGCCGCGCCACGTCGCCGACCGTTGAGGTTGCAGAGATCTGTCCGCCGGACGAGTCGGGAGCATCGAACTCCAGCGACTCTCCGGGTGCAATGCGCACGGCGGCAGGGAAACTACGGTCCCAGCCAAAGTGGTGTTGATGGATGGTGCGTCGGTGCGCCGCGGTCATGTCCCATTGTACGGAATCCCCGGCGCAACATGCACGGTCTTCATCTAGACTGCGGCGCATGTCGCTTCAAGAATTCGGCTACAAAGAACAATTGAACCGCGCCCTGACGACACGGGACCTGATCATCTATGGGATGATTTTCATGGTTCCGATCGCCCCCTACTCGGTGTTCGGTTTCGTCTGGAATGACGCCAAGGGAATGGTGCCGCTGGCCTATCTCGTGGGACTTGTCGGAATGTTTTTTACGGCACTCAGCTACGCGGCGATGTCGCGAGCCTTTCCCCTGGCGGGGTCGGTTTATACGTACGCGCAGCGCGGGCTGCATGAGATCGCCGGTTTTTTCTCCGGTTGGCTCATCCTGCTCGACTACATTTTGGTGCCTTCGCTGCTGTATTTATTCAGCGCCGTGGCTCTGCGGCCGATTTTCCCCGCGGTTCCGGCATGGGCTTGGCTCGGCGGATTCATCGCGTTCAATGCGACGGTCAACTTGATGGGCATTGAATTTACCGCGCGCGTCAACCGGTACATGCTCGTGATGGAATTGGTGACGCTCGGTTTGTTCGTCGCCCTGGGATTGATGGCCCTGTACGGCGGTGCGGGCGCGGGCTCCCTCACGCTCAAGCCCATTTACGATGCCCAGGTGTTCTCCCTCTCGACCGTGGCCGGGGCCACATCCATTGCGGTGCTGTCCTTCCTCGGCTTCGATGGAATTTCGACGCTCTCGGAGGAGAGCCGCGGAAACCAGAACGCCGTCGGTCGAGCGACGGTGCTGTCTTTGGCGCTGGTGGGTGCATTGTTCATGCTTCAAACCTGGGTGGCCGCAGATTTGGCGCGCGGGATGCGTTTTGACGCTCCCGAGACGGCGTTCTACGAAGTCGCAGAGCGTGCCGGCGGCCCGGCGCTGCGGCTCGTCACGATTCTGGCGGTCGTGATCGCATCGGCGATCGCGAACGCCATGGCGGCTCAAGCCGCCGTCTCACGCATTCTTTTTGCAATGGCCCGCGACGGTAAATTGCCCAGGGTCCTGGCCAAGGTGCATCCCCGCTATAGAACGCCGTACGTGAGCACCCTCGCGGTCGCCGTCGTGTCGCTTCTCGTCGGGTTGCTTTTCGCCGAGCGCGTGGATGATCTGACCCGAATCGTCAATTTCGGCGCGCTAAGCGGCTTCGTGCTCCTGCATTTGTCCGTGATCAGCCACTACTTTTATCGCCGGCGCAGCGGCGATTGGCTGCGGCACATCGTATTCCCGCTGACGGGATTGGCGATCATCGTCTACGTGCTCTACGAGATGGATAGGACCGCGAAAGTCCTCGGTGCATGCTGGATCGCAATCGGCGCCCTGTACTACCTCGTTCTGGCCTTGCGCGCAAAAAAAGCAGTGGCACTCGAAATCTGAACTCGCCGGATTAAGGCAAATCGGGCTGCTGCCGGCCACGGCCAATCGTGTAGGAGGACTCTGACGCCATGTTCTAACCATTGCGTCACAGAATTGCGTCACATAATTACCAGGTTGGTGCGAATGTCTCTGGCGCACCGACTTTCGAATGGCTAACAATCGGACGCCATGACTTTAAGATCCTCATCAGCAGCTGCAATTCTCACCGGCGTCGCCGCCGAAGCGGCGCAAATGGCGGTCGAGGCCGGCCTCGTTTATGTGTCGGACGCCGTGCCGGGAATACGGCGCCTGCGCGCGGGCAGGGGCTTTCGTTACCTGACACCGGCAAACCGCCGGCTCGCCGCCGTCAAGGAACTCAAGCGCATCGCCGGTCTCGCGATCCCGCCCGCCTACCGGGACGTGTGGATTTCCGTGGAGGCACGCGGTCATCTGCAGGCGACCGGTCGCGACGCGCGCGGCCGCAAGCAATACCGTTATCACTCCGAATGGCGGCAGGTGCGCGATAGCGCGAAGTTCGATCGCATGGTCGCATTCGGCGAGGCGTTGCCGAAATTGCGGCGTAATCTCAAGCGCGATTTGGCGCTACCGGGTCTGCCGCGCGAGAAAGTTCTGGCGGTGGTCGTCAGCATTCTCGATGCGACCCGGGTTCGCATCGGCAATACCGAATACGCCCGCGACAACAAAAGCTTCGGTCTCACGACGCTGCGCAATCGCCATGTCAGCTTCATACGTGACGGTCGCGCGGTCTTGAATTTCCGCGGCAAGGGCGGAGTCCAGCACGAAGTGCACATCGGCGACAAGCGCATCGCCCAGATCATGCGCCGCTGCCAGGAAATTCCGGGCCAGCACTTGTTCCAATACGTGAGCGACGACGGCCAGCGCTGTCCCATCGATTCCGGTCAGGTAAACGACTACCTGCGCGAGGCGATGGGCGACGATTTCACAGCCAAGGATTTTCGCACCTGGGGCGCAACCCTGCACGCCATCACTTTGCTCGCGCGCACCCCCTTGCCGGAAGCGCCGAGCGAGCGGGCTCTGAAGCGCGAAATCGCCGATGTGGTCAAACAAGTCGCCGCCAAACTGCGCAACACGCCGGCGGTATGCCGCAAATCCTATATCAATCCCGCGGTATTCGAATCCTGGCGCTCAGGTCTCATTCATCGCGTGTTCAACGGCACCTTAAGTCTCGCGGCCCCGCGAAAAGCGGAAACGCTGGTGCTGGCGTTCCTGCGCCACTGAGATCGCCGGTCGGCCCCCGGTTGCGCCCCCCGGCGCTCAGCGAATCATGCCCTTGTAGGCATGCCATGTGGCGTGCCCCAGCAGCGGCGCAATGATGAGCAAACCTAAGAGCAGCGGCGCGTAGCCGACGACCGTCAGCACCAGGATCAATCCACTCCATACAATCATGGCGGGTATGTTGTGAACCACGGCGTTGACGCTGGCGCGCATGGCTTGCGCGGCGGAGGCGTGCCGATCGATGATGAGCGGAATGGCCACGACCGACACGCTGAACACGGCGGTTGCCAGCAGTCCGCCGATGACGATATATGCCAGGACCTGCGAGCGGTTGGTCGAATCGAGAAATCCACGGTATAGAGTCTCGCGTATGTCCGGCGCGGCAATGTGAAACACGGTGCCGAGCAGCAGCGCAGAGACGCCGAACCACACGGCAGCGCAAATCGCCAAGATGACGCCGAATTCGAATAACGCCGGTGCGTTTCGCGCAAATCCGTCCAGGGAGTGGTCGAAGTCGGCGGGCAGACCCAGGGAGTAGCGCCGCGACATCTCGCAAAGCCCTGCCGACATCAGGGGGCCGACCAGCAAGAACCCTGAAATAGCGGCAGCGACGAAGTACGGGTGCGTCCCGCAAAACACCAATAGGGTCCAACCCAATGCCACAATCAATGCGCCATAACCTAAGCTGGCTCCCCAATGCCTGCGCATATCGCGCCATCCATCCCGCAGCCACACCAGAGGCCGGTAAACCGGGACCCGTAGGGCGTCGAGATGCAAAACCTGATCCTCGCCGCTGACGAGTGTAGTGCCCATGGCCGCATCCTCCAATTGAGAGATAACCACCAAGTCGCCCAAGGACGGAGTTTAGTCCCAATTGCCGCGCCGCGCCCTTACAATGTCGGATCGTGCAATGCAAAGAAGGGATCGCGCCTCATGAAGAGCGACGACGTCAAGGAAGCCCGCAAAAGGGCGGCTCTCGATTATCACGAATTTCCGACTCCCGGAAAGCTCTCGATTACGGCCACCAAGCAGTTGCTCAACCAGAGTGACCTGGCGCTCGCCTACTCGCCCGGCGTTGCCGCGGCCTGTGAGGCGATCGTCGAAGACCCGCTCAATGTCTTCCGCTTCACCGCGCGCGGCAACTTGGTCGGGGTCATCACGAACGGTACGGCGGTGCTGGGTTTAGGAGCAATCGGACCGCTCGCCGCCAAGCCCGTAATGGAAGGAAAGGCGGTGCTGTTCAAGAAATTCGCCGGCATCGATGTGTTCGACATCGAAGTCGAGCAGCGCGATCCCATGAAGCTGGTCGAGCTGATCGCCGGCCTCGAACCCACGTTCGGCGCCATCAATCTCGAGGACATCAAAGCCCCGGAATGCTTCATCGTCGAACGGGAATTACGCCGGCGCATGAAAATACCGGTGTTCCATGACGACCAACACGGCACGGCGATCATCGTCGGCGCCGCCTGCCTCAATGGGCTGCAAGTGGTCGGCAAAGACATCAAGAAAATCAAAATGGTGGTCAGCGGCGCCGGCGCCGCGGCGCTGGCCTGCGTGGATTTGCTGCTGGATCTGGGGCTCGTCCGCGAAAACGTTTGGTTGACCGATCTTGCCGGCGTCGTCTACGAAGGCCGGCAGGAATTGATGGATCCCGAGAAGGCCCGCTTCGCACAGCCCACCCAATCCCGTACCTTGGACGAAGTCATCGGCGGCGCCGACGTGTTCCTCGGCCTATCGGCCGGCGGAGTCCTCACGCAGCGCATGGTCGGGAAGATGGCGCCCAAGCCTTTGATCCTTGCGCTCGCCAACCCGACGCCGGAGATCCTGCCGGAGGAGGTCCGGGCGGTGCGCGATGATGCGGTTATCGCCACGGGCCGCAGCGATTATCCCAATCAGGTCAACAATGTGCTGTGTTTTCCCTTCATATTTCGCGGTGCGTTGGATGTCGGCGCGACCACGATCACGCGCCGGATGGAAATCGCCGCCGTGCACGCGATCGCAGAATTGGCACGTCAGGAGCAGAGCGACGTCGTCGCCGCCGCGTATGGGGGCATCGAGGATTTGGCGTTCGGCCCCGATTATCTCATCCCCAAGCCCTTCGACCCGCGCTTGATCGTGAAGATCGCGCCTGCGGTTGCCATGGCCGCCATGGAGTCGGGAGTGGCGACTCGACCCATCGCCGACCTGCAAGCCTATGGGCAGCGCCTGCTGCAGTTCGTGTATCACAGCGGCACGCTCATGCAACCGATCTTCGCCGCCGCGCGAACCGTGCCCGCGGATCGCAGCCGCATCGTTTATGCGGAAGGCGAGGATGATCGAATACTTCGCGCCGCGCAAATCATCGTGGATGAGAAGCTCGCGACGCCCATCCTGGTGGGCCGCCCGGCGGTGATCGAGCGCGGTATCAAGCGCCATGGCTTGCGAATCCGGATCGGCGAGCACATTACCGTCGTCAACCCCGAGCACGACGACCGATATCGTGAGTATTGGCAGGCCTATCACCGGCTGACCGAGCGCCTTGGTGTGACGGCACAATACGCCAAGCTTGAAATGCGCCGCCGCACCACGCTGATTGCCGCGATGCTGCTGAACAAGGGCGAGGCGGACGGGTTGATCTGCGGGACCATCAGTACCACTGCGCGGCACCTGCGCTACCTCGATCAGGTGCTTGGGCGCCGCGCCGGAGTCAATGTGTACGGGGCGATGAGCGGACTGATCCTTCCCGGCCGCCAGGTCTTCATCGTGGACACGCATGTCAATCTCGATCCTACGGCGGCGCAGCTGGTGGAGATCACGCAGCTCGCCGCGGATCAACTGTGCGCATTCGGACTCGTCCCGAAGGCGGCATTGCTGTCGCATTCGAATTTCGGCAGCAGCGACGCACCGTCCGCTCTCAAGATGCGCGCCGCGCTGGCGTTGCTGCAAGAGCGCATGCCGGAGCTCGAAGTAGACGGCGAAATGCACGGCGACTGTGCACTCGACGAGGCAGCACGCAGGGCGATACTTCCGGGCAGCACGCTGCGCGGCAGCGCCAACCTCTTGGTCTGTCCCAATCTCGACAGTGCCAACATTGCGTATAACTTGCTCAAGTCGGCGGCGGGTCACAACGTCGCCATTGGCCCGATCTTGCTTGGCTGCGCCGCCCCCGCCCACATTCTGACCCCGGCGGCCACGGTGCGGCGCATCGTCAATATGACCGCGGTCACGGTGGTCGAAGCCAGCAGGGCGGGCGACCGGCGCGCTGCGAAGGTGAGGGTTTGAACTCGCCGCAACATAGCGCGTCTACCGGTGGGGGAGTGCCCAGGTGGTAGCGAGATTAGAGGTCACCGTCATGCGAAAAACGATTCGATCGGGGTTTTCACTTGCGGCCGTGGCGGCTCTGATCGGTGTGTCGTGCGGTGCACACATCGCCTGCGCTGCAGTGCACACTGCGGATTCCCCGCCGGGCGATATCGCGGCCGGCGCGTGGCAACATCACAAGGTCTCATTCAACTACGTCGGCTTCACGGCGCTCTATACCTGCGAAGGCCTGGAAGATCAGGTACGCCAGATCCTGCTGTACCTCGGCGCGCGTAAGGATGTTCACGTTTCCGCCCGCGGCTGCCCCGGCCCATCCAACACGCCCAGCCGCAACGCCTATGTGGACGCGGATTTCTATACGCTGGCTCCGGTTGCCGGCGCGGGAGCATCCGATACGGTCAAAGCTCGCTGGACCGCGTTCGAGCTGACGCCGCGACACCCCGGTTTCATGGGCAACGGCGACTGCGAGCTCATGCAAAGCATGAAAGACCTCATCACCAAGAACTTCAGCTTGCGCGACCTCGAATATCGGACGGATTGCTACCCTAACGCTGTCAACCTGGATTCGTTTGCGGTCAAGGCCCAAGCCTTGCGAGCGTTGCCCTAGACATCGACAGCATCGCGTATCGCACCAGTTGCGAGCCCGTACTGAGATTCAGCTTTCGCTTGATGCGCTGCCGATGCGATTCCACGGTCAACCGGCGCCGTATGCGCGGCTCTTCCAGCGGGCGCCTCGCCCGCGCCAATAGTTCACTGCGGAGCCGAAAGTCGCCGCCATGTAAAAGAGCGCGATCAATGGCAGAGCGAGTGCCCACAGGGGGCTGCGCCGGTATCGCGCCAATGTGGGCAGGTAGCTCAAGGCCGAGAGGCCAAATGCAACCACACCGCAGGCGCGCTGCCAGCCAGACCCTAGCAGAATCGCCGCGGCAGGCACCCACCACACCATGCAAAGACCGAGCAAGGTGAGCGTCAACAGCGCCGCCGAATAGCCCAATTGCGTAAAGGCGGTGCGGGCAATCATGAGCCAAATGTCGGCAAATTTCGGATACGGGCGAATGGAGGCGGCGAGGCCGGAATGCCCGAGAAAGATCGGGCCGGAAGTCTTGACGGCCTTCGCCAGGACCACATCGTCGATGAGGGAATTCTTGATCGAATCGATGCCGCCGATGCGCTGCAGGGCCTCGCGTCGGATCAGGACCGTGCCGCCGGCGGCTGCGGCAACCGGCGATGCCGGGTCGTTCACTTTATTGAAGGGATACAGCATTTGAAAAAAATAAACGAAGGCAGGCACCAACGCGCGTTCGGCAAAGCTCGAGCATTCCAGACGCACCATCTCGCTCACCAGATCCAGGCGGGATTGCAGGAGCTTCGCGACCAGCGACGACAGATGCCGCGGGTCGTGCACGATATCGGCATCGGTGAACAACAGCACGGGGGCGCGACTCGCCGCAACGCCCTGGTTCAATGCCCACAACTTACCGGACCAGCCGGCAGGTTTCGAATCCAGGGATATGACGGTCAGTCTCGCCGCCGCGCCCGCCAAGGCCGCGGTGCCGTCCGTGGAATTGTCATCGACCAGTATGACTCGGAAGTCTCCCGCATAATCCTGCGCGATCAGCGAGCCCAACACCCTGCCGATGGTGGCCGCCTCATCGCGCGCGGGAACGACGATGTCCACATCCGGAAATTCCGGCGGCGTGGCGGGCGCCAATTCCGGGGCGGATTGCCAGAACTTACCGTGTGCAAAAAACAAATACAGCCAGATCAGCAATGATGGAACGGCGATCATTGCAGCGTGCCCTTCGAGCGGCTCAAATAGGTTCATCCAAGGATTTCGCCAGAGGTGTGAAGAGCTGGGGGCCCGACGTGGCCATGGCCCAGCAGTCTTCCATACGAACTCCGAACTCACCGGGAATATAGATTCCCGGCTCGTCGGAGAAACACATGCCGGCCTGCAGCGGAGTTGCATCGCCGTGCACCAGGTAGGCAGGCTCATGTCCGTCCAGACCGATGCCATGGCCGGTGCGGTGCGAGAGCCCCGGCAGCTTGTACCCAGGGCCCCAGCCTTCACGCTCATAATAGCGGCGCACGGCATCGTCGATCGCGCCCGTGGGCAGGCCGATCTTCGCCGTTTCGAGAGCGATTTCCTGGCCGCGCTTGACGGTGTTCCATACTTTGCGCTGGCGGGCGCTCGCCTCGCCGACCACCCAGGTTCGCGAAATGTCGGACTGGTAACCGTGCACCGAGCAGCCGCAGTCCATCAGGACGATCGATCCCTCGCGGACGGTTTGGACCTGCAGCGATCCATGCGGATAGGCGGAAGCCTCATTCAACAGCACCAGCGAAAACTCGGGCGAGCCGCCGAGGGCGCCGCTGGTGCGATCCATGAGAGCAGCGATATCCGCTGAACTCATGCCGCGCTCGACGCGCGCATGCACGGCGCGAAGCGCTCCGATGGTCACATTGTTTGCCGATTGCATGAGCGCCAATTCCGCCGGCGACTTGACCAGGCGGCACTCGCGCACGAGGGAATCGGCTGAGACGAACTCATAGGCAGTCGATGCCTGGCGCAGACCGTCTACGATGAAGAATCGCACGGTGGATTCCACTGCCACCACTCCGGGGGCGCCTCCACGGTCGCGCAGACCTTGCACGATCCGCTCGTAGGGGCTCTCATGTTCGTTCCAGGGCCGCACATCGCCTCCCACCTGCAGGGTTTCGCGCACCGACGGTTCCTCGAACGCAGGTGTCACGACCAAGACGTCACCGCGAGCGGGAATGATCGCGAGCGTGATGCGTTCGGAACGATGCCACTTGATTCCAGTGAAGTAATCGAGCGTCGAGCCGGGTTCGACCAGGAGCGCCGCCACTTTGCGCTGACTCATGAGCATTTGAACCTTGGCGATCCGGGCACGCCGCTCCTCAACCGAGATCGGTTTAGCGTCAGCCGTGATGGATTTGAGGTCCGCTGCCGACGCGGCGGGCAGCCCGTGTCGCGCGGCGATTGCGAGCAGGGACGCGCCAG
>Ga0209736_1000175_pt1 | contig 20303 bp, 18 predicted proteins | sample BlaSpr_A8_Ref_M3_FD_187992 | JGI IMG/M metagenome (GOLD analysis project Ga0209736, IMG submission 187992) | Forest soil microbial communities from Thunder Bay, Ontario, Canada - Black Spruce, Ontario site 2_A8_Ref_M3 (SPAdes) (version 2) | ecosystem: Environmental > Terrestrial > Soil > Boreal...
CGGAAAGCTGGAAGTCGAGACTCTGATCCTTTTTGCCATCATGTTCGTCTGGCAGTTTCCGCATTTTCTCTCGATCGCATGGCTCTATCGCGAGGACTATGAGCAAGGCGACATCCGCATGCTGCCGGTAGTGGACTCCGATGGGAAGTCCACCGTGTGGCGGATTCTGGCCTATTCTGGAGCCTTGATTCCGGTGAGCATTCTGCCGGTTGCGTTGGGAATGGCGGGACGGGTTTATTTGATTGGGGCCATCCTGATGGGCGCGGCGCTGTTCCGTGTGTCGATGGGAATGGCGTATCCGCAACTGCCGGCAACGGCGCCCGCGTCGAAACCGTCGGCGCGCCGCTTGCTGCGGGCGACGATTATCTATCTGCCAGCGTTGTTCGCGCTCATGGTGGCTAACTCAGGCGGTTAGCTCTCCATAACAGAAGCGGCCTGGCTTGGTTCGTCATGCGAGGTGAACCATGAAGGTACCCGAAGCCCTTCTCCTTGCGGTGACAACGCTGGTCCTGGTAGTCGTTCCCAGCTTAGTAACAGCGGGCAGTACTAAACAGCGACAGGGATGCAACGATGTGGACCAGCCTTCCCTGGCAAAGAGCGATGCGGCGTATCCCGACGCGATGGACTTAGCCCAGACCTTAATCAGCCATTCCTTCATCGTCACTTGTGTCAGTCCGTCGCAAATGACCGATACGTTCGAAGGGCAGGAAGGAACTGCTGTCTACAGAACAAACGAGGGTGATTTCGAAGCGCTCTTTTTGCCAAAGCCGCAGAATTTCAACAAGCTGCGGGTGATCGAGCGTTATGATGGTCAGAGCTATCGCTACTCTTTTGCGGGGCGCCCCGAACCCTGGCGCGCCAATCTGATAGAGAGCACTTTTCCTTTGTATTTTGTCAAGCATCGCAACGAGTTGATCGTCGCGCAGGACCGCCAAGTTGCGATCCGCATTAAAGGCGCCATGGGGGGCCGTTAAAGACCTGTGGAATCGATCCTGGAATAGAAGATTCCCGCGATTACGCGAACCCCAATTCAATTTTCTTCGTCGCCGGATCGAGCTCTGCGATCCGAAACTTTCGGATCTGCCCGGCCCGCATGCCTTCAGGCTTCGCCTCATCGGCGGCAGCGCCGCTCTTCCAACGCGCCTGCAGCATGGAACCGAGCGACGACAGGTCAGGCTTTGCCGAATTCGAAGAAGACGATGAGGGTGAATCCGGTTCAGCGCGCTTGTCTTCCTGCCCCGGCTTCGCTGAACTTTCGTCTGGCATCCGGCACGTTGCCAGCACACCTTCGCCAAGTTCCACTCGTGCGCGTCCTTCGGAAACCTCGACCATGCGGCCCGTGACGATATCGCCTACTTTATGTTCGGCGAGGTACTCATCCAGACCGGTTGGAACCAGTTGTTTCATGCTCAGGCGTATGAGCCGCTTTTCCGGGTCGAGCGCGAGCACCTGCGCCTTGACGACTTGCCCGGCTCGCAGCACTTCTTGCGGGTGATTGATGCGCTTTTCCGCGCTGATTTCGCTGACGTGAATCATGCCCTCAACGCCTTCGGTAAGCTGCACGAAGGCGCCAAACTTCGTCAGGCTGGTAACCGGCCCTTCGATCACCGTGCCCGGCGCAAATTTTTGTGCCACCCCCGCCCAGGGATCGCCCAGCGCCTGCTTCAGCCCAAGGGAGATACGGCGTTCTGCCGCGTTCACTCCGAGAATCACGGCTTCAACGGTCTCGCCCGGTTTCACTACGTCAGACGGAGTTCTTATTCTCTTGGCCCATGACATTTCGGAAATATGGATCAGACCTTCAATGCCGGGATCGAGTTCCACAAACGCTCCGTAATCGGTGAGCCGGGTAACCGTGCCGTGCACCCGTTCGCCTGCCTTATATTTTTCGGCGATCGCGTCCCAGGGATGCGGTTGCAACTGCTTCATGCTGATCGCAATGCGCCGTTTGTCGGAGTCGATCTTAATGATCACGGCTTCAATCTGTTGTCCCGTGGAGAGCACGTCAGACGGCTTGTTGACGCGACGCCATGAAATTTCGCCGACATGAAGCAGGGCATCCGCGCCGCCGATATCCACGAACGCGCCGTAATCGGTCAAGCTGCGAACCTCCCCCTGCACGGTATCGCCCTCTTTGAGTTCCGAGAAGCGTCGCTGCTTGCCGGCGCGTTCTTCGTCTTCCGCAATGGCGCGGCGATCGACCACCACGTCTTCCTCCGCCACATCGAGCTTGATGATGCGGCAGCGGATTTCCTGCTCGACCAGCTTCTCCAATTCGGACGCGTCGCGGGTTCCGCTGCGCGAGGCCGGCATGAAGGCTCGCACTCCCACGTCCACGCTCAACCCGCCCTTGACCACGCCCGTCACGGTGCCAATGATTGTCGACTTCTCTTCGAAAGCTTTCTCCAGTGACGCCCAGTCAGTTGGACGCTCGACTGTGCCGCGAGTCAGTTCGTAGTAGCCCTCCGGATCGCGGCCCTTGACAGTGACCTGCACCTTGTCGCCGGGTTGCGGCGGTTTGTCCGGCGGAAACGCGGTGAGGGGCAGAACGCCTTCCGTCTTGAATCCGATATCGAGAACGACGGAGTCGGCGGTCACGGCAATTACGGTGCCTTCGCGTCTCGGATTGCCGGCTTCGCTTTTGCGGGAATGACTCTGCTCGTACTCGGAAAGAATATCTTGGAATGATTCGGCCGGAGATGATTCGGTCGGCTCGGTGGCTGCCGCAGGTTCCGGAGCGTCCGGGTTGGGCGTGTTTTGTTCGGACGGATTTGCTTCGGACATCCTTGGATTGGACATGAGGGGGTTACAGCCCGGCAGCGTGATCCCGCCTTAGGATAACACCGCTGAGGGCTGATCCGGAGCATGGGGCGATGGGAGCCGGGGAGGGATTTCAAACCTCAGGTGTAAACTATTTTTCGTTTCCAAAGTCTAAAGAGCTGAGACGAGATCGGTCTGCGGCTGAGAAATCTGGTCGGAGGTTTAAGAATGCGCTTGGAATTTGTGGTTTTGTTCTTTGTGCTCGCACTCGTGACGAGCGGTTCGGCGCAAAGCAAATCGGCGCAAACGACAGAGATTGATATTCCGTATGAGCGCTTCGTGCTGGACAACGGTCTGACCGTGATCGTGCATGAGGACCACAAGGCGCCGATCGTGGCGATCAATACCTGGTACCACGTGGGCTCGAAGAATGAAAAACCGGGGAAGACCGGGTTCGCCCATCTGTTCGAGCACCTGATGTTTGGCGGCAGCGAGCACGCGCCGGGGCGGTACATCGACGGCATGGAAAGAATCGGCGCGACGGATTTGAACGGCACCACCAATCCGGACCGCACAAATTATTTCGAGAATGTCCCCACCTCGGCGGTGGATTTTACGCTGTGGATGGAGTCCGATCGCATGGGGCACCTGCTAGGCGCGCTCGACCAGAAGACGCTCGATCTCCAGCGGGGCGTGGTGCAGAACGAGAAGCGCCAGGGCGAGAACCAGCCCTACGGAGTGACGCGGCAACTGCTCACGCAAAATACTTATCCGGCGGGGCATCCGTATTCGTGGACGACGATCGGAGACATGGCGGACCTGGATGCGGCATCGATGAAGGACGTGCAGGAATGGTTCAAGACCTATTACGGGCCGTCGAATGTGGTGTTGGTATTGGCGGGCGACATCGACGCGAAGACCGCGCGAGAAAAGGTCGAGAAATATTTTGGCGACATTCCGTCGGGGCCGCCGGTGGCGCATCAACAAGTGTGGGTAGCAAAGATGACAGGGACGCACCGCCAGGTGGTCGAGGACCGCGTGCCGCAAGCGCGAATCTACAAGGTGTGGAACATTCCGGAATATGGCAGCGCGGAAGGCGACTATCTGGACCTGGTGAGCGCTTGCCTGAGTTCCGGAAAATCGTCGCGGTTCTACAAGCGTCTGGTGTATGAGGACCAGATCGCGACCGAGGCTGTGGCCTTCACCGACTTAAGAGAAATTGGAGGTCAGTTCTACGTCCGGGCGACCGCGCGGCCGGGACAGAGCCTTGGGCAGGTGGAAAAGGAACTGGATGAGGAACTGTCGCGATTTCTGAAAAACGGGCCGGCGGCCGAGGAGATGCAGCGCGTCAAGGCTCAGTACCAGGCGAACTTCATCCGCGGAATCGAGCGGATTGGAGGGTTCGGCGGAAAATCGGATCGGCTCGCGGAGAGCCAGGTGTATCGCGGAAGCGCGGACGCCTACAAGATTTCGCTCAAACGCGTGCAAGAGGCGACGGCGGAAGATCTGCGGGCGGCGGCGCAACGGTGGCTGTCGGACGGCGTGTACATCCTCGAAGTGGATCCGTTTCCCGACTACAAGACCGCGTCCGCGGGCGCAGATCGCAGCAAAGCGCCGGATACCGGCACGCCGCCCGAGCTGAAGCTCCCGAAGCTGCAGCGGGCGGCGCTGTCGAATGGATTGAAAGTAATCCTGGCGGAGCGTCACGAAGTTCCGCTGGTGAATTTCACGCTGGCCGCCGACGCCGGATTCGCGTCTGACGCATCGGCGACCCCGGGGACTGCCAACCTCGCGATGCAGGTGCTCACCGACGGGACGCGCACGCGCAACGCCCTCCAAATCAGCGATGAACTGGAAACGCTCGGAGCCACACTGCGCGGGTCTTCAAACCTCGATCTATCGTTCGTTTCCCTTTCGGCATTGACCGCAAAACTCGACCCGTCGCTCGCCCTGTTTGCGGACGTAGTTTTGCATCCGTCGTATCCAGAGACCGAAGTGAAGCGCGAGCAAAAGCTGGTGCTCGCTGGAATCGACCGCGAACAAAACACGCCTGCGACACTGGCTTTGCGAGTATTGCCAGGGCTGTTGTACGGAGCGGGACACCCATATGGAAATCCGCTGACCGGCTCCGGGACAAAAGAAAGCGTGGCGAAACTGACGAGAGAAGATCTCGTGAAGTTTCATGACACATGGCTGCGTCCCAACAACTCGACGCTAATTGTGGTGGGCGACACGACGCTGAAGGAAGTTACACCAAAGTTGGAGAAGCTTTTTGCGGGGTGGAAGAGCGGAAGCGTCCCCGCCAAGAATGTGAAGACCGTCCCCGTGGCGACGAAATCCAGCGTGTACCTGATCGACAAGCCCGGCGCGCTGCAATCGGTGATCATCGCGGGAGTGGTGGCGCCACCGAGGGCGAATCCGCAGGAAATCGCGATTGAAGCGATGAACAATAGCCTGGGTGGAATGTTTGGCGCGCGTCTGAATATGAATCTGCGGGAAGACAAGCACTGGTCGTACGGAGCGCGCACCGTTCTTCGCGACGCCCGTTCGCAGCGGCCGTTTTACGCGGTCGCGCCCGTGCAAACCGACAAGACGAAGGAAGCGCTGGTGGAGATGAACAAGGAGTTTCGCGGAATCGTGGGCGACCATCCGGTGAGTGCCGACGAGCTCGCGAAAATTCAGGCAAACGAGACGCTGAAGCTTCCGGGATCGCGCGAAACGCTGGACGCCCTGGGACAGTCCATCGTGGATATGGTGCAATTCGGCCTCCCCGACGATTACTACGACACCTACGCAGAAAAAGTCTACGCGCTGAAGACAAATGACGTAAACCAAGCCGCGAAAGAAGTGGTGCGCCCGGACAACCTAACCTGGATCGTTGTGGGCGATCGGGCGAAGATCGAATCCGGCGTGCGAGAGCTGGGACTCGGCGAGTTCCATCTGATGGACACCGACGGGAAAGTGCAGTAGCGGTTTGAACTTGGTTAGGTCCTCGCGCCGCAGGATTTTGCAACCTAACTGACGGCCTTTCGGTGGAACTGCCGGAGCCCTGCCGTCAACAGCAGCGCGTCAAAGAACGTCAACGCGATCAACACAACCGGCATCGAGAGATGCGGGAACTGGGGTACGAGCGTACCTCGCAGGCCTTCGCTCGCGTAAACGAGGGGATTCACCAGGACGATTTTCTGCAGGATCGGAAAGTGATTTAACGCGCTCCACGGGTAATAGGCACAGCCAAAAAAGATCATTGGGGTCAAGACCATGCTGAACATAAGACCGATATGAGTCTGATTGATGCTGCAGCCCAGAGCAAGACCACCACAGGCGGAGAAAAGCGCCACGAGCAGCGTAACCGAGACAAAGCCTAGCGGAGAACGCATGTTCAATTCCACGCCCGGACGCAGCAGCAGCCACGCCGACGGAATGACCACGAGGCCGGCAAGCAATGCTTGCATCGCGCCAAAAACTACTTTCTCTATGGCCAGCCAGTAGATTTCAATCGGCGCCAGCAGGCGGTCTTCGATCTCGCGAGTAAACTGAAATTCGGCGATCAGAGGCATCGCGACCGCCCAAACGCCCGTGAACACCATGCTGATCGCCATGATCCCGGGCAAGAGCAGGCTTTTGTATGCGGCGGGCATGTAGCCGCTCGACACCATCACCCGGCCGAAGATAAACACGAACATCATCGGCTGCAAGAAAGTCTGCAGCAGCAAAGGAACGAAGTTGCGGCGAGCGCCATGAACATCGCGCGCCAGCAAGGCTAGAAACGTCTTCCAGTTCATTCGCGCAAGCTCCTTCCGGTGTGGTGCAGGAAAAGGTTCTCCAAGCTGGGTTCCGAGATGTGGACGTCGCACAATTCGACAGAAGCGCCGGAGGCAAGATTAGCAATCTCAGAAATCAGCGAGCCTCCGCGGTCAGCATATACGTCGGCAGAGTTGTTATGGTTCGGGCGCACCTCCGTCACACCCGCCAGGGTCTGAAGACGCAACAGCAATTCAGGGGAGTGATGGCCGAAGCGCAACCGCAGCAGAAAGCCACCAGGAACCGAAGCCTTTAAATCCCCGGGAGTGCCCAAGGCGATCATGCGTCCATGATCGATGATGGCCAGACGCTGGCACAGGGCGTCAGCCTCTTCCATGTTGTGCGTGGTCAGCAGGATGGTCTTGCCACGCTGGTTGTATTCGCGGATGATTTCCCAAAGAAGCAATCGGGTTTGCGGGTCCAGGCCGGCACTGGGCTCGTCCAGGAAAAGTATCTGGGGGTCGTGCATCATGGCGCGCGCGATGGAGAGACGCTGCATCATGCCGCCGGAGAATCCGCGAGCCATCTGATCGGACCGGTCACGGAGTTTGAAGCGATCGAGGAGCGCCTCCGCACGATCGGCTCGCTCCCGTGAATCGAGGCCGAAATAGGCGCCGTGGAAGAGCAGAATTTCGCGAGCGGTGAGAGAAAAATCAAGATTCGGACGTTGCGCTACCACTCCAATCAGCCGCTTGACCGCGACCTGATCCTTCCAGACATCATGCTCGCCAATCCAAGCCTGGCCGCCAGTCGGTCGCGTGCGGGTAGTGAGGATTCCAACCGTCGTCGACTTGCCCGCGCCGTTCGGTCCCAGCAGACCGAAGATCTCTCCCGGTGAAACCTCAAGCGAGAGGCCGTCGAGAGCAGCGATCTGCGGCTTGGGCGGTTTGTTCCCCTTGCCGCGCGCGGTACTGAACGCAAAACCGCCACCGGAGGCGAGAGGAGGCGCTGATGTATATATCTTGCGTAAATCGCGGGTCCGAATGCCGACCAGCATGCAGAAGTCCTTCGCTGCGTCTTGGAATCGTAGTACGAGAGATAAAACCAGAGGGCTGCGATGATTGTCAATTCTTTGCGCCCTTCTTGATTGCTGATGAGCCCTGAAATCATTCTTTCACCTTGCAATTTCCCTTGCTTTTACGGCCCCGCTGGTGGATTCTTGTGCGCGTTGTTGGCCGGAAGGCCGAGGGGAGAAGCCATGCACTGGACTCAGATCTATGACCCTTTCGGTCATTGGTGGCTTTCCAGCCTAGTTGCAGCGCTGCCGATTCTTGTGCTGTTCGGACTGCTCGCCGGTCTCAAGGTGAAACCCCACTTGTGCGCGATTGCCGGAGCATTCACGGCGGCGCTCGTGGCGGTCGTGTTTTTTGGAATGCCGGTGGCGCTTGCGGCAATAAGTTTTGGGTACGGCGTGGCCTTCGGTCTGCTGAAGATAGCCTGGATCGTGCTCGCAGCGGTTTTTCTCTATGACATCTCGGTTGAGACAGGCCAATTCGAGATCATGAAGGAATCGGTCGCCGGCATCACTCCAGACCGGCGCCTTCAGGTATTGCTGGTGGCGTTCTGCTTTGGCGCATTCATCGAGGGCGCCGCCGGGTTTGGCGCGCCCGTGGCCATTGCCGGAGCTTTCATGATTGGGCTCGGATTCCGGCCCTTCCACGCGGCGGCTCTGAATCTGATTGCCAATACGGCCCCAGTGGCTTGGGGAGCCATCGGCACTCCCGTGCATACGCTGGCGGCGGTGTGCGGGCTTCCGGAGTCCGATCTCAACGCCATGATCGGTCGCATCCTTCCCTTCACCGCGGTCATCGTGCCGTTCTGGCTGGTGCGAACCATGGTGGGATGGAGCGAGACATTTGAAGTGCTACCCGCCATTCTGGTCGTCGGTCTCTCATTCGGATTCACGCAGTTCTTCTGGTCGAACCACGTTGACAGCAACCTGGTGGACATCGTGGCCGGCGCGGTGTCGATTGTCGCGACCGTGGCCTTCCTCCATTTTTGGAAGCCCAAGAAAGTCTGGCGCTTCGACTACGATAAAAAGGAAGCACCACTTCCGCCAACCGCTCCGATCACAGACCAAGCTGGAGGAGAATGGGCCGCGAAGGAGTTCGACGGCTATGGCAATGATCATGACAGGGTCCGGTCTTATCCGGTCGGCCAGGTGTTGAAAGCCTGGATGCCGTTCGCCATCCTGTCACTCTTCGTCCTTCTCTGGGGTTTGCCTAAGATCAAGTTGGCCATAAATCAGGCCACCACCCCGGCTTTCAAGGTCGTGCTCCCTGACGGAAAACTCCGGCCTGGCCCGCCCGGCTGGGATGTCCCACTCCTGCACAACGCAGTCTATCGCGCGGCTCCCGTAGTCACCAAGCCGACTCCGGAGGCAGCGCGGTACGACTTCAACTGGCTTTCCGCAACCGGCACCGGATGCTTCCTGTCGGCGATCTTGTCCGGACTGCTACTCGGCATGAGCCCGCTTCGACTGGCGAAAACCTTCTGGCGCACCCTGGTGCGCATGCGACTGGCGGTGATCGCGATTTCCTTCATGCTAGGCCTGGGTTACGTAACGCGTTATTCAGGGCTGGATGCGGTTCTGGGCCTCGCCTTCACCCGAACCGGCTGGGCCTATCCTTTCTTCGGTACTTTTCTCGGCTGGCTCGGAGTTGCGCTGACCGGAAGTGACACTTCGTCAAACGCCTTGTTTGGGAGTTTGCAGCGAATCACTTCTCAGCAACTCGGGATCGATCCGGTTCTGATGTGCGCGGCCAACAGTGCGGGCGGAGTGATGGGCAAAATGGTGGACGCGCAGTCGATTACGATCGCAACCGCCGCCACCGAGCAAGTCGGGAACGAAGGAGCGATATTCCGATTTGTGGTGTGGCATTCGGTTGCTCTGGGTGCCATTGTCGGAATCATCGTCATGCTGTACGCCTACGTGTTTTCCGGCGCCGTCCCGCATGGGCTGACATTTGTGAAGTGAAAGTACTGGTGGCGGCGGTAGGACTCGAACCTACGACCTACGGATTATGAGTCGCCAAACCGATACTGACTCCAAAGGACTTCAACAAGATACCTCGGCAGATTCCGGCAAAGTCCTGCAAAATCCGCAACCCCCGCGCAACAAGATCAACCACAAATTGGAGGAGTAACTTTATGGCAATTGAGTTTTTAGTGAGCTCAAACGGATTCGTACCAGGCGACGTGGGATGCGGTCGGGACAAACGTCCGAGCCCAACCACTCAACTTGCCAGCAAAATGAAAACACTTCTTACCATCGCTTTAGTGGTGGGGATGTTCTCCTATGCTGGTGCGCAGACATTTGGCGGCAACTTGCATATGGCAGAGACAGCGACTGGCGGATCAGTGACCGGGCAGGGAACCACGGGTACGGCGTTTCAGTCGAACAGCGCGGCAACGGGACAGGTCGCGGCAACCAGCAATGCGTTCGCTGGAACAACTGCGGACATCCACGATTTTGACATCAACGGCGTCGTCAAAGCGTGCAACCCAGACTCAGGCCGCTTTGGGACCACCTTTTTGACTGGACCGGGGAAGGTGGGGGAGCGCCGGAGGGGCCACCTTCGCGGTGCCTCCCCGCCAGTCTGCTGATCTGAATGAGCGGACAAAGAAGACGACCAACACAGCGAGCATCAACGACAAGATGATGGCGACCACGATCCTGACTCCGTAGAGCCTGGCGTTGTGGAGCGTGATAGTGCGGATTTTCGTGGATGATCCGGGGTCGACCACGGGGGAGGCCTCGGGGGAGGCCACGGGGGAGGCCTCGGGACGTGCTTGCACCGGGCCCCAAACAGTAATCTCCGTCATTGCAACCACTTCTCCGGTAGGTTTAACGGCCTTGAGAGGCGCCTTCTTCAACGCCATTATGGGCGGTCCGTTCACCGATTTTGCGGGCGTGGTGATGTTGGATGCAAGTTCGGAGGGCATCGAGGGAACGGGCTTGTTTGTTTGCTTCGCGAGCCAGACAGCCCTTGTCTTTGGATAAACAAATTCCTGGCCCCAATTCGCCCCCGGATAAAACCACGCCCTGATGGCTTCCACCGAACCGGGCGCCTTTGCCCTAAACGTCATTACGGTTTCGTCGGTCGGCTGCAAACGGTAATTCGGTATTGCAACGATAGTCGCGTAGAGGTGCGTTTGGTCCTCGTTGAAAATCTGGACGATGTTGCGGTCGGATGCCAAATCCAGCAGCTTAAAAACATACCGCCCAGCCGGCAAGACCTTGCCACCGGGAATCTCGACCCGGTGGTTGAATGTCACAATAGTTTTCTTGTTCCACTCGTCTGCCATCACTTTGGGTAGACCCACCAAGACCACCAGGGATGAACAAAAGATCATCGCCACTACCGTGAGTCGATTCATTTTGACAACACCCAAGGATCTAGACGATCGGGTCGGCAGTTGTGATAACGATTGACCTTTGTCCACGCCGACCGGCTCTGTGCGCCAAGTGTAGGGCACAGAGCACTTACGGTTCTGGTCAAAACTGCTCAGGGGCGATCGCCGACCCGCCCGTGGCGCCAGGTTCGGCCAGGAGCCGCTCGCGGAATTGCCTCAACGCGCGAGTTCCTTCATACGCGATTGTTGGCGATAAATCTCTCTCCACGAACTCCCCGTCAGAAACTCGCAGTCGTGGTTTTAAGCCGCGGCAGCAACTTCGATGATTCCCAACCCTAGCTGGGCGGCTTTTCGCTTGCGATGGATGACCTGCTGTTTGCGGTGTTGGGCCTCATAGAACTCGGCTCCTTGGTCCGCGTATTTCATTCCGAAGCGCAGCATGCGGTAGAGGAGCCGGGCGAGTTTGGCGGCCATCGCCTTGGTCGCCAACGGAGGCCCCAGCCGAGTCCGAAATCGGCGGAACTGCGCCCCTAAATAGGTTTCGCTCTCCCGTAAAGTCGTGGCCGCCATCCTTAAGACAGTGGTCGCGCGGTTGTTGGTGGGCATGCGACCTTTCCCAATGACTTTGCCCCCACTGATTTTGTTGTCCGGAGACAGCTTCAGCCAGGAAACAAAATGGTTCTCGGTCTTCCACTTGCTCATATCCCATCCTACTTCGCTGACAACCGCCATCGCCGTCATGACATCGATGCCATCGATCTGGGTCAGGTCCGTACCGGTCATGCGAAACAACTCTTCCCGCAAGTTAAACTGTGGATTGCCTTTCTTCTTCTTGCGCCGTCCCTTTCGCGTCTCTTGCGGCAGAGTGGCCCCCTGGGACCGATCCTCTAGTCGCGCGAGGTACTGTGCCAGCTGCTGATCGCACTCCGTGATCTGTTTCTGGCAAAACTCGTATCCCGCCTGTTCCTGCTGCAACACAAACAGCTGATCCTGTTGCCAGTTGCCCTCTAGAGCCTGCGCGATCTCCTTCTCGCTGGCCGCCACCCGGCAATCCCGATACGCCGCCAGTTCCCGGGGATCGCGTTGCCCATCCAGAATCGCCTCCACGATGGCCTGCCCTGTGACCCCACTGATGTCGCTGATCACGTTGGCCAACTGGATATTCATCTGCGTCAGCGCCTTCTGCATCCGCTGAATATGGCGACCGCTACTCCGCACCAGATCGTGGCGCTGTCCCGCGAACACGCGGTAGCGTCCGCCGCGCCAGCGGCTTCGTTCAACTCCCGATTGCACTCATCCTATGAAAGAGGATGTCAAGGAAAAAATACTCCCCCCTCCCCTCCAGGGATAGGTGGATGTGGTGACTTACATCCAGCCCCACCTCATTGACCTTGGAAATTTCTAGCCATCCTCTCTTTTTTGCCAGTTTCGTCGCCGCTTGGGGTCATAGGTGACATCTTTCCCAGTAGCGATGTCTTCCAATAACTGATCGAGTCGAGCCGCCGCGCACCTTAGCACTTGCCCGTCCGCGTCCACTGCGGCCTTCAACATCTGATCGAGTCGGGCCGCAGCAGCCTTCAGCGTCTGCACTTCTTCATCCGTGATCGGCTTCTTCAAAGCTTGCTCGTTCGCCCGAATCAGGCTCACGATGCGTTGCCGGAGATCGTGTTCCCTGCCTTTTTCGTTTTCGTTATTCATGGCCCGAGCAAGAAGCAAAACACAGAAAACGGCACCGACAAAACTTGCCGCCCAGCTGACAATCAGGCGATTATCACCCGTCACGCCGTACAAGACCAGATGTCAATTGTGCTTCCAGGCTTCTGCCAAGGGCTGGAACGATGGCAATTGGCCCTAGATCAGCGCCATTGAGCGAAGACGATTACGAGAAGCTCAAGGAGGCATTGCATGCGCTGGCGGCGATGCTGGTGCGGCCGCGCAACGCCATGCGGCCCAGAATGATATAAATCTGGACGAACTGGACCGGGTGCTTGCGCGGCGGGTATTGGGTGATTCACTTTCTCTATCCCGGATGCTACTTCGGCATCGAACCGGCCGCAGCGATGTTGCAGCAGGGAATTGATCATGTGATGGAACCGGAGGTCCTGAAGGAAAGGCAGCCACGCTTCGACACGACTGATCGGTTCGATTTGTCGGTGTTTGGCGTGAAGTTCGACATCGTTCTGGCTCGCTCCATCTGGAGTCACGCGTCCAAGGGTCAGATTGTCACCATGCTCGATGGGTTCCTCGCTAACTCATCCCCGGATGCTTTCTTTCTGACTTCCTACTATCCCGCCGGATTTTGGAAGCATCGCGACTATAAGGGCGACGGTTGGAAGGGAAGAAGCCACCAGTCGGACACGCCGGGCGAGGTGCACCACTCCTTCCGCTGGGTCAAGAAGCAAGTGGAAGCGCGCGGGCTCTTTGTTAGGCAACTGCCGGACCTAGTCTTCAACGGACAACACTGGCTCAAGATCTGCCGGAATCAGGCGGCATCGGTCAAAGTGATCTTCTGAGCTCCCGGATAGGACTCGATCAGCGTGGCGGGCGCCGCCACTGGTGAAGCCGCTGCGTACTTGTGCGGGTTTGCCGTTGTAGGTTACGCCTGGCGTCGCGCGATCCGAGGATGAGTTCGTCGGTTGCCAGATTGCAGGGTTCATTTCTCATTCTGCTGTTCCACTGAAATCACCGTCTGCGGTTGTTGCTCGGGAGCTGACGGCTGCGCGACGCCCGCAATCTCGGCGACGTGAAACGCGCGGTTGGTGCGATAGGCCCAGAGCAGTCCGATCCCGTAGATCAAACTCACCGCCAGGATTTCGAGAGTCAACTGGATCAGGTTGCGGGGATAAAGGAATCGGTTGGCGAACCAGAGCACTGCGACCAATGGGACGGTTAAAAGAATTGGCAGCGTATAGGCCTGGCGCAGGAAGGTCCCGACCGGAACACCGATCTGCTTCTTCAAGTGGCGTGGCAAGAACACAATAGACGTAAAGCCGAGCGGGATGGCGGTTCCGAGGGCGTCGCCGACAATTCCGAGCGACGGGACCAGCGCGACGCTGAGGATGACGTTGGCGACACCTTCGATCAGCAATACGATGGCGTACGTTCTGTGTTTGCCGAGGCCGTAAAGGATGCGCCCCGAAGCGCCTTGCATCATCATCAGCGCGAACGGAATCATCAAGGCCACCAGCACGGGATAGCTGTGCGGAACATAGCGGGCGCCGACCCAGATCCGGATGATGTCTTTTCCCATGATCAGCAGAATGGCAGTCACGGGAAAAGTGGTAAATGCGCATGCGCGGTTCCCAGCAATGTAGATCTTGCGCAAACGGCCCACGTCGCCCGTGGCCTCCGACTGGCTCGCCATGGGGACAAAAATCTGCGCCATGCTTCCCAGAAAATTCTGAGCATAGTCCACGATCCGGGCGCCAATGTTGAAATAGGTAATGGCCACGGTAGTCATCATGCTGCCCAGCACAATTTCGTCGGTGCGGAAGCGGAGTTGTGCGGACACCATGGCCACGAATGTGATTCCGCCATAGGTGGCCATGTTGCGGAAGGACTCGCGATCCACATACTGCCAGCCCAGCGGCGAGGGACACAGGCGGAATACGATGATTCCGCGCAAAACCGAAAACAAAATGGGCAGTATCACGGTGATGAATGCCACCGTGATGAGTCCATAACCGCGGTGCAGAAAATAAACGATCAGGGCCGCGCGCAGCAGAGTAGAGGCAATCCCTGTCGAGTTCAGGATGTAGAACCGTTGCAGGCCTTCCAGCATGCCGCCGAAAACGCCCAGCGGGAATCCCAGGCTGACCGAGGCTCCCACCATTAACAGAAGCCAGCGCGCCTGAGCATGCATTCCCGGCGGGATGTGGAACATCCGCTCGATGGATGTGCTTAGCGCCAGCGTGAGGGCCATGGTGACAATGCCGATTCCGGTGTAACAAAGAAGCGCGGTATTCACAAAACTGGTAAGTCTGTTGGAGTCTCCGGTCGCGGCATACTTGGAAACGTAGCGGATTATCGAGGAACGGATTCCCAGGTCAAACAGACCGTAGTAGCCGGTGACGGAGAAGATCAGGACCCAAATCCCGAAAGCCGCGTCCCCCAGCCGGTGCAGAATGAATGGAGAGAGAAAAATCCCGACCACGATGTTGATGGCCAGCGCCGACCAGCTCGATCCGACGTTTTTCAGGATTTGCGCTTTTTCGTACTTCCGCATCTGCTCCAGTCCATTCCCGTTTTCCCGCGCCCAGTTCTTTAAAGATAGCCCCCCTACGCAGCCACTGTTCGATCACTTTCATTCCTTCGGCAAACCCTACTCGCGGCTCGTAGCCCAGCACCCTTCGCGCTTTCTCGATGCTGAAGAATATCCCGAGCAACAACCGCAGCCGGTGATTTCAGTGGAATAGCAGAATGAGCAATAAACCCTGCAATCTGGCAGCCGACGAACTCATCCTCGGATCGCGCGACACCGGCGTAACCTACAACGGCAAACCCGCACAACTATGCAACGGCTTCACCGTGCCCCTTGAAGCAGGCGGATGCCTACAAACCAACACCTCTGACAGGTTCTCGTGTACCCGAGCCGGCGTATTAAACTGCGAGCTCATTTGGAACAAAGACAATCCCAGCTGACGGAGAAAATCGCACACCTCGGCAGGATTCACACCCATGCGAGGATGAAGTTCCAGTAGGATGACAACATTTGGATTCCTCCGCAGCATCTCCCGAGCCCCTCTGAGCACCTTTAGTTCCGCGCCTTCCACATCAACTTTGATCATGTCAACCCGATCTTGCCCGAATTCCTCCAGGAAACTGTCAAGCGTCCTGGTCTTGACAGCGATAACTCCCGCCTTCCGCTCCGGTTGGTCCTTAAGCAAGGAGTGGTAATCGCATCTGTCTCCCAAGTAGAGCGAGGCCTCACCGTTGCTGTCGCTTAGGGCAAGCTGGAAAACCTCGATGTTCTTGTATCCATTAAGTTCGATATTCCTCTTGATCAAGCAGCAATTTGTGGCCTCAGGCTCGAATGCGAGAACCCTGCCCGCGCTGCCTGTGACGCTGGCTGCGAGCAGAGAAAAGTCCCCGATGTTCGCTCCAATGTCAATGAAGGTTGATCCCGGCCTGAGAAGTTTAAGCACCGCTTCCATTTTCGCGGGTTCGTACATGCCAAGTGCCCGGGACAGCATGCCGCGGTGCATCTTGAGGTTCAAATAGATCCTGCCTCCGGGAAAGCGGAACTGAAAGTACCTGTCGGGGAGAAACCGTTTTATTCTCCAGTGATTCTCGAAGAGCCATCGTTGCAAAGAGTTCTTCATGACTCGCATCGGGACACAAACGTTGGTTGGTACGAATCCGGCATTCCAAAGCCAAAACGCTTTCGCATAGTTCACTCCGCACTGCGCGAAGGATCACAGCGCTCAGTGCGCTGGATGCAATATCGCGATGGATCGGCCTCGTTCAGACGAGGATCACGTGAGAGGTGAGATAAGGCTCGCCGCAGACGAGCGGCGCAGTTTGGTCAGCTGGGAAGAGAAAATGGCGGTGCGCGGCCCGGAGAAATAGTCGTGCAAGCTGTTAGAGGTATTCTTGGGTTGGCGCTTAGAATACCGCCGCAAGTCTTATTGCACGGCAGGCCCTGGAGTATGGAGTTCAGCTCGGCAGGGGGAGTGTTTGAACCTCCCGCTGCAAAAGAATGGCTGCCAGCTCGCTTGAGCATCCGCTTCCCAGGACTGGATTTCTCCAACGGCTGGCGCATTGCCTGCAAGTCATCGGTTGCCGAGATGATGGGAAAGAGCAGAGACAGCAAACAAGAGAGCGCGAGGGTAGCCTGTAGCGACCTGGAACGAGGCTGTCGCAGCCAGAAGCAAAAGGCTAGCGGGATCAGCAGCAGCCAGCACAGATTGAGCAGTAGTTCCAATATCCATTTTCCTGACAAGGAATGAAGATTAGGTGGGCTAACCTTAAGCCCGGCTTAAATTTAACATGGGGGATATCTTTTCGATAATACTTGGTACCGGGCCATAGCGAGCAGCGAGACCCAGACACGAGTTCCTGCGCGATTGGGAAGGTGAGTAGGGACCGTGAAGCGGGCGTGAGCGCGACCGTCAGAAGGCATTGCCGACTGGTATTCTGGGCTGATAGTTGGAGAAATATCGCCTCTCCTTCAGTTCTTCGCGTAATCTCGGATGATCTTCCGGGTAATCTCTCAGCGCAGGATGGTCCTCCACTAACTCCGGATCGTTGATCAGGCCCGGATGCCAGGCTCAGTACTTCGTCAAGTTCAGGATGCTTGTCCAGGAAATGCACGGCACCGGTCTAGCGGCAATTTGGGAACTTGAACGAGACGATGTGGCTGGTCCAGTCGCTACTTTTGATGCCTCCATTCTTCTTGTTGTAGTACTCCTGCGCGTACCAGAAAATGCAATCATCACTCGGGTCCACGCTCATGCTGCTGTAGTCGCCCCATCGATTTCCGCCATTCACCTGCACTGCACTTCCGGTGACAACAACCGTAGGCGCCTCCATTTGTCCGAGAGGATCGCCGGGCACTCGGCCGGTGTACCAGATACTTGGATTCAAGTCGCTTGCCGAATCAGCACTCATGCCCATCGCGATGTTTCCCCGCTTGTCCATAGCCATGCTCGCCATCCACAGATTATCGGCTTGGCTCTGGAACGTGCCCGACTGGTAGAGGGAGAAATCTCCCCCCGTGGATCGTAATTCATACCAACGCGTGGCCACTGTCGCCGTCGAGTCCTTACCCGGCGCGACTGCGTGGGGCACCACCATCGATTCGTGGTCTCCGAAGTTGCGGTAGGCGAGGCGGAACATCAACAGGCCGCTCAATGAGTCCACTTTCTCCCCTGGCTTCGGTTGCGGCACACAGGCAAAGTTGTTGCCGTCATTACAGAGCAGGACGTAGTTGGGCACCTTGATAATGTGTGGTCCCGTAAAGGTCGAATTCTGGGGATTGGTAAAGTCGACGTGAAAATCAAATTCCTTCAACTCATTCGTGAGGTTGCCGAGTTCGAGGTAGTGGTTCGGCGCCCCATGGGGAGGAAGCCTCCGGCCGTCGAGATCGGAAGGGAGAAAGCCGAAGTTAGCAGGATCCGGCGGCATGCAAATCATAGAAGCGCTTCCCCCGGCGAGCATCGCCGTTCGGTCAAAAGCGCAGGGCTCGGCCCCGAGGAATGCAGTCTGGCTGTAGAGGTTGTGTGTGCCGTAGTAAGCGTCTGGCCAGACAGAATACTTGGGGTAGTCGGGAAGGTTCGATCCGGTAGGAAAGCCATAGCGATTGTAGCTTCCAGTAGCGTCGACGCTTCGGGACACGGCGAGACATAGGAACCAGGTGTTGTCCTGGATATCGAGAGAGAGCTGTGTTACCAGCCAGCGTTGCGCCGCCTTATCGAAAAGCACGACTGGATCGCCGGCGTTAAGGCTTTCGCAAGGTCCTTCGAAACCCTTCCAAAGGGTACTTATCAACACCGGCTTGGGCAGCTCCGGGTGTCCGGTCGTCTTGTTGTAGACCTGTATGACGACATTCGTGATTTCAACAAACTGATTCCCTCCGACGGAGCCGTTTGTATCGGGAGGAATACCTCCAGCCTGGTGTTGGGTGACCCCATCAAAACTCAGTTGTGCCGACATTGCGACCTGAGGCAAGTAAAGGTCCTGAACAGCCGGGTCAATCCCCGGAACGGCGGTGAAGAACCCTGCTGGAACCCGGTGTTCTTCTTTTTCGAGCATGGCGCTACGGGTCGGTTGTTCGCCCAGGGCCATCTCTCTGAGTGGTAACGACACGTCATGCTTGGATTCGGGTACGACCCGAATTTCCCCTGCGATGTTCTGCGGTCTGGCAGGAACGATCCACACCAGGACACTGGCCGTGACGAGTAAGGCAAAGATTCTCCGAGAGCATTCATTCGGCATTGTGGTTCCTCCCCTTGAGGCTGCGTGGTCTGGGGCTGGAGAGTTCCTTTGGTCCTCGGAACTAAGAGCGCACCGGCATGGAGCAGTCGCGGAATTCTGTTACGGCTCGTGCCGCGTGTCAAGATGCAGAAATTTGTCCAATTTTGCGCGGCCCGCCTTCAGCCCAGTCCAACCCACAAGTCACTTCGAAAGCCGACGCAAAGAAGACTGTATCCACTGCGGTGTCAACATAGGGGAGGCACGTCCGTCGCGGTCAAGCCGTCCTCGAACGCAGTTGGCGATCGCGTACGCAAACTTAGGTAATCTTCTGTTAGTACCCAACTCTGCGGGATACTGATGCCTGATTATGAGCAGCTCTCCCCAATCTCGCCCGCCGTGGCGTTTCCCGCGCGCTCATCTCGAGGGCCAAAATCCGGTTGTGCTTCGGTTTGCAAATGGCCAGACCACCGGGGCCAACCTCCAGGTGATTTCTTTCACCGGTGGTCTGCTTTCGCTCTCTGAGCCTGTCGCCCAAGGATCGCAGGTCAAATTGATATTCCTGACTGGAGCCGGCGCAGTGCTCGGAGGCGCAGAGATGCTGCGCCCCGTCACCAATGGATTGCAGCCCTTCCGCTTCATTTCGCTCCCGGCAGTCGATCAGCGCCGTGTCGGAGCGCTCATCGGGGAGTGGTCTCAAAACAAATCCGAGCAGGCTTGGATCGAGAAACTGCGCGCTGCGTCGGCGCAGCACAACGAGCCGGCCTTTTGGCGGTTCAATCTTGCTGGAGTGATTGGCCTGCTCACGATCGGTTTAGCAATTGCGGCATACCTGCTGCACTTCGGCTTGCTCAAGTAGATTGTATTTGACGTCACTAACTCGAAATGGACTCCACCAACACTCGCCGATACCCCCGATATTATATGCACACACCTGTCTTCATCCCGGTCCCCGGTGCCACAAACACAGTTGTGCCCGGATTGGTTTCTAAGTTAAGCCGCACGGGCATGGAGCTCTACGCTGGAGTCAACCTGCAGCCCGGCGAGCTGATGGAAGTCGAGTTCCGAACACCGGGCAGGACGATTCGTGTTGCTGGTACCGTATGCAATCGCTCGGGTTTTTGTTTTGGACTTGAATTCTGCGCTCTGCGGATCGAACTGGAAAAAGCGCCCGCTCATTGCTGACGTAAAATCTTAGTTCCCTATCGACAAGTGCGCCGGCGCCGTGTAGCCGGGTGGACCCGACTGTATCCCGCCGGGGCACTTGCGATAGGGGGATTTGTACGAAGCCGCTGGCGCGGCGGACGCTACCGCGTGTTCGAGAGTCCGGCAGTTGATGAGGGATTGAAGTAAGAAGTAAGTTGGGTCACAGAAAAAGGAGGTCCCTGTGACCCAACTACGCCAAGAAATGCTGGAGGAAGTCCAGCGTCGTAATTACTCCCATCGTACCGTAAAGCACGGAAAGCTCCCGG
>Ga0209736_1000176_pt1 | contig 20281 bp, 15 predicted proteins | sample BlaSpr_A8_Ref_M3_FD_187992 | JGI IMG/M metagenome (GOLD analysis project Ga0209736, IMG submission 187992) | Forest soil microbial communities from Thunder Bay, Ontario, Canada - Black Spruce, Ontario site 2_A8_Ref_M3 (SPAdes) (version 2) | ecosystem: Environmental > Terrestrial > Soil > Boreal...
GTCGTCGACACCGTGGCGCTGCTGCCGCAGGCTTTTCTCGCGGTCAATGAAGCCGTGGGAGCGCCGAACAACGGCGATATGCACATCATCGAGCGACTGCACTTACAAGACCCCGACACTTTGGTCGATGATCTGGAAATTACCGCCAACAAATTATTGTCCAAGCCCTGGCGCACCACGCGCAAATATTTTCGCCAGCGGGCGCAGAAGTACGACATCGCCGAGGGCGTATGTGCGCAGGGTTCTTTCACCGAGGCCGTCGACAAGAATGGCAATGCGATTTTCGCCCCCGTCAAGTTTCACAACGGAGTTCCCGTGGGATCTGAATCGAAATGAATCGTGCGGTATTTGTCATGGCCGCCATGCTCGGCGCCGCGTCGGCTGCATCGGCGCACCATTCGTTCGCGATGTATGAGCCGACCAAGACCTTGACGTTCAAGGGCACGGTCAAGACGTTTCAGTGGACCAATCCGCACGTCATCCTTTGGGTCCTCGTGCAACCGGAAGAGGGCGGCGCCGGACAGGAATGGTCGTTCGAAACCACGAGCCCAGGCGTCCTCACGCGCGCCGGTTGGACTCGCCAGTCCATCAAAGCCGGTGATCGCGTGAGCGTGACTTTCAGTCCTCTGCGCGACGGATCGCACGGCGGGGGCCTGAATTCGGTGACTTTGCTCGATACCGGTCAGACGTTGGTGCCGAAGTTTGGCAAGGAAGAGCCGGGACTGAAATAGCGTGGCGGCGCCGCCGGCGCGCGCCGAGGCCGCCTTAGAGTAGATCGCGCAAGCGGTAATACAGCATCGCCATCATCAGCGAAGGACGCCTCAACAGGCGGCCCCCGGGGAAGTCGCGATGCGGGATGCGCGCGAAGACATCGAAGCGCTCTGCCGTGCCGGCGACGGCTTCGGCCAGCAGTTTTCCCGCGAGGCTGGTAAGCGACATGCCGTAACCCGAGAATCCTTGCGCATAGAACACATTGGGTGCGAGCCGTCCAAAATTGGGCGCGCGGCTCCGGGTGATGTCCAGGTAGCCGCCCCACGAATAGGCGACTTTGACATCGGCGAGCGCCGGGAATATCCGCAGCATGCGCTTGCGCATGGATTCGGCAAGCCGCGGCGGCTGCACGGCGCTGTAGCTGACGCGGCCGCCGAACAGCAAGCGGTGATCGGCAGAGCGCCGGAAATAGTCCAGGATCCAGTTGATGTCGGCGATTGCCGCATTGCTCGGCAAAATCTCTTTCGCGCGCTCTTCCCCCAACGGTTGCGTGGCAATGATGTACGTGCCCACACCCAAAATTCGCCGCGCCAGGGAGGGTGCAACGCTGCCGATGTAGGCATTTCCGCAAAGCACCAGATGGTCGCAGCGCACGGTCCCTTGCGCGGTGTGCACGATGACTTCCGGCCCATCCTCGTAGCGCAGCACCTCGGAGTTCTCGAAGATCTTGGCGCCGGCCGACTCGGCGGCACGCGCCATCCCTTGAGTGAACTTGAGGGGGTGCAGGTGGCCGCTGCGCGGGTCGATGAGTCCTCCAAGGTAGCGCTCGCTGCGTATATGCGCCTGCAGCTCATCGCGATTCAACAGTCGCGCGGACGGGTAGTCGCAGTCCTCGTGCAATTCGCGCGCCCACTCTTTCAGTTCCTTGAGGTGCCGCGGCTTGACCGCGACGTGAACATGGTTTGCGTGGTAGTCGCAATCGATCGCGTGCTCTCTGATCAGTGAACGTGTGAGATCCAGCGCTTCGATGGACAGATCGAACAGGCGCCGGGCGTCGTCTCGGCCGACGTCGGCCGCCAGCGCCTTCTGAGTCGCGGCAAGTCCGAAAATAATTTGGCCGCCGCTGCGCCCGGAAGCCCCGTAACCCACGAAGCGCGCCTCGAGCAAGGCGACGCGGTAGCCGCGTTTCGCCAAATGCAATGCGGCGGAACACCCGGCAATGCCGCCGCCGAGCACTGCGACGTCCGCTTCGATAGACCCGCGCAGCGTCTCGCGGTGAGCGCGCGTGCCGCCGGCCGCCGGGACGCCCACGGCGGCATAATACGAACGGGCGGGTGGATAGGACAGGCGCAAGACGGCTCTCTTTGGCTAAAGTGTTTAAGATCTTGTGGCTATTGACAGGATTCGGCGCCTGTGAGCCTAGCCGGTTATTCGTCCGTACTGCAATGTTGCTGCATCGCACAAAGTGACGCTAAGTCATGGAAATGCCTAAATCTTAGCCAATTGTGGCACCTGGAACAGGACGAGTCACCGGGGGTATGGTGTAATACAACCGTCTAGGAAGCCCAATCGTCCATCTGGACGTTTAATATATTAAACATGCCTCGCTTAGCCGTCATCGGAATTCCAGCCGACCGCAGGCTATGTGGAAAGCACTATTTCCACATGGCCGGCGAGAAGTACATCGAGGCCGTCGCCGCCGGCGCGAAGGCGATGCCGGTGCTCATACCCGCTCTCGGGTCCGAGATCGATTTGCCATCGCTTCTGGAGGCCTGCGACGGGTTATTGCTCACCGGGAGCGCGTCGAATGTCGAACCACACCACTACGGAGGACCGGCGAGTGAGCCGGGAACGCTACATGATCCAAATCGGGATGCTACGACGCTTCCGCTGATTCCGCGGGCAATCGCCTCAGGTTTGCCGGTGCTTGCCATTTGCCGCGGATTTCAGGAAATGAACGTTGCCTTCGGCGGCACGTTGTTCCAGCGGCTGCACGAGGTGCCGGGGTACCTCGATCACCGCGAGGATGAGTCCACGTCGCTGGACGTGCAATACGGACCCGCTCACGAAGTTCTCCTGGAGCCTGGAGGGGCTTTGCGCAAAATCGCCGGACAGGATCGCCTGCAAGTCAATTCCCTGCATTGGCAGGGAATTCAAACGCTGGGCAAGGATTTGGCTGTCGAGGCGCGCGCACCGGACGGGGTCATCGAGGCGTTCCGGGTGAGCTCGGCGCCGAAATTCGCCTTGAGTGTGCAATGGCATCCGGAATGGCAGTTCGAGAAGAATCCGTTTTCTCGCGCGCTGTTTGCGGCCTTTGGTGAAGCCAGTCGCGCGCGCATCGTCGAAAGGTGATTTATGGCCAGCACGATTCAACAATTCCTGAAAGAACACGGCATCTCGGAAGTCGAAGCCATCATCCCGGACATGGCCGGCGTGGCCCGCGGCAAGCTCATGCCCGCCGAAAAATTTGCCGAAGAGGAGGGCATGCGCCTGCCCGAGGCGATCTTCCTGCAGACCGTGACGGGCGATTATCCCGACGATCAGAGCGCCATGAATCCATCGGATATCGACATCGTCTTGAAGGCGGATCCGAAAACCGTGCGCGTGGTGCCGTGGGCCGCGGAACCGACCGCCCAGGTGATTCACGATTGCTATTACGGGGACGGGCGGCCGGTCACGATGGCGCCGCGCTATGTGCTGCGGCGGGTTCTCGACCTGTATGAGGCTCACGGCTGGGAACCGGTGGTTGCCCCGGAGCTCGAGTTTTTCTTGGTGGAGCCCAACGTCGATTCCGATTATCCGCTGAAGCCGCCGGTGGGCCGCTCGGGCCGTCCGGAGATCGGCCGACAGGCGTACAGCATCGCGGCGGTCAACGAATTCGATCCCTTGTTCGACGACATGTACTCGTTCTGCGAGGCCCAGGACATCGAAATCGACACCCTGATCCACGAAGCCGGTGCCGCACAGATGGAAATCAACCTGCTGCATGGCTATCCCATGAGCCTCGCCGACCAGGCCTTCTTGTTCAAACGCACCGCGCGCGAGGCGGCTTTGCGGCACAAAATGTACGCCACGTTCATGGCAAAGCCGATGGCCAAGGAGCCGGGCAGCGCCATGCACTTGCATCAAAGCATCATCGACACGAAGACCCGCAAGAACATATTCAGCAATGCCGACGGCTCGCCCACGGCACTTTTTTTCGGGCATATCGCCGGATTGCAGAAATATCTGCCCGGCGCCATGTCGCTGTTCGCGCCGAACGTGAACAGCTATCGGCGCATCAGCCGCCATTCGTCGGCGCCCATCAACGTGCATTGGGGCTACGACAATCGCACGGCGGGTTTGCGCGTGCCGATGTCCGGCCCGGATGCGCGACGCGTCGAGAATCGGGTGGGCGGGGCGGACGCGAATCCCTATTTGGCGATCGCCGCATCGCTGGCTTGCGGGTATCTCGGAATGATCGAAGGATTGAAGCCGTCCGAACCGATCGCCGGCAGTGCCTACGACCTGGCGATCGCCCTGCCGCGAACCCTGGCGGAGGCACTGCGTTTGCTGCGTGAGTCGAAGCCGTTGGTGGACTTGTTCGGCGATCGTTTCGTGCTGGCCTACACCGCCGTCAAGGACGCCGAGTACGAGACGTTTGCGCAAGTCATCAGTTCGTGGGAACGCGAGCACCTGCTTCTGAACGTTTAACAACCACTGCGCGTGTGCGGATCGGCGAGGATTAATTCGCGTGGGCATTGTCCCCGGGCCGCGCGCTACGATATAAAGCGGAGAAGGTTTTGGGCGCGCCGTTCCATCGGCCGTTGTCGCGCAACTAAGGGGAAGCGATTGATGTTCAGCGTTCGTCGGATGGCGATTCTGGCCCTCGGCTGCGTTTTGTCCTTGAGTGGTGTTTTGTCCTTGAGTGGTTGCGGCGAGCGCAAAAGCGCGTCCGGGGCAGCGGATAAGTCCGGCACGGCGACGGACGGGGGCACCGGCGCGGGCAAGGCACCGCTGAACCTCTACATCTGGTCCGATTACCTGGCGGCAAACACCTTGCCGGATTTCGAGAAGCAAACCGGCATCAAGGTGCACGTCGCCTATTTCGATACGAATGAAACCTTGGAGACCAAGCTGCTCGCGGGCAGCAGCGGCTACGATATCGTGGTACCCACGGCGTCGTACTTCGAGCGGCAGATCAAGGCCGGTGTTTACCTGGTGCTCGACAAGTCAAAGCTGCCGAACCTCAAGAACATGGACCCGGAGCTCATGTCGAAGGTGGCAATGCACGACCCCGGCAATGCCCACGGGATCATTTACACCTGGGGCACCAACGGCATCGGCTACAACGAGAAGATGGTCAAGCAGCTCATGCCGGATGCGCCGCTCGACAGCTGGCGCATGGTGTTCGACCCCGCCGTGGCCTCGAAAGTGGCCAAGTGCGGCATCAGCGTGCTTGATTCACCCGCGGAGATGCTGCGCGCCGTCTACAGCTACCTGGGCAAGGATCCGAATTCCCAGAGCCCGGACGATCTGGTCGTCGCCGAAGCCGTGCTCACCAAGATCCGGCCCTACATCCGCAATATCAATTCCTCGGAGTATATCGAGGCGCTGGCCAACGGCGATCTCTGCATTGCCGTCGGCTACAACGGCGATGTGATGCAGGCGCGTGACCGCGCGCGCGAGGCCAACAAGGGTATCGCCATCAAGTATGCCGTGCCCAAGGAAGGCTCGATACTGTGGTTCGATATGCTGGCCATACCCAAGGACGCGCCGGATCAGGACAGCGCCTACGCCTACATGAACTACATCATGACGCCGCAAGTAATCGCCGATATTTCGAACTTCAAGCGCTTTGCCAACGCCAACATCGCCTCCAAACCGCTGGTGCTGGCCGCCGTCAAGGATGATCCCGGCATCTATCCTCCGCCCGAGCAGCGGCAAAAGCTGGCGGTGCAGTTGGCGGATTCGGCCGATCAAACCCGCGCCATCACGCGAGTTTGGCAAAAATTCAAGACGGGCCAATAAGCGATGACCACATCGGGTGGAGCAGCCGTCAAAGCGGCGCCTTGGAAGGATCCGGCCGCGCGTCCCTACGTGCAGGTGGACCACGTCACCAAGTCGTTCGGGGACTTCAAAGCGGTCGATGATGTCAGCCTTAAAATCTACAAGGGCGAGATATTCTGTTTGTTGGGCGCGTCCGGCTGCGGCAAGACCACGCTGCTGCGCATATTGGGCGGGTTCGAAACGCCGAGCGCCGGAAAAATATACATCGACGGCGAGGACATGATGGGCGTGCCGCCGTATGAGCGGCCGGTGAACATGATGTTCCAATCCTACGCGCTGTTTCCGCACATGAATGTCGAGCAGAACGTTGCCTTTGGACTGAAACAGGACCGCATACCGAAGCAGGAGATCCAAGAGCGCGTGGCGACCATGCTCGACCTGGTCAAGCTCGGCGGCTTCGCGAAGCGCAAACCGCATCAATTGTCGGGCGGCCAGCGTCAACGCGTGGCGCTGGCGCGGTCGCTGGTCAAGCGCCCGAAACTGCTGCTGCTCGACGAGCCCTTGGGCGCGCTCGACAAGAAGCTGCGCGAACATACGCAGTTCGAACTGATCAGCCTGCAGGACAAGCTGGGCGTGACCTTCGTGGTCGTGACCCACGATCAGGAGGAGGCCATGACCCTGGCGAGCCGTATCGGCGTCATGAATCACGGCGAAATCGTTCAAGCGGGCACGCCGTCGGAAATATATGAATTCCCGAGCTCGAAATTCGTGGCGGATTTCATCGGCTCGGTGAATATGTTCGAGGGCAAGCTGATCGAAGACGAACCGGAATACGTGCGAATCGCTTCGGACGAACTTGGCGGGACGATCTACGTCAGCCATGGAATCAGCGCCCCGCCGGAGGCCATCGTCTGGGCGGCGGTGCGGCCGGAGAAAATCTTCATGACCACGGCGCCGCCGGCGGGCACCGAGAATGTGGTGCGCGGCGCTGTGCAGGACATCGCGTATCTCGGCGATTTATCGATCTATCTGGTGAAGCTGCCCACGGGCAAGGTGGTCCGGGTAACTCAGCCGAATACTTCGCGTCACGCCGAGGCCATTACCTGGGACCAGCTGGTTTATCTCTCATGGGACGCGACCAGCCCGGTGGTGGTGACCCGTTAGCCCCTCGAGGACAGCCGGATATTTGCGTCGCGTCGGCGTGACGGGCCGCGGCCTCGTCGTGGCCCTGCCGTACATGTGGCTGCTGCTGTTCTTCGTTGTCCCCTTCGTCATCGTTCTGAAGATATCCTTCTCGGACATCGATCTGGCGATACCGCCGTACAAACCCCTGCTGGAGTGGGTCGGCAAGAACTCCCTCGCCATCAAGCTCAATTTCAACAACTACGCCTTTCTGTTCACCGACCGTTTGTATGTCAATGCCTTCTTGAACTCGATCAAGGTTGCGTTCATCTCGACGGTGTTGTGCCTGGCTGTGGGCTATCCCATGGCCTACGGCATCGCGCGCGCCAAACCCGCCGTTCGCAATTTGCTGCTATTGCTGGTCATCTTGCCGTTTTGGACGTCGCTGCTGCTGCGAGTCTATGCCTGGATCGGCCTCTTGAAGGCCAACGGCGTGATCAACAATGTGTTGCTGTGGCTCGGGCTCATCCATGAACCCCTGACGATGCTGTACACGCCGTTCGCCATGTATATCGGCATCGTCTACTCGTATCTGCCGTTCTTCATTCTGCCGCTGTACGCGAACCTCGAAAAAATGGACTGGCAGCTGCTGGAGGCCGCGGAAGATCTGGGGTGCCGCCCCTGGCAGGCGTTTTACAAGATCACGCTGCCGCTGTCGCGCAATGGAATCTTGGCGGGCTCCATGCTGGTGTTCATCCCGGCAGTGGGCGAGTTCGTCATCCCGGCGCTGCTCGGCGGACCCAATGCGTTGATGATTGGACGCGTGCTGTGGGATGAGTTCTTCTCCAATCGCGCGTGGCCGGTGGCGAGCGCGGTGGCGATTCTGCTGCTCATACTCTTGGTTCCCTTCATGATGTGGTACCAGAGCGTTCAGGCTCGCGAATCGGCGGGTGCGCGATGAACTATAAGAGTTCGTACTTCATTTTGACGTGCCTCGGATTCGGCTTTGCTTTTCTGTACGTCCCCATCCTGTCGATGGTGGTGTTCTCATTCAACGCATCCAAGCTGGTGACGGTTTGGGATGCGGCCAATTCGCCGACGCTCAAGTGGTACTACGCGCTGCTCAACAACGAGGAGGTGCTCGATGCGGCCTGGATATCCCTCAAAATTGCCGTCATCAACGCCTCGGGCTCGGTGATCCTCGGCACGCTGGCCGGCTTCGGATTGGCGCGGTTCAGTCAATTCAGGGGACGCTTCACGCTCAATGCCATGACCACGGCGCCGCTGGTCATGCCCGAGGTCATCACCGGATTGTCGCTGCTCTTGCTGTTCGTTGCGCTGGAGCAGCTGATCGGCTGGCCCGCCGGACGCGGCATCACCACCATGACCATCGGCCACATGACGTTTTCAATGGCTTATGTCACCGTGATCGTGAATTCACGGCTGGCGACATTCGATACGGCGCTCGAGGAAGCCGCCATGGATCTGGGCGCCCGCCCGCTCAAGGTATTCTTCGTCATCACGCTGCCGATCATCTTCCCCGCCATCCTATCGGGATGGCTGCTGGCCTTCACTTTGTCGTGGGACGATCTGGTGATCTCGAGTTTTACGTCGGGACCCGGCAGCAGCACGCTGCCCATGGTGGTGTTTTCGAAAGTGCGTCTCGGCGTCAGTCCTGAAATCAACGTGCTGGCAACCATCACCATCACCGTGGTGACCCTGATGATCGCCGGCGTGAGCCTGTGGATGTCTCGGATGGCCAAGCTGGATAAGGCCGCAGCTTAAGGGGCGCCGGCAACTCGTGAAGGGGGAACGATGAAAAATCAGCTCGATCCGCTCGATCCGCTGGCGCACGCCAAAGACACGCTGCTCGATCTGGCCGTCCGCTTCGGGCCGAAGCTGCTGGTGGCAATATTCATTATCACGGTCGGAGTCTTCGCGGCCGGCTGGGTCGCGCGCGCGATCGACCGTGGCCTGCACCGGATCGACCTGGAACCACCCGTACGGCAGCTCCTCACCCGAGTGGCGCGGGTACTGGTGGTTGGCCTGTTCGCAATCATGGCGTTGCAGAATCTCGGCGTCGAGCTCTTGCCGTTGATCGCGGGGCTGGGCGTCGCCGGCGCCGGCATCGCCCTCGCCACCCAGGGTGTGTTGAGCAATATGGCTGCGGGTCTCACCATCATATTCACGAAGCCGTACCGCGTCGGCGAATACATCGCCATCGTCGGCGTCGAGGGCCAGGTGGAGGCCATCACGCTGTTCAGTACGGCGCTCACCCATCCCGACCGCTCACGGATCATCGTTCCAAATCGCAAGGTGGTGGGAGAAATCCTTCACAACTACGGCAAGATTCGTCAGTCCGAGGTCCAAGTGGGCGTCGCCTATGACTCGGACCTTCCTGCGGCGCTCGCCGCCATACGCGATCTGGTGCGGGCGAATCCGCGCGTCCTGACGGAGCCGGCGCCGGTGATACAGGTGATCACACTGGCTGATTCAGCGGTGCAAATTGCGATCAAGCCGTGGGTGGCGGTGGCCGACTACGGCGAGGTTGCGGGCGAGCTCAATTTGTCGCTGGTCGAGGAGCTTCGCCAACGCGGCATCGGCATTCCATATCCGCAAAGGGAGGTGCGTCTGATCGCATCGAGGGACGTGCCATAAAGACGAAGCCGATGAGAGATTTCGCGCTCGAGGTCTATTTCTCGAAGTGGGAATTCGCCGCCAAATACAATTTAGCCGGGTCGGATGGCGAAAACATGACCGTGGCGCAGCTCCTTAAGCTCGCGAGCCCGGATGATCGCGCCGCCTTCGGGGACTTACGCCTCAGCTACACGGAAACCTTCGGTTCGCCGGCGCTGCGCGCCGAGATAGCCCGGACGTACGATACGGTGGGACCCGAACACCTGCTCTGCTTTGCCGGCGCCGAGGAAGCGATCTATGCAGCCATGCACGTGCTGCTCGACCCCGCTGATCATGCCATCGTCGTCACGCCGAATTACCAGGCGGCGGAAACGGTGCCGCTCGGCATTTGCGAAGTCACCGGCGTACCTCTCGACATCGATCGTGATTGGGAACTCGATATTGATTTGCTGCGCGCCGCGCTGCGGCCCGATACGAAACTGATCTCGATCAACTTTCCCAACAATCCCACCGGAAAGATCATTCCGCAGGCCACCTTCGACGCGATCGTCGAGATCTGCCGCAGCCGCGGCATCTGGCTCTTCAGCGACGAGGTCTACCGCCTGATCGAACGCGATCGGGCTCTCAGGCTGCCCCAGGCGGTCGATGTCTATGAGCGTGCCGTGTCCCTCAACGTGATGTCGAAGGCTTACGGACTTCCCGGACTTCGGATCGGGTGGCTCGCCTGCAAGGACCGCGCAATGCTCGTGCGATTCGAACGATTCAAGCATTTTCTGTCAATCTGCAATTCGGCGCCTTCCGAGGTGCTGGCGCGAATCGCGCTCAAGGCGCGCGACCGGATTCTCGAGAGGAACCGCCAAGTGGTCCGCGGCAATCTCTCGGTGCTCGATGCGTTTTTTGCCGACTACGCGCATCTGTTCGATTGGCGCGAACCGGACGGCGGATGCGTCGGTTTCATCCGTTACAAAGGCGCGGAAGGAGTTGAAGAATTTACGCGCCGGGTCGTCGAGGAATCAGGCGTTCTTTTGCTCCCGTCGAGCATCTATCGATCGGAACTCGGCCCTGTGCCCGATAACTGCCTGCGGGTCGGATTCGGGCGCTCCCACGTTCCAGAGGGCGTCGCGGTACTGCGCAATTGGCTCGAGCGCAAATCACAGTAGGAAACGAAATCAATCGTAGGAATCCTTAGGAGGACGATCATGAGTCGATTCAGATTTTTGGCTTGGGCAGCGGCGGCGCTGTTGATGGCCGCGTCCGCGTCTTCGGTCGCGGCGCCCGGCGCGCAGAACCCGCCGGACAAGAAGCCCGACGATTCGGATAAGCCGGACGGCGGCAAATTCGAACCTTTCAAGCCCGAGTCGACGGTCAGCACCGGCACCGTCATCATCGGCGGCCAGGCGATCACCTATCAGGCGATTGCCGGTACATTCATCGTGCATCCGAAGGATTGGGACGACGTTCCCCGCGATCCGAAGACCGACAAGGGAAGCCCGATGGCTGCGGAGGAGGGCGCCGAAGCCAAGAATCCGGCCGCGGAAGCGTCGATGTTCTACGTCGCCTATTTCAAGGCCGGCGGCGGACCCCGGCCGGTGACATTTCTATATAACGGCGGGCCGGGCTCCTCGACGATGTGGCTGCACATGGGTGCTTTCGGGCCGCGCCGCATCGTCACGGCGACCGACGTGCACACGCCTGCTGCGCCGTATTCCCTCATCAGCAATGGTTCGAGCCTGCTCGATGCAACCGACCTTGTTTTCATCGACGCACCCGGCACCGGTTTCAGCCGCATCGCCGGCAAAGACAAAGAAAAGGCCTTCTTCGGCGTCGATCAGGACGCCTATGCGTTCGCTGAATTCATTTCCCAGTTCTTGTCGAAATACGGCCGCTGGAATTCGCCCAAATATCTATTCGGCGAAAGTTACGGCACGCCGCGCTCCGCGGTGCTCGTCAACCAGCTGGAGGCGGATCGCTCGATCGATTTCAACGGCGTGATCCTGCTGTCGCAAATTCTCAACTTCGATTTAAGTCCCGATCGGCCGACCGGCAATCCCGGCGTCGATCTGCCCTACCAGACCGTGCTGCCGACCTATGCGGCAACCGCTTGGTACCATCAGAAGCTGCCTGAGCACAAGAACCTCGAAGCCTTGCTTGCGGAAGTAGAGCAGTTCGCCATGGCGGACTATGGCCGTGCGCTCGCGGCCGGATCCGACCTCAGCGTCGCGGAACGCGGCGCAATCGCCGACAAGCTGCACCAATACACGGGGCTTCCGGTCGAGTACATCCTCAAGGCGGACCTGCGTATCGACGGCGGCGAATTTCGCCAGAATCTACGGAGCGAGGACGGCATTACCACCGGGCGGCTCGATTCACGGTTTTCCGGCCCCGACATCGATCCCTTGAGTCAGCGCGCCGACTACGATCCGCAAGCCGCAGCGCTCGGTTCCGCCTACGTCTCCGCGTTCAACGACTACGTGCGCAAAGACCTGCACTATGGCGAAGGCAGGATCTTCAAGCCGAGCATCCCGACCTTCAGGACCTGGAACTTCCAGCACCTGTTGCCCGGACAAACTCAACAGCCGGGATCGTCGCGCCAGGGATCCAATGTGATGCCGGATCTTGCGAACGCGATGAAGGTCAATCCGAACCTGAAGATTCAATTGCACGCAGGATATTTCGATCTTGCGACGCCGTTTTATCAAGGCGTGTATGAGATGCACCACTTGCCGATTCCGGCAAGTCTGCAGGCGAATATTGAATACAAGTTCTACGATTCGGGCCACATGGTCTACGCCAAGGACTCCTCGCTCAAGCTGCTGCACGATAACGTCGCCGACTTCATTCGGCGCACCAACAATCTTGCCCGATGAAACGCCCCGTTGAAGCCGGCGTTGCCTCGGTGCATACTCGAAAGAAATCATCGACAAGGGAGTTACCGTGAACAAGACCTTAAGAGCGTTTCTGATTGGAGCGGTTCTCGCGGGGGGGCTTGGCTCCGTGGCTTTGGCGGCCGACACACCCGATCCAGTCGTTGGCACGTGGACACTGAATACCGCGAGGTCCAAATTCGTTCCAGGGCCGGCGCCCAAGTCTCAGACGCGAACCTATGCGGCGACGGCACAGGGCACGGCTATGACGTTTACCGGAGTTGCGGCCGACGGATCAGCCACGTCCGGGAAGTCGACGTTCAAATACGACGGCAAAGACTACAAGATCACGGGATCGCCGGACTACGATACGCTGTCGTTGAAGCGGCTCAACGGCACCACCGTCAGGGCGGATTTGAAGAAGGGCGGCAAAGTAATCGGGACGACCGTTCGCACAATCACCGGACATGGCAAAGTATTGACTTTGTCGTCCAAGGGAAAGGGCGCCACAGGCGCAGCATTCGACATCGTCATGGTTTTCGGCAAAACGTGATCTGTGAGGGTGGGCGGGGCATTCGCCGCCCACCCTCCCCATCAGACCAATACTCTTTCGATACCTCCGGTATTGGCGCGGCGCACGTACTGCGGTAACCAGTCGGGCCCCAGCAAATTCTTGGCGATCTCCACCACGACGTAGTCGGCGTCGGTGTCCGTGTCATCGTTGTAGCGCTTCAGGCCCTGCAAGCAGGACGGGCATGACGTCAGTATCTTGATATCCCCGCGGTGACCGTCCGCGCGGATTTGATCCACGCCGACGCGCACCTCTTCTTCTTTGCGAAAGCGCACCTGCGTCGATATATCCGGGCGGCTGATCGCGAGCGTGCCGGCCTCGCCGCAGCAGCGCTCGTTCTTCTCGATCTGCCCGTTCTGCGCGCTGTTCATCAGCGCGTTGACCACCGTGAGGGGGTCGTGCTTCTTCATCGGCGAGTGACACGGATCGTGATACATGTAGCGCACGCCGGTGACGTTTTCGAGCCGCACGCCTTTCTCCATGAGAAATTCGTGAATGTCCATGATCTTGCAGCCGGGAAAGATCTCCTCGAACTTGTATCCCTGGAGTTGATCGAAGCAGGTGCCGCAGCTCACCACCACGGTCTTGATGTCGAGATAATTCAATGTATTCGCAACGCGATGGAACAGCACCCGGTTGTCCGTGATGATTTTTTCCGCTTTGTCGAACTCGCCGGCGCCGCGCTGCGGGTAGCCGCAGCACAGATAGCCCGGCGGGAGCACCGTCTGCACGCCCACATGCCACAACATGGCCTGAGTCGCGAGGCCTACCTGGGAGAACAGGCGCTCGGAGCCGCAGCCCGGGAAATAAAACACCGCTTCGGATTCGCCGGTCGTCGTCAGGGGATCGCGGATGATCGGCACATAATTGCGGTCTTCGATATCGAGCAATGCGCGTGCGGTCTTCTTCGGCAGTCCGCCCGGCATGCGCTTGTTGACGAAGTGGATGACCTGTTCCTTGATCGGCGGTCTGCCCTCGGTCGCGGGCGGCCGCTTGGTCTGCGCCCTGGCAAAAGTATTGAGGGCGCGATTCGCCAACCGCTGCGCCTTGTAGCCCCAGTTGATGAGGCCGAGGCGGGTCAGCTTGATGGTTTGCGGGTTGGTCGCGTTCAAGAAAAACATCGATGCGGCGGTTCCGGGGTTGAACCGCTTCTTGCCCATGCGGCGCAGCAAGTCCCGCATGGCCATGGAAACGTCGCCGAAATCGATATCGACCGGGCAGGGCGACTCGCACTTATGGCAGACCGTGCAATGATCGGCCACATCCGATAGTTCGTCCCAATGCTGGATCGAGACGCCGCGGCGCGTCTGCTCTTCGTAGAGGAACGCTTCGATCAAGAGCGAGGTCGCCAGGATCTTGTCCCGCGGCGAATACAGCAAATTAGCGCGCGGCACGTGGGTGGCGCAGACCGGCTTGCACTTGCCGCAGCGCAAGCAGTCCTTGATGGCATCGGAAATCGTGCTGATGTCCGAATGCTGCATGATCAAGGACTCGTGTCCCAGCAGCCCGAAGCTCGGGGTATAGGCCCGGCGCAGATCGCTGTCCGGCATGAGTTTATGCTTGTTGAACCGGCCTTCGGGGTCGATGCGCTGCTTGTACGCGCGAAACGAAGCAAGTTCCGCGTCGGTCAGAAACTCGAGCTTGGTGATGCCGATGCCATGCTCGCCGGAAATGACGCCGTCCAAGCCGCGGGCAATGCCCATGATTCGCTCCACCGCGCGGCCCGCGGTGTGCAACATGGCGTAGTTGTCGGAGTTCACCGGAATATTCGTGTGCACGTTGCCGTCGCCCGCGTGCATGTGCAGGGCGACGAATACGCGCCCCTGCAGGACGCGCTTGTGCACCGCCTCGCACTCGGCAAGCACCTGGCTGAAAGCCGCGCCGGCGAATATGCGCGAGAGGCCGAGCAGAACTTCGGTTTTCCAGCTCACCCGGATGCTGCGGTCCTGCAGCCGATGGAAAATGCTTCCCGACGCATCGGCCGGTTGAGCGACCCCGAGCGCGTCCAGAGCCGTCCGCGCCGCCGGCAATGGCGTATCCATCGCACCCTGCAGGTACTGCCAGCGGGCGCGTACCGGGGCGAGAAGCTCGCGGGCTTCCGCCCTGCGGCCGATATCGACGTCCGCAGTCTTGCCGGGCTTGATCTCGCCGGAGAAGTATTCGTCGAGAGCGTCGAGCAGGTCCAGTTTGTTGCGGATCGACAGTTCGATGTTGATTCGCTCTATGGCGTCGGTGTACTCGCCCAATCGATCGAGCGGAATGACGACATCTTCGTTGATCTTGAATGCGTTGGTGTGCTTCGCAATCGCGGCGGTTCGAGCGCGGTCGAGCCAGAATTTGCGGCGCGCCTCGGCATTCACGGCGATGAAGCCTTCGCCCGAGCGGGCGTTCGCCAGACGCACGATGTGCGAGGTCGCGGCGGCGACTTGTGCCTCGTCCTCGCCGACGATGTCGCCGAGCAGCACCATCTTCGGCAGCGCGCCGCGCTTCGATTTGGTGCTGTAGCCGACGGCGCGCAGGTAGCGCTCATCCAGATGTTCCAGGCCGGCGAGAACGGCGCCCTTGGACTTGGCGGTCGACTCGAGGTACTCGGTGATCTCGACGATGCTGGGAATCGCGTCGCGCGCCTGACCGAAGAATTCCAGGCACACGGTGCGGATATGCTTCGGCATGCGGTGTAGAATCCAGCGTGCCGCGGTGATCAGGCCATCGCAGCCTTCCTTCTGCACGCCCGGCAATCCGCCCAGGAATTTGTCGGTCACGTCCTTGCCGAGTCCCAGCTTGCGAAATGCGGCGCCCTCGATATTGAGCCGTTCGCTGCGCAAAATCTTGGCCTTGTCGGGATGGACGCGCCCATCCTTCCAGTTGAGCTCGAAGCACGCGACCGGCACCTCGTGAATCTTGCCGAGGTTGTGATTGAGCCGCGTCACTTCGAGCCAGTTGCCGTCCGTATCGACCATGCGCCACCACGCCAGATTGTCGACTGCCGTACCCCACAGGACGGCCTTTTTGCCGCCGGCATTCATGGCAATGTTCCCGCCCACGCAGGAGGCGTCCGCCGATGTTGGGTCGACGGCGAACACGAAGCCGGCGCGCTCCGCCGCTTCCGTCACGCGCTTGGTGACGACGCCGGCCGCCGAGAAAATACTGGCGGTGCCTGAGGGGACGCCCGGCGAGGCGATCGTCTCCGCGGCGCCCAAGGTGTCGAGTTTTTCGGTGTTGATCACCGCGGACCATGGCGTGAGCGGCACCGCGCCGCCCGTGTAGCCGGTACCGCCGCCGCGCGGAATGACGGTCAATCCCAGTTCGATGCAAGCGCGAACCAGAGCGGCGGTTTCGACTTCCGTATCCGGGGCCAACACCAGAAACGGCAGCTCGACGCGCCAGTCGGTGGCATCGGTGACGTGTGCGACTCTCGAGAATGCGTCGAACCGGATATTGTCCTCCCGGCTGTGCTTGAGAAGCAGGCGCCGCGCCTTTTTACGCATTTGCTCGAGTTCCGCGAATCGCCGTTCGAATTGCAGCACCGCGTCGCCGGCGGCGCGCAGCAATTGTCCGACCTTGGCGTCGCGCACCCCGTCGGTTGCATCGCGGCGCTTTTCCAATTCGTTCAGGCGATGGTGCAGCGCTTCGATGAGTTGTCGACGGCGCTTCGGGTTGTCGAGCAGGTCGTCTTGCAGATAGGGATTGCGGTCGACGACCCAGATATCGCCGAGCACCTCATACAGCATGCGCGCCGAACGGCCGGTACGGCGCTCGGCGCGCAGATCGTCGAGCACCGCCCATGCGGCATCGCCCAGCAGTCGGATGACGATTTCGCGGTCGGCCAGCGAGGTGTAGTTATAGGGAATCTCGCGCAAGCGCGATTCCGGCTCGCGATCCTCACCGGCGCGGGCTTGTTCGGACAGATTTGCGACGGCGTTCATCTCGCCGATTTTACGCACTTATTGGCGTGGCATGTTTTGCTTTCAATGCGTGCAGCGCTCCATTATCGTGCGGGTCATGAAGAACAACACCCTCGTGAACCATCCGCCCGCCGTTCCGGTGGCCGCCGACAATCGTCCGCTGGTTGCGCCCATCTACCAGTCGGTGAAGTTCTCGTTCGATGACACCGCCGAGACTCTGCGCTACTTGCGCGGCGAACGAGAGGGATTTTTTTACTCGCGTTCGGCGAACCCGACGCTGGCGCAGTTGCAACTCTTGCTCGCGCAGCTGCAGGGCAGAGACGGCTGCCTGTTGACGGGATCCGGCGTCGCGACCATTGCCGCGAGCCTTCTATCGCTTTGCAAGCAGGGCGATCACATTCTCGCCTTCGTCGAGTCGTACGGCCCGACGCGCTACATCGTGCAGCATCTTCTGGCGAAGTTCGGCGTTGCCCACACATTGATGTCGATCGAGGACCTTAAGGGCATCGAACGGGTTTTGCACGATGTGCCGACCCGCCTGGTGGTATTCGAAAGTCCCACCAACCCGGTCACTAAAATCGCCGACATCGAACACCTGACGAGCCATGCGCGGCGCGCGGGCGCCCTCACGGTGCTCGACAATACGTTCGCGGGCTTTCACAACCATGGCGCCTACGACATCGACATTTTCCTGCACAGTCTGACGAAGTACGCGTCGGGCCATGGCGACGTGATGGGCGGCGCGATCATTGCGCGCGCGGAGCTGATTGCCGAAATGCGCAAGGACATCGTGTCCATGGGCCCGACGCTCGACCCGCACGCGGCCTTTCTGATTCAGCGGGGCATGCGCACGTATTTCCTGCGCTACGAGCGTCAGTGCGCCAACGCGCTGACGGCCGCTTTGTTCCTGAAAAATCACCCTCGAGTGAAAAATGTCCATTACCCGGGCCTCGACAGTCACCCGCAACACCTGCTGGCTCGGCGCCAAATGAGCGATTTCGGCACCGTGGTGACGCTCGAATTGGACGGCGGCTTCGAGCAGGGCGCGCGGTTCGCGGAAGCGCTGCAGCTTTTTTCGATATCGGCGAGCGTCGGGTCCGCCGAGTCGCTGGTGATGCCGCCGCAGCTCCTGGCCGGCAATGAGTACACCGCGGAACAGCGCGCTGCATCGCTGATTACCCGAGGGACCGCGCGCCTGTCGATTGGCCTCGAGGATGCCGCCGATCTCATTCACGATTTGGGGCAGGCCTTGGACAAGGCTTTTCCTTAACTTATTGTTCCACACGGGAGCCGGATCAGCTCAAGCATGCCCGGCGGGTGCCAATTCCCCTGCGCTGCGGCCGCGCGCCGCCATTGTTTCATTGCAGCAGGCGGTTTCGCAGCGATCGGTGCCGCAGGTCGCGCATCTCAAGCTGGCTCACGCAGCGGGATAGCAGGGGTCCGCCCGCGCGAGGGACGACGCACGCTATAAATTGCGAATCAAAATATCCCCGAATTCACTGCATTTGACCTCGGTCGCTCCGTCCATCAGGCGCGCGAAATCGTAGGTGACGGTCTTCTGGGCAATCGACCTGTCCATCGCGCCGATGATGGCGTCGGCGGCTTCCAGCCAGCCCATGTAGCGCAGCATCATTTCACCCGACAAGATGACGGACCCGGGATTGACCTTGTCGAGATCCGCGTACTTCGGCGCGGTGCCATGCGTGGCTTCGAACACCGCGTGGCCCGTCAGGTAGTTGATATTGCCCCCCGGCGCGATGCCGATGCCGCCGACTTGGGCGGCCAAGGCATCGGATAAATAGTCGCCGTTGAGATTCATCGTGGCGACCACGTCGAACTCATCCGGGCGCGTCAACACCTGTTGCAGAGTGATGTCCGCAATCGCGTCCTTGATGATGATCTTGCCCGCCTTTTTTGCGGCCTCCATCTGTGCATTGGCTTCTTTTTCGCCCTTGGCCGCCTTGATGCGCTCCCACTGCTCCCAAGTAAACACGTCGTCGGCGAATTCCCGTTCCGCGAGGGTGTAGCACCAATTGCGAAACGCACCTTCCGTGAATTTCATGATGTTGCCCTTGTGCACGATCGTCACGCTCTTGCGCTTGTTGGCGACGGCGTAGGCGACGGTGGCGCGGAACAACCGGTCGGTCCCTTCCTTCGACGCGGGTTTGAGCCCGATGCCCGAGCTCTCGGGAAAGCGAATCTTCGCGAACTGTTTCGGAAAATTCTGTTTGAACAGATCGAGGAATTTCTTGGCGTCGGCGGTCCCCGCCTCGAACTCGATGCCGGCGTAAATGTCCTCGGTGTTTTCGCGGAAAATGACCATGTCGACCTTCTCCGGCGCCTTGACCGGGGAGGGCACGCCCTTGAACCAGCGTACGGGCCGCAGACACACGTACAGGTCCAACAATTGGCGCAACGCCACATTGAGCGAGCGAATGCCGCCGCCCACGGGCGTGGTGAGCGGGCCCTTGATCGAAATCAGATAGTTGCGACAGGCGGTGACGGTCTCGTCCGGCAACCAAGTGTTGTACGCGATGTTCGCCTTCTCGCCGGCGAACACCTCCATCCAATGAATCTTGCGCTTACCGCCGTATGCCTTTTTTACGGCGGCATCGAATACCCGCACGCTCGCGCGCCAGATGTCGCGGCCGGTGCCGTCGCCTTCGATGAAGGGAATGATGGGTTGGTCCGGCACATGCAGCTTGCCGTTCGAGATCGTGATCTTTTCGCCTCCGGCGGGGACTTGCACATTGACCGGCTTCGCGTCTGACATTCGCTTCGCTCCTATAAATTGAGCCGCAATGCTAGCATGCGCGGCCGGAGACCAAGCATTGCGCACACTGACCTCAACTCCCGCGAAGGATGGCTTCCGCATGCCCGCGGAGTTCGAACGGCATTCAGGCTGTTGGATGCTCTGGCCGGAGCGCCCGGATAATTGGCGCTGCGGGGCCAAACCGGCGCAGGCGGTGTTTGCGGCAATCGCGACCGCCATTGCCGGCGCAGAGCCGGTGAGCGTCGGCGTTTCTGCTGCGCAATTCCAAAACGCGCGCGCCCGGTTGCCGCGCGAGGTGCGCGTCGTCGAAATCAGCAGCAACGATGCATGGATTCGCGACTGCGGGCCGACTTTCGTCATCGACGCGAAGGGCCGGCGGCGCGGCGTCGATTGGACCTTCAACGGCTGGGGCGGCGCCTGCAGCGGCAATGGCAGCTGCCTGGTGACCATGAATTCGCTCGAAAGTGTCACCGCGATGTTCTCGTCATCCGGCGGCGGCGGACCATCGTCGCAAACCTTTGTCTCGGCGGCGTTGGGCAGCGATTCCAATCCATGCACCCGCATGTCGCCCTGCCTGACCTTCGCCGCGGCGCTGGCGCAAACCGCCGGCGGCGGCGAAATCGACGTCCTCGATCCGGGCGACTTCGGCCCGGTGACCATCACCAAGTCGGTCAGCATCTACGGTGACGCCCCTGGCGTCGCCGGGCTA
>Ga0209736_1000177_pt1 | contig 20222 bp, 19 predicted proteins | sample BlaSpr_A8_Ref_M3_FD_187992 | JGI IMG/M metagenome (GOLD analysis project Ga0209736, IMG submission 187992) | Forest soil microbial communities from Thunder Bay, Ontario, Canada - Black Spruce, Ontario site 2_A8_Ref_M3 (SPAdes) (version 2) | ecosystem: Environmental > Terrestrial > Soil > Boreal...
TCCCGCCGCTCGCACGGATGCGGGCAGCCCCATCTACGGCATGCCGATTCTCGATGTGGACAAGGCGCGCACCGTAATGGTCATCAAGCGCAGCATGGCCGCAGGCTTCGCCGGTATTGATAACCCGCTTTACTATCTCGATCGCACGCTGATGCTCTTCGGCGACGCCAAAAATTTCGTCGGCAACATCGTCCGTGAACTCTCCGGCAGCGACGGCCACCGCTAGTTCTCGATTGTGAGGGTTCGGAGTTTTAGAGTCGGTATCGCGCCATCGGCCCTCCCTGCCGCTGCTGACTCTGCTTATCTCTCATTTTCAAAAATCTAACTACGTCACAAATCAAGGTTTGTACCCAGTTTTGAAACAGCTCTAGTAATTAACTGTTGGTGAATTGCATTCACGATTAAATACAGGTCGTGCATCTGACTCCCTGTGTATTCAGGAAGTCCGCTGGGATACTACGTGTAGTTCGGTCCAGCATAGTAGAGAACTGCTCCAGACCGATCGGTATATGCGCAAACTTGCGGCAAGAGCCGCGTCGAAGGATAACCTGTTCGATTGGATCACGAACGATCGACCCCATTGGCGGCGATAGTTTAGTCGGTGGCGTCCTTCCACGCCACATTTCAACTTCCTCAGCCGAATGGAGCGAAGAAGCACTATCAAGTAGTCCTTGGGCATGAAGAGAAAGTTGACGACAGCGTTCAGACGCGCGATGTACCCGTCCGCTGATCCCCAGACCAAGCACGACGTAGCGCATGAGAAGATTTACAACCACAGAAATATTCAATCGTCGGCGCCGGAATGGCATGCATGGAGGTCAGGTTATGGAAAAGAGCTGGTGCAAGAGCGGTGGATACAAAATCGCGAAATCGAGGGTATAATTCCGGCCATGGCAACCGAGCGTGAAATTGTGAAGTCCGCCGGAATGGTACCCGACGAGCTGAAGCACGAGCCCCGCTCCAAGGGGCTGACCACACCTCGCAAGAAGAAACCCAAAGAACTCGCTGTCATTACGGAGTGCTGCACGGGCTGCGCGGGATCGCCGGCCTGCTTGGAGTACTGCCCGGTGGAGGCTTGCATGTTCTGGGTGCCGGATGAGAATAATCCGCCGTTCGGCCGCATCGACGTGGACCCCATTCTCTGCATCGGGTGCAAGAAGTGTGTGAGCAAGGGGCCGGACGGGTGTTTTCTGGATGGCTGTCCCTGGGACGCCATCGTCATGGTGGATATCGCCGAGGTTGAAAAGGTAGTTGGGGCGATGACGTTTTGAAGTTTTGGATTTTGCTCCCGGCCTTCAGCGAAATGACACCCGAGGCGCACCTTTTCGTTTCTTAGGTGCACGGCCAAGTCATTCTTGTGAAAGTGGCAGGTTACGGTTAGTGCGCCGCTCTCGCGTGTATAGCTGTCTCGGTCAGCAGTGCTTGCTGGCGCACGCGATCGGGAATCTCGGGTAGATCGCGTTGACACCTGCGGATTGCGGGCAGGTCGTCCACTTGACCGATAAGATAAAGGGCACGCAGCGCCTCCCAAACTTGTTCGGTTCCAGGTTCCACGGTAGCCATTTCGGCTCCTGCCGCCACATTGGCGCCCGTCGCCACCGAGAGTGTCCGAATGCGCCCACTGATAGGTGAGCGCACTTCCGTTGTCTCCTGCCCGGATTGGAGCTTGGCGATCAATCCACCCTGATGGACGGCGATCCCTGGTTTGTCAGCATCGATGACGCGCCCGGCAACCGGCGCAGTGATGCGGTCAGGCAGTAGCAGAGCCACGATCTGCGGGCGGCCCGACGCATCGCCAAAGTGGACCAGGGATAGCGCTGCGTTCCCTCGCACCGTTGCGGAAGAGTCTTCCAGCATCTTCAACAGAGTCTGGTGGAAACCGGTGGCCGAGGTGTCTTGCCCCATGACCCAAGCATCGGTATTGCGCACTTCTTCCACGGGATGTGAGGCCAGCCGCACCATCTCTGGATACCAGCGCGCCGCGCCCGCGTCGTGCCGCCCCATGCGCTCAGCCATTTGCACGAGCGCGTGCTGGATGTGGCGTGGGTGCTTGTCGTCGTTTAGATATTCGCCAATCTGCCTATCGGAAAGTTGACGCCCGAACCACGTGCTCCACCAGAACAAGAACGGCATTAGTACGATCAGCCAAGCGGTGAGGAAGACGAGCAGCCGATTGCTGGTGGACATGCGGGGGCGCGTGGGTGCGGAAGGCGGCGAGGGACTCTCCCTAATGCTTTCTGGTGCGTCAGATGGATCAGTGTAGGAGGATGAAGTCGGCATGTATTCTCGTGGACTTTAGCCCCAAACTCTGAAACGCCCCCAGTTATGATGCGTTATTTCTTGGCGTACCAGCCCGCATTAATGGGAGTAAAGTTCTGCCACTTCTCCGGCAGGTCTTCCAGGGCAAAGATCGCCGTCACTGGGCAGACAGGAACACATGCACCGCAGTCGATACATTCGACTGGATGGATGTAAAGCTGCGTTTCTTTTTCGAAATCTGGTTCATCCTTGCGTGGATGGATGCAATCCACTGGGCAAACATCGACGCAGGCGGAGTCTTTTGTGCCGATGCACGGCTCGGCAATTACGTAGGCCATTCACGATCTCCTTTCCCGAACGAGTGGAGGCGACCGGCGAAACTTTTTCTACCACTCCGTCTGCCGGGACCAACAAGCAGCACGTGGATTGTACTCGGCGTGAAGGGGTTTCTCAACGTCTGCGCGGGTAGGTGGCCGGCTAGTTCTTTTTCCGGAAGGTAAGGAAGTCGCGATCGCGGAGTTCCCAGAAGGCGTTCAGGAAGAAGATGCCTGAAAGTGTCAACAGGATAAGACTCATGAACATACCGTCGACTGTGGTGATCGACCCAACGAAGAGGATCCATGCAATTCCCGCGAGAGGGACGATGCCGAGAACTATGGAAAGCAGCAGCAGCACGGTAGACAAAGCACCTCCTCGAGTTCGGATTGCCGCAACGGGTTTTGTCGCGACCCCGTGATCTCAACCGCATGTGTTGCCACGGCTTGCAGTTGAAGAATGACACTTGCTACTTTTTCCGTTCAAGGTTTGAAGGTTGCGTCGACGGTCTTGGCGTCCTTTGCAGCAATGGTCAACTTTTGATCATGCTCCCCCAGCTTTTCGTGCACGAAGGCCAGGGTGTAATCGCCCGGGGGCAGGCCCTTAATTTCGAACTTGCCGTCCGGCCCAGTGACCGCGTAGAAAGGATTTTTCACGACGTTGACGAACATTCTCATCCACGGGTGCTGGTTGCATTTCACCGGCAGCATGACTTCTTCACGGGCGAAGCTCTTTTCCAGGGCCGCGGCTTTCGGGGCCTGGGACTCATTCCATTCGCGGTTGTCCTTGGGAGTGGGATGAATGTTGTGCGTTGTGGGATCGTCGTTGACAATCTTGATGGTCTGACCGGCCATCACGCCCAGTACGTGGGGATGATATCTGCAGCCGCTCTGAGATAGGGTAACCGTGTCTTTGGGAGCGTCGAAAGTTCGGTTGCCGAGTCCATCTTTTATATAGATGAACACGTTCTGGAGATGACCGTCGCTTACCACAACATTTTCGGCAACGTTTCCCCCCTGGCAGTTCGGATCCTGGCTCATATCAATCTTGGCGGGCTTGGGCGCGACGCCTTCAAACTTCACCGTGCCGCTGACCGTGGCCGCTGTCGCGGGATCAATCGGCGTGGCGGCCGGGGCTGCTGCAGGGCTGGGGGCCGCGGGCTGTTCCTCCGCGGTTTCCTTCTTGCCGCACCCCACCCACAGAAGAAGACCCGACAAAGTCGCGATTGCAACGAATGTTTTGGTTTTCATGTTGTTACTGCACCTCTCTTAAGAATGAGACTTCACAAATCCCGCAGCTGTTACGGAGCGCTGCGACCGGAGTCGCTCGCAGTTTGCATGGCCGGCGATGACCTGCCGCTTGACGCTCCCGCGCGTCCCGCCGCCGCGCCCACCCGCCGCTGCTCTTCCGGAGTGAGCTGAAAAATGTAATCCACCAACAGTTTCGTGTGATCCCTATCGTAGTCCTGGAACGAGGACGGCGTGGGGCCTGCGAAGACCCAGCGCTTGTTCTCCCGTTTGAAAAGACCGGAAGGCATGGATGTGCCGGGGCTGATGGCCTGGGGGTCAATGATCCAGCGCTCGACCCAATCGGGCTTCAAACGCCCCTTGGCTTGCAGGAAATTAGGCGCGGTGGCGGTGCGATCGTGAGCCGGATCGCCGGTGGCGTGACACTTCAGGCAGGGCGCCGCCGGGCTGCTGAAAAGGCTGCGTGCCATTTCGGTTTCCTTCGCCGTTAGCACCTGCGTAGGTTCCGGGATATACGGGAAAGGCTGGCGCGAGAGTGCCTGGAAGAAGCGCACCAGCTTGCCCAACTCGTTTTCTGAAAAAGAGAATGTCGGCATGCGCACTTGCAGGTAGGACCGCACGCCGTTGCGGTTGGTGTCGTTGTCATTTAGCGCAGGATTGGTCAGGAAGTGCAACAGCCATTGGGGATCGACGCGCGCGCCTTCGGTGAGGAGTTTGGGAGGGAGTTGTTCCTGAACGTCTTGATAGCGCGTCATCGCCATCAACGAAGTCTTCTGGCCGGGAATAAGCTGATGACAACCCATGCAGTTATACTTCTTTATAACCCACCAGCCTTCCTGAATATCGCGCCGATAGTCCAACGGGCGGTATTGGTAGCCGGCGGGAAGACCGCTCTCCTGGCTGCCCATCAAGAAGGTTGTGAGCTCGCGAATCTGTTCTTTGGTCAGGTGCGGATTGGGCATGCGCAGTTTTTCTGTTTCCGGCTTGATCTTGCCCTGGTCCCAGATATTCGGCTCGGCCAACTTGTGTTCGAAAAAGCCTTTGTCGTCGTACCATGCGTTCTTGGCGGGGCCTTCGGGCAGGCGTCCCCGATCGTCGGCATCGACGATGGGCTCGCTGCCACCGCGCTGCGCGGCTTCCGTCAGCAACGCGAAATCAAGTCGCTCAATCGGCTTGCTGCCCTCGAAGGTCAGCTCAGTACCGATGCGGCCCTCCTCTTCGAAGCCGGAAATTTCGTGACAACCGGCGCAGCCAAAGTGGCGGATCCACTTCTTGCCCTCGTCCTTCAGATGGACATCATCCATGAACGGGGCAGCGGGATACGCCGACGGCTCCTGCTTCTTGAGAGAGACAAGATAGGTGGCGACGTCTTCCGCATCTTGCTGAGAGAGGCGCAAGCTGGGCATCACGGTCATGTTCTGCACTTGCAACTCGTGGTCATCGTTCGGGCACCTGGAGTGCTCGAGGTCAAAAACGTAGGGCAACCCTTTCTTCGCATAATCTTCAGGACCGATGTCCTTCTTCTCGTAGAAGCAATATGGACGCGTACGCTCCCGCGCGTTATGGACCCAGCGGGCCAGATAATCGTAGTTATCCTTCTCACCCACGCGGGTAAGATTTGCGGCGAAGGTTCCGCCCTGCAGCTGGTCACCTTCACCGATGGAGTGACAGGCGAGACAGCCGCGCGTTTCGAAAAGCTCTTTTCCGTGCGTCGCACTGCCCGGCTTGTGCTTGGGCAACGGATCCCTCAGTGCCGCCTGCCACAAGTACGCCGAAATGGCCTTGATCTGGTCGTCGCTTAAGCGGAAGTTCGGCATCTTGGTGGTGGCGCGGAAGTCGCTCGGTTTCTTTAGCCACACCGGAATCCAATCTTTGTTCAGCTTGAGGCGAATGTCCTTGAGATTGGGGCCAACCTTCTTCATATCCTGTAGCAAGCTCTTGGTCGTGCGGTCCAACTGGACGATGCGGAGGTCGAACTTGCTGTTGGTGACCTTCAGGGCCACCGCTCGGTCGTTCAGCCGGTTAGCTTCCTCGTTGTTCTCGGTGGTATCCGCTTGTTTCATTAGATACGACGCTTGCTTGAGGTTTTCCTTTTTCTCTTGTTCGATGAGCTTGATCTGCTGGGCTATGGAAAGCAGATCCTCAGGTTCCTTGTCGTATCCGTCGTAACGATGGCATCCCACACAACCGCGTTGGCGGAACAAATCTTTACCTTCGCTGAGGGTCCATCCTACCTCGTTGTTCACCAGCACCATGTCTGAGGCGTGACACGGCTGGCAGCCGGCTTCCACATTTCCCTTGGGGAACAGAGGCCAGAGCCAATGCTCATAAGTGCCATGCGCTTTCTCGACACTCGTCGTGGCCCGGCCGTTGCCCTGGTGGCAAGGGGAGCAGCCGAACTTTTCAGGATCATGCGTTTTCAGAAGGTCAGGCTCGGGATGACTCGTGAACGAGCGCGCGTATTCGTCCATCTTCCCGCCCTTCACTGACATGGCAGCCGCAGTCAACTTGACCGGCTCGCGAATTCCCATGTGACAGGACTCGCATCGGTCTACGATATTGGCCTCTGGGATGTTGATTTGCAGGATTTTCGGGGTCCAGGTTTCGGTTTTGTCCTGCAGGCCTGAGAGCTGCGTCGACGTCAAGCTCACCATGCGCTCGGCGAGGTAGGCGTCGAGCTTTTCCTTGTCGCCGTTCACCGGCTTGATCACTTCTCCAAGTTCCGCAGTCAGATTGGTGCGCTCGTTTTTCAGCTCGTTGTAAGCTTCTTCGAGCTGATCGTAGTTGTATTTCTGCTTGCTGCCGTCGGGATATACAACCGTGGTGACTTCTTGTTTGTACTTGTCTAGGTCTTTTTGCCTGCTCTGTTTTGCGGACGTGCTGGTCCCGGTCTCGATGGCATAGGTGGAGGCGTTCACGTAAGCACGCCGGTCAGTGAAAACATTCTGGGCTGCGAGGATTCTGGCGCTCAAGTCGCGTAGCTTCTCGTTAAGCTCCCTTACTCGGGGGGCCGCGTTCCGGTTGGCTTGCTCGTAGGCCTGTTTCAGCGACTGATAGTCGGCACTGCTTTCGATGTCTTTCTGCGAATCACTCGACTGGGAACGCGCGGTTTTCAAGAATGCGGTGTAACGGTCTTTCCACTCGTGCTGGAAAGTTTTCCAGGGCCGCTGGCCGAAGTCTTCGTCCCACAAAGCCCAGAACAATGTGGCCATCAAAACGATCATCGCCACGACGTAATGTGGCGCGAGCGACTTGCTGACTATCGGGTCGTCTTCGGGGATGGGCTTATCGGGCACCAGTTCCTCCTAAACGTTGAACCAAGGAGTAATCCACACGTACTTGATGTGGAATAGGAGGCGCAAGAGCATCTTGATGGGCAATCCGAGCATGGTGAGCAGGAAAATCATCATGATGGAGTACTGCAGCAAGCTTTTTCGCTGGTAGTTTTTCGGGTCGAAGCGGCGGTAAAAGGCGTGAACGAGAAATCCGGCGATGGCGAAGAAGCTGCCGACCACAACTGCGCCGAAGATACCTTTGGCCCAATTGGACGTGATGCCGAAGAGGTCCGGCAAGTCGCGGTTTACTTCGTAGATGAGGCGGTTATGATCCCAAGTTTGTCCGGGCCAGAACCACTGCCAGCCGGGTCCGCGAATGAAGGTACCGATGGTGATCATCGAGACCCACAAGACGATGAAGCCGAAAAGAAATACGGCGATCGCAAACTTGCGCTGCCTCCAGGTGTAATAGCCGGCCCCTAAGGGGTTGGTGTCAATGTAGGGAATCACCATCAGACCGATGATGATGAGCGTGGGCATGACCACTCCCGCAATCCAAGGGTCGAAGTAAACCAGCATTTCCTGGAGGCCGAGGAAATACCAGGGCGCCTTCGCGGGGTTCATGGTGAGGTTGGGATTTGCGGGTTCTTCCAGCGGTGCATTCAAGGTAATGGACCAGACCATCAGGATGATGGTGACGATGATAGCGGCGAGGAATTCCACGCGCAGGAGAAATGGCCAGACGTGAATTTCTTTTTGCCAGCCAGGCTTAAAGGGCCAAGCTTTGCGGTGATGCGTTTTGGCCATAGTCGGGTCGGTTTCGAGGTGCGTGATGAGCAGGTCGTTGGCATGCGCTTGGCGCCAAGCGAGATACATATAGAAAGCGAGCAGAGGCATTAGTGCAATGATCGGCACATTGTCCGGCGCGGACATGATTTCCCACAGTTGTCTCCAATCCATGGTTATTTCCGTACTTCCTTAATCTCCGATTCGAGTATCACAGACGCCGGACCGGAGATGCCGCCGTCCTTACGCACGCGCCAGAAGTGCACCATCATGAAGACCAAAGCGATGATGGGAATGCCGATACAATGCCAGATGTAAGAGCGGAGCAGCGCGTTGGCGTCCACGATCGAGCCGCCCAACAGACCGAAGCGCACATCGTTGTATGGAGTCATGCCTAACTGCGCGCCGAAGGGGCCTTCGTGGCCGAGAAGAGGCGTGGCGCGCGCCATGTTCGTGCCTACCGTCACAGCCCAGAAGCCGAGCTGATCGTCCGGGAGCAGATAGCCGGTGAACGAGAGCAGCAGAGTCAGCACCAGCAGGATCACTCCAACGTTCCAATTGAACTCGCGCGGTTTCTTGTAGGAGCCGGTGAGAAACACGCGGAACATGTGCAGCTCGACGGCAATCACCATCAGGTGCGCGGCCCAGCGGTGCATGTTGCGCAGCAACTTGCCGAAAGGCACGTCGTGTTCGAGATAGAGCACATCGCGGAAAGCCTGCACCTTGCTGGGATGGTAGTAGAACATCAGCAGCACGCCAGTGAAGGTGAGCACGAGAAACAAATAAAAAGTGATGCCGCCCATCCCCCACGTATAGGAGTAGCGCACCGCGTCACGATTGATCTTGGCGGGGTGCAGATGCAAGAAAACGTTGGAAAGCACTCCGAGGGCGCGATTGCGGGGCGTCTCGTCGTGCTTGTGGCGGAAGATGGAGGTGTAGACCTGGGTCTTGGTTGGATTCTTGAGTAGATCGACTTGCTCTTTGGCTTTGGCGGGCAGGTCGAGCTTGAGGGACTCGAGGTCTTCCTTCACTCCGGTCGCGATCCGCCCGACCAGTCCAACTGACTTACCGTTCTTGGTGTTGCCGTTTTTCTCACCAGGCATCGCATGTGCTCCCGGCCTACACCTGCAAGAATGAACCCGGATCGCTGAAATGACTGGGCTGCCCCTTAGGCCACTGATAGAGCCGAGAAATGTCGACAACGATCTCGCCGTCGGGAGCCAATTCCAAGTGCGCGCGGTCCATGGGACGCGGCGCGGGACCTTCGAAGTTGACACCTTCGCTGTCGTATCCGCTCCCGTGGCAGGGACATTTGAATTTGTTCTCGCTGGCTTTCCAGTCGGGCGTGCAGCCGAGATGCGTACAACGCGCGAAGATAACGAACACGCGGTCCGGTGTACGGCCGACCCAGATGCGGTACTTTTGCTGCCACTTGGTGTCTACGCCTAAGGCGTAGTCGGAGGGATAGCCGATCTTGAAGACGGTGGGAGGCTCGAAGAGCGTTCGGGGGAGAAAGAAACGCAGGAAGGCAACGAACCAGGCACCAAGGAAACCAGTGACCGCACACCACACCAGGCGGCGGCGCCGCTGATTGACCTGGCTGTCGTCCGGGCCGATGGCTGCCACGCCCGCAGCGGCTGCCGCTTTCGAGGTACCAACGGCAGGCGAGCCTACATAGCTGGCAGCGTCTTCGGAGCCAGCAGCAGACGTCTTTGTCGCGTCCGGTTTCGGTTTGTCCGATTTGTTCTCTGGGCCCGCCATGCGATACCCCCTGAAAACGGGTTCTCGAAATTAGACGCCGGCGGCGCAGTGCGCCACCACTTCATCTCTTAAGCTGTGGGCCTGGGTTCCGATTCAAATATGGCTTGAAATATCAGCCCTTGGCCGAAAAACCGCACCCTCAACTCGCGCGCGCTCTGATTAGTGAAACGGCGAATGGGTGGGTCGCCGACGAGCACTTCATAAGGGTGTTCCATTTTTTTCGCACGCGCCGATGTTGCTGAACAACGCGTGAAGCGTGAGAAGGAAAAACTAGTGACATGTAAATCGCAAAGATATCGCTGCACGGTTACGGGTGTGTGGGGCCTGCCGAATTGAGCGAGTAATCGAGCGAAACATCGCGAGGTCCTTACCATTCCACTGGATCCCCTAGGAAACGAAACGGATGTTACCCAAATTGAAAAAATTCGTCAATGCACCTCTGCGAGGTAGTAGGTAATTAATTTATTCGCGAAAAGTTCCGGGGTATATTTCGAAGGAAGTCTCGGCGAAAAGAAAAAATCTTCCTTGATGCAAGTGCTAAGCACGCTCACTCGTTGCAATTCTTTTTGACTCAACGTGAATATCTCCGGTGACATGGGGTGACATTTTTACGTTGCTGTTCAGGGCTGACAGAATTATGGAACTAAGACAACCTGTAAGAACCCGCTTGCCCTCGCGAAAACCTATGATAGACTCGCCAAAGTTTACACGCGCTCCCATAATTCCACTGTTTGGGCGAGTTGCTGCGGTTAGGAACGTGGAGAATTTGACTCGGGAGGTCTTCGTAAATGGGCCTCGTTCTTCTCGTCATCATCTGGCTGATCACTTTCATCAGCGCCTACTTCTTTATCGCGAAGACATGGTGGTTGCCAACTGGAGCGTCCGCTGCGGCTGCGGGCATTGACCATCACTTCACTACGACATATATCCTGATGGGAATTGTGTTTGTGGCGGCGCAGGTCTTGTTGGGACTGTTCGCTTGGAAATATCGGGACCGCGCTGCAGGTTCCCCGGCGCGCTACTCTCACGGAAACAATACGCTGGAAATTGTTTGGACCGTGCTAACGCTGATCCTGTTTGTCGGGCTGAACCTGATGAGCAGTTCGATCTGGGCGTCTGAGCGTTTTCGTCCCGCGGAGCCTGGCGCCCTACAGGTCGAGGTCACCGGGATGCAGTTCGCGTGGTACTTCCGCTATGCCGGGCCCGATGGCAAGTTTGGTGCGACGAATCCGGAATTGATTGATCCATCGGCGGGCGGCGAGAGCGCGATCGGTCTCGACACGACCGACCCTGCTTCCAAAGACGATGTCGTGACCGGAACGATGTACGCGCCGGTCAATCGCGAAGTGGAAGTCATCTTGCGCGCTCACGACGTCATCCACAGCTTTTTTGTTCCCTCGATGCGCTTCAAACAAGACGCCGTCCCCGGTCTGGCGATCCACATGCATTTCACTCCCATTTCCACTGGAGATTATGAGATCGCCTGCGCGGAACTGTGCGGGCTGGGTCACTACAAGATGCATGGAATGCTAAAAGTCGTCAGCCAGGAGGACTTCGACAAATGGCTGGCAGCACGGGAGGCGGAGAAACAATAATGGCGACCCGGGAATTAGCTGCCCACGAACTTCACGCACATGCAGCACCTCAAGGTTTCATTCGGAAGTGGGTTTTCAGTCTCGATCACAAGGTCATCGGCCTTCAGTATTATTTTCTGGCGCTGACGGCAGTGTTTGTCGGCATGTTTCTTTCTTTGCTGATGCGCATTCACTTGATCTGGCCGAATGTGTCGTTGCCTTTGGTTGGCGAAATCAAGCCCGAAACTTACCTTAGCTTGTTGACCATGCACGGCACCATTATGGTGTTCTTCGTGCTGACCACCGCGCCGCAGGGCGGCTTTGGCAATTACTTCTTGCCGATTCAAATCGGCGCGGCGGACATGGCCTTCCCGGTCCTGAATATGCTCTCGTTCTGGGTAACGTTTCTCGCATACATCGTGATGCTGTCAGCCTTCTTTGTTGTGGGCGGCGCGCCGCTGCACGGCTGGACAGGGTATCCGCCGCTGAGTGCGCTGCAGTCCGCTGGGCCGGGCGAGGGTCCGGGCGCGGACCTGTGGGTCATCAGCATCGCGTTGTTCTGCGTTGGCGCGTTGATGAGCGCGCTGAATTTCATCACCACGACGCTGGATATGCGTGCGAGAGGCATGTCGATGATGCGCATGCCGCTGACGTGCTGGGCGTGGTTTATCACGGCGATCCTGGGACTGCTGGCCTTTGGCGTGCTTTTCTCGGCGGGCATCTTGTTGCTCATGGATCGAAATGCGGGCACCAGCTTTTTTGTGCCGCTCGTGGTGGTGAATGGACAGCTTGTGGCACATAAGGGCGGCTCACCGCTTTTGTGGCAGCACCTGTTTTGGTTCTTTGGTCATCCCGAGGTGTACATCGCGATCCTGCCGGCGATGGGCTTGTGCTCGCAGTTGGTCTCGGTGTTTTCTCGCAAGCCCATATTTGGATACAAGGCCATGGTGTACGCCATGCTGTCTATCGGTCTATTGGGCTTCATGGTGTGGGGCCATCACATGTTCATGAGCGGCATGAGCCCGTATTCTGCTTTTGCGTTTTCGATCATGACGATGGCGATCGGAGTGCCTTCCGCGATTAAAACGTTTAATTGGCTGGGGACGCTGTGGGGCGGACGGATTCGCCTTTATTCGCCGATGTTGTTTGCGATCGGATTTGTGTCTTTATTTGTCTCGGGCGGAATCAGTGGTCCCTTCCTCGCGCAGCCAGTGCTGGACATTCCGCTGCATGACACGTATTTCGTTACTGGCCATTTCCATTTGATTATGGGCGTGGCCTCCATTTTCGGAATCTTTGCCGCTACCTATTACTGGTTCCCGAAAATGTTTGGACGCATGATGAGCGAAAGCTTGGCCAGGTGGCACTTTTGGTTCACGTTTGTTGGCACCTACGCGATCTTCATGCCCATGCACTATTTAGGCATGGCCGGAGCCACGCGACGTTACTCGCAGTTCACCGAGCTCGCCTATCTTCGCAATTTGATCCCGTTGCAGAAATTCATCACGTATGCGGCAATCGTAACCATCGCTGGCCAATTCATTTTCCTTTTCAATCTGTTCTGGAGCATGAAGTACGGCAAGAAGGCCAGCGACAATCCTTGGGAAGCCACCACTCTCGAGTGGACCACCGCGACGCCCCCTCCTCACGACAATTTCGGCGGACATACGCCCGTGGTTTACAACGGGCCGTACGAATACAGCGTGCCGGGCGCGCCGCGCGATTATGTGATGCAGAACGATCCCGCGACAGTGGCGGCACACTAGACGCTTATGGCCAGTTACACGCCAACCGTTTCCCTTGACGATCCCAGAACTTCCACGGGAGGAAATGGACATATCCCGCCGCATCATCACGACGGCGACGATTTCGGTTCGCCCTTCTTCGATGTGCGGTTGCGGCGCGCCCGCTTGGGACTAGTCGTCGGCTTGACCGGAATCGTGATGATCTTTATCTCTTTCTCTAGCGCTTATGTCGTCAGACAGGGTCTGCCGACGCTTGACCCGCGCACTGACGTTCTGCTCCACGATTGGTTTCCGGTGCCATTGCCCAGGTTGTTGCTCATCAACACCGCCGTATTGCTGATCAGCAGCTTGACCATGGAAATCGCGCGGCGCCAGGCGGCTCGCAAAGCCGCACTGGCGCAGCTCGCTTCCGTCCCCGGAGTATCCATGCACGCCAAAGTAGGAGTCTCCTGGCTGGCGTTGACAGTGGTACTAGGTCTCAGCTTTTTGGCTGGACAATGGATGGCTTGGCGCGAACTGGCAGCTAGCGGTTTCTACGTCGCCAGCAGCCCCAGCAGCTCTTTCGTCTATCTATTGACCGGCATGCATGGTGTCCACCTCTTCGGTGGTGTGGTGGCTCTGCTGACCGCAGGCGCCGCTTCTCTCCTGCGTCGGCCCGCCGATTCACAAGCGATTGCGGTGGACGTAACCGGCTGGTATTGGCATTTCATGGCTTTTTTGTGGGTTTACATTCTGTGCTTGCTGGAGTTTGTGCACTAACGTCACAGGAAGGAGGAAACCAAACCTATGGCTGACGCGATTCTGCCGCACGACATGCCAGCGATTTACGAACCGTCGCTGTTTGGAACCTATTCCAAGAAAATTGGGATGTGGCTGTTCCTGCTTTCGGACTCGCTGACTTTTGGGGCTTTACTGTACGCGTACAGCTACGGGCGAATCTCCACGCCAAACTGGCCGACGCCATTCCATTCCGAGAGCATCGTGAACGCCACCATAATGACGGCGTTCTTGCTGACGAGTTCGTTGACCATGGTGCTGGCCGTGCGCGCGGCGGTACAAGGCGACCCGAAAGCCCAGCGCCTGTGGCTGCTGGCCACCATGGCCTGCGGCATGGGCTTTGTCATTCTGCATGGTCGGGAGTGGAGCAAGCTGATCGCGGAGGGCTTGACGCTTCCGGTGTTTCCAAAGCTGTCTGGGCCAGCGGCAGCGGGCGAGTTCGCGAATGTCGCGCGAACAGTACCGCAGTTTCCTGCGACCTTTTTTGGGCTGACCGGGATGCACATGCTGCACGTGACGCTGGGAGTGATCTACCTCGGCGTGATCGCGCTGCGGCGCAATTTCATTCCCATTCTGTTGGTGTTTTGGCTAGCCGCTTGGTTGGGAACGCCCTCGTCTAGTCCCTTCCACTATGGAGCGCACGTGTTACTGCTGGCCGCCATCGTTTGCTCCATCGTTTTGTGGTTGAAGCCGAAGGTTTACGATTCATCGGACGTTGAGGTCGCTGGATTGTACTGGCACTTCGTGGACCTAGTGTGGATGTTTATTTTTCCTTTGGTGTACTTGATGTCTGCCAAGATTCTGTAGGAGAGGAACATGGAAGCTTTTCAGCAGGCTATCGCGGAACGCGTCGCGGAACAGCATCGGCATCACGGAAAGTCCCAGTTTTTCTGGGTTTGGGCAGCGCTGCTGGCGATGACTGCCATCGAAGTTTATCTGACGTATCAGAATATGCGGCCTATTCGGATGCTCACCATCTTGATGGGTTTGTCGCTTGTGAAGGCGGCCCTAATCATAGGTTTCTTCATGCACATGAAGTATGAAATCTCGCGGATGAAGTGGCTAACCATGTGCTCGTTGGTCGCCTGCTTGGCTTTGATGATGATTTTTTTTCCGGATGCTCTTCGCATCATTTCGCTGGGAGTAAAATGAAGTTTCGCCCCACCATCTTTGCCGCCTTCCTTTTGCTATGGGCCACGCCGGCTTTCAGCCAGGCTTGTTCCATGTGTTACAGCACGGCTAAGGCGACTTCGAAGGATGGGCAAAGAGCCATCAGCAGAGGCGTGATCGTACTTTTAGTTCCACCGCTTGGATTCATGACGCTCGGCGTCTGGATGGCATTCCGATATGGAAGGAAGCGCGATCGCGAGCAAACCGATCAAGTGAACTTGGAGTTGAGACAAATTGAGGAAAGCTGAATCCGAGAAGATCTTGTAGTGCGACGCAAATGAGTGCAATACCAAGCAATGCAAACTTGCATTGCTTCAAGTAGCCTGTGCTTCGACAAAACAAAAACCATGTCCGGGACTGTTGCCTTTTTCAATGACGGTTATAGTTGTGGAACTGACATTCGAGGTAACCATCCGCTTCAGATCGGTGAAGACGTAAATCATATGCGTTCTGTCCTGACCGGTATCAAGACCCCAGTCGATATCCAATACGTTAAAATCTCCGGTAGTTATCAATTTGATAGCGAAAGCATCGTTGCTTTACTGGAGAAGGATGCAATTTACACCCTGCGAATATATTCGGACCCCGGGCTAAGGCGCTGAATTCGAAGTTGCGGGAGGGAAGCGTGCAACGTTCACTGTTAGTCATGGCAGCGGTCTTTCTCATTCCTTCAGGCGCGGTGTGGGGACAAAACTCCCCACCGCGCGAACAAACGGAGCAGATCAGCATATTGCTGGAGCGGATTCGACAGCTCGAGCAGCGTGTGACGGACCTGGAGGCCGCACGCGGTGCACCAGCCCATTTGCGAGCCGATGAAAACGAATCGTCTTCGCAGGTGGTAGCCACGGCGCAGCCCGCTCCGCCACCAGCGACGGTACAGCGCGCGGGGCCGCCAGCGACGGAGCTTGCCGTCCAAGAGCACCAGCACGAAGCGGCACGCGAGCAGGTGGCCGAGCGGCAAATGGAGAGACATTACCCCTCCCTCCAGATCCGGGGCTTTGGGGACGTGGACTTCTCTGCCACGGATCAAAAGAATACGACCAGCGGATTCAATCTTGGTCAGCTGGACTTGCATCTTGCTTCGCCGCTCTCGCAGAAGATCAGCTATTTCGGGGAGATCACGTTAAACGCTAGATTCAACCAATATACGGTTGAAGTGGAGCGTTCCATCATCCGCTATGACTACAATGATTATTTCAAGCTTTCGTTCGGCCGCTTCCACACTCCTATTGGATATTGGAATACCACTTTCCATCACGGTGCGTGGTTGCAGACGACTATCGACCGACCATTCATCGTCAAGGTCGGTGGAACCTTCACTCCCGTTCACTTCGTTGGCTTCCTGGCGGAAGGAAACATTCCTTCGGGGGACCTGGGGCTCAGCTACAACATTGGTCTCGGCAATGGCCGGGGCGAAATCATCAGCAGACCCGGTGATGCCGGCGACATTAACAACAACCGGGCCTGGGTTGCGAAGATATTTGCCCGCCCTGTCAAACTTTACGGCTTGGAAGTGGGAGGATCGTTTTACCAGGACAAAATCACCCTCCTCGCGCCAAGCAATCAAAACTATCGCGAATGGATAGCTTCCGGCTATGTCGCGTGGACAAAAGGAAGCCCCGAATTTCTGTCAGAATTTGACAACGTTCATCATCGCAATATTCTGACAAATCAGGTTACCAACAGCGATGCGTTTTATGTTCAGCTTGGCTACCGGCTCCCTTGGTTCGAACAATCCTTAAAACCGTATTACCGTTTTGAATATGTGCACATGCCACTTAGCGAACGCGTCTTCACGCATTTCGACCAACTGGAATCTATATTCGGATTGAGATATGACATTTCGAGCTTCGCCGCTTTCAAGGCAGAGTATCGGAATACCAGGAGCCAACCCGGAGTCCTTGATGTTCTTGGCGAGCCGGCTATAAATGGAGTGTTCTTCCAGACGGCATTTACTTTCTGAGTGAACCGACAAATGAAACCAACTATCAAAGATGTCGTCTCAATTGCCTGGTTGCTGCTCGGCATCTGTACGGTTGTGCAACATCCTGTAGCGGCCCAAACACCGCGAGGTACGGATATTGCGGTGGTGGTCAATCCCGAAACGCCGGTCACGGAGCTCAGCCTTGCCGAAGTCCGCAAGGTGTTTCTTGGTGAGCGGCAATATTGGAATGCGAAGCTCCCGGTGGTATTGCTCATCCGAGCGCCGGTCGCGCGGGAGCGCGATGTCGTCTTACGACTGATCTATCAAATGTCTGAAGTGCAGTTCAAACAATATTGGATCGCGAAAATTTTTCGCGCAGAGGTAACCTCACCACCGAAGATTGTGTACTCGAATGATATGCAGTTCGACCTAGTCTCGGCCATTCCCGGTGCCATTGCTTTCGTTGATGCCAGGAACGCGGACCCGCGATTGAAAGTGGTTCGGGTAGACGGTCACCTGCCGGGGGAGCCCGGCTATCCCTTGAGATAGAATCTGCCAATCGTTCGGTCTGCAGGGCGCGAACTGATTTTTTCGAAAGATTTAATTCGATAACCTCATGCGCCTCAAGATATCCCGGTATCGGGGTTCTGAGCGTGCGGAATCGAACACGGGCTCGACGGCTACAGAAACCAGACCGCTGTCGTGTTGATCATAGGCTTTTTCTAGCCAATCGAAGGCCTTGCCTTTTTCCCCCATGCGAATGTAGGCTTCCGCGATACTAAAGGCAGAGACGTAGTCGTGTTTGGATATCTCCGTCAAGCCATCCAGCCAGCTTTGCAAGACACCTTTATATCCGAACCTTTTGAAATCTTCGTCGATAGAGGCTGCGAGTTCAGGGCTTCCGGAAAGGGACAGAGCTTTTGCTCTCTCAGCTACTGCCTCCTTCTGGTTGCCCATCTGCGCGTAAACTTCCTCCAGCATCCAGCGTGCCGGAGCAAATTTTGGATCGATGTCGAGTACTTTTCGCAATTGCTCGACAGCCTTTTCATTCTGGCCCGCAAGGTAAAACTGCCGGCCCAGGCTGGTGTTAATAAGGAGTGACAGCGGGTCCAATTCCTGGGCTTTGTTGGTCTCCCGCAATCCTTCCTCCGATCGTCCCATGTTGGCGAGGAAGTCTCCGTACCAGTGATGCGCGGTTGCCAAGTTGGTGTTGAGTTCGATGGCGCGCTTAAACTCATGTTCTGCGCCGGTCCAGTCCCAATCAAAATGCTCCTTTACCAACCCCAGGGAGGTGTGAGCTTCAGCCAGCGTTTCATCGATCTCCAGGGCCCGCATCGCGGCCGCCTTGGCTTTTGGCCAGGCTTCCGACGGTGGTAAATATCCAGCGTCTCCCAAAAGACTGTAGGTATCGGCGAGACCTGCATAGGACAACGCATATCGCGGGTCTTTCTGAACCGCCAGCGTGAAATAGTCCGCGGCTTTTTTGAAATCTGATTGGGTCCATTTGTTCCAATAAAAAAGACCCTGTAAATAATACTGATAGGCCTCGACGTCTTCAGTGGGCCGCTTCGAAAGCAGTCTCTTTCCTTCGCCTTCCAGCTTGGGACGCAAGCGTCCATAAATGTCTGCCGCAATCTCTTGTTGCAGGGAAACCAAATTGGAAAGTTTGCGGTTATATTGCTCACCCCAAATTTGACGGCTGGTTTCCACGTCCTCGAGGTTTACACTGATCATAAGATCGTCACCTGCCTGGATCAGGCGGCCGGTGAGGATCGCGCGAACATGCAAATCGCGGCCCAACTTTTGCGGGTCTGCGACCTGACCTTTGTAGCGGAAAACTGTGTTGCGAGACATCACCAGAAGATTGGGGAGCTGAGAAAGACTGTTGATCAAGCTCTCGGTAATTCCATCGCTGAGATATTCTGTTTTCGGATCGTTGCTCACATTGGTGAATGGTAAGACGGCGATGGACTGGATGTGGGTCTCGGTTGATATCCCCAAAAGACGATTCCGAAAATTCCCGACGTTCAATGCGAACAACAACAAGACGACCGCTGCAACCGCTGCCAAGACAAATTGACGCCAATGTCGGTTGAAAGTCTGCGGCTGCAATGATTTGAAGCCACCGCCGAGCGATCGAGCGGAATCGGTGTCGCGCTTCAAGCGCTGTAAGTCCGAGCGCAAATCCGAGGCAGTCCGATAACGCAACTCCCTATCTTTCTCAAGCGCTTTGTTAATGATTTGCCCCAATTGGACAGAAATTGCAGGGTTCAAGCGTTCCGGCGGTGTGGGGTCCAAGTTGAGGATGGCGCTAAAGATTACCCCAGAGGTGTTTCCTGTAAACGCCCGCTGGCCGGTTGCCATTTCATAAAGAACCAGTCCTAGAGAGAAAAGATCCGTGCGCTCGTCGAGCTCTTCGCCACGAACCTGCTCTGGTGACATGTAGGCCACGGTGCCCAGGGCCACTCCGTCGCTGGTGAGATGGGCATCCTGTGTTGTAAGCCCAAAGGTTGCCGACGTGCGCATGGCGGCTTTCGCGCCTTTTCGTTCCGGCAAGAGCTTAGCAAGGCCGAAATCCAGCAACTTCACTTGACTGCGTTGGGTAATGAAAATGTTAGCGGGCTTGATGTCCCGGTGGATAATCGCTTTCGCATGAGCAGCTTCAAGGGCGTCGGCAATCTGATACCCGAAATCGGGGAGGTGCTCGAGGTCTATGCGCTTATCGAGAATTAGATGTTTAAGAGTCTGTCCCTCCAGATATTCCATGACGATGAAGTTCTGGCCTTCATATTCGTCAATATCATGGATGGTACAGATGTGCGGATGGTTCAGGGACGAAGCGGCCCGCGCTTCGCGTTGAAAACGTTCGATGGCCTGTGGGTCCCTAGAAAATTGTTCCGGAAGAAATTTCAACGAGACGTGGCGACCCAGTCTTAGGTCTTCCGCCTTATACACTATACCCATGCCGCCGCCACCAAGCTTCTCGCTAATGCGGTAATGGGAAACAGTCTGACCGAGGAGTGATTTGGAGTCAGCCATCCGGCGCACATGTTAGGGGGCGACTGAACCAAAAGTCAACGACAGGACAACCCTGCAGTTGTTCAGGAGACATATAGGGAAGCGTGCCGATGGCCATGCCAGCTTGCTGACCGCGTTTTTCACCTTGAGTTGTGCGAGGTTTGTATGAATTTCTTTTACGCGAGATCAGTTCGCAGTTGCCATCCCAGATGAAGGCCGCCCTTTTACCTACGCTCCGCGGAAAATGATTACACCAAAAATATCGGACCAAGCGTGCGCTATCATTCCCGGCCTCAGGCTCTTCCGCCAGACAGCGAGTATCCCGAACAGAACGCCAAACAGCATGATTCTTCCCACCTGGCCCACCCCTT
>Ga0209736_1000178_pt1 | contig 20222 bp, 25 predicted proteins | sample BlaSpr_A8_Ref_M3_FD_187992 | JGI IMG/M metagenome (GOLD analysis project Ga0209736, IMG submission 187992) | Forest soil microbial communities from Thunder Bay, Ontario, Canada - Black Spruce, Ontario site 2_A8_Ref_M3 (SPAdes) (version 2) | ecosystem: Environmental > Terrestrial > Soil > Boreal...
AAGGGTTTGGTCAGCTACAACGGGGGCTTGCAAATAAATAGCGCGCTGGTCATCGCGTTCCTGGAAAAACGCCCGATGTCCGTGAAGAAAACGTCAACCAGCCAGATGACTCCGGCTTTCGGTACCAGGACCGCCGAACCGCGACGCCCCAGCAACGGAGGCAAGAAATGAAGACAAAACAACTAACACTAAGGCAACAGTCTTCGGTCGCCTGCCCTACGTGCGGTGTGGCTGCCGGGATGCGGTGCGTTCTGTCAGCTGGTGGTCCGCGAAACGGACCACACATTAACCGGAAGGTTGCGGCTGCTGAAGCTGTGGAAAAGAAGAGAACTAAGAAGCGATAAGGCTGCGGTGAAACGTGCCCAAAGAGAAAAAGTCGGACGCTTCATTCTTGGCGCTAGTAGCCGCGCTGAAAAAGATATTTGCAAAGCCGCAGCTTACGAAGTCAGTTAGAGAGAAGGCGACAAAGAAACAGATTGCGTCATGGACGCAGGTTAGTTGAACTTCGACAACACGGTTTTCAGCGATGGGTGTGTAGTGAGTGCGGGCACGCGTGGCGCCCGGGCGAGTGCAACGCCGCAATGATTTCATAGCTTATGCCGGATCAGATCTGGAAGGACACCCGACAAGTGCACGCGACTCCTTCTCGTGGGCGATAACGACAACGTCCGCGCTGCATTCCAGGAAGGCATGCAAGCCTATGGGTTTGAAGTCGTTGCCGCCGCTACCCTAAACGAAGCGTTAAGACTCATTTCTACGGAAAAATTCGACGTGCTGCTGTCCGACCTGCACATGCCGGATGCTGGGGATGGATTTACCGTCGTCAGCGCCATGCGCCACGCACACGCCAACGCAGTGACACTAGTATTCAGCCGCTGCCCTGCGCTTCAAGAGGCCATGGCTGCGATCCTGCTAGAGGCTGACGAAGTCCTTGTGAAACCGGTTGGCCTGGCTGCGATTGCCGAAATTATCCAGAAAAAACTCTCGAATCCTTCAGTTCGCATGTCAATGAAGAAAGAGCGGGTCGCCGAGATTCTGGAGCGCGATGCGGAACCCACTATCCACGATTGGATGTCCAAAGTGGAGCGAAACGAGGAATTGTGGAGAGCCTCATTGAGCTATCAGGAGCGCACCCGCCATCTTCCGCTCCTCCTCGGGGACCTCGTCCGGCGCCTCCGCCTCCCTCCAAATGCCAAGCTTCCCAATTCCACCGCCGCACGGGGGCACGGGATTATGCGGCGCAAGCAGGGTTACACTGTCGCGATGGCCGTGGAGGAGTCGCGAATCCTTCAGGTCAGCATCTTTAGCACTCTACAGAACAATCTTCGAACTGTGGATTTTAGCACCGTGCTGCTCGACGTGATGACCATCGCGGACGAAGTGGATTCCCAATTGAAGCAGTCGATGCTCGGTTTCATGGAGCCCCCGGCTTCCTTGCCGGCAAGTTCGCCCGACTAATTTTTAACGCGAGCCCGTATAACTGGTGGGGGCACCCTTCGGTTTTAATGGTGCGGGCTATTCCTCGTTGCGCACCCGGAAAAAAGACAAAGTCAAAATCGTCTTAACGCGCTAAGGCTGTCCCTGCCTCTGCTTACTCCTTGCGCTTGGCTACCCATGCGCCATCGGAACGGCCTTCGACGCGCATGCGGCCTCTGGCGGAATCGCCGTCAATCCAGCCGGTCAGGAACGCATTTACGGGGCCGGGAGTTCCTTGCCCGCTTTCTTTCGGCCACTCACCCACGAACGAGAGTTCCACATAGCCGTTGCGCCAAGTGCCAGTTATCGCGAGGGACTCTCCGAGTGGGCCGGACCATGTTCCGGTCACTTTGTTTCCGTCGCGGTGCAATTCCATTAACGCGTCCATTCGGCCTGCGTCGCTGGAATAGCGCATCTCCCACGAACCGGCGACGTCGGATTCGTTTTTCAGGCTCTGAGGCACGGCCGGGGTAATGCGCACGTTGGAAAAATAGGCCTCCTCGCCGGTGAAGCTCCACAGGCCGACGGCGCCGTGCAAATCCTCGCCCTTCAAACCATCGACCACCAGACTCGGCTTGGGCGAGCCGTTTAGATAGAGTTTCGCGGCCCGGCCGGCTACCTCGATGCGCACTTTTGTCCAAGTCTCCATGGCCAGATCCGCATGAGACTCATAAACCCACGGCCATTCGCGGCGCAGGCGATACCATCCGAAGCCGGGCTCAGAGACGTACTGGACGGAATGGTTGCGCATGGCCTGATCCGGGGCTTGCGAGTTTCCCGGCCTCAGGTAGAACAACTCGTAATGCGAGGCATCGGGCCGGACGCGGAAAGCAATGCCGACAAAGCCTGGATACCGGACACCCGGGGGGACGGTGGTCTTCAGCGCGATATCCGCCTCGATCACGCCATCCTGGAAGTCGGTTCCCGGCAACAGAGCGAGGCCTTGGCGGTCGTCGCCATCCATGGTGATGCGGACGGATTTGCGTCCCAGATAGTTCACCGCTTCCGCCTTCAGCTTCGGCGCAATCAGGCCGCTTGTATCGCGAAGAGGAAAGGTTTGTACGCGCGCCGGTGCCTGGGCGAACAGACAACTGGCCGCCGCCAAAAGTGTTACTGCGGAGCAAGTCAGCCAACGATTCAGCAGGATCATACGAATGCTGCGCGCAGCTATACCGCCAAATGCCGCCGCTGAATCGAAACAACTTATGCGCTCGAGTCTGGCGGTCCGTGTGCGCATCTGGGAACGACTTGTCCGAAAACGAACGCCAAGAGCATTACAAAAGTCCGCTCCAAAGTTGCCGGCGTTTGGCTGTTCGCGCGGCTGTAGGCCCGGATGCCTTATGGCGCGGTGGTTATTTTTGGTTTCCCGGATAAAAACCTCTTGCCACGCCGCCTGGAACTTGTGTTAGCAGCCAGGGCCGGACACCAAGAGTCTCTACTTTTCTAAAGTACGGGATGGCGGACAAGTTTCATAGGAACATTATCAGTGAGCGGATTTGGGGCTGAAAGCGACCGCGATCGTCTCTCCCTCGTCCCACCTTTACAAAGCGGGCGTTGGGCATCCGCCTGAAATCGCCAAGCAGGACTATATGACAGGCCTGCGACCCTGGATGACGCGGATCAAGACGACGATGATAGCCACGACGAGCAGAATATGAATGAAGCCGCCCAAGGTGTAGGAAGTTACCAGGCCCAAGAGCCACAGGATCAGAAGGATCGCTGCAAGGGTGATGAGTAAGTCCATACTCTCCTCCTCAAATTTCTGAGTGCCGCCGCGCCTGGCCTTGGAAGACGTGAGCGGGGAAACTCAGTGATGGAGAGAGGATAGGTGGAGCAGCAGCGATGGACCATCGGAGGATCGGTGTAGAGGTCAAAAGAATTCTGTGTATCGGAGCGAAATGCGAGGAGGCATTTATTGTGGAGTCTCTTGAGGATTGGCGCTTTTCGCAGCGGTGGGAGTCAGCGGTGCGTTTTCGAGCTTCTGGACGTCGGCCTTCAGTTGGGCGCGGGCCTTCGCGGAAAGCTTAGCAGCAGAAGGAGCTTCAGGAGAGGAAAAGAAGCGCAAGAGTTCGGCACGCAACTGAGGAGAAGCATCCACGAAATCCTTTTTTGCGAGTTGATTGAGGAGCTGCGTACACGCGTTATCGTCGAGCCGATAGACGCCGCGTGCGGTCACTTCGCCGACATCGAAGTTGTCGTTGGGTAATGCCACTTCGCCCTTGCGCAGGTCCGCCAAGAAAGTTCGGTAGCGATCGAGGGTGACGTTAAAGCTTTCTTCGAAGAGTTTTTCGGTTTGAGGAGTTGGGGTACGAAAGGCGAGGATTCGCAGAGGGCCAATTTTGGGAAGGATGCGGTAGAGAAAAGAGAGAGAGGCGTCGCCAAAACCAGGTTTGCTGTAATCCCTTCCCCACTGCTTTTCATAGCTGGAGCGCGAGATATTGTAGAGAAATTTTTGGCGCGTAACTCCGGGCAAGTCCTTCTGGATATCATCCTGCTTGAGTTTCCAGGCAATTCTTGTGGCTTTGGGAATGAGAGAGCTGACGGCGTGCCGGTAGGAGTTGATAACGCGCGGCTCGTCCTTGAGAACTGAGGTGAGATCGAGGCCATAGGTTTCCTGAAAGGCGCGTTCGAGGAGAGGCGCGGCGACTTCGAAGCCGATAAAGTCGTGGTAACTGTCGGGAGCGTAGCGGCCTTTGGCAACTTCGAGCACGTCAAAGCCGAATTCGGTTTTCACGTGGGCAATCGGATTGTCCTCATAGGTCACGACACTACCGTATTTTTTTTGGAGTTCGGGGTAGAGCATGGGAACGGCGAGGTTGGTGGCCAAGCGATGGCCGCTATTGTCGGCGGCATAGTGGGCCATGGCTCCAATGGCGAAGGCGTAGTCGTTTAAATCCTGGGAATCACGGAGGAGGGCTTGGATAAAATCGCCGCTGCGAAAATAGTGGGTGAGATCGCTGAAGAATTTGTTGCCGTGCGGGTAGTAGCCCATGTCCTGGATGATGGCGCCGCCGTAGGCGTAGGCGTGGGCTTTGCGCAGATCGTCGGGGGTGGCGTCGGGAAAACGCGCGAGGAGAAGAGGGCGGATGTTGGTGTCCCAGGCGGCGTCGATGATGGCTTCGTGGGTTAAGACGGAGTAGGCCTCGGAAGGAGAGGGCCATCCGAGGCAAAGGGTCATGATGCAGATCAATGTGAAGCGCAATCGATTCATGAATCGCACCATAGTTCCAATTCGGGGGACCTGTCACGAAAAAAAGTCGTGTAGATCTTAGCGAGACGGAGAGCCAGGCTCGGATCTCCGGAAGCCTGGCTCTGGGGTCGCGCAGCAAGTGGTTAGCCTGGCGCGGATCAGGACTGGCCAGCGCCGCGCTTCTTTTCTTTCACGTTTGAATAAACGTCCGCTTCGTGATCGCCCCGGGGCCTTTCTTGTGTTGATTCTTCGCGGAAAGAGCGGGCGAACTCGTCCACTTGTTTTTCGGCCTCCAGCTTCGCGATTCCGTAGCGTTCCTGAATTTTGCCGATCAGTTGATCGCGGCGACCGCGGATTACGGTGAGGTCGTCGTCCGTGAGTTTTCCCCACTTTTCCTTGGCCTTGCCAGAATACTGCTTCCATTTTCCTTCCAGCTGATCCCAGTTCATCGGAGTCTCCTAAATTTTAGTTTTGCGTATTGCGTGGCTGTTCGGCGTTGCGCCAGCCGGGGAGCGTGCCGAATCCTGCAGGACAAGAGAAGCACGCGAGGAGAACAGCGTACATACCGAGAAACACTGAGAAGTTAGGGGAAAGTGCGAGTAATCGAGGGAATTCCGGAAGAAGTACAGGATTCCCTGGAGGCCGATAGGGGTTCCACGGTATGGAGATGGCAGTGCGCAGGGCTTACAACAGGAAGGAATCACGGCAAGGTTCGTGAACTCGGCCCCGAGCGCACTGCCGGATTCAGGGCCAACGACAAACAGAATAGCAAACGTCAGGAGGTCGAAATGCTACGTTGGGCATTGGGTTTCTTTATTGTGGCGCTCATTGCAGCGGTGCTTGGCTTTTCGGGAATTGCGGTGGCTGCGGCGGGGATCGCGAAGATTCTGTTTTACATCTTTCTAATTCTTTTTCTTGTATCGCTGGTGGGCCATCTGCTTCGGCGAACCTGAGTTGGCAGAACCAGGCCCCTGAATCGATGAGCAGGGGCAGGACAGAAATCAACTCGGGAGTGCGGAGGGATTATGGGCGGACGAACAATCCTGGGGATAGTACTGGTGGTCATCGGACTTTTCGCGCTGGCATATCAGGGCTTGACGTACACAACACACAAGAAAGTCCTGGACATTGGCCCCATTCAGGCAACGAAGGAAGAACATCACACAATTCTTCTTCCCCCGATACTTGGGGCGCTGGCGCTGGTAGGCGGGATCGTTGTTGTCGTATCAGATCGGCGTGGAAATTAGGGCTCGGATAGAAAGTACAAATCTTCGAAAAATAAGGATGGAGGATACAGTTATGAAAAGCATGGCGATTATTTTTGCGGGTGCACTGATGCTGGCGCCCCTGTCATTCGCACGGCCTGCCGCACGGTCTGCCGACGAAGGCGCTAAAGATGAAAACAATCGATTGCAGAACGCCGGCACGGTCATTCAAGAAATTCTCGATGTTCCCGAGGACATTCCGCAAGACCTGCTGGACAAGGCGAGGTGCGTGGTCGTTTTGCCGTCCGTTCTGAAGGCGGCCTTCGTGGTTGGGGGAAGCTATGGGCGGGGAACGATGGTTTGCCGTACCGGCAAGGACTTTACGGGTCCGTGGGGCGCACCAGCGATGTACGCGCTGGAGGGCGGAAGTGTGGGATTGCAAATCGGAGGAGAAGCAACCGACTTCGTGATCCTGGTGATGAACAATCGTGGCGTGCAGAGTCTGCTACATAGCAAAGTGAAGCTGGGCGGAGATGCTTCCATCGCGGCGGGACCGAAGGGGCGAACTGCGTCGGCGGACACGGACGCGTACTTGCGAGCGGAAATGCTGAGCTATTCGCGGGCCCGCGGGATTTTCGCAGGCGTATCGCTGGAAGGCACAACGCTGCGGCCTGATGAAGATGCGAATCATCGCTTGTATGGGAAAGAAGCTTCGGCAGCGGTGATCATTACAGAGCCGAAGTTCGATGCACCGGAGTCGGGAAAAACGCTTGTCAAGCGGTTGCAGAAGGCCACCCCGCAGTTGAAGCCATAGTTGAAGCAGATTAAGAAAGTTGGGGCGAGGCGATGGTGGCCTCGCCCTAACTTTTTTGGGGCTGCTGTTGAGATCTCAGCGAGTGGGAGCCGAGAGAATCCGCATGGATACGAGGTTTTGTTCAATTCCATACAGCGCGGACGGTATTGTCCGTGCTTCCATATCGCCGTATATCTCGATGCGACAGAGGCTGAGTTCGAACAAGCCCACCAGTACAGGAGATGCTGCCGTGATGAACAGCCAAATCGCCGAATCGGAAAAAGCGCTGATCGCCAGCGCGCGCGCAGGAAACCGGAACGCGTTCGGAGAGCTCGTGCGGCGGCATTCGCACCGGGTCTACGGGATGTCTTTCCGGATCCTGAAGAACCGCGAGGACGCCGAGGACAATTTGCAAAATGTGTTCTGCAAAGTGTTCAGCAAGATTCAGCAATTTGAAGGGAATTCACAGTTCTCGACCTGGCTGATTCGCATTGCGGTGAATGAAGCGCTGATGATGTTGCGCAAACGCCGGCCAGAGGAGGCAGCAACCTGCGCCGACGAGGAACGGCCAAGGGACGGGCATGAGACGAACCCGGAGCTTAGGGATTGGCACGCAGATCCCGAGCGGCAGTACTTGACGAAGGAGTTGGCCACAAAGGCGCTTGAGGTATTGCACCCCACGCTGAAGTACACGTTCCTACTGCAAAAAGGAGAAGGATGGACGAGCCGGGAGCTGGCTACGGCGCTGGATATTACGCCGGAGCTCGTCAAATCGAGAATCTTCCGGGCGCGCGCCAAATTGCAGCAACGGCTCCTGGCACTTGCGAAGACGGAAGCGATGGCGCTTCAAAGTTAAAAGTCGTGGAAGGACTTCTGGGCCGACCCCACAGGGCTCATCTATCCCATTTGTTAAGAGCAACTTACACCACAAGGGCGTTCGGATACTTCCGACCTGACACACAGTCGGAGTAGGGCGAGCGGGCCTATAAAGCGTTCGGGACCGAGATGCGCGAGGGCAGGGCAAAAGAAGGCCAGCGACCAAGGGCACCTTGCTTCCAAGGCGGCTAAACTGCAAAGGCCCGTCTCGGGTTACCGTGTGCAGTCACTCCCGAGAGGGAAGTGGCCGCCGGCGATCTTACCCTTCAGAAGATGAGGATAGTTAGTGAGCCAGGGTCTTACCATCGGTGAAAGGCTGTAAAGGTGGAGGAGGAATTCAGTTTGCAGGAAGAAATTCAAAAAGAGGCAGGGTTTGCCTGTTTGCCGCTTGAACTATAAGTGTGGTCAGGTGATCTCGCTAATCACACTTTTCACGACCGTGCTATCAATCCGTGGGCTGATATAGGTTCCCTGTCCGGTCACCACGGTAAGGGCTTTCACCAACTCTTGCTCGGCATCGGTTTTCAGGAGATACCCCCTCGCGCCAGCGCGAAAGGCGCTGCGCACCAATTCCGCAGATTCATGGAGAGTCAGCAAGACAATCTTGACACCCGGTTGAGCTTTTCGAATGACGCGAGTCGCCTCGATGCCGTTGAGTCCGGGCATGGATAAATCCATGATGATGACTTCGGGTTTTAACTCTTCGGCCAGGCGGATGGCATCGTTGCCGTTATCCGCTTCGCCGCAGAGCTCCCACTCGGGGAAGGGATCCAATATCGTTTGAACGCCACGACGGATGAAAGCGTGGTCATCGACGACAAGTACTCTAGGCATGGTCCGGGGTCTCCGCGAGTCCTAGATCGAAGTGAGACGCTCGGATTGGCACAGGGCTGCAAGTCATCTGGAAAGGCATCAATATCCCAATATTCGTCGTACACGCCGAGATCATCGCACGTGGCCGCTGGGAGCGTCACGCTTCGATGATTAGATTCTTTACGGCGTAGCGCACGACCTCGCTGACGGAATGCATTTCGAGCTTTCTCATGATGTTAGCACGATGGGTCTCAGCCGTTTTGACGCTTATCCCGAGAGCCACGGCCACCTCTTTGCTGCTCTTCCCTTCCGCGAGCAACTGTACAATTTCTCGCTCGCGAGAGGTGAGTCTCTCCCGCAAATGAGACTCCGGATCGGGCACTGAATTCTTGTTGGCGAACCCGTTCAGAAGCATTTCTGCTGCGCGGGAGGTGAAAAATGTTCGATGATTTGCCAGCGCATCGACGGCGCTGACGAGGTCGCGATCGGCGTCGGACTTCATGATGTAGGCGCGGGCGCCAGCTTCGACGATGTCACGAACGAGCTGGTCGGAAAAATGAAGAGTTAAGATGAGGATCCCTATTTTCGGGGACGACTTGTGGATTCTCCGGGCCGCCTCCAGGCCATTCAGCTCAGGCATGCTGATGTCCATAACAACGATTTCAGGCTTGAGTTGCTCGGCGAGGTCAACCGCCTCTCTTCCGGTTTTTGCCTCGCCGCACACTTCCCATCCGGGCCGCGAGGTGAGCAGCTGCTTGAGGCCCCGGCGAATAATGTCGTGATCGTCTGCAACGAGAATTTTCATCGTGATCGTCCCCAATCTAACGGCAGGGTGTTTAGGCCGCCACGCGATGTTCGGTACTGGCTATCCAAGTTGCTGGGCCGATGCAGCTAGCCCAAGATAGGCGCTCCAAAGTACGGACGAAATAGATATTACGTTTTGGCAGTCAATCCCATACAGTCTTCCCTGTATTTTACTCTCTCGAAGCCATTCGTCCACCCCTTTCGGCACCGGACCCACAAAGCATAGTTGTACACCGTTCCCGATGTTTATTGGAGATGGTGGCCGCTTTTTTGAGAGCGGCGCAGCGGATAGCCACTTTGGCAATTTGATGGCTGTGGTCCCGGCCTTGCGTTCAGGTGATTGCTGAAGAAGTCGACTCTCCCAAGCCCCGCGGGATTGAATCTTTCGATTGTCCGGTTTCCGTTGAGTAGCGAGTTTCAAACGTAATGGAAATCTCCTACATACAAAATGGCGGAGCGAGTTGTACACGATTACACCGATTGTTAGAGCGAGAGTCTTTGAGTCGAATGAAGCATGGAGGGCAGGCCAAAATGCTGATCATACTTCTCGTAGTCCTTCTGTTGTTGAGTTTGGGCAGCCTGCCGACGTGGCCGCACAGCCGGAGCTGGGGCTACTACCCGAGCGGAGGCCTGGGGCTGGTGGTGGTAATCCTTCTCGTTTTGTTGCTCATTGGAAGAATCTGACGTTGCCAGCCGACGTGATGCCCTGCTGTGGTCCGGTATGGCTGCGCAAATACTGCGGCATTCGCTGTATTGGGTGGCGTCTTCGATGAGCGCAATCTGGACGCGTTTGAAGTCTAAGGCCGGAAGCATCAGTTAGTCGAAGGGAATAAGGAGGCTTACATGTTCATCATTTTGTTTGCGGTTTTGTTGCTGGCGTGGCTCGGCGGCTTTCTGGTCTTCCACGTATCCAGCGCGCTGATCCACATACTGTTGGTGTTCGCGGCGATCTCGTTAATTGCCCATCTATTTCAGCGTAAGACCGCATCGTGAAGTGCGAGTGCGGCACCTCCTTGCGCCTGGCGTGAAGGACAGGAGGCGCTGCACTCGAACATCGCCGACGGCGAGAAAGGCCCGAGTGATTGTATGATGCGCAGCTCAACTGACTTGCTGCAATCGCGGTTGTTAAGCCGTATCGCCTGGCTACTTTGGGGCATTGTTCTCGTTCTTCTGATGGCTTTTTGTTTTTTTGCCAGTTCTTTCTGCATTACTTTGCTGCTGGCGGCGTTTCTTGCCATCCTCGTGGATCCAGTGGTCACGCGCTTGGAGAGCTGTCACGTCCCGCGCTCCGCTTCCGCAGGAATCATCATCGTTGCTGGAATGCTGTGTTTCTGTTTGCTGACGTATGCCTCGTACAATCGCATTTCCGATCTCGTGGAGGCTGTGCCGCAATATGGGGAACAAATCCGCGATGCGATAAGGCCTTTTAGCCAAAAGATTGCAAGAGTGCAAGAGACCGCGGGTAGCCTGAACCCAGAAACCTCGACAAAGAAAATAGCGGAAGTAAAGATTAAAGAGCCACCTAGTTGGCCTTCTTACATTATTCGCGGCGTCGGACCGGTGTGGGGAGCAGTCATCATTATTGGAGTCGTGCCGTTCATGATGTTCTTCAATCTGATCCGGAAAGAGCAAATGAAGCAAAGGCTGGCAAGCACCTTGGGGGCGACCATCGATGTCCCTCAATTTGTGGGACGCGTGACTACCATGGTACGCGGGTTCGCGGCCGGAAATCTGGTGATTGGTTCGGCGATGGCAGCAGTGACGGTTTTCGTCCTGCTCGCTCTGAAGGTACAAGGCGCGGTGGTACTCGGAATCGCCAGCGGTTTCCTGAACTTGATTCCGTTTCTGGGCGTGATTCTCGCCATGGCGGTTCCTGTCGCCGCGGCGCTATTGCAATTCCATACAGCAGCACCATTTGCCGTCATTGTGTTAGCCGTGGTCTGCCTTCATGTAATCTCAGCCAATTATTTAATTCCGAAGATAATCGGATCGCGAGTGAACATAGGACCTTTCGCGGCCACAGCAGGAATCCTGTTCTGGGGCTGGCTATGGGGTTTGATGGGTATTTTGCTTGCCGTGCCTTTGACGGCATTGGTAAAAATTGTGGCGGATAGTCATCCATCCCTGATACACATCTCCAACCTTCTCGCTGAGGACCCGCGCCCTGTTTCGCCCTGGGAGGCTTCCCGCCAAGAACCTGTGTATAGACCGGTCCCTTTCGTCGGTAAGAGATTTCCGGCGAAGGTAAAGCTCGAAGGTTGAGAAGCATTGCAGCTACGATTTTTGTTGGTTGGCGGATGGAAAGCCTCCCGGTCGCCTTGGCTGTTGAAGAGTGTTCTGGCGCATCCCTCATGATCCGCCCTGCAAGGGAGCAGATGGATGCGGTTTGCTTTAACCAACGAGTAATCTAAAATCCTTTAAGGGGTATCACGCAGATGCAAGCCTTTTGGGGCGACGCTCGCTCGTGGCTGATTTCAGGTGCGATCCTGGCCGGCGCCGTTGGATTGGCGCTCATTGTGCATTTCGTCCTGTTCTTTGTGGTCGAAAGAATACTGCAGCGCAAGGACACGAATACAGAGTCCTTGCTAACACGGCGGGCTAAGAAATCGACGCGAGTCATTTTTCCATTGCTGGCTCTAGTTCTCGCCATACCTCTTGCACCGATTCCGGGAACATTGAAAAACATTCTGCAACACGGGCTGGGACTGGGTGTGATTGCCTTGGTTGGGTGGACGATCGTAATTCTGACGGAGCTGGCAGGAAACATCATCTTCGCGCGCCACACGATGGATTCGCCCGACAATCTTAGCGCGCGCAGGATTCGGACACAGACACAAGTTTTGCAAAGGATTGTCACACTGACGGTGAGCATCGTAACGGCGTCCATCATGCTGATGACATTTCCAGCGGCGCGTCATGTGGGAGTGAGTCTGCTTGCGTCTGCCGGGCTGGCAGGGTTGGTCGTCGGAATGGCGGCGCGCTCGACGCTTTCCAATCTAATAGCGGGGGTTCAAGTGGCCCTTACGCAGCCCATCCGGATCGAGGACGCGATCGTCCTGGAAGGCGAGTGGGGGTGGATCGAGGAAATCAATACAACCTATATTGTGGTGCGCTTATGGGACCTGCGGCGGCTGATCGTACCCTTGAGTTACTTCATTGAGAAACCTTTTCAGAACTGGACTCACACCACAGCCAACCTCCTTGGGACCGTCATGATCTATGCGGATTACACCGCTCCCGTCCAAGAATTGCGCGAGGAACTGCACCGCATTCTGGAAACGACGGAGCTTTGGGACAAAAAGACCTGGGCGCTGCAAGTGACGGATGCAACAGAACGTACCATTCAAATTCGGGCTCTAATGAGTGCGCGCAACGGACCGGCAGCATTCGATCTGCGATGCTACGTGCGAGAGAGACTAGTGCAATTCCTAAGGGATAAGTATCCCCTCGCGCTGCCGAAGCAAAGAGAAGAACAAATCGCCCCCAGGCAAAATTAGATTCTCACAAATGCAGTTTCCCAGGTCAGGGTACCCCCTGTTCATACAAGAAATGCCAGCGCTGTTTACAGCAAAGACCCGATGGTTGGGTGGGTTGGGTCGCAGTAACCTGAAGACCTGAAACACCTCCGAGACACCCACCGAGAGCAGGCGTCTGGCCGAACACAGACGCCTGTTCTCTTCCCTCCTGTTGAGTGAGCCGAGAAACGCAAAACGCCGGTTTCAGGACTGTGGGCCTCTCCATGTCGCAGATATGGAGGCGGATAGACCGCGGTTGGGAATGTCTGATGAGCTGATGGGGATGACACTTCTTCAGGGGCGTGCAGTTCCGGATTATCCCTCGTGAGCCAGCTTTACGTGAACTACGCAGCCATTCCGAAGGCTATAAATAAAATATTCGCCCGGCGAACTCGCGGCCAACCGTGCCAATTGGGCACGCGCCTCTTCGAGTCCGTCCACAGCTTTGACCCAGAGTGGGTGACCATCGGGTAGCTTTTTGAAGATGTCGAACTTCGTGCCCATAGTTCTCCCCCCATAGGAATCTTTTTGATACACGCCAGACATAAGGGCAACCGTGACACCAATCCCCTCATTCAAATAAATAGCTTGGGATCAATGAGTTATGTGAGAAGGCCCGGAGAGTGACTTGTTTGCAAATCTCTTGTTGCGAATTTTCTTTCGAATTGATGTGTAATTTCTGCCCACTTCACCGTACTAGAACTGAAGAAAATGTCGGAGCCGCCTTTCTACCCTGTGGCTAATCGCTGGCCTCTGAATCACTCAGGGGAAGCGTGGCTGTGATGGTGGTTCCTGCTTCCGTGGAAGCGATCTCCAAGTCACCCCTGAGTTGCCGCATACGTTCACTCATGCCCCGCAGTCCAACGCCAAATGCGCCCGTCCAGTCGTGGGCCGGACCATCCAAATTCTTTGTGAGAGTTCCCTTTCCTTGGTCAGTGACCTGGAGGACTGCGGTCGGGCCGTTGCTATAGAGTCGGACAATTGCCGTGGAACTGCCAGAGTGCCGATGCACGTTGGTTAAGCTCTCTTGAAGAACGCGGAACAGCGCCAACTCGAGGTCGCCACGGATCCGATCAAACTCTGGAGACACCTGAAAGGTGGTCTTAATTCCGCTGCGCTTTGTAAAGCCTTCGAGATACCACGGTATCGCCGATTTCAAGCCCAGCTCCTCGAGCATGGGAGGAAACAGAATGTAGGATATAGTGCGAACTTCCTTGATAGCGTCTTCGATCATCTGGGAGCATTCAGCCAGTTCACTAATATCTTCTCGCTGCGTTCGTTCGGCGGCGGATTTGAGCGAATCGACTTTCATTTTCAGCCCAACAAGGTATTGGCCCACACTATCGTGCAGATCTCTGCCGATACGCCGGCGTTCCTCGTCTTGCGTTTGCAGAAGACGCAGAGAGAGTTGACGGAGAGATTTTTCTGAATCGTGCAACTTTCTCTGGGTTTCCGTTCTCTCGATGATTTCCTTTCGCAACACTTCGTTTGCCCAAATTCTCTCGGTAAAATCCCGCGTAACCTTTCCGAACCCGATCAACGTCCCGACATCGTCTCTTATAGCCGTAATGATCACATTGGCCCAGAAGCGGGAGCCATCCTTGCGGAGGCGCCACCCCTCATCTTCAAAACGCCCTTCCTTGGCAGCGATCTCCAACTCTCGCGCGGGTTTGCCCGCCCGGATATCCTCCTCTGGATAAAAGATGGAGAAGTGCTTGCCGATGATTTCGGAGACACCATAGCCCTTGATACGGGCCGCGCCGGTGTTCCAGCTGCTGACATGGCCCTGGATATCTAACATGAAGATTGCATAGTCCTGAACGGCATCTACGAATAGACGGAATCGCTCTTCGGTACGGCGCAATGCAATTCTGGCTTCGCCGTTTGTAAAGGAAGAGTGGCCCTCGTCAAGCACGACGGCCGAGTGTTCCGCACATACCCTCATCAAGGGTTGAGCGTTTTTTTCGCCGTTAAAATTAGTCACCGGATAGGCGCACCGAAGCGAGAAAGAGTGCTGCTTCGCGAGTTCATTCCAGAGCTGTTCCAGCCGAATGGCAGCCTCAGTCTTGCCTTCGGTCCACAACAAGGCAACCATCTCGCCAAATGCGGCGATTTCAGGACGCACGCCCTTAACAGAAGCCCTGGTGATGGTCCCCCCGACGATCTCGGCGAACAGGGCGGCGTCTGGCATCCCTTCCACCATGATCCTGGAGAGAGTTTGGGAAGCATCAAGCGTAACGTATCTTCCTTGCTCGCTGGCCTTGCGAGTGTCCAAACCACGAGCTTTCAGCCGCTGCTCCAGCCCTTCGAGATGTACCTTGGTGGCGATGATGACCGCTGCATTGCCGGCACCGAGGGCAGGACCGAAAAAGTCGCACAACGCCTCAAGCAGAGAATCGCTGGCTTGGTAGAAATAGGCCACATGCTCGCTTTGAAGCGCGGCAGCGGCCTGCCACGGGAGCGGCATATACCTGGGGGCAGGGCTCAAAGCGCTTGTAGTCATTCGACCCTCCTGCCTGTGGGATCGGGGAGCAAACGCCCTCGGTTTGTTGAACCGTGGAGCCGCGGCCACGTCAACGTGCTTCACTAGGCATGTGTTTCCCGTTTTCTGATTGAAAATAACATACTCAATCGGCGTAAGCACTCCCAATCCTGGGACCCCGCTTGGCTTCCGCTGGGCTATGCGGAACTACGAGCGCCTGGAGAGGTGGAGTTCGCGATGGAATTTCTTGTGTACATACATGTCCTGATCCGCGCGGGCCATAAGCTCTCCAAGCGAGGCGGGAGTTTGCGGATTGAACCGCGCCACACCGATACTGAATGACAGCGTGTAGCGTGACTCCTCCGCGTTTGCTTTTTCGAGACTCTTCTCAATGCGTGGCACGATGGCTTGCCTGTTCGGAATGGAGGCGTCCGAAGCCAACACCGCAAACTCGTCGCCACCGAGCCTGGCTAGAATGTCTGAATCGCGGAAAGTCTCCTCCAGCGCATCCGCGGCCCGGACCAACGCCAGATCTCCCTCATGGTGTCCGAAGGAATCATTGATGTATTTCAAATTGTCCACGTCACAAAAAAGGAGCAATACGTTTTCGCTCTGGCGATGCGCCAGTTTTAGCTGGTGCGTCGCGGAGGCAAGAAAACCGCGGCGATTGTAAAGCCCTGTAAGCTCGTCGCTGACGGCCAAGCACCGAATTTCGCGATCCGTCAATGATTGCCTAAGGGCACAAGACGCAGCTCGCTGCAGAGCGTTGTTCAGGCTACCCGTGTTAAGCGCGCTGGACTTTAGCCCATTGGATATCTCTTCTAGAGCAGACAAGATTTGATCCAGTTCAGGATCGTTCGAACGCAAAACGGAATCCAAGGCAGATCTCAAAGAGTCTTTTCTAGCGCCCTGCCCTCGATGCATGGAGACTACCTTGGCGTTTGAGCGGTGATGGACAGGGGATAGTCTCTCTCGAACCTCCTGGTCCCTCCACTTATCGAAATCTTGTAAAGGCATCACTCCCCCCACGCTCGGCCTTAAGGGCTAAAACTCCCAATACGTGCCACTCTAGTGGTTCCAGCCGTCACCGAACTATCGGGTAAAAGCTGTATTCACCATCTAGGGGATACTCATTCGCGCCCCTTCCGATTACGGTCTGAAAACGGTACGTTTGCTAGCCAGGCGAAAGAAATATCAAGGCGGGGACGCAGACAGTTTGTGAGTGTTTCGATGAAGCGGCTTCCGGAACCAGGAAAATACTCAAGCGAGCTTTAGACGATGGTACAGCTTGTCGGGCAAAACCTCAGCTCGAAAGAAAATCTGTGCAACAGGCCAGCCTTTCTTAGGGTTCGCTATTGTACTCAAGCTCCTAGAGCTGCTCAGAAACGAAGTCTGCATCAGATAGAAAATCGCTTACGGTTTTAGACTGGAGTTAACTCCAATACCTTCGGCTTGGTAGTGTCAAAAGCGATTTTGGAAGCGCCTACAATCCTTCCAGCCGAGTCTCTGACGGGTGAAACGGACAAGGACACGTTCCTTCGCTGCTTATCCTTTCTGAGGCCGATGGTTTCATAGTGGTCGATACGTTCGCCCCTTTTGAGGCGCCGCAGAATTTGCGCTTCTTCAGAGTGCAGCTCGGGAGGAATAATGATGGTGATCGGCTGTCCGATGGCTTCGTCGGCCGTGAAACCGAAGATGCGCTCGGCGCTGGCGTTCCAACTGGTTATGAGTCCGTTGAGATCTTTGGAAATGATAGCGTCATCGGATGACTCAACAATTGCAGCGAGCCGAGAGCGTCGTTCGAATGCCGCGTTAGCCTGAACAGTTTCCCGGACATCGGTTTGGTAGTCCGCAGATCCAGTGATGCCGGGATCCAAGAAAATCTCATGCCGGGCCACTTTCTCGAGCGCCGTGAAGAGGTTTTTTGAGATCGACGATTTTACGACATACCCGTGCGCGCCCGCAAAGAGTGCCTGCTGAACGATTTGAGCCGTTTCATGTTCGCTGAGGATAACTACCTGGGTCTGGGGGAGGGCGCTCATGATTTCCCGGGTGGCTTGTAAACCATTCAAACTAGGCATACTGATATCCATGAGAACGAGATCTGGGTGCAAAAGCTTTGTCTTCTCGACGGCGTCTCGACCGTCGACCGCCTCGCCGCAGATGTCTATATTCGGCTGAGTTCGCAGGAGCGTGCACACACCCTTTCGGACTACTTCATGGTCATCGGCTATGAGCACACGCATTCAGAACTCCCTCTGACCGCCCAGTCGAAGAGATTGCGTCTTCCACCGCCCAGACAGACAACCGTGTTGTTTTCGGCTGCCCCCTTAACGCTACAGCTGCTTTTTCTCGTCCATAACACGAATCGAGGATATCATCCGTCGATCCCTCAACACATACGGTAGTTACTGTAGAGGAAGCCGTTTACCGGAGGACAAAACGGGGTCATCTGCGCCCACTTCACATGCTTTTGCGCATCCCTTCCCGATACAAAGGATGAATTTGGAGGTTCACGAATTGGTCGGGAACAATGAAGAAAGGAGTGCGATCAGGGACCGGGTTGGGCCGCACAATGCGAAATGGATTTCCCGCAAATTGCCCCACCCGCTCACCAAATTGGACGGGTAAACAATGCTCTAGCTTGGCTTTTTGCGGGGAACTTTGGCGCCTCTCTTGCGAGCTTCGGATAGCCCAATCGCGATTGCTTGCTTGCGGCTTCTCACAACTCCGCCTTTTCCCTTTTTCCCAGAGCGCAGGGTTCCACGCTTCTTTCGATGGAGTGCCTTCTTGACGCTCTCGCTCGCAGCTTTGCCGTATTTCGCCATTTCTCCTCCTCGAACCTCACTGTCTAGCCTTACCACTTTCCCGGTTCCTCTGCCATCCAGTCATTGCCTCATCTGCTTAAGAATCTAGACGTAGGGAGTTCCCCGCCAAGGCATCGGGTGACCAAGGGGGCCGCAATTCAGGATGAGGATAGAGATGGGCATCCGCGAGCACAGTCGAAGGCGAAATTTCGCGTCCATCATTCCTTTCCGCGGTCTAGAGGATTGCAGGTATTCCACGAGTCCGGAGAGACGGTGTACAAAGGACTGGCCAGCCCGCACTCCGATGGACTTGCGAATACTCATCGTGGACGACTCGGCGACTATGCGGCATATTACGGCCACCATCGTGGGCTCCCAGCCTGGTTGGACGGTATGCGGCGAGGCAGAAGACGGTTTATCCGGAATTCAGAAGTTTCAGGAACTCAAGCCGGACCTGGTGCTGCTCGATTTTGGCATGCCGGGCATCAATGGAATTGAAACGGCATCTTGGATGTCAATAGCGAATCCGACAGTGCCGATTATCTTATTCACAGTGTGGGAATCGGAAGGGCTGGCACGAGCCGCGGCCAAGGCAGGAATTTATGCCCTGGTTCGCAAAAGTGAGGCGTGGACTCTTCTAGCAAGAATCGAATCCGCCTTCGCTCAAAAGTATAAAAAGTATAAGGAAATAGTTCAATAGAAAAGACCAGCCGCAAATAGAGTGACTGGAACGGATCCACATCGCTTTTGAATTTACAATAACGAACGGAGGGTTAGAGATTGCGGGTTCTGATTGTGGACGATTCCGAAACTACGCGGAGGCTTTTACGAGCCATCGCAGGCTCGCGCGAGTGGGTCATCTGCGGCGAGGCCGATTGCGGCCTCGCCGGTGTGCAAAAGTATGAGGCACTAAAACCGGACCTGGTTCTGATTGACTTAGCTCTGCCGGACATGAATGGCATTGAGGTTGGCAAACGTATGTCCGAGATAGATGGCAAGGTGCCGCTCGTCTTGTTCACTGTGCTGGATGTACAAGGGCTGCAAGCCGCCGCCCGCCGAGCTGGAATTTGTCAGGTGATATCCAAGGCGCAAGTGTGGAGTCTTATCCAGGTGATCGAAACCGCGGTGAGCCAGTCCCCAGAGCTGAAGCAGCAAACACCTGAAATCAGCGAGTGAACGCCTAGGAAGGGGTTAGCTGCTCCGCGGAGCGTGGCGCGGCAGCCTTGCTCGGAATGATCACCTCGAGAACCGCTCCGGGATTCGCGTTTCGCAAATGTAATTCTCCATCAAATTCTTTGACGCGCTGCCTCATTCCTGCGATGCCGATGCCAATCTTACCCGCTTCAAAATGGGCGACGGCATCGGGGAGGCCCTTTCCATCGTCACAGACGGTAACAACAATTTGATTTTCTGTGAGCGCGAGACGAACGCAAGCTCTCTGTGCTTCCGCGTGACGGTAGACATTCGTAAGCGCTTCTTGCACGATCCGGAAAATAGTGGTTTCTAATTCTGCCCCTAAGCGGGGAAAATCCTCCGGTTCAACCTCGAGCGACGTTTCAAGGCCGCTTCGTTTTGTAAGACCATCCAAATACCACTGAAGTGAGGACTGCAGGCCCACCTCGTCGAGCATAGGAGGATGCAAGAGATGCGACAGACTGCGAACTTGCTGGATGGCTTGATCGATAAGGGCACTAGCCTCGGCCGCAGCCTTTTCTTTCCATTCTGCTGACTGATTTTGCATTTGAAGGCAGTCCACCATCATCTTGGCGCCGCTTAGCTCTTGGCCGAGACCATCGTGCAGGTCGCGGGCAATCCGGCGCCGTTCCTGATCTTGCGCGGCGATGAGACTGCTGGAGAGGCGGCGCAGCTCGTGATTGAGCGTTTCCAGTTGCCTGGTTTTGCGATGCAGGTCGACAAAAACGCTAACTTTGGCTCGCAACAATTCGGGAACAACAGGGACCGAAATGTAGTCCACGGCACCACGCTCGTATCCCCTGAGACGGTCCATGTCTGACAGAAGCACGGCGGAGATGAAGATGATGGGCGTTTTCTGAAAACGCGGATGCTGGCGGATCATTTCCGCAAGGTCAAAACCGTCGAGTTCGGGCATGCTGACATCCAGAAGGACGACGGCAACATCGGTCTTCAAGAGATGGTCAAGTGCCTCTTTACCTGAATTGGCCCTGATTAAGTTCTCGCCGAGATCTGCAAGAATGGCTTCATAAGTGAGCAGCTTGCCTATTTGGTCGTCGACCAGCAGT